>Ga0187893_10000192_pt1 | contig 151534 bp, 137 predicted proteins | sample MA1701074metaG_FD_139574 | JGI IMG/M metagenome (GOLD analysis project Ga0187893, IMG submission 139574) | White microbial mat communities from a basaltic lava cave in the Kipuka Kanohina Cave System on the Island of Hawaii, USA - MA170107-4 metaG ...
ACGGCCAGCCTCCGAGCTTTTTTCTGCTTGGGCCACACGAGCCCGTTTCAGCAGAAACTGCAGCCCCGACACGGGTGACTGCGTCGCCCGGGGGCTGGCCTTCTCATCCCATCTGCGGCGGCGTGGTGCTTCGTCAGGCCTCCTCGCCCGAAGCCGCCTCGCTCGGCCTCGGGCCGACGCCGCCTTCACAAGCTCTCAGCGGCGCGGCTTCGGCGCCATCAACTTGTAGCTCTCGCCGACCCACCGCTTGAGGACCGCGAGCGGGAGGTCGGTCGCGGCCGTGACCCATCCGGTCCCCCCGGCCTTGCAGCGGTCCGGATCCTTCGCGGCGATCTTCCTCGCCTCCGGCAGGGAATCGCGCAGCTTGACCATGGCTGTCCCCGCACGGAGGAAGAGGAACGCCTTCTTCCGCACCTTGATCGTGCGGCTCTCGAGCGCGGTGCCCTCGCAGGCGATCCCCTCGCTGGTCTCCGGGTAGCGCAGCGCCAGCTGCCGCAGGGTCTTCATCGGGCTCTCCATCGGGACCTCCTAGGCTGCGGCCGAGAGGCGCCGCATGTCAAGGGCGCGCCCGGCGGGTCATCCGGGCGGTGGTGCGGCTGCGTTAAGCTACGCCGGTGCGGCGCTTCCTCTGGCTCGCGGCCGGGCTCGCGCTGGTGGCGACCGGGCTCTGGCTCGCCGGCCGGCCGCCGAGCGCCTACTTCCTCGAGAAGGAGGGAGAGCGGTACCAGGAGGAGCGCAAGCGGGCCTACGACTACCTCCGGTACCAGCGCGCGCGCGCGAGCCGCGAGGCGGCGCCCGACCTCGACCGGCGGATGAACGACCTCCTCAAGGAGACGAGGACGCTCTCGGTGCGCGGCTGGGAGATCGCCCTCGTCCCGGCCGGCGGGCGGGCGCCGGGAGGCGATTTCAAGCTGGCCGTACGCTTCGATCCCAAGGCCCCCCCGCCCTTCGAGTACGTCGATGCCTGGGTCCGGCCCGAGGGTTGGCTCGCCAAGGCCTTCGCGGGGCGGTAGCGCGCGGGTGTAGACTCCGCCGCGATGGCAGGAGAGACGCCTCTCGCCGAGCTGCGTGGCGTGTGGAAGACGTACGGCCAGGAGGGCGGCCGCGAGTTGACCGTCCTCAAGGACGTGACCCTCGCCATCCAGCCGGGAGAGGTCGTCGCGGTCCTCGGGCCGTCCGGCTGCGGGAAGTCGACGCTCCTGCGGATCGTCACTGGGCTCGTCCCCCCCACGCGCGGCGAGGTGCTCTGCCGCGGCGAGCCGCTCGCGGGCCTGCACCCCGGCGCGGCGATCGTCTTCCAGAGCTTCGCGCTCTACCCGTGGCTCACCGTGCAGCAGAACGTGCGGATCGGGCTCCACGGCAAGGGGGTGCCGCGCGACGAGGCCGACGCGCAGGTCCGCCGCGTCATCGACCTCGTCGGCCTCGAGGGATTCGAGGAGGCCTTCCCGAAGGAGCTCTCCGGCGGGATGAAGCAACGCGTGGGCATCGCGCGCGCGCTCGTCCGCGGACCCGAGCTGCTCTGCATGGACGAGCCGTTCGGTTCGCTCGACGTGCTCACCGCCGAGGCGCTCCGCAGCGAGGTCACGAAGCTCTGGCAGCGCCCGGACACCGGCCTCAAGTCGGTCCTCCTGATCACGCACCTGATCGAGGAGGCCGTCTTCCTCGGCGACCGGATCGTCGTCTTCGGCACGAACCCGGGCCACATCCACAAGGTGGTCCGCAACGACCTGCCCTACCCGCGCGAATACGGGACCAAGGCCTTCCTCCGCAAGGTGGACGAGGTGCACCAGGTCGTCACCCGGCTCCACCTGCCCGACGAGCCCCTTGTCCCGGCCCCCGAGCCCCCCCCGGATCGCCCCGCGCCGCTGCCCGCGGTCGGGATGACGCAGCTCACGGGCCTCCTCGAGATCCTCGCCGACAAGGGCGGCCAGATGGACGTCTTCGCGCTCGACGCGCTGACCGACTACGAGTTCGGCCAGACGATCGCGGTCGTCAAGGCGGGCGAGCTGCTCGACCTCCTCGACACGCCGAAGAACCGCGTCATCCTGACCGCGCTCGGCCGCGCCTACGTCGCGGGCGACCCGAACGCGCGCAAGCGGCTCCTCCACGGCCAGCTGCGCGAGCTGCCCACGTTCCGGTTCGTGGTCGGGCTGCTCGAGCGCGCGCCCGAGAAGCGGCTCTCCGCCGCCGCGATCAAGGAGGAGCTCGCCGCGAGGCTCCCGCCCACCGAGCCGATCGATCGGCTCTTCCAGACGATCGTCACCTGGAGCCGCTACGCCGAGCTCTTCGGCTACAACGCGACGGCGGAGGAGCTCTACCTCGACGTCGAAGGGGCGGTCGCGAGCTGATGGTCTTCGTCCGCGCCCGGAGTCTGCTGGGAAGGGGCCCGGGGAAGGGGGAGACGAGCGCGTGGGTGGACGTGATGGTCCTCCTGCTCCTCGGCGCGGTGCTTGCGAGCTTCATCGCCGCGGGGCGCGAGTGGGCGCGGCCGCTCGCGCCGCAGGTCGTGATCGACACGTCGTTCGCGGCGCTCCCGGGGTACACGCTGCTCTCGCTCTGCCGAGGGCTCCTCGCCTACGTCCTCTCGCTCGGGTTCACGCTCGTCTACGGCACGATGGCCGCGCACAGCCGGCGCGCGGAACGGGTGCTGATCCCGGTCCGCGACGTGCTCCAGTCGATCCCCGTCCTCTCGTTCGTCCCCGGCCTCGTGCTCGGCCTCGTCGCGCTCTTCCCGGGCTCGAACGCGGGTCTCGAGCTGGCGTGCGTCCTCGCGATCTTCACCGGCCAAGTGTGGAACATGACGTTCTCCTACCACGCCTCGCTGCGCGCGATCCCGCGGGAGCTCAACGAGGTCGCGCGGCTCCACGGATTCGGCTTCCGGAAGCGCCTCCTCTCGCTCGAGATCCCGAGCGCGATGATCGGGCTCGTCTGGAACTCGATGATGTCGATGGCCGGGGGGTGGTTCTTCCTCACCGTCGTCGAGTCGTTCCGGCTCGGCGGGCAGCCCTACCGGCTCCCGGGCCTCGGCTCGTACATGGCCGCGGCGATCGAGGCGGGCGACCGCCGCGCGATCCTCGGCGGCGCGACCGCGATGGTCCTGATGATCGTCCTCGTGGACCGGCTCCTCTGGAGGCCCCTGATCGCCTGGTCCGAACGGTTCAAGCAGGAGGAGACGGGCGCCTCGGAGAGGCCGTCGTCGTTCGTGTACGACGTCATCCGGCGTTCGCGGATCCTCGCGCGCGTCCGCCGCTGGCTGCGCCGGCAAGGCGACGCGGGCACGAGCGCAACCGTGGAGGCCGCCCCCCGCCGCGCGCTCCTGCGCCGCATCGTCGCGCGGGTCGTCGCGGCCTTCGCGGCCGGCCTCGTCCTCTGGGGCGGCTTCCGTCTCGCGCTGCTCCTCCTGAGCCTGAAGCCGGGCGACTGGCTCGGCATGGCGCGCGCCCTCGGCTTCACCGCGCTTCGCGTCGCCGCCGCGATCGCGCTGGGCGCGCTCTGGGCCGTGCCCGCGGGGATCGCGATCGGCCGGTCGCCGCGCGCGGCCAGGTTCCTCCAGCCGCTGATCCAGGTCCTCGCGAGCTTCCCGGCGCCGATGGTCTTCCCGCTCGTCGCGCCCACGCTCGCCGCCGCGGGCGTCGGCGGAAACACGGTCGCGATCGCGCTCATGCTCCTGACGACGCAGTGGTACATCCTCTTCAACGTGGTCGCCGGCGCCGCCGCGGTGCCGCACGACCTGCGCGAGGTCGCGTCGGTCTTCGGGCTCCGCCGCCCCGCGCGCTTCGCGCTCCTCTACCTCGGCGCCGTCTTCCCCTACCTCGCGACCGGCGTGGTGACGGCCGCCGGCGGCGCCTGGAACGCGTCGATCGTGGCTGAGGCGGTCCACTACAGGGGCGGCGAGATGAGGGTGGACGGCGTCGGCGCGCTGATCGCGTCGTCGTTCGACCAGGGCAACGACGCCCAGCTCGCGGCGGCCACGGTCGCGCTGGCGGCGCTCCTCGTCGTCGTGAACCGGTTCGGCTGGCGGCGGCTCTACCGGCTCTCCGACGAGCGGTTCGCGATGAACCGATGAGAGGGGGCCTCGGGGGCCGTCGATTCTTCGGCGGGAGCCTCCCCGGCAGTATCATCCGCGTGGAGAGTCAGAGGTCATGAAGAATCGCAGCAACAAGCCGAGCAAGACCCCCCAGAAGGCACCCGCCGCCGCGAAGCCGCCGCCGAGCGAGGCGCAGATCCGCGCCCGCGCGCACGAGATCTTCCTCAAGCGCGGCGGCACGCCGGGCCACGCACTCGAGGACTGGGTGACGGCCGAGCGCGAGCTGCGCTCCAGCGCGCGCTGACGCCAGCACGCGCGCGCGGACTGGAGGCGAAAGGCCGCGCCGCGCTTGGTTCTTGGCCTTTTGCCCAGTGCCCAAAACCTCCCCGTTGAGGGACAAGGCGACGCTCGCATTCGTGTGCATCGCGAAGAGGCTCCACGCTCCCTCCGTGCGCCCCCACGCCGACGCGTTCGCCGAGGACCCGGCGCTGGCCGACGACCTTGTCGCCCGACACCGGTACTGCGCCGCCTGCGCCGCGGCCGCGTGCGGCGAGCCGCAGTGGCGGCCCCGGGCGCTCGAGTGGCTGAGGGCGGACCTCGCCGCGCGGACTGCGCTGGATCCGGCCCTCGTCGAGACCCTTCAGAACTGGCGGCGCAACCGCGATCTCGCGGGCGTGCGCGACGCGATCGACGACCTTCCCGAGGACGAGCGGGAGGGCTGGCGGAAGCTCTGGGCCGACGTGGACGCGGCGCTCGCGCCGAAGTACCGCTACTTCCGGACAAGGAAGAGCGCCGCCAGCGCGAGGAGCAACGCGAGGCCGACGACTCCGTGCATGATCCGGAAGAACGCCGCGGACGGCTGCGGGCCCTCGCCTTCGAGCTTGAACAGCCTCCGTGCGAAGGCGATGTCGCACGCCGCGAGCACGAGGACGGCCGTGAGCTTCATGTGGAAGTAGTCCTGCTTCATGTAGCCCTTCCCGGCCGGATCCCAGGCGAGCAGGGCGAGCCCCGTGCCGAGCATCAGGCCGAAGCCGATCCAGTTCGCGAACTTGTGCATCCGCTGGAAGACCCGGTAGGCGTCGGTCCGCGACTGCGCCGCAGCGAACCGCACCGCATGGCCAAGGAGCCGCGTCAGCGCGAGGAGGCCGCCGACGTAGATCACGACGCCGAGGACGTGGGCCCACTTGAGCCAGCCGTAGCCGGCGCTGACCTCCGCGAGCAGGCCCCCAAGCCCCCTCATCCTCGACCCTCGAGGGCCTTGAGCCCAGGGAGGACCTTGCCCTCGAGCAATTCGAGCGACGCGCCGCCGCCCGTGCTCACGTGCGAAACCCTGTTCGCAAGCCCGAACTTGGCGATCGCGGCGGCGCTGTCGCCGCCGCCGACGACGGTCACGCCCTTGCAGCGCGCCATCGCCTGCGCGACCTCGCGCGTGCCCTCGGAGAACGCGGGCCACTCGAAGACCCCCATCGGGCCGTTCCAGACGACCGTGCCCGCGGTCTCGACGCGGGAGGCGTATCGGCGGCGCGTCTCGCCGCCGATGTCGAGGCCCATGAGCTCGTCGCCGATCTCAGGCGTCGTGACCGCGTAGGGCTCCGCGTCCTCCTTGAACTCGCGCGCCGCGACGTGGTCGCTCGGCAGCATCACCTCGACGCCCTGCTGCCGCGCCTTCGCGAGGATCTCCTTCGCCGTGCCGACGAGCGCCTCCTCGACCTTCGACACGCCGACCGCGACGCCGCGCGCCTTGAGGAACGTGAAAGCCATCCCCCCGCCGATCACGAGCGCGTTCACCTTGGAGACGAGGTTGGTGACGACCGGGATCTTGTCCGCGACCTTCGCGCCGCCGAGGACCGCGACGAACGGGCGCTTCGGCGACTCGAGCACCTCACGGAAGCAGTCGATCTCCTTCTGCACGAGCAGCCCCGCCGCGCCGCCGCCGAGCGCGATCGGCAGCCCCGCGACCGACGCGTGCGCGCGGTGCGATGCGCCGAAGGCGTCGTTCACGAAGAGGTCCGAGAGCCTCTTCAGCTGCGCGACGAACGCGGGGTCGTTCTTCTCCTCGCCCGCGTGGTAGCGCAGGTTCTCGAGAAGCAGCACCTCGCCGGGTTTCAACGCTTCCACGAGCTTCTCGACCTCGGGGCCGACGCAGTCCGGCGCGAGCTTCACCGGCGAGGCGAGGAGCTTGCCCAGGTGCGCGGCGACGGGCTTCAGCGAGAACTCGGGCGTCTTCCCCTTCGGCCGGCCGAGGTGGCTCGCGACCACGAGCCGCGCGCCCTTCTCGCGGAGGAGCTTGATCGTCGGCACCGCCTCGCGGATGCGAACGTCGTCGGTGATCCGCCCGTCCTCGAGGGGGACGTTGAAATCCACGCGGAGGAAGACCCGTTTCCCGCGGGCGTCGAGTTCGTGGAGCGTCATGAGGGGGCCTCGGGGGCCGCTAGGACGCGAGCTTCTTCACGAGATCGACGACCCGGTGGGAATAGCCCCACTCGTTGTCGTACCAGCCGACGACCTTCACGAGGTTGCCGTCCATGACCATGGTCAGCTCGCTGTCCAAGGTGCACGAGACCGACGTCCCGATGATGTCGGTCGAGACGATCGGCTCCTCGCTGAACTCGAGGATCCCCTTGAGCTTCCCGGCCGCGGCCTTCTTGAAGGCCTCGTTGATCTCCTCGACCGTGACCTTGCGCTTGACTTCGGCCGTGAGGTCCACGACCGAGCCGTCCGGCACGGGCACGCGCAGCGCGAAGCCGTCGAGCTTGCCGCTGAGCTCGGGGAGGATCTTCCCCACGGCGCGGGCGGCGCCCGTCTCGGTCGGGATGATGTTGATCGCCGCCGCGCGCGCCCGGCGGAGGTCCTTGTGCGGGAGGTCGAGGAGGCGCTGGTCGTTCGTGTAGGCGTGGATCGTGTTCATCACGCCCTTCACGATGCCGCACGTCTCGTGGAGGACCTTCGCCATGGGCGCGAGGCAGTTCGTCGTGCACGAGGCGTTGGACACGATCCGGTCGGTCGGCTTGATGATGTCGTCGTTGACGCCGATCACGACCATGGCGTCGATCGCGTCCTTCGGCGGCACCGTGAGGACCACCCTCTTCGCGCCCGCCGCGAGGTGCTTCTCGCAGTCGGCCTTCGAGCGGAAGACGCCCGTCGACTCGATCACGATGTCGGCGCCCTGGGACTTCCACGGGATCTTCGCCGGGTCCTTCTCCGCGAGGATCGGGATCCTCTTCCCGTTGACCACGATCGCGCCCTCCTGCGCCTCGACCTTGCCCTTGAACCGGCCGAACGTCGAGTCGTACTTGAGCAGGTGGGCGAGGGTCGCGCTGTCGGTCAGGTCGTTGAGGCCGGTGACCTCGAAGCCGCCCCGCTCGACCGCGATGCGGAAGACCGCGCGGCCGATCCGCCCGAACCCGTTGATCCCGAATCGAATCATCTGGCCCTCCTTGCGGTGTCCGCACGATCCTAAGGCATCGCTGAAGTTTGCTGCATCGTACCGGGCTCGTTTCGGCCACGCGGTACCCTAGGCGCGGTGCATCCTCTGCCCCCGGGCCCCCTGCTCCTCGCCTTCTCGGGCGGGCCCGATTCGCTCGGGCTCGCCGCGAGGCTCCGCGACCGCGCGCCGCTCCTCGGCTACGTCGATCACCGGATGCGGGGCCCGCGCGACAGCCGCGCCGAGCGGGCGCGGGTCGAGGCCCTCGCGCGCACGCTCGGCCTCGACCTCGTCCGGGCCCGCGTCCGCGTCGGCGCGGGCGGGGAGGCGGCAGCCCGCCGCGAGCGGTTCCGCGCGCTCGGCGCGCTCGCCCGCAAGCACGGCCGCGCGGCGATCGCGACCGCCCACACCGCGGACGACCGGGCGGAGACGATCCTCCTGAACCTCCTTCGCGGCACGGGCCTCCGCGGGCTCGCGTCGCCTGCGCCCCGCGCGGTGATCGACGGTTGCCTCCGGATCCGCCCCGCGCTCGACGAGCGGCGCGAGGCCCTCCGGCGCGCCGCCCACGGCCTTTACGCGGTCGCGGACCCCACGAACCGGCGCACGGGGGGCGCGCGCGCCCGCGTCCGCCACCTCCTCCTCCCCGCGCTCGCCGCGGCGCTCGGCGACGACCCCGTGCCCCTCCTCTGCGCGTTGGGCGACCTCGCGCTCGAGATCCGCGGCGCGCTCTCGGCGCGCGCCCGGGAGATCGCCCCCTCCGCGGGCCGCGCCCGGCTGCTCGCGGAGAGCGCCGCGACGTTCCCCTATCTGGTCGAGGCGCTGCGTCCCGAGGGGCCCCCGCTGACGTCGAAGGGCTACGCCGCGCTCAAGAGCTTCCTGAGGGCGGGGCGCCGCGCGGAGCACGTCACGCCGGGGGGCGAGCGGTGGCGGATCGACGGCGACGCGCTCCGCGTCGCGACGAAGGGGGCCGGGGGGGACCCTAGGGCTTCGGCTTCTCCTCGACCGCGTCCTTGAGCTTTTTCGCCTCGTCCTCGGGCGAAGGCTCCCCCCTGAGCCCTTTCTTGAACTCCGTCATCGACGACCCGAGGCTCCGGGCGAGCTTCGGGAGCTTGCCGGCGCCGAAGAGGAGCAGCAGCACCGCGAGGATGAGGATGATCTCCCCGGCCCCGAGGTTCTGGAAGAGCGCGAGAGGCATCGTCACCCAGCCATTCTACCAATGCCCGGACGGGGCGTGGGGCGCCCCGCGCCCCCCAAGAAGAGCCCCTTACCGCGGGTAGAAGGCGTAGACGAGGGCGTTCCCGGCGACGACGTAGAGGTTCGCGCTGGTCGTGTTGACCGGGACCAGGCGCAGGCCCGGGACGTTTTGCGCGTCGCCCGCGGGCTCGCCCGTCCACATGTCCAGCGCGAGGAGCGTCGTGCCCTTCTGCGCGATCAGCTTCTCGCCGATGCGGGCGACGATCGCGTCGTAGTCCTTGTCCATCCAGAGGGGACGCCGGCCGTGGTCCTCGACGGTCACGGCGGTCCCGCCCGCGACGACCTGCGAGCCGTCGTAGAGGGCCGAGCGGTCGACCGGGGCGTTGCCGTTCACCCGGAACCCCTTGCCGCCCGCCGTCAGCACCTCGCCCTCGAGCTTGAAGGTGACGCCCTGGATCGTCGCCGGCTGCCCGGCGCGCACCCAGCGCGTCTTCCCGTCCTCGGGGCCGCCCGCGACGTGGAGCGCGTAGATGACGTTGACCGTATCGAAGGCGCAAAGCCCCTGCTTCATCGGGATGATGCAGATGGGCCCGAACGCCTTCGGCCCGCCCCGCGGCGTGCGCGCGGTCGCGTGCGTCCAGCGTCGGCCGCCGGTGATCCGGTTGAGGCAGTAGACGACGCCCTCGCGGTCGACGAGGAAGACCGACCCGGCCTCCGACGCCGAATCCTCGGTCACGTGGAGGTCGTATTCGACGCCCGCCTCGAGCAGCTGCTCCCACCGCGTGGACTCCGGCGGGAAGCCGTAGTTCGTGGCGTCCATGCAGAGGACGTGGCCCGTGCGGGTGGCGAGGTAGAGCTTCGGGTCGGTGCTCGGGCCGCCGACCACCGGCGTCGTCAGGATTTCGGCGCTCGTCCGGTAGCCCCAGCCGCGCTGCCCCGTGATCATGCTGAAGGACTCGATCGTCTTGTTGTTGCGCGGACTGCCGAGCGACGGGACGTAGAAGGTGTCGTTGCCGACCGCTGCGCCGCCCGTCGGCGTGAAGGGCAGTTCCAGGGGCGGCATCGTGACGCCCTCGAGGCCGCCGTCCACGAACTGGAGCGCGCCGCGGCCGGTGAAGGTCTCGATCGCGTGCGCGTAGTGCTGCGACACGAGCAGGGCGACGTCGGCGTTGGCGGCGACCGGGAACGCGGTGGGCTCCCTCAGGTCGGACGCCCAGCGCGAGTTGAGGCCGGCGCGCGTGAAGCCGTAGACGCGCGGCTTCGCGTCGTTGGTCTCGAGCAGGATCATCTCGTCCGTGAGATGCGCCTGCGCGAACCGGATCGAGGCGCCCTTGCGATCCTGGTTGAGGTCGATGCGGAGCACCCTGCCGTCGATCCCGAGCCCCAGGAGCGCCCTCTCGACCGCGTCGCGGCCGACCGACGCCGAGACCGCCGCTTCCGAGCCCGCGGGGGTCCGCATCTGGTCGTCCGACTTCGTCTTGCCGCCCTTGCAGGCCATCGTCGAGACGACGAGCGCGACGACGAGCACCAGCCGCTTGGTCATGGACCGTCCTCCGGGGGTTTGCCTGCCCCACCCTTCGCGGGCCTGCCGCCCTCGTGCCGGTTTCTCCGCGAAAGAGCCTCAGAACATACAAGACCCGCCTTCCCGCTGTCAAGGCCGGTTCCGCGCTTCCGGGCGCGCGTATCCTTTTGTCCATGAGGGGTTTAGCGCGTGTCGGATGAGATCGCCGCGAGGGTGCGCGCCGTGCGCCGGACGATCGCCCTTGCCCTCGCGCGCGCCGGGGATCCGGGGCGCAGTGTCACGATCGTCGCCGTCACGAAGACCATGCCCGCAACGGTCGTGGACGGGGTCGCCGCGGCCGGGATCCTGGACATCGGCGAGAGCCGTGTGCAGGAGGCGTCCGAGAAGGCTCCGGCCGTGCGCGCGGCCGTCCGCTGGCACCTGGTCGGCCATCTGCAGCGGAACAAGGCGCGTCGGGCCGCGGGCCTCTTTTCGGTCATCCACTCCGTCGATTCGACGGAGCTCCTCGCCACGCTCGGCGGCTCCGGCCGACCGCTCCAGGTGTTCCTCGAGGTCAACGTCGCGGGGGACCCGCGCAAGCACGGCGCGCCCCCCGCGCGGGCGAGGGACATCCTCCGGGGAGCGCTCGGGATCGGAACGCTCGAAGTCCTCGGGCTCATGACGGTCGCGCCGCTCGACGCGGATCCGAGGCCCTCGTTCCGGGCGCTCCGGGAACTCCGGGACGACCTGAACCGGGCGGGCGACGGCCCGCCGCTCCGCTGCCTCAGTATGGGCATGAGCGGGGATTACGAGGTTGCCGTCGAGGAGGGCGCCACGCACGTGCGGATCGGAACCGCACTTGTGGGAGCAAGGACTCCGCCCGCCCGTTAGAATCTGGCTTGGCAAGGGCCCCGCTCCCCGGGGCCGATAGGTGGACCGGAGACCTCTTTGTTCGTTCTTCATGTGACCCGCGGCCCCGACCTGGGGAAGAAGCTCCTCCTGGAGCCGGGAAAGACCTACACCGTCGGGTGCAACGAGGACGCCTCCCTCGTCCTCACGGATCCGCTGGTCCTCAAGGGCCACTGCTCCCTCGAGATCGCCGGCGGCGCGGTGGTGCTCAAGAACCGCACGGCGACCGCGGGCACGTTCGTCGGCGACCAGAAGGTGTCGCAGGCGAACCTCAGGGCGAACTCGTCGTTCCGGATCGGCGAGACGACCCTCTCGGTCGCCGCCGCCCCCGCGACCAAGGCCCCCCCTGCCCCCGCGCCCCCTGACCCCCTCATCGGGAAGATCGTCGGCGGCTACAAGCTCATCGAGCTCGTGGGCGCGGGCGGCATGGGCAAGGTCTACCGCGCGACGCAGCTCTCGCTGCACCGCGACGTGGCATTCAAGGTCCTCCGCGACCAGCACGCGAAGGACAAGGTCTTCCGCGACCGGTTCATCAACGAGGCGCGGGCGGCCGCCCAGCTCGTCCACCCGAACGTCGTGCAGGTCTACGACGCGGGGAACGAAGGGGACCTCGTCTTCTTCTCGATGGAGTTCCTCGGCAAGGGATCGACGGAGGAGATCCTCGAGAAGGAGAAGAAGATCCCGTGGGAGCAGGTGATCCTGATGGTGCTCGAGGCCGCGCACGGCCTCGCGTACGCCGAGAGCAAGGGGATCGTCCACCGGGACATCAAGCCCGACAACCTGATGCTCAACGGGGACGGCCGGGTGAAGATCGCCGACCTCGGCCTCGCCAAGCGGGGCGAGGGGGAGGAGGACGCTGGGGTCATCGGGACCCCGCACTTCATCCCGCCGGAGCAGGCGCTCGGGAAGGACGTGGACTGCCGGGCGGACATCTACAGCCTCGGCGCGACGTCCTTCCGGATGATCACGGGACGCACGCTCTTCACGGGCAAGAGCGCAAAGGAGATCGTCCTCAAGCACATCAAGGAGCCGCCTCCCGCCACGTCGTCGGCCGACGAGACGGTCCCCGACGACCTCGACCTCGTCATCGCGAAGATGCTCGCGAAGGACCCGGAGAAGCGCTACCAGTCGGCGACGGAGGTGATCGCGGCGCTCGAGGAGGTCTGCGCCCACCACGGCATCAAGGGCGCGATCATCAAGAAGGGCGTCGGGAAGCGGGTGCTGATCCCGCTGATCCTCCTCCTGCTGGTGGCCGGCGGGGCCGTCTACTACTTCGCGACGAAGCCCGAGGATCCGGAGAGGGTCAAGGAGCGCCAGGACGCGCTCGACGCGCGGAAGAAGGCGGAGGACGACGCCCGCCGGAAGAACGAGGAGAACCTCCGCCTGGCCCGGGAGCAAAAGAAGGGCGAGGCGGAGCGGAAGCTGCTGCGATACGAGAACCTGCAGGGCGATCTGCGGTCGGAAGTGCCGTTCTCGACCGTTTACAGCGACCCCAAGCTCGCGCCTCAGCGGGAGCTGAAATGGCTCGATCTTGCGCTGGACTTCGAGGAGTTCGCGGACGGTCCCGGCAAGGAGTTCGGAGAGGAACTGGATCTCTCCTCGAGGGCGCAGCGGCGCGCGGAGGACATCCGGACGAGCCTCAAGAAGTGGAAGGAATCGACGGAGGACTTCCGCGAGAAGGGCGACGCCAAGGCCAACGAGGCGAGAGGGATCGACGTCGCGAAACGGCGAGAGCTCGCCGGGCTCCGGGCAGCGCGCCAGTACGAGAAGGCCGCGAACCTCTGCCAGCTCATCGCCACGGGCAAGCCCGAGAAGGACGACCCCTTCGGGCCGATCCTGAACTGGGAATGGGTGAGCCCGGACAAAAGCCTCAAGGCCGGTCTCGACCAGTTCCCCGACGTCAACAAGCTCATCGACGAGTCGCGCAACTACTTCAGGGGCGAGAAGGGCGCGATCGTCGCCGAGGCCAAGCAGGTCGGCGAGGCCGCGATCAAGCGCGCGGAAGCGCTCCCCGAGGAGGCGGACCCCGCAGCGGTCAAGCAGTCGATCGAGCAGCTTGAAGAGGTCCGGAAGTTCCGGGACGAGGAGACCCAGGACAGCAAGATCAAGGAGATCCAGGACCTCATCAGCGCGGCGAGGTTCCAGCAGGACCGGCTCGAGCGGATCGTGAAGGAGCGGGGGAGCAAGCAGTTCGAGGCGGATCGGGCCATCGTGCGCGATCACCAGCGGAAGCTCTGCAGCCTCGACCCGGACGAGAAGCCGAACAGCGTGATGAACTGCGACTTCGACACGGCCGTCAGCTACTGGAACGGCGTGATCGCGAGGGACGAGGTCAAGACCGACCTCTACCGCCGCTTCGCGAAGGAGCGGATCGCCATGGCGGGCTGGTGCAACTACCTCTTCGCACGCTTCTACGCGGATCTGGAGGAGACCGCGAAGGGAGCCGCTCCGACCCCGCTGACGAAGCTCGACGTGGACCTGGTCCCGTTCCCCGGCGGCCAGAACATCCTCAACGCGCAGCTCACCGGGAACGGCTCCGGCAAGTTCAAGTTCGGTCTCAACAAGGCGAACGCCGGGCTCACCTCGTGGAGCTACGACAAATTCCCGATGGACTGGGTCTGCAACTCGATCTTCAAGCACAAGGGCGTCCCGCGCTGGGCCCAGATGACGCCGGAGCTGCACTTCGCGCTCGGCGCCTTCTGCTTCGAGACGATGCAGTACGCGGACGCCGCGCGCCACTTCGACGAGGTGCTCAAGAACGGGGACACGCGGGTCTCCGCGGCCGCCCGCTCGCTCAAGACCCGTGCGGAGCGCGAGGCCAAGGCGCGGCAGGCGTACGAGGAGATCCTCCGGGAGTTCGCCGCCGCGAAGACCTCTGCGCACGTGACGGCGGTCAAGGACAAGCTGACCGCCTTCGCGAAGGACTACGACGGCACGATCTTCTACGTCGACGTGATGGATCCGAGGGACGAGTCGAAGCTCGACTTCTTCCTCCCGGAGTTCGAGAACGTCCCCCCCGCGCCCCCCCCTAACGAGCCGCGCGGCGAGTGATCCGCGCCACGGGGACGCCGGAAGGATCGACGCTGAAGGTCCGCGTCGCCCCGAAGGCCTCGCGCGAGAGGATCGCGGGCCCCGACGCGCTGAAGGTTGCGGTCCGCAAGCCGCCCGAGAAGGGGCGCGCGAACGCGGCCGTGGAGCGCGTGCTTGCCGCGGCCCTGGGCATGCGGCCGGGCGACGTCACGGTGGTCAAGGGCCTCGCGTCGCGGGACAAGGTCGTCCTCTTCCGCGGCCTCGCCGAGGCGGAGCTGCGGGAGCGCCTCCGGGGCCTCCTCTGACGGTCTGGTACCCTTGCCGCGCATGCGCGGGCTGTACGAGAAGGTCGAGGAAGCCGCCGCGTTCCTCCGCCGGAAAAGCGACGCGCCGCGCGCGCTCGTGATCCTCGGCACGGGCCTCGGTGGGCTCGGCGAACGCCTCGACGGCGCGAGAGCCGTGCCCTACCGGGACGTCCCGCACTTCCCGCGATCGACGGCGCCCGGCCACGCGGGCCAGCTCGTCTTCGGCCGCCATGACGGCGTCCCCGCCATGGTCATGGAAGGGCGGTTCCACTTCTACGAGGGGCACTCGCTCGAGGAGGTCACGTTCCCGATCCGGGTCGCGAAGGCGCTCGGCGCGCGCACGCTCCTGATCACGAACGCGGCCGGCGCGCTCGACCTCGCGCTCGCGGACGGCGACATCGTCGGCATCGACGACCACCTGAACCTGATGGGCGCCTCCCCGCTCCGGGGGGAAAACGACGAGCGCCTCGGGCCGCGGTTCCCCGACCTTTCGGCGCCGTACGACCCGGATCTCCTCGCGCGAGCGGAGCAGATCGCCCGCGGCCACGGCTTCGCGCTCCGCCGCGGCGTCCTTGCCGCGGTCGCGGGGCCGCAGCTCGAGACGCGCGCCGAGTACCGCTGGCTGCGCGCGACCGGCGCGGATCTCGTCGGCATGTCCACGGTCCCCGAGTGCATCGTCGCGGCCCACGCGGGGATGCGCGTCTGCGCGCTCTCCGTCGTGACCGACCGGTGCGACCCCGACCACCTCGAGCCGGTGAAGATCGAGAGGATCCTCGCGATCGCGGCCGCCGCCGCGCCGCGGCTCGAGCGGCTCCTCCTCGGGCTCCTCCCGCATGCGTAGACTCCGCCTCGTCCCGCTCGTCTCCGGCGGGGGCCGCACGGTCCTGAACCTGCTCGACCGGATCGCGGCGGGCCGCCTCGCCGCGGAGATCCCCCTCGCGCTCGCCGACCGGGAGTGCGCGGCCATCGGCCGCATCGGCGAGCGGGGCGTGAAGGTCGAACGCATCCCGTGGCCCGGGGACCCGGATGGCTGGGCCGCGCTCGCGTGGCCGCGGATCGAGGCCGCGAAGGCAGATCTCGTGCTCGGCTGCGGGTTCCTGCGCCTCCTCAGGATCCCGCCGCGATGGCTCGGGAAGGTCATGAACATCCATCCCGGGCTCCTGCCGCTCTACGGCGGCAAGGGGCTCTACGGCGAGCGCGTCCACAAGGCGGTGCTCGCGGCCCGCGAGAAGGAGAGCGGCTGCACCGTCCACTTCGCGGACAACGAGTACGACACCGGTGCGAGGATCCTCGAGCGACGCGTGCCCGTGCTCCCCAAGGACACGGTGGAGAGTCTCGGCGCGCGCGTCTTCGAGGCCGAGTGCGAGGCCTACCCGGAGGCGATCCGCCTCTTCGCCGAAGGGCGGCTCCGGATCGAGAACGGAAAGGTGGTGATCCGATGATGCCGGGCGAAGCGCCCGCTCCCACGCCGAACAGGTTCGGGGAGGAGCTCCGGAAGCTCGGGGGCCAGAAGGTCCGCTTCTACGTCGGCGGTGGCGAGCGCGGCTACCTCCAGGGCCCCGTCGTTAAGGTGGACGGGAACTACATCTACATCGAGAAGGAAGGGCCGATCCGCGGGACGATCCAGACGATCTCGATCAACGCGGACTTCGTCCACTACTACGAGATCGACAAGCTTGTGCAGTAGGGAGGGGGCGTCGGGCGCCAACGCCCACGCGGACCGAGCGCCTACGGACGGCGCGTGCGCGAGATCGCCGGCGACACCAAGTCCGACCAGCCGGAGGTCGCTCGCCCTCGCTCCATCGCGTGCGGAGACGGCCGTGTGCCGCACAGGGTAGGTGCTTCGTGGCACCGCCATCCACGCCACCGTCTCGACGTCAGCCCGCCTACTCCTTCACCTCGAAGTCGGCGTCGATGACCTTCTCGTCGCCCTTCGACTTCGCGTCCTTGCCGCCGGCGCCCTCGGCCCCCGCGGCCCCCTCCTTCTGGTCGCCCGCGCGGCGGTAGACCTCCTCGGCGAGCTTGTGGCTCGCGCGCATCAGCTCCTCCATGGCGCGCGTGATCCGGTCGGTGTCGTCGCTCTTCCGCGCCTGCTCCAGCGCGTCCATCTTCTCGACAATGTCCTTCCGCTCCTTGTCGGAGGCCTTCTTGCCGTGCTCCTCGAGGGTCTTCTTGACCGTGTAGATCATCTGCTCGGCCTTGTTGCGGGCCTCGGCGAGGTCCTTCCGCTTCTTGTCTTCGCCTGCGTGCGACTCGGCGTCCTTCCGCATCTTCTCGATCTGGTCCTTCGAGAGGCCGGAGGACGCCTGGATGCGGATCGTCTGCTCCTTCTGCGTGCCCAGATCCTTCGCCTTGACGTTCAGGATGCCGTTCGCGTCGATGTCGAACGTGACCTCGATCTGCGGCATGCCGCGCGGCGCCGGCGGAATCCCGTCGAGCAGGAACTTGCCGAGCGAGCGGTTGTCGGACGACATCGGCCGCTCGCCCTGGAGGACGTGGATCTCGACCTGCGGCTGGTTGTCCGAGGCGGTCGAGAAGACCTGCGCCTTGCGGGTCGGGATCGTCGTGTTGCGCTCGATCAGCGGCGTCATCACGCCGCCCTCGGTCTCGATGCCGAGGGTGAGCGGGGTCACGTCGAGGAGCAGGATGTCCTTCACGTGCTCCTCGCCGCCGAGCACCGCGCCCTGCACGGCCGCGCCGAGACCGACGGCCTCGTCCGGGTTGACGCCTTTGGACGGGTCCTGCCCGAAGATCTCCTTGACGATCGCCTGCACGAGCGGGATGCGCGTGGAGCCGCCGACGAGGATCACCTCGTCCACCTCCGAGGCCTTGAGCCCCGCGTCCTTGAGCGCCTGCTCGCACGGCCTGCGCGAACGCTCGCAGATCGGCTCGACGATCTGCTCGAACCTGGCGCGCGTCAGCGTCATCTGGAGGTGCTTCGGCCCGCTCTGGTCCATCGTGATGAAGGGCAGGTTGATCTCCGTCGTCAGCTGCGAGGAGAGCTCGCACTTCGCCTTCTCCGCCGACTCCTTGAGCCGCTGGAGCGCCATCTGGTCGCGGCGGAGGTCGATCCCGTTCTCCTTCTTGAAGCTGTCGGCGACGTAGTCGATGAGCGCCTTGTCGAGGTCGTCGCCGCCGAGGTGCGTGTCGCCGTTCGTCGAGCGCACCTCGAAGACGCCGTCCGCGATCTCGAGGATCGAGATGTCGAACGTGCCGCCGCCGAAGTCGAACACCGCGATCCGGCCCGACTTGCGCTTCTCGAGCCCGTAGGCGAGCGCCGAGGCGGTCGGCTCGTTGATGATCCGGAGCACCTCGAGCCCCGCGATCGTGCCGGCGTCCTTGGTCGCCTGGCGCTGCGCGTCGTTGAAGTAGGCGGGCACCGTGATGACGGCCTTCCGCGCCTCCTCCCCGAGGTAGGCCTCCGCGGCCGCCTTGAGGTACTGGAGGATCATCGCGCTGATCTCGGGCGGCGTGTACTCCTTGTCGCCGATCCGGACCTTCACGGGGTCCTTCGCCGCACCCGTGAGCTCGTAGGAGACCTGCTTCTCCTCCGACGCGACCTCCTCGTGCCGGCGGCCCATGAACCGCTTGATCGAGGAGATCGTGCGTCGCGGGTTGACGATCGCCTGCCGCTTCGCCGCCTGCCCGACCAGCCGCTCGCCCGAGTCCGTGAACGCGACGACCGACGGCGTCGTCCGCCCCCCCTCGGGGTTGGTGATCACGATGGGCTTGCCGCCCTCGAAGACGCAGACGACCGAGTTCGTCGTGCCGAGGTCGATGCCGATGACTTTCTGGGAGACCTTCGCCATGCGGCAACCGGGCGCATATCAGGTGCCATTCCCGCGGCTCCGGCCGTAACCGCTTGTTCGACAACGGATTACGTCGCCCAGGACCCCCCGGCCCCGTCGGTTTCTCCTGCCGTTGTGGCACGCCTTTATGACAGGCCCAGCTCCTTGATGCGGCGGTAGAGGGTCCGGGCCGAGATCCCTAGCGCCTTGGCGGCACGCGTCCGGTTGCCTTCGAGATCCTTGAGCGTGTTCAGGATCAGCTCGCGTTCGACGTCCGCGATCGGGCGCATGGAGAGGGGGGTGCGGGGGGCAGCGGCCGGCGCGTCGGCGGGGAGATCCTCGAGCGCGAGAGAGCGCCCGCCCGTGAGGAGCATCGTCTCGAGGCAGTTCCGGAGCTCGCGGACGTTGCCCGGCCACGGGAGCTCCGCGAGGCGGCGGACGAGCGCGGGGTCCACCTCCGGCCGGTCCACGCCATGCTCCGCCGCGAGCTCGTCGAGGATCGCGTCGACGAGGAGGGGGATGTCGCCCGCGCGATCGCGCAGCGGCGGCACGGAGACCCGCACCACGTTCAGGCGGAAGAAGAGATCCGCCCGGAACGCGCCCGCGGCGACGCGCTCCTTGAGGGGCCGGTTCGTCGCGGCCACGAGGCGGACGTCCACGGGCCGCGGCGCGTTGCCGCCGACGCGCACGACCTCCCGCTCCTCGACGGCGCGGAGGAGTTTCGCCTGGAGGCGCGCGTCCATCTCGCCGACCTCGTCGAGGAAGAGGGTGCCGCCGTCGGCCGCCTCGAACCGGCCCACCCGCGCGGCGTACGCGCCCGTGAACGCGCCCCGTTCGTGGCCGAAGAGCTCGCTCTCGAGGATGCCGGGGGCAAGCGCCGCGCAGTTGACCGCCACGAACGGACCCGCGCGGCACGAGAGCTCGTGGAACCCTCGCGCCACGAGCTCCTTCCCCGTCCCCGACTCGCCCTCGATGAGCACGGTCGCCCGGCTCTCCCCGACCCGCTTCAGGAGTCCGAAGAGCTCCCGCATCGGCGGCGACGCGCCGACCATGCCGAGGAAGCACGCCTCGCCGCCGCGCCCGCGCGCGGCCCGTCGCGCCTTCGCCTTCCGCGCCACGCGTTCGAGGACGCTCCGGAACATCTCGACGCCCAGCGGCTTCAGGAGGTACGCCGCGGCGCCCGCCCGCAGCGCCGCGGGCGCGGCCTCCTCGGAGCCGAAGCCGGTGACGACGATCACCTCCGGTCCGCCCGTCGCCGCGACGATCACGTCGAGGCCCGAGCGGTCCCGCATCACGAGGTCGGTCACCGCGACGTCGATCCCGCCCTGACGGAGGAGCGAGATCCCCTCCTCGCCGGAGTGCGCGGTCTTCACCTCGTGACCGAGCCGACGGACGATCTCCGCCGTCGCGGCACAGTGCGCCCGGTCATCGTCGATGACGAGGACCCGGAGCGGTGCCGCGTCGCTCACGGCGACGCCTCGCCCCGCATCGGGAGGTGGAGGACGACGATCGTCCCCTCGCCCTCGCGCGAGAAGAGCTCGAGACGGCCGCCGTGCTCCTCGACGATCCGGCGCGCGGTCGGCAGGCCGAGGCCCGACCCCTTCTTCGACCGGGAGTAGTAAACGTCGAAGACCCGCTCCAGCTCGCTCGCGGGGATGCCCTGCCCATCATCGCGCACCTCGATCCGGGCGAACCCCTTCTCGCTCGTGCCGGAGACCGTGACCCTCCCGCCGCCCTCGATCGCCTGCTGGGCATTGAGCAGGAGGTTCAGGAGCGCGCGCTTGATGAGCGCAGCGTCCACGTCCGCGGGAAGGGGCGGCACGTCGGCCACGAGCGCGATCCCGTCGCGGCGGAAGCCGGGCTCGAGGAACTCCACCATCTCCAGCACGAGCGCGCGCAGGTCGCACGGCTGCTTGTCGAGCCGGCGCATCCCCGCGTAGCGCAGGAAGTCGGCAAGGACCGCGTCGAGGCGGGAGACCTCGCTCTCGAGCACCTCGATCCGCTTCAGGAGCGCCCGGTCCTGCGGGCGCGCGGCGGCGAAGTCCTCCTTCAGGAGCGTCAGGTTGATCCGGAGCGTCGACAGCGGGTTCTTGATCTCGTGGACAAGCCCGCCCGCGAGCCGGCCAAGGAACTCGAGGGCCGAGGGCCTCGGCCCCCCCTGTCCCCCCGCCTCCGGAAGCGTCACTCGTCCCTCCTCGGCGTGAAGGCCTTCCGGATCACCTCATGCTCCTCGGGACTCCCGCGCCGGAGCGCCACGACCGGCATGTGGAGCAGCTTGCGGACGATCCGGTGGACCGTCCGCCGTACGAGGCGCAGCTCCTCGTCGGGAAGGCGGCGGTCGAGCGCCGAGAGCTCCTCCTCGGCGATCGACTCGTACGCACGCGCGAGCTCCGTGATGGTGCCCCCCGCGTCGCGCGCTCTTCCCTCCTCCGCGAGCCGGAGGACGGCGCCGTCCACGAGCGTGCAGCACTGGAGGAACTCCTTCCGGCGATGGCGGAGCGCCTCCTCGGTCACCGCGGCGAGCGCGTCCAGGTCGTAACGGTAGACGTTATCGAGGCCGTCCACCAGCGGGTCGATCCCGCGCGGCACCGCGAGGTCGATTGCCACGACCGGGCGGCCTCGCCTCCGGCGCAGCGCCGCGCGCACGTCCGCGGCCCGCACGAGCGGCTCCGCGTCCCCCGCCGCCGTGACCCAGATGCTCGTGTCGGCGAGGCGGGCCTTGAGCGCGTCGAGGCCGCCCGCCTCGCCGCCGAACCGCGCGGCCAGCTCCTGCGCCCGCTCGGGGGTCCGGTTGACGACGGCGAAGCGCGTGACGCCGCGCGCCGCGAAGTGGCTCATCACGAGCTCCGCCGTGTCGCCGGCGCCGACCACAAGGACGCGCGCCTCCGCGAGGCTCCCGAACACCTGCTCCGCGAGGTCGGCCGCCGCGCCGGCGACCGACACGTTGCCGCGACCGACGCCGGTGCGCTCCGAGATCTCCTTCGAGAGCCGCAGCGCCGCCTGGAAGAGCCCGTGCAGCTCGGGGCCGATCGTGCCCGCCTCCGCGGCAGCCTGGTACGCGTCGCGCACCTGGCCCCGGATCTGCGTCTCGCCGACGACGAGGCTGTCGAGCGACGAGGCCACGAAGAAGAGGTGCTTGCACGCGTTGCGCCCGGTGCGCATGTAGCAGTGGCCCGCGATCTCGTCGCGCGGCGCGCCCGAGAGCGCACCGATCCAGCCGACGAGCCGCTGCGGGTCCTCGACGCCGGTCGCGTAGACCTCGAAGCGGTTGCAGGTCTGGACGATCGCCGCCTCCGCCGCGTGCTCCCGCAGCTCCCGGAGCGCCTTCCCCGTGTCGGTCACGCGGCAGCGCTCGCGCAGCGCGAGCGGCGCCGTCTTGTGGGAGAGGCCGACGACCACGATGCCGTTCACGGGTGGAGCACCCGGTCGCTTGTGCAGAACGCGGCGACCACGAATCCGCCCACCGCGATCACGAACCCCGCGACCGACAGCCACGCGATCCGGCGCCCGTGCCACCCGAGGAACCCCCGCGCGACGAAGAGAAGCGTGTAGACGAGCAGGCCCCCGACCGCCACCAGCACCGTCGGGTCGAGCCACCAGGTCACGCCGGGCCGCGCGAGCCGGCCGAGGAAGAGCTTCCCGGCGAGGAGGCTCAGCGCGAGGCACGGGAACCCGAAGGCGGCCGAGAGGAAGTTGAGCCGGTCGAGCTTCTCGAGCGACGGCATGCCACTGGCCCCGAGCGCGGCGGACGGCGACCGCTTCAGGAGGCGGATCTGCCGCAGGTAGAGGAGCCCGACGCCGGCCGAGACCGAGAAGCCCGCGAACCCGAGCGAAGCGAGCACGACGTGCGCGATGCGGCCCGCGACCGCGCCCGACCCGGTCCCGTCCGCCCCGGGCACGAGGAGGAGCGCAAAGAGCGTCAGGAGCGCGAGCGTGGGCGCCGCGACGGCGGCGAGCATCGGCATCCCGCCCCGACGGCCGATCCAGAGCGCGCCGACGCCGAGCCCGAAGGCCGAGGCGACCAGCGCCTCGTAGCGCTGCTGGAGCGGCACGTAGCCCTCGCGGATCGCGACGGCGAGGAGCAGGCCGCTGAGCGCCGCCACGCCCACCGCGAGCATCGTGCGGAGCGGGCGGCTCCGCCGGTCCCCCCTCGCCACGCGCAGGCCGACGACCGAGCCGCCCGCGAACGCGAGGAACGCGGTGTAGATGAGCCCGCTCTCGACCGGCGTCAGGACCCAGGAGAGAAGCGTCATAACCCCCTTCGAAGGCTATCCGACGCGGCGCGCGGGCGCAGCATTCCCCACGGGGGCGCGGGGGGACAAGGGAAGCCCGGGGTATAAATCGGACGTCTTGAAACGGATCAAGGTCTCGCCCGAGGAGCCCGAACCCGAGGCCCTCGCACGGGCCGCGGAGACGCTGCGCGCCGGCGGGATCGTGGCGTTCCCGACCGAGACCGTGTACGGGATCTGCGCCGACGCGCTCAACCGGGAGGCGGTCCTCAAGCTCTACCGGGCCAAGGGCCGGGATCCGGAGAAGGCGTGCGCCTATCTCATCGCCGACGCGAAGACGGCCGAGCGGGTCGCGCCCCCCATGCCCCCCCTCGCACGACGCCTTGCGGCCCGATTCTGGCCCGGGCCGGTCACCCTCGTCGTCCCGGGCCGGCAGGAGGGCGAGACCGTCGGACTGCGCCTCCCGAAGCTCGAGCTCCCGCGCGCGCTGGCGGACATCGCCGGCCACCCGCTCGTGCAGACGAGCGCGAACCGCGCCGGCGAGCCCGCCGCCCTCAATGCGGCCGCGGTCCTGGAGTCGCTCGGCGACACCGTGGACCTCGTCCTCGACGGCGGCCGCACGCCCGGGGGGAAGAGCTCGACCGTCGTCCGCTGCGACCGGCGCTCGGTGACCGTGCTCCGCGCCGGGGCCGTGCCGCAAGAGGAGATCGTGCGCGCGGCGAGCGACCTGACCCTGCTCGCGTGCACGGGGAACCTCTGCCGGAGCCCGCTCGCGGAGGCGCTGCTCCGGCGCGCGCTGGCGGAGCGGCTCGGCTGCACGGTCGCGGACCTCCCGCGGTTCGGCCACCGGTTCGCCTCCTTCGGCACGATGGCGATGGTCGGCAAGCCCGCCACCGAGGAGTCGGTGACGGTCGGGCACGAGCTCGGCGTCGACCTCAGGCGCCACAGGAGCCGCATCTTCTCGCCGAAGCTCCTCGCGAGCGCGCGCCGCGTCTGGTGCCTCGCGCCGAACCACGTCGACTTCCTGCTCCCCTACTTCGCCGAGCGGCCGGACGATCTCCAGCTCCTTGATCCGAAGGGGCGCGAGATCCACGACCCGTACGGCCGGCCGCTCAAGGTCTACCGGAAGGTCGCGGACCGGATCGCGCGCGCGGTGGAGAAGCGCGCGGAGGAGCTTCTCGGATCCGACGAAGGGGGGCCCGGGGGGCAGGTAGACTAGAGGGCGTGAAGATCGCGATCGGCGCCGACCACGCCGGGTTCGAGGTGAAGGAGACGATCGCGCGCCGGCTCCGGGAGGCGGGGTTCGAGCTCGACGACTGCGGGACGTTCTCCGCGGACGCCGTCGACTACCCCGACTACGCGGTCGCGGTGGCGCGCAAGGTGGCCGCGGGCGAGTGCCCGCGCGGCATCCTCGTATGCGGGACCGGGATCGGCGTCGCGATGGCCGCGGGCAAGATCCCGGGCGTCCGCGCGGCGACCGTCCACGACCGGTTCACGGCCCAGATGTCGCGCGAGCACAACGACAGCAACGTCCTCTGCCTCGGCGCGCGCGTCCTTGAGCCGAAGCACGCGGTCGAGCTCGCGACGTTCTGGCTCTCGGTGCCGTTCGAGGGGGGCCGCCACGAGCGGCGCGTGCGGAAGATCGACGCGCTCGGAGGCTGAGCCCGATGGAGGCGCCGGAGGGGTTCCAGCTCGGCGCCGCCTTCGCGGAGGATCGCACCGGGACGCTCTACCGCGGCGTCCAGTCGAGGCTCAACCGTCCCGTCACCCTAAAGGCGCTCCGCGACGACCTCCGGGACGACGAGGCCGCTCGCGCGCTCTTCCTCGACGAGCGCCAGCTCGTGGCGACGCTCGAGCACCCGAACCTCCTGCTCACGCTCGGCACGGGCGACGTGGACGGGCAGCCCTACTTCGTGACCGAGTCGATCGCGGAGCCGACTCTCGCCGAGACGCTCGACGCGGAGGAGCTGCCGTCGGAGACGACCGCGGTCCGGATCGCGATCGGCATCGCGCGGGCGCTCGCCTACCTCGCCCGCAGCGACCTGATCTACAAGAACCTCTCGCCCCCGCACGTCCTCCTGCCCCAGCCCGCCGCACCGAAGCTCCTCACGTTCCGGCACGTGCGGTCGATCGCGGAGGCCCCGCGGTTCCGCGCGGCGCCGGTGCAGAGCGGCGCCTACTGCGCCCCCGAGCTCGTGCGAAAGGACTTGGGCCCGGTCACGATCCGGGCCAACGTCTACGCGCTCGGCGGCATCCTCTACCACCTGCTCGGCGGCGTGCCCCCGGTCGAGGGCAGCTCGGCCGAGGCTCGCGCCGCGCACGCGCAGGGCCGCCTCCGCCCGCTCAAGGACGTGCGCCCCTTCCTCCGGGACCGGGCCTACGTGACCGTCGGCCGCCTCCTCTCCCACGACCCTGCCGTGCGGCCCGACCCCGCGGAGGCCGTGGCCATGCTCGAGGAGTACGTCGAGGACCCGTTGGTGACGCACCCGCTGAGAACCCGTCGCAAGAAACGCAGGCGGTGATACGGTGGCCGCGTGCAGCACGGTTTTGCGGTCACGGCCCGCGGACGGGTCGCACGGTTCGCGCCCTGGAAGCTCTATCTCCTGAGCGCGTTCTTGAACATCTTCGTCGCCGGCATCCACCTCGGCCAAGAGCGTTGGGGGCACTTGGCGTGGTGGCTGGGCATCTCCGCCGCGATGCTCGCTTGCGCGCACTTCGACGCGCGCACACGGCGCCGCCAAGCCGACCTACCGGGCGATCCGTAGCTCGACGCCCACGTCGCCGGCGTCCGGCACGGCCCCGGGCTTCCCGATCCGGACCGTCGCCGTCCGGACGAGCGGGAAGCGCTCGAGAACGAGCGTGGCGATCGAGCCGGCGAGCGCCTCGAGGAGGCGGAAGCTCGCGGCGGCCGCGTGCTCGCGCACCAGAGCCGCCACCGCTGCGTAGTCGACCGAGCGGGCGAGGCCGTCGGTGGCGGCAGCCGGTCCCAGATCCGCCTCGAGATCGAGGCTCACGAGCAGCTCCCGCGGCTTCTCGCGTTCGCGGTCCTCGACCCCGATGACGGTCGTGACCCGGAGGTCCCGCACGAAGACGACTCCCACGACGGAGAGGATACCTACCGCGCCGGCTCGAGCAGCGCACGTCCCAGGGCCAGGCCGAGGGGGGCCGGCGGCACCTGGTCGGGGACCAGCTCGGCCCGGCGCTGCTCCTCCTCGGTCGGCCGGCCGTGGGGGATGAGGCCGGGCACCGGCTCCCCGGGCTCCTCAGGGGGCGTCGGGGGCACTACGGGCGCGACCGGCGGCGTCCAGGCGTGGATGCCCGCGTGAACGAGCCGCTGCCGCCCGTCGGCGACCGCATGACCGATGGCCGGAACGGTCGGATCCGAAAAGAACATCTCGGACCCGAAGCCGCAGGACTCGCTCCACGCGGCCCCGGGCCGCGCGACCTCCCGCAGCCAGAGCAGCGCCCGTTGCCGCGCGACCGCGGACGTAGGCCGTCGCCGGGCGCCTGCCTGCCCGGCCAGCTCGCGGTCGCGGATCTCGACCGCGAAGGCGGAGAGCAGATCCGGCAACGCCGCGGCGAACAGCTCGTGGCTCGCGAAGAGGTGGGCGGCGACCGGCCGGTCGCGCACGAGGAAGACCGCTCCCACCACCGTGCCCCCGCGCCCCCTCAACATCGACGCGACGAGAGCCGCAAGCCGGGCGTGCCGCGCGCGAACGGCTTCGTTCGCGAGAACGGGGAGGTACCGCTCCTCGCCGCGGAGCGCACGAAAGGCCGCGACCGTCGCGTCGAACTCCGCCGGGCCCGCGAGGAGCGCGCTGATCGCCGCGGGCGGCAGCGCGCCGACGGGCGCCAAGTCTGCGCACGGCGGCGCGGAGCGGAGCGGCGCGGCGGGCACCAGCGCCGCGAAGTCGCCCGGGATGAGCGCGTCGCGCGCGACCGCGACCTCCGCGGCGCCGCCCGCGAACACGATGCCGGCGGAGAGGAGGACCGGGTCGCGACGCGGGTTCACGACGCGCAGGTACGTGCGGCCGTCCTCGACAAGGAGGCGGCCGGAAAGCGCTCCGTCGGCCCACGCGGGCTCCGCCTCCGCCCCCTCCTCGGGCGTGCGCTCGTAGAGGGGCACCACGGCCGCGATCCCGCTGAACGCCGGCGCCCCCGCGAGCAGGCCCGCGACGCGGCGCTCGAGCGGGTCCGCGCCTTCGGCGCCCGCGCCTGCCGGGGCCCCGGGCGCAAGCAGCACAAGCAGCGCGAGGAACCCGCTCATGTCACTCCTCCACGATACGCACGGCCAAGGGCCGCCGCCGATCGTACCCTTGAATCCGCGCGCGGGAGGTCAATTGTTACCCGCCTTCGCGCCGTTGCGCGGCGCTACGGCGAGGCAGGCCCGGCGCGGCGTCGCTGCGGGGCTCGTGCTACGGCTTCTCGACCAGGTCGCCGAGCGCCTTCAGGGCCTTGTCGGTCGGCAGATCGGGGTCGTAGCCCGTCGCGTCGGCACGGGGCTCGATCTCCCGGAAGGAGATGAACGCGCTCCGGCGGACCCCTTGGTCCTCGTCGCGACAAAGGAGGAGCAGCTCGGGCAGATGGAATCGCGTGCCGCACTCCTTGGCCGCGTCGGCCGCCGCCTCCTTGACCTGCGCGTCCGGACCTTGGCACAGCTCGGCCCACACGCGCGTGCTCGGGAACCTCGCGCAGTAGTAGGGCGCGACCGCGATCCGGTCCTCGGCACCTCCGGTCAGCAGCCGCGCCGCGGCGCGCAGCGTGTGCGCGGACCCGATCCCGACGAGGAGCCGGAAGGCGGTGCGCTTGTCCTCCTGCGTCTCGTACCACTCCCACGCGGCCCGGTCGATCTGGTCGCCGAGGTCCGCCTGACGTGCCCGGTCGAGGATCCCCCGGGCTGCCTCCTCGTCACCCGCCTCGAGCGCCGGCTCGATTTCGGGGACCGCGATCTTCGGGAGCGACTCCTCCCCCTCCAGCCAGCCCTGCCCGCGCAGGAACCGCGCCCGGTTCTCGCAGAAGCGCTTCTCCGGGCCGCTCAGCGCCGCCGCCATCTCGTCGAGCAGCTTGGCCGACGACTCCTTCTCGGCCGGGTCGAGCAGCGCGTTCTCGCGCACGGCGAGGGTCAGGTAGTACCGCCGCGCGTCCCCCTGCGCGTCCTTCGCGAGGCCGAGATAGGCGCGGCCGCGATCCGGCGCATGCGTGAGCTGCGCCGCCTCGTCGAACCGCCCGGCCTGGACGAGCTCCGCGTACCGGACGGTGTCCCGAAGGACGCGCGCGAGCAGCGACGCCGGGTCGCGCTCGACGAGCGGGTCGATCTCCGCGGACGCGGGGGACGGGGCGCCCTCCAGCTGCGCGCGGAGCATCCGGGCGAGGAGCGCGAGGAGGTCGCGGCCGGTCGCGAGCGCCGCGTCCACGCCCGCGACACGCTTCTCGCCGCTGCCCGAGAGCCAGGGCGCCTTGGCCTCGTGGTGGTCGCGCAGGAACTCCAGGACCTCCGCGTGGCACTGCACGCTCTTCCGGCCGAGACCCCGGGCGAGAGGACGGAACTCGAGATCCGGGCGGTCGTCGACGAACGGCGCCGCGTCCCCGAGGGCGTCCCGGAGCGCGCCGCCGGAGACGACGTGCGCGCCGAGGAGGTGCGGCGCGTCCTCGACCGACGCGAACTGCAGGTCCGCGAGCATGTCCGCCGTGCTCGCGCGCTGGAGGAAGCTCGGGCCGTCGATCTGCGGCTCCGCGTCGCTGCCGAGCACGAGCACCGCATGCGGGAAGTACCAGACGGACACGTGGCCGAACGCGGCCGCCGCAGACGCGACCAGCCTCTTGAAGTCCGCGCCCGAGACGCCCTGGGGCGGGATCCACTGGCACACGATCCCGTTGGGATTCAGCGCCGCGCGCGCGAGCGCGTAGAACTCCTTCGTGTAGAGGTGCACGGCGCCCGGCGTGTAGGGCATCAGCGGCTCGAGCGTGATCACGTCGAACTTGCCGCCGCGCCGCAGGTACTCGCGCCCGTCCGCCACGACGCGCTCGACGCGCGGATCCGAGAGCACCTTGCGGTTCTGTCCCTCGAAGAACGGCGCCGCGTCATACACGCCAGGTTCGATCTCCACGCAGACGATGCGCTTCACCTCGGGGTGGCACTTGACCGCGCCCGCGGTCGTGCCCGTGCCGAAGGCGATCACGAGGACCCGCTCCGCCTTGCCGTGGAGGAGCACCGGGAGGTGCCCCTGCATCCGCATGTAGGCGTAGTGGGCGCCCGTCTCGGCCGCGCTGAAGCCGTCGAGGTATAGCCGCCGGGTCGCGTCGGTCACGTCCTCGACGACCGCCACGTCGGAGAGCTCTCCGGAGCTCGCGTGCAGGAGGCGGCGCGGCTTCCCCGAGCGGAAGACGTGCGACCGCTCGACGAGCGGCGTGCCGAGCCCCCCGGCGAGGCAGAGCGCGACGAAGGCCACCGCGGCGGCGCCCGAGAACGCCCACTCGCGCAGGCCGCGTCCGAACGCCACCCAGGTCCCGGCGACGAGCAGGAGCGCCGCGACGGCCGCGATCGTCTTGGGCGCGCCGAGGGCGGGCAGCAGCCAGAACGCGGCTACGGGGGGGGCGAGCACGGCGCCGGCCGTCGAGGCCGCGTACACGACCCCCGTGTGGCGCCCGATCGTCTCGCGGTCGGACAGCGCGATCCGCGCGACGATCGGCATGAGCATCCCGCCGCAGAAGGTGGCGGGGAAGACGATCACCAAGGCGGTCCACAAGAGCCGTCCCGCGTACCCGGAGTCGATCGCGTCGTGCCGGTAGGCCGCGCGCATCGCCTCGACGGAGTCGCCGAGCGGATCCAGGAAGAGGAGCGTCGCGACGGCGAGAACCGCCTCGGCAAGGAGGATGCGCGCGAGGAGGCGGCGCGGGTTCTTCGCGAGGAGCGCGAGCGACGTCCCGCCGAGCGCCCCCACCCCGAGCCCCAGGAGGTACGCCGCGAGCATCAGCGCGAAGGCGATCGTGAACCCCTCGAGGTAATGGACGAGGAGTCGGAACCATGCCATCTCGAGGCCAAGGGCCGCGAAGCCGGCGACGAAGAACGCGAGGACGATGGGCGGCTCCGCGTCGCCGAGCGCCCGCGGCGGCGGCGCCTCCTCGGGCGCGACATAGACGTCGCGGTTGCCGGCGGCCGTGCCGAAGAGCCAGAAGAGCACCCCGAGCGAGATGTTGACCACCGCGGCGAAGCGGGTGGCTCCCGAGAGCCCGAACGCCTCGAGCAGCACGAGGGCCGCGAAGAACGCGCCGAGAACGGCCCCCAGCGTGTTGACGCCGTAGAGGCTCCCGAAGGCCCGGGTCGCCCGCTGGGTCGTGTCGGCGGCCGCGCGCGCGAGGACGGGCAGCGTCCCCCCCATCAGGGCGGCGGGGAGCGAGAGGAGCGCGAACGAGCAGAGCCACGGCTGCGCGCCGAGCGGGCCCCTGGCGATGTCGAGCAGGCTGTCGAACGCGAACGCGTACACGCCGATCCCGAGCTCGAGGATGCCGTACCAGCGCAGCGGCCGCTTCGAGGCGTCGGCTCGCCGGCCGACCAGCAGAGCGCCCACCGCGAGCCCGAACATGAACGCCGAGAGGACGGCGGAGGCGGCGGACGTCGCCGAGCCGAGGAGGAGCGCGAGCTGCCGCGCCCAGACGATTTCGTACACCAGCGCGGTGCCGCCCGAGAGCAGCACGGCCGGGCACAGGAGCCAGAGCGGGAAGGGATAGCGGAAAGGTCCTCGGGCCACTTCTCCCCCGTGCGGCCTCCCGCGGGACTAGGGTCGCCCGGAGAGACGGATGGCCTTGAGTCGCTCGCGCTCCTTCCGGCGCCGGCGCTCGCTCGGCTTCTCGTAGACGGCGGCCCGCTTCATCTCGCGGGTCACGCCCTCGTTGTTGCAGATCTTCCGAAGCCGGCGCAGCGCCTTCTCGAGCGGCTCGTTGGGCTTGACCTGGACCTTGACCATCCGTTTCCTTCGAACCTCCCTAGGGTTCCCGTGGAGAAACCCGCATCCTATGGTCGGCTGGGGCCAGGGTCAAGCTGAGCACGCGGGCGATCCTGCGTCCGACGGTCGGGGGCTTCGGGGGCCCCCCGGGGGCCGCCGCGCGCTCAAGTCCCCTCCCGCCCGTACCGAAAACCGTGGCGTGGACACTTCGCCTCCGCGCCCCGCGAAGCCGTTGCGTCCGACGGTCGGCCTCGACAAGCCCTGCCGCAAGTGCGGCAGGCCCATCTACTACAACTACAAGGGCCCGGTCGAGGGTCTCTGCGGCCGCTGCTCCGACACGACGCGGCGGGCGCCCGTGACGTTCGCCCGCAGCCGGCGGATCGGGTTCTTCCACCGCAAGGGCCGGGGGTTCGCGTCGAACACGCTCTTCGTGCTCACCCTGCTCGCGGTCCTCGGGATCCTCGGCTACCTCGTCTACACGTTCCTCCAGTAGGGGTCGCGGAGAGCCGCCGGGGCTCGAGCGGACTCGCTCTCGGTCCTTGCCGAGCCCCTCCGACGGGGTCTGCGCCCGGCCCCCCCGACCCCCTCATTCCACCGAACCGGGAAGAACCCGGCCTCCGCGCGCGTCCACTTGTCGGAAACACGTGGTATCCGATTGCCACGGGCATAAACCCCGGTACCTTGGCGAGGCTAGGAGGTAGGACGTGATGCGGAAGGGCCTCTGGCTCACGGCGGTCTTCGTCCTCGCGTGGGCGACCGTGCCGGCCCTCGCGCAGGACAACGACCTCGTCGAGATCAAGCTGAGCAAGGACCTGCCGATCTCGGAGTTCCTCGACGAGATCAGCAAGGCGACGGGCAAGCCCATCCTCTACGACCCGAACAGCCAGCGGCTCCAGAAGGGCAGCACGATGGGGTCGAAACTCTCCCATCGGGTGCCCAAGGCGCGGCTCTTCGACACCTTCCGCGCGATCCTCGCCTTCTACGAGCTGACCCTCGTGCCGATCGGCCCGAAGGGGTACGAGATCTACCTTGCGATCGACTCGCGTTCGACGAACAACCTCGTCAAGAACAAGGCGGTCTACGTCGACTACAAGGACCTCGAGAACTACGCGGACGACGACGGCCTGTACATCAGCTGCGCGATCCCGGTGCGGTACATCGAGAACCTCACGATGCTCCGGACCGCGCTCTCGACGATGGTCACGCCGGCGGGCATCGGGCGCGTCCACGAGGTGCCGGGCTCGCAGAGCATCATCATCATGGACTACGCGCCGACGGTGTCCGCGATGGCGATGCTGATCACCCAGATGGACGTCCGGCCGCAGGGGAAGCAGATGGTCCTGAAGTTCGTCGAGCTCGCGAACGCGTACGCGGACGACGTGGCCGAGATCATCACCCAGCTCGTCGAGGCCCAGCGCGAGGCCGCCGCCCCCATCCAGCGGGGGCAGGCGGCCGTGGGCGTTCCGGTCTCGCCGGAGCCCCGGATCATCGCGTACGAGCCGAAGAACGCGCTCGTGATCGCGGCGACCGAGGAGGACTACACGCTGATCGCGGATCTGATCGACCGGTTCGACCAGCCGGGCGCCCCCGTTTCGACGGTCGAGGTCGTGCGCCTGAACCACGTGGAGGCGGAGGACGTCGCCGACACGCTCACGCAGGTGCTCGAGGGGCTCGGCGACGCGTTCGCCGCGCCGGGCCAGCAGGGCCAGCCGGCGACGCCGCAGCCGGGGCGTCCGCAGCAGCAGGGCATCCGGCGCACCGGCGGCCAGGGCAGCGACTACCAGCCGCAGGTCGTGCCCGACCCGGTGTCGAACTCCCTGATCCTCGCGGCCAACTCGCGCACGATCCGGGCGCTGAAGGACATCATCCAGCAGCTCGACATCCCGAAGGACCAGGTCCTCCTCGAGGCGACGCTCATCAGCCTCACGCGCACGGACGACTTCTCGCTCGGCGTCGAGCTGACCGGCATCGACACGGGAGGCCTGACGAGCGACAACCCGTCGGGGTTCGGGGTGACGAACTGGGGTCTCTCGACCTTCGAGGACACGGACAACGACGGGATCCCCGACATCAACGTGCCGACGAACCTGACCCAGGAAGGCGGCGGCCTCGTGGCCGGTATCTTCCGGAGCGGCGGCATCCCGGTCCTGCTCCAGGCGGTCCAGCGCCTCAACAACGCGAAGATCGTCGCGATGCCGTCGGTCGTCACGTACGAGAACGAGTCGGCGACGATCAAGTCGCTCCAGGAGCAGCCGGTGGGCGAGCAGACCGAGTTCGCCTCGGGCTCGGTCGGCCAGGGGTTCCAGGACTACCAGAAGGCCGGCGTCACGCTGACCGTCTCGCCGCACATCAGCGCCGACAACTACCTGCGGCTCGAGATCGAGCTCGAGGTGTCGTCGTTCGTCGGAACGTCCGAGGCGGTGGGCCTGCCTCCGCCGCGGATCACGAACAACCTCGTGAGCACGGTCGCGCTGCCGAACGGCTACACGGTCGTCATGGGCGGCCTGATCGGCGACGAGGAGACGCTCAGCGAGGACAAGGTCCCGCTCCTCGGCGACATTCCCGGGCTCGGCTACCTGTTCAAGTTCAAGAACCGCCGCAAGATCAAGCGGAACCTGTTCATCTTCGTGACCCCGCACATCCTCCGGCAGCGCGGCACCTCGTTCGACGAGCTCCACCGCCAGAGCTGGATCGCGAAGATGAAGGCGGACGAGCTGATCGAGGTGGTCGAGATTCACAACTCGAACTTCCGCGACGACCCGCGCTTCAAGAGCCCCGACGAAACGGGCTTCGCCGAGATGGATATCGGGTCGTTCATCGACGCGGGCCGGTTCCAGGAGGTTCCGCCCGACGTCGCGCTCCAGGAGATCCAGCGGCTCCGGAGCCGCACGGCGAAAAAGCCCAAGTAGATCGCCCGCCCCAAGTGGGCCGGGCGCAAGGGGTTAAGCGGCCTCGGGACACGCCCAAGCGTGATAGGATTCCGGGTTGCGGCGGATCGTTGACGCCGCGCGCGTCCAAGGAACGAGGCTCATGCGAGAGCTGATCCGCGAGTTCATCAAGACCCACAGCCTGCTCGACCAGGAGCGGCTCGAGGAGGTCTTCCGCCTCGAGGAGGAGAGCGGCCAGACCTTCGAGCGGATCATGCTCCACAAGGGTTACATGTCCGAGAACGACCTGCTCCGGACGCTGGCCCACGCCCTCGAGCTCCCCTACCTTCCCTCCCTGTCGGACCGGCTCGTGCCCGACGACTTCGTGAGCAACGTCCCGGTCGGCTTCGCGCGCAACTACGCGCTCGTCGGCGTCGGCCGCGAGAACGGCGCGATGCGGGTGGCCACGGCGTTCCCGCTCGACACCCACCCGATGGACGACCTCGCCTCGATGGTCCAGTGCGAGCTCGAGCCCGTGCTCGCCCCGCGCGCCGAGATCACGTCGCTCATCAACCGCGCCTACAAGGACAAGTCCGCGGGCCTCGTGGACGAGACGATGGAGGGCCTCCGGGAGGACGACATCCTCAAGGAGGCCGCGGCGATCGACGACTCGGAGGACTTGCTCGCGACCGCGAACAAGGCCCCGATCATCCGGCTCGTCAACATGATCCTCTTCAACGCGCTCAAGATGCGCGCGAGCGACGTCCACTTCCAGCCCTTCCCCGACCGGCTCCAGGTGCGCTACCGGATCGACGGCGTCCTCTACGACATGGAGGCGCCGCCGAAGAAGGTGCAGGACGCGATCCTCTCCCGCCTCAAGGTGCAGGCGGGCATGGACATCGCCGAGCGCCGGATGCCGCAGGACGGCCGCGCCACGGTCAAGATCGGCGACGCGGACGTCGACATCCGCATCTCGGCCGTGCCGACGAACTACGGCGAGCGCATCGTGCTCCGCCTCCTCGACAAGAGCGCGCGCCTCTACGGGCTCGAGGAGATCGGCCTCGAATCGGACAACCTGAGGAAGGTCGAGCAGTTCATCCAGTACCAGCACGGGATCATCCTCGTCACGGGCCCCACCGGCTCGGGCAAGTCCACGACGCTTTACGCGGCGCTCCAGAAGGTCAACTCCTCGCAGGAGAACGTGATCACCCTCGAGGACCCGATCGAGTACCACATCGCGGGCATCAGCCAGATCCAGATCAACGAGAAGAAGGGGCTCACGTTCGCCAAAGGCCTGCGCCACCTGCTGCGCCAGGACCCCGACATCATGATGGTCGGCGAGATCCGCGACGTGGAGACCGCGCGCATCGCGATCCAGGCCGCGCTCACGGGCCACCTCGTCTACTCGACGCTCCACACGAACGACGCGGCGAGCACGATGACCCGCCTCGTGGACATCGGCATCGAGTCCTACCTCGTGGCCTCGTCGGTGATCTGCGTGATCGCCCAGCGCCTCGTCCGGCAGATCTGCCCCTCCTGCCGGGAGGAGCAGACGCCCACGGCCGAGGAGCTGCGCGACCTGAAGGCGATCGGTCTCGCGATCTCGGAGTTCAAGAGCGGCAAGCTCTTCCACGGGCGCGGCTGCCCGAGCTGCTTCAACACCGGCTACATCGACCGGACCGGCATCTACGAGGTCATGCCGGTGGACGAGATCCTGAAGGACCAGATCATGGACCGCAAGAGCGCGAGCGTCATCAAGAAGAGCGCGATCGAGCGCGGCTTGCGTACGCTCCGCATGGACGGCGCGCAGAAGGTGATCAAGGGAGTGACGACGCCCGCCGAGGTCCTTCGCGTGACCCAGCTCGACGCCTTCTGATGCCGATCTACGAATACAAGGGCTTCGATCCGGGCGGCGGCACGAAGGCCGGCATCGTGGACGCCGACACGCCGCGCGAGGCGCGCTCGCGCCTCCGCGACCAGAACGTCCTTGTGACCGAGCTCGTCCTCTCCGAGGTCTCGGCCGAGACCTCCGGCGACAAGGCCGCAAAGCCGCGCTCCTCGCTCCGCAAGATGTTCCGGTTCGAGAAGCGGCTCAAGGGGGGCGGCGCGCTGCCCATCTACACGCGGCAGCTTTCCACGCTCCTGCGCTCCGGCATCCCGCTGGCGCAGGCGCTGGGCGCGCTGATCGAGCAGGTGGAGCACCGGGACATCGAGGTGATCCTGCGCGACGTGCGCGAGCAGGTCGTCCGCGGCAAGAGCTTCGGCGACGCGCTCTCGCTCCACCCCCGGCTCTTCGACGACCTCTTCGTGAATATGGTGAAGGCGGGCGAGGCGTCGGGCAACCTGGACGCGGTCCTGACGCGCCTCGCCGACTATCGCGTGCGCCAGCAGCGGGTCACCGGCAAGGTGAAGACCGCGCTCATCTACCCGGCGATCATGCTTTTCGTCGGCGCGGGCGTCGTCATCTTCCTCGTCAACTTCGTGGTGCCGAAACTCATCGGGATCGCCAAGGCGCGCGGGACCGAGCTGCCGTGGATGACGCGGGTGCTCGACTGGTCCTCGCGATTCCTCCAGGCCAACGGGGTCTGGCTTCTCTTCACGGTCTTCGGCGCGTGGGTCGTCTGGCGCTACGTGCTCCTCGCCCAGCCGCACATCCGGTTCTCGTACGACGCGTTGAAGCTCCGGCTGCCTGTCGTCGGCGACCTCTTCAAGAAGCAGATCGTGAGCCGGTTCGCGGTCACGATGTCCACGCTCCTCCGCTCGGGCGTGACCGTGCTCGAGTCGCTCGCGATCGTGAAGACGATCCTCAACAACAAGCTCATGGAGCGGGTGCTCGAGGACGTGCGCACGCGCATCCTCGAGGGGGCGGACATCGCCACGCCGCTCAAGAAATCGGGCGTCTTCCCGCCCGTGGTCGGCTACATGGTGGCCGTGGGCGAGCAGACCGGTCAGCTCGAGGAGATGCTCGAGCGCGTGGCACAGGCGTACGAGGAGGAGATCGAGACCTCGACGACCCGTGCGCTCGCCGTCCTCGAGCCCATGCTCATCGTGTGCCTCGCGTTCGTCGTCGGCTTCATCGTCCTCTCGGTCATGCTCCCGATCCTCGAGACCTCCACGTCGATCCGTCAAGTCAGGTAGGAACCCATGAACCGGAACCATCGCAACCGCGGATTCACCCTGGTCGAGATCATGGTCGTCGTCGTGATCGTCGGCCTCCTCGCCGCCTTCGCCGGGCCGAGGATCTGGTCGATGCTCGGCTTCGGCCAGCAATCCATCGCCGAGACGAAGTGCAAGGAGTACTACGACCAGGCGGTCTTCTGGAGGACGGTCAACAAGAAGCTGCCCGAGAGCCTCGAGGACATGGAGGCGCCGCTCCGGCCCGGCGACACGGTGAACTTCATCGAGGTCGTGGACGACCCGTGGGGCAACAAGTACGTCCTCGAGCGCGACGGCAAGTCGGTCAAGGTGGTCTCCTGGGGCTCGGACGGCCAGGAAGGCACCGACGACGACATCCAGTACCCCGCGGAGAAGAAGTAGGCACCCATGCGGGCGCGCGGGCTCGCGGGGTTCACGCTCATCGAGCTCGTCGCCGTCCTCGTCCTCGTCGGGCTCCTGATCGCCTTCTCCCCGCTCGCGCTCGACTTCCTCGTCGCCGAAAAGCAGCTCGAGGGCGAGGTGAGCCGCCTCGCCACGACGATCGATTTCGTGAAGAGCCAGGCGGTCCTCGACCAATGCGCCTACGCGATCCACGTCGACACGGAGAAGCACCGCTGGGCCGTGCAGGTCCCGCGCGAGGAGGTCCAGGAGGCGCCCGAGCCCGACGCGGAGCCTGTGAAGATCCTCGTCCTCGACGAGGATGTCCCCGACGAGGAGCTCGAGTGGCACCAGCTCCCGAACGGGCTCTCCCTCGAGTTCTACGAGGGGCGCCAGCCGCTCAAGGGCATCTACGCGATTACCTACGCGCCGGACGGCACGGTCCCCGCCCACTCCCTCGTCGTCGAGTCGAACCGGGTCTCCTCCCTCGACGAGGCGGACCGGGTGCGCACGGTGCGCGTGAGCTTCAGCGGCCTCGTCTCGCTGGGCAGCGGCCGCGAGCTCGGCGACTTCAAGCTCACCGAGGCGGAGCTCGGACGATGACCTCCCCCCCGCGCCCCCCCTCTTCGCGGGAGAATGGCCTCACGCTCCTCGAGGTCGTGATCGCGCTCCTCCTCTTCGCGATGATCGCGATCTTCCTCCTCGACGGCCACGCCCGCGCCGCGGACGCGGTCTTGAGGATGCAGATCGAGCGCGAGATGGCGGAGCTTCTGCGCCTGCGCGTCGACCTCGCCTCCCTCGAGCACGAGGAGTACCGCGAGGGGACGACCGAGGGCACGTTCCCGGCGAACATCTCGACCCGCATCGTGGACGAGGAGAAGGTCCTCGGGGACCGCTTCCCCGGCTACCGCTGGGAGGTGACGATCACGCCGATGCTCGGCGCCGCCAACACGACCGGCACCCTGGAAGTCCAGGACGACCGCACGTACGAGCCGCTCTTCGCCGAGGAGGGCGGGGTCGCGCCGACGACGGAGAGCAAGGAGGAGGACCCGTCCGTCGTCCAGGCGGAGGACATCGACCGGATGCTGTTCATCCAAGTGACCGTCTACCCGCCGGGCTATGACCCCGCGGACCAGGACGACGACGCGCTCCAGCCGCGCTCCGCGTGGACGGCGGTGTTCCTCCCGCCGGACGAGGAAACCGGGGGGGCCGGGGGGGCCGTCAAGTGACCCGACGCGGCTTCACCCTCCTCGAGGTCATCCTCGCGACCACGCTCTTCGCGCTCCTCATGAGCAGCTACTACGCGATCTTCCTCAACGTGAGCGAGCTCGAGGCGTACGCGCGGTCGCAGCGCGCCTTCTCGGCGGTCGGCCCCGCGGTGCTCGACCTTCTCGAGGACGACCTCATGAGCCTCTACTCGAACCCGCGCTCCCTGAACGCCTTCCCGTTCCGCGGCGAGGACGACTCGCGGGGGAGCCGGCCCGCCGACTCGATGAACTTCACCGCGATGCGCGCGTCGATCCACAAGGAGGAGTTCTTCGACCGGGCGGAGTGGCTGTCGAGCCCGGTGAACGAGGTCGGCTACCGGCTCGCCCGCGGCGAGGGGGACGTCCGGCGCCTCTACCGCCGCGAGAGCTACTACGTGGACGGGACGCCGCTCCAGGGGGGCGAGTTCTACGAGATCTACGACCGTGTGCTCGCCTTCGACGTGACCTACGTCGGCTACCCCGTGGAGGAGGAGGAGCGGCAGTCGCAAGACACGCTGAAACGGCACCGGCTCGACACCTTCGAGAGCTGGAACTCCGAGGAGCGGAAGGCGATCCCGACCGCGGTTGTCCTGAGCCTCACCGTGGAGCCGCCGCAACTCTCGGCCACCCCGCAGGCCGTCGCCGAAGCGCGACCGCAGCGCACGTTCGTGCGGGTCGTCCAGCTCGTGCAGGCGGACGACGTCCTGCCGAAGCAGGCGAACGTCACCGCGCCGGGGACCGTGCCGGGAACGCAGCCCGGCCAGCCGCAGACACCGGGGCGATGACCACGACGCCCCATCTGAGGGACATCCCGACGCCCGCGCTCCCGGCCGCGCTCGCGGCCGCCGGCGTACGCGCACCCGGGATCGTCGCCCGCGACGTCGCGCTCGCGATCCACAAGCGCGGCGCGCTGCGCTGGGAGGAGCTTCCCCTCGGCAGGGACGCCCGGCGCCGGGTCGAGGCGCGATTCCGGTTCGGCCCGCTCCTCGGCGAGCCCCTCGCGGCGCAAGCCGCGGACGGGACGCGGAAGTACGTCTTCGCGGCGGCGGACGGCGCGGCCGTCGAGGCGGTCCTCATCCGGAACCTCAAGGCGGTCACGCTCTGCCTCTCGTCGCAGGCCGGGTGCGCGCTCGCGTGCGGCTTCTGCGCGACCGGCGTGCTCGGCCTCCGCCGGAGCCTCACGGCCGGCGAGATCCTCGAATCGCTGGCCCGCGTCGAGCATGACGTCCGCGGACGCGTGAGCGACGTCCTCTTCATGGGACAGGGCGAGCCGTTCCACAACTACGACGCCGTGATGGACGCGTGCACGACCATGAACCACCCCCACGGCCCCTCCCTGTCGAAGAAGCGCATCTCGATCTCCACGGCCGGTCTGACGCCGCAGATCCGCCGGTTCACGGAGGAGCGGAAGCCGTGGCGCCTCTACCTCTCCCTCCACTCCGCGGTCGAGGAGACGCGCCGCCGCCTCATGCCGATCTCCCGCGTGCACCCGCTGCCGGACCTCCTCGCCGCTATGCGGGAGTACCAACGCGAGTCCCGGGTGCCGTGGGTGACGCTCCAGATCGTGGTCCTCCCGGGCGTGAACACGGACGAGCGCCACGTCGAGGCGCTCCGCGAACAGCTCGCGGGCCTCAAGTACATCCTCGACGTGATCCCGTGGAACGACACCGGCGGCCCGTTCCGCGCGCCGACGTGGGCGGAGGTGAGGGAGTTCACGGACCGCCTGCGCCGTCTCGGCTGCCCGGTCAAGACCCGCTACAGCGCCGGCAAGCAGGAGGGGATGGGCTGCGGCCAGCTCACCGCGGGGCTCCTCGCGGTCGAACCCAAGGGCGGCCACATCGACGCCCCGTGGGGAATCTACACCGACTGAGCGCCGCCGCCCCCCGGCCCCCCGCAGCCTCGCGGCGAAGGCGGTACGATGCCCCTCATGCGCCTCCTCCCGGCGGCCCTTCTCCTCGCGGCCTGCGCGTCCGGCATCGACGTTCGCGGCGGCGCCGGCGATCCCCACTACGACTTCGCGCGGCTGAAGACGTACGCGTGGATGCCGCGCGAGACCACGGGCGACCCGCGCATCGACGAGGCGCTCCTCGACGAGCGCGTGCACAAGGGGGTGGACGAGGACCTCGCCCGCAGGGGGTACCGCCTCGTGGCCGAGGGGGGCGACTTCGCGGTCGGGTACCGCGCGGTGCTCGGGACCCAGCGCTCGGTCGAGAGCGGGCAGGGCAGCTTCGAGGGGATCTGGACCGCGGACAACACGCCCCGGCCCGCCGGCGGCAACGGCAACACCGTGGAGAAGGTGACCCTCGAAGGCACGCTCGTGCTGCGGGTCTTCGACGGCAAGAACAGGAAGCTCGTGTGGGAGGCCGCGGCGGAGACAGACATCGACCCGCGCTCGAGCCTGCTCGCCCCGACGCGCGAGGACAAGATCCGCGCGGCGATCCGCGAGATGCTCGACCGGTTCCCGTAGCCCCGTCGCGCACCCTCAGCGGACGAACGACAGGACGATCTCAAGCACGATCAGGAGCACGATCAGCCACTCGAGGAACTCCATCCGCTGCGTGGACGCGCGGTTGAAGAGCTTCTCGTAGACGCTCTCGATCGCCTCGAGCTTGCGCTCGATCGAGCCGTGCCACTCCGCGAGGTGGAACCGCCCCGCCGCGAGCCGGTAGAGGCGCGACAGGTACTGGTCGCCGAGCAGCTTGAGCGCGTTCCTGACCCGCTCGTAGAGGAGCGCCCCGTCCACCTGCATCTGCCCGATCCGCCGCGCGTCGAGCGGGACGAAGGGCAGCGCGCGCCGCCGGCTCACCGCGTCGTAGCAGCGGTCCAGGGACGTGTCGAGCTTGCCGTCGAGGAGCCGCATCTCCAGGAGCTGCGTGTTCGCGTACTCGAGCACGGAGCAGGCGTCCTCCGCGTCGTCGTCGAAGACGAGCGCCGCGTTCCAGTCCAGGAGCGTCAAGTCCGAGCGCCCGTACGCGATGCGCGCGGAGAGCGCGTCCTTGACCTCGTCGGCGGACAGCTCCTTCGCCTCGCCGCGGAGGATGCGCGCGAGCACCTTCGGCTCCTTCGCGAGGAGCTCCGCCGGTGCCGCCGACGGCTCCACCGCGCCGATCTCGAAGACCGCGTAGTCCTCCGCGAACGGGGCGATGCCCGGCGAGGCGACGACGCCGCGGATCGCCTCGTAGAGCTCCCCGACGCGTCGGCGCGCGTCGTCGGCGAGCGCGCCCTTCTCCTCCTCCATCGCCGCGGAGAGCGCGATCAGCCCGTCGAGCTGCCCCTCGAGCGGGACCGTGTAGCGGAGGGACACCGCGCCGAAGTCGAAGAGCACGGCCTCCGCCCCCGCGTGCGTTGTCCTCCCGCCGATCTCGAGCGGCGGCGTGTCGATCCGCACCCGCAGCGGCGGCGGCTCGTACTGGAAGTACGGCGGCGCGAGCCGGCGGTGGCGCACCAGCGCGGGCTCGGCAGGCCGGGGGACGTGGCGCGCGGCCGCGGCCAAGTCGATGGCCTGGCCGATGTCGTAGGCGAAGTAGAGGTAGCCTGTCCCGCGCGCGACGAGCACCCGGAGAGTGTCCCTCGCGTGGGGAGGAAAGGGGGCCGGGGGGGAAAGGAGGGGGTGGGCGCAGCGGCGCCCGGCCGCGCTACCGGGCCCGTCAGCAGGCGGACGTGGGTGTGGCGGCCGCGGCCTCCGGGGCCTTCGCGGCGGGGGCCTCCGGGGCCCCGAGGCGCGCAACCACTTCGCGGGCGCCGTCGACGTCGCTCTCCGCGAGGCAGCTCTTCAGGTCCGCGAGCTGCTTCGCGCGGGCCTCCTCGCGAGCCCGCAGCTGCTCGACGACGAGGCCGAGCGCCTTCAGGTAGTCCCGCTCGCGCAGGTTGAGCTTCTGCCCGGTGTCGCCCGCGAGGAGCGCCCGCAGCACCCGCTCGATCGCGAACGCGGGGCCGGCGAAGCGGTGCGTCAGGTACACGGCAAGGATCCCGAGCGTAGCCGCGCTCACGAGGAACTGCGCGGCGGTCACGCGGTAGAGGAAGCCGCGCACGCCCTCGCCGCTCATCGTCTCGAGGGCCTCGTCGCTCTTCACGAACTTGATCGTGACCGAGCAGATGAGGCAGATGCCTGCGAGCACCGCGACGATCTGGACCGCGGTGCCGAGCTGCGACCGCCAATCCACGACATAACGCCAGCGCCGGAAGACCTTCATGCTTCCCTTTCGGCTGGTCTGAGTGTCACACTTCAGGGCCGCCGCAACCTCCTGTGCCCCAACGACTTGGGCGCCTTGGGGTGCGGCAGCGCTGCCGCGCCGGGGCGGACCTAGCGCGGGCCCAGGTCCTCGAGCAGCACGATCAGCAAGGTCGCGATCGGGCCCAGTGGCAACGACACGATGAACCAAGCGAGGCCGCTCCGACGCTTGCTCTGCGCGAGCCCGGCGTTGATCAGCGCGAGGGTCCCCCACCCGACGAAGTACTCGTTGTGGAATCCCGCGGGCATCCTCCCCCTTCCCCGCGCCCCATCCCCCTCCCCTAGCCTGCGGGGACGAGCGCCTCCTTGCCCATGAAGGGGACGAGGACGTCCGGGACGCGGACGGAGCCGTCCCGCTGCTGGCCGTTCTCGAGGATCGCGACGAGGATCCGCGGCGAGGCGATCACCGTGTTGTTGAGCGTGTGGCAGAAGCGCACCTTGCCGTCCTGGCCGCGGTAGCGCAGGTTCAGCCGGCGCGCCTGGTAGTCGTAGTACCGGCTCGCGCTGTGCGTCTCGCCGTAGCCGCCGCGCCCGGGCATCCACGTCTCGATGTCGCAGGTGAAGGACTGCGAGCGGCCGAGGTCGCCGGCGCAGAGCGCGACCACGCGGTACGGGAGCCCGAGCCCCTGGAGCACGTCCTCCGCGTTCCGGAGGATCTCCTCATGCGCGCGCCGGCTCTCGGCGGGGTCGTTCCGGCAGACGACGACCTGTTCCACCTTCATGAACTGGTGGACGCGGTAGAGGCCGCGCGTGTCCTTTCCGTGCGTGCCCGCCTCGCGACGGAAGCAGGCGCTGTACCCGGCGTAGCGTATCGGAAGCCGGGCCTCGTCGAGGATCTCGCCCGCGTGCAGGGCGGTGACCGGGACCTCCGACGTGCCGATGAGCCAGCCGTCCTCGCGGGTGCACTCGTAGGCCTGGTCGGCGCCGAGGGGCAGGTAGCCGGTCCCCTCCATCGCCTCGCGCTTGACGATGAGCGGCGGCGCGTGCGGGACGTAGCCGCGCGACACGACGAGATCGAGCGCGAAGCGCAGGACCGCGAGCTCGAGGAGGACGAGGTCGCCCTTGAGAAAGTAGGTGCGCGTTCCGGCGACCCGCGCCGCGCGCTCCATGTCGACGAGGCCGAGCCGCTCGGCGAGCGCGAGGTGGTCCTTCGGCTCGAAGTCGAACCGCGGCGGCTCCCCCCAGCGGCGCAGCTCGCGGTTCTCCGCGGCGGTCAGACCCGGGGGCACCTCGGGATCAGGGAGGTTCGGAACCTCGAGGTGGAGCGGCTTGAGTTCCGCCTCGAGCGCGGCGATCCGCTCGTCGAGCGGCTTCAGCTTCTTCCCGAGCTCCTTGCTCCGCTCGACCGCGCGCGCCTTCTCCTCCCCCTTGAGCGACGGGACCGACTTGGACAGGCGGTTCTGCTCAGCCGCCGCCTCCTCGCGCTCCTGGCGCAACGCGAGGACCCGCCGGTCGAGGTCGAGCAGCAGGTCGAGGTCGATCTTGAGCCCGCGGAGCGCGATCCCGCCGCGGACCTCCGCCGGATGCTCCCGGATGAACCGCAGGTCGAGCATGGGGCGATTCTACAAGAGGCCTCTCGCTCGCCCGCGCGCCCGGAAGAGCGCGAGCCCCTCCTCCTCGCGCGCCCCGATCCGGTACCGGATCCGCTCCGCGAGGTAGCGCTCGAGGCGCGAGGCCGGGAGCCCGATCCCGGCCTCGCGCGCGTACCGCCCGAGCGCGGGCCGGCCGCGGGTGTAGGCCTCCTCCAGCGCGGGCGCGGCCGCGGCGGCGCCATACCAGGCCGCGAAGACGAACGGGAGGCCCGTCCACCGCGTCCACTCCTCCGCGAGGTCCAGCCGCGCCTCGTCCGTCGCGCCGCGCACCAGCGCCCGATCCCCGATGACCAGTTCCGCGTCGGCGGGCGCAGCCGCGTAGCGCGGGGCGAGCCCCATCGCCTCCTCGAGCAGGAGCCGCGCGAGCACCGCCGACGTCCGCGACGCGGGGTCGAGGGCGACCGTGCGGACCGCGGCGGTCCCGCAGCGCAGGAAGAGCAGCACGCTCTCGACCGGCCCCTCGGCCGCGATCCCCAGCGTGCCGACGCGGGGCAGCGCCGCCTCCTCCGCCGCCGCGACCGGAAGCAGCGCGACGTCGACTTCGCCCCGCGCGAACCGCCGCGCGAGCTCCGCGGGCGTCGCGAGGAGCAGCGGCGAGAGCCCCTCGACGAGCGGCCTCGCGTTGAGGTAGGGGACGGCGCCGAATCGCAAGGCGAAAAAAAACGGGGGGCGAGCGCCCCCCGTCATGGAATCGCGAGCAGGGTCTAGTGCGGGTCGCCGAAGAACGGCGCGCCGACGTACGGATCCGTCACGTCGTAGTTGAAGAAGTAGATGTCCACGACGTTCCACATCTTCTGGTAGTTCTGCGTGAAGTTGTCCCACCGCAGCTTGCCGTCGTAGTGGCCGTTGCCGGTGTAGACGTTCAGCACCTTGCCGCTGAACCACCGCGGCACCGACCAGATCGCTCCGTTGACCGTCCGGCAGCCGCCGACGACGAGCAGGGTGCACAACGCGAGGCCAAGTAGCACTTTCCTCAAGGGATGCCCTCCCACAGTCTTCTTGCCCTAAGACCCTCAGGTTGTACACGGAGGGGGCGCCAAGGGTCAACCCCCTTCCGGACGGCCCCTCCCGCCCCCCCCCGCCCCATAGAGCCCATGGGCCCGGACGTAGGCCTCCACGGCCGGTTCCAAGAGGCCGCGCACCGGTTCGCCCCCCGCGAGCCTGCGCCGGATCTCCGTGCTGGACACCTCGAGCGGGGTGAAGTCCAGCCAAGCGTCGAGGCTCAGCCCGAAGGCCTCGTCGAAGGCCCGGCGGGCGGCCTCGGAGCCAGCCCCCGGCCGCCCGAAGGCCACGATCCGGGCGGCACGCGTGATCTCGGCCGCCCGCCGCCACCGCGGGAGGTCGAGGAGCATGTCGGCGCCCACCAGCAGCTCGAAAGCGGCCCCCGGGTAGAGCCTCGGCAGCTCCGCGAGCGTGTCCGCCGTGTAGGAGGGGCCCGGCCGCCGGCCCTCGAGATCGAGCACGAAGAGCCCCTTCCGGCCCGACACCGCAAGCCTCGCCATGGCGAGCCGGTGCTCGAAGGCAGCCGCCAGCGGCCCCTTATGCGGCGCCTGCCCGGCCGGGATGAGGAGGACCGAGTCGAGGCCCCGGAGCCGCAAGGCCGCCTCCGCCGCTGCCACATGCCCCAAGTGGATGGGATCGAAGGATCCGCCGAGAACGCCGTGCGTCACGCGGCCATCGTACGCGAGTCGGGGGGGCGTCGGGGGCCGCGGGCAGGGGCTGCCCGACAACGGCTAACCTCTACGGCGGTGGACCCCCTCCTCGTCCTCGTCGGCCCGACGGCCAGCGGCAAGTCGAGCGCCGCGATTCCCGTCGCGAGGGCGCTCGACGCCGAGGTCATCTCCCTCGACTCGATGCTCCTCTACCGGGGCATGGACATCGGCACGGACAAGCCGCGGGAGACCGGCGGGGTTCCCCACCACCTCGTCGACCTCCTCGACCCTTCCGAGCGGTTCGACGTCCGCCGCTACATCGACCTCGCGGAGACGGCGATCGGCGAGATCCGCGCGAGGGGACGCCGCGTCCTCGTCGTCGGCGGCACCGGCCTCTACCTGATGGCGCTCCTGAAGGGGGTCTTCGAAGGGCCGCGTTGCAACGCGACCCTGCGGGCGAGGCTGGCGGACCTAGAGTCGCCGGAGCTCCACCGCCGCCTCGCCGCCGTGGACCCCGAGACCGCGGGTGCGTTGCACCCGAACGACCGCCGCCGGATCACGCGCGCCCTCGAGGTCTTCGAGGCGACGGGCCGGTCGCTGCGCGAGCAGCAGACCCAGTTCGAAGGCCCGGACCGCCACGCCGCCGCGATCGCGGGCATCCGTTGGCCCCGCGCGCAGCTCGCGCAGCGCATCCGGCAACGCGTCGCCGCCATGTTCGACGCGGGCCTTGTGGACGAGGTGCGCCGTCTCGACCTGGGCCCGACGGCGTCGCAGGCCGTCGGCTACAAGGAGGTCCTCGGCGCGCTCCGCGGCGAGTACGATCTCGCGGAGGCGCGCCGCCTCGTCGAGCGCAACACCCTCCGCCTCGCCCGGCGGCAGGAGACGTGGTTCAAGCGCTTCCCGGTGCGCTGGATCGACGGTGCGGCGGAGGGCGTGGTCGGACGCCTGGTCGCGGCGTTCCGCTGAGCGTCGGCCCCCGCGCCCCCCCTACCTGGGCAGGATGACCGAGCAGCACCGCACCGCGGGATCGAGGAGCGCCCTCATCCGGCGGTTCACCTCGGCGGGGGTGAGCTCGAAGAGGACCTCCCGGAAGTCCTTGACCGTCGTGCCGCGCAGGTGGTGCGTGACGAGCATCTGCGCGATCCGCTCGGGCGAGTTGAACGCGCGGGCGTAGCCGCCGAGGGCCTTGTTGCGCGTGCGCTCGAACTCCTCCTTCGTGATCCCGCGGTCGAGCGCCTCCTCGAGCTCGCGCCCGAGAGCGACGCGGAGCTTCCGCGCATCGTCGGTCTCGCCCCCGGCCATCGCGAACGCGAACGATCCCTCGGCCGTGTAGCTGCCGGAGAAGCTGTCGTCGACGAGCCCCGCCTCGTAGAGGCTGAGGAAGATCGAGCCCGAGTTGCCGAAGAGGCAGTCGAGCGCGACGCCCGAGGCGAGCTCGAGCCGCAGTTGCGCGCGGGGGTCACGCGGCGGGGTCCGGTCCTTGAAGGCGAGGATCACGCGGGGCCGGTGGACGGGAAGGCGGAGGCTGACCTCGCGCCGCCGCGCGCGCCGCGACTCGGACGGGAGGGGGCCTCGGGGGCGCGGCGGCGGACCGAAGGTGCGCCTCTCGACGCGTTCCTCCACGGCCCGGAACGTGACGTCGACCGGGTCCGCGGAGACGGCCGCCAGCGCCATGATGCGCGGGTGGTAGTACGCGCGGTGCACGTCGCGCAGCAGCTCCGGCGTAATCCTCGCGATGGTCCGTTTCGTCCCCGCGATGTCGATGCGGACCGGGTTCCTGACGTACATGGCCTCGAGCGCCCCGAAGTAGATGCGCCACTCCGGGTCGTCCTCGTACATCGCGATCTCCTGCCCGATGATCCCCTTCTCCTTCTCGACGTTCTGGTCGTTCACGTGCAGGTCGAAGACGAAGTCGAGCAGCGTGCGCAGGTTGCCCGCGTAGTCCTCGCTCGTGCCGAAGAGGTAGCGGGTCGAGGTGAACGACGTGAACGCGTTCGCCGACGCGCCGCGGGCCGCGAAGAGGTCGAAGGCGTCGCCCTCGGGCTTGTCGAAGACCTTGTGCTCGAGGAAGTGGGCGCTGCCGTCGGGGAGCCGGCGGGCGCGCCCGTTCGTCCGGAGCACGGTGTCCACCGAGCCGTAGCGGGTCGCGATCGTCGCGTAGGAGCGCGTGAACCCCGGCTTGCGCACCGCGTAGACCGTGAGCCCGCTCGGGAAGACGCGCCGGTGCACCTCCTCGTCGAGCTCCCGGTCGCGGAGGACGGTGGCGCCGCTCATCGGGGGCTTCCGCCTGCGAGGCACTTCATCGCGGGCTCCTTCCGTCGCGCAGGAGGTAGACCGTGTCGAGTTTCACGCTGCGGGCGGCGCGCGCCACGTCCTCGAGCGTGACCCTCCGGAGATCCCGGAGGAGCCCGTCGAGGTCGGCCGGCAGGCCGTGGATCGAGCGCTCGAGCGCGAAGTCGATCATCGCGCCGGGCGAGTCGCGCATGCCGCGCACCGCGCTCAGGAGCACGCGCCGCGCGAGCCGCTGCTCCTCGGGGGCCACGCGGCCACGGCCCAGGTCCTCGAGCTGCGCGAGGATCAGGTCCCTCGCGCGGGCGTGGTTGAGGGCGTCGATGCCCGCCTGCACGACCACGAGCCCCTTCGAGCGCTCGGTCGTGCTGTGGATGGCGTAGCAGAGCGACGCCTGCTCGCGCACCTGCTTGAACAGCTTCCCGACGGGCGTGCCCCCGAAGAGCGCGTTCATGAGGGCGAGCGCGGGGTAGAGCGGCGAACCGAGGCGCACGGGGGTGCGGAACCCCATCGCGAGCTTCGCCTGCCCGACCTTCTGCCGTTCGACGACCGTGCGCACGCGCGCCGGGGCCTTCCGCGTCGTGGTCGGGCGGGGCGTCGCCGTCCGCAGCCGACGGTCGAAGCCGAGCCCCTTCGCGAACTCCCTCGCCTCCTTCGGGGAGAGGTCGCCCACGACGAAGAGGTCGGCGGGCGCGCAGGCGAGGAGATCCAGGTAGGCGCCCCGGACGTCTTGCGTGCGGAGCGCCCGGATCTCCTCTTCCCGGCCGATGGCGGGGCGCGCGAAGGGCTCGCCGCGGCACATCACCTCGAGGAGCCGGTGGCGCGCGTACCGCGCCTTGTCGTCGAAGACCGCGGCCGCTTCGTCCGCCTGGTTCTTCCTCTCCTGCGCGATCTCCGCCGCCCGGAGCCCGCCGTCCGGGTCCGTCGCCGGGTCCCGCAGGTGCTCCGCGAGCAGCGCGCCCATCTGCGTCCTCAGCGGCGCGCCCGCGAGCTCGTCCTTGATCCAGTCGGCCTGGAACTGCACAAGCTGCCGCTCGCCCACGCGCGACGCCTCGCCGTGGAGAGACGCGCCGTAGAGCCGGTCGAGCTCGATCTGCAGGTCGCGGAGGCTCGGGAGGCGCCTCGTCCCGCGGGCGAGCACCCGGGGCACCAGCGCGCGCGCCGCGGACCGCGCGTCGAGCGCGGCGTGGAGGACGAGCCGGGCGGTGATCGTCTTGAAGGCGCGCGTCCGGCGCAGGTGAAGGCGGAATCCGCTTCCCAGATCGGAGGTCGAGAAGAGCGCCGTGCCGGCCAAGGCGCGGATTATGCCACGGGTCCGGCACGCGGCCAAAACGAGCGTAGAATCGCCGGGATGCGTCGATCCCGACCCCGCTCCAGCGCCTTCCGGAGGTCCACGCTCCCGTTCGTCCTCCTCGCCGCGACCGCGCAGGCGGCCGATGCTCCCACGGCCCGCGACGTCTTCAAGGGCGCCGTCGCGGCGCAGGGCGAGATGCCGCGTGAGATCCGCGACGTCACGCTCTCCTTCGACGGGGAGATCTCGGAGGACGGAGAGGTCCATACGGCGCTTCGGACCTACTGGTATCGCGCCGCGGACCGCTCGTTCCGGATCCGCACCGGCTCCGGCGCCACCGATCGGGTCACGTCGGAGCGCGGCGTGTTCGGCGCAACCAAGTTCTGGGAGCGGACGTCGAGCGGCGAGACGCTGGAGCTGAGCCGCGGGAACCGGGACGACGTCGCGCAGATCCGCGCGATCGACAGGGAGCGCGCCGAGTTCGAGCGGATGCTCCGGATGATCCTCCTCGCCCGGCTCGACGAGGACGGATGGCAGGTCGCCTTCGCCGAGCCCGCCCCCGTGCGCATCGAGAAGGACCAGCCCCACCAGGCGAAGGGGACGCTGGGAAGCGACCGCGAGGCCACCTACCACGTCCTCGACCTGAAGCGTGAGGGCGAGCCCGACCTCCGGCTCTACGTCCAGACGAAGGACGCAAGCGTCCGCAAGGCGATCGAATACGACCTGAAGGACCCGGGAAAGGTGCGCTTCGTCTACTACTTCGCGAACTACTGGACGGACCCGGGCCTGAAGCTCCTCGTCCCGAGATTCCTCTCCGTGTACCGCGGGACACCGCTCGACGTGACGGAACGGGACAGCCTCCTCGCGGCGAAGGGCGAGCCCACGGTGCGGCTCAACACCGACCTCAAGGACGCCGACTTGAAGGCGCCCGGCGTCGGCGGGTAGGCCCCGTCTGCTTCGCCTCGGCGCGCACCCTTCGCGGCGCTGCGCCTTGCGGGCGGACCTACCTCCCGAAGCGGCGGCGGAGCTCCGGGAAGGGGATGCGCCAGACGGTCGGGCGGCCGTGCGGGCAGACGAACGCCTTCTCGAGCGCGCCGCTCTCGCGCAGGAGCGCGAGCGCCTCCTCCCGACTCAGCCGGTCGCCGAAGCGGATGGCCGCCTTGCACGCCATCGTGTCCGCGACGTCGTGGAAGAGCGTCCGCGGATCCACCGCCCCCGCGCCGCCCCGCGCGCGCAGGAGCTCGACGAGATCGCGCACGAGGTCCGCCGCCTTCGCCCGCGGCACGACCGCGGGGAGCGCTTCGACGGCGATCGAGCGGTCCCCGAACGGGCTCCACGCGATGCCGCACCGCGCGAGAAGCTCGGCGTGCTCGAGCAGCAGCGCGCGGTCCGCCGCGCCGATCTCCACCTCCTCCGGCACGAGGAGCCTCTGCGCGTCCACACGACCCTCCGAAAGCCGCTGAAGGATCCGGTCGTACTGCACGCGCTCGTGGAGGGCATGCTGGTCGACGATCGCGAGGCCGTCCTCGACCTCGCAGACGAGGTAGGAGTCGTGCGCCTGGAAGACGCCGAAGAGAGGGGGCTGCGGGGGCTGAGTCGCGCCGGCGGGGAGCCCCTCGAAGACCCGCGGGCCCTCGCCCTCGGCCGCCCGGCGCATGAAGTCGGCCATCGCGTCCCGGACGCCCGCGCCGCGATCCGTCCCCGGGACCCCCCCGCCTTGCCCGACCGAGAGGTCGGTCTCGCGGAGCGCCCGCGCGAGCGCCGGGGCGACGGACGCGTGGAGCCAGCGCGGATCGCGCCAGCGGATCTCGGCCTTCGCGGGATGGACGTTGACGTCGATCGTCCCCGGGTCCACCTCGAGGAAGAGGAACGCCACCGGATAGCGGCCCCCGTGCATCGCGTCGCGGTAGGCATCCTTGACGACGCGCAGGAGAATCCGGTCGCGGATGGATCTGCCGTTGACGAAGAAGTGCAGGTCGCCTGCGTTCGGGCGCGTCTCGGTCGGCGGGCCGAGGTAGGCCTCGACTCCCGGCACCCGCACCGCGAGCAGCCGGCCCGACAGCTCCGGGCCGTAGAGCGTCCCGAGGCGCGCCCCCCGGTCCTCGCCGGCCGGTGCGCGCAGGACCTCGGTCCCGTCGTGGACGAGCCGGAACCCCACCTCCGGGAACGCGAGCGCGAAGCGGCGGACGAGCTCCTCGATGTGGCCCAGCTCGGTCCGCGCGCTGCGGAGGAAGCGCGCTCGCGCGGGCGTGTTGAAGAAGAGGTTCCGCACCGTGACGTCGGTGCCCTGGGCCGCAGCCGCGACGCGCACGTCCCCCAAGGCCCCCCCGGAGTCCTCGATGAGGAAGCCCGCCTCGGCCCCGCGCACGCGCGAGAGGATCCGGGCCTGCGACACGGCCCCGATCGACGCCAGCGCCTCCCCGCGGAAGCCGAGCGTCGCGATGCTCTCCAGGTCGTCCACGTCGTCGAGCTTGCTGGTCGCGTGCGGGAGGAACGCAAGCGGGAGGTCCTCGCGCGCGATCCCGAGGCCGTCGTCCACGACGCGGACGAGTTGCGACCCGCCCCGCTCGACGAGGATCTCGACGCGGGTCGCGTGGGCGTCCAGCGCGTTCTCGACGAGCTCCTTCACGACGGAGGCCGGCCGCTCCACGACCTCGCCCGCGGCGATCTTGTTCGCCACGTGCGCGTCGAGGATGCGGATCCTCGCCAAGGCCTTCGTCTTCTCGATCACGGCCCCTCATCTTCCGGCAGGGCACCGACATCGTCCCACCGCAGGAAGTCGTCGATCTGCTCGAGCGACACGAGCAGCTCGGGCATCCACCTCGGGGGCTCGGGAAGCCGGGCAACGTGGCGCCGCAGGAGGGCCGAGAGGAGGCGCGCCTCCCGCCGGCGGACGATCATGCGGATCTCGCCGAGAGGGGGGTCGGGGGGGTCGAGACCGCGGCCGGCCCGCGTCATCCAGCGGACGGAGAGGAAGAGCAGCGCCTGTCCGGCGCCCACAAGGCCGAGCGCCGCCGGCTCCACCGGCATCCGGGCGCCTGCGCCGAGGGGGTCCTCGACGAAGTACGAGGCGGACCCGGGAGGGTGCTCGACCAGCCGGAGCCCGAACGGGTCCACGGTGCCGAGCCCCTTGAGCTCGATCCTCAGGTCGGGGCGTCGTCGTTTCACGCCCTATTCGTCGGAGGCCGGTGTCACGCGAGGAGGGCCAAAACGAGCGTTTCGAGCACGCGGCGGCCGTCTGCGGGCCCGTTTTCCTTCAGCGAGGAATCCGCCTCCCGGAAGTGCCGGTGGCGCTCGACGAGCGCGTCCAGCCGGTGCCTGTTGGCATTCGGCAGGAAGAAGCGGAGCGCTTTCGGGGAGCAGCCCGCCCGCCGGCCGGCGTCCTCCTCGCTCGCCCCCACCTTCCGATGGAGGTGGTAGCGAATCAGCCGGACGTAGCTCTTGTGCAGGCTGTCCAGGAGGATCGCGGCGATCGCCCCCTCCTCGGCGACGACATCCTGGTCGATGCGGATCCCCCCGTCGAACGCCGAGGCCAGCGCCTGGAGCGCCCCGGGGAGGTCGGCCTCCTCGAGCGCGTTCGACGCCTCGAAGATCGCGGGGCTCCGGCGCTCCTCCGTCGATCCCGCGATGTCCTCCGGCCGCAGGAAGATCCGCGGCGCGATCTGGTCACGGAGGCGCCGGAGCGCGACGTCGAGGAGTCCTAGGTCGTCCCCGAGCACGCGGCGCAGCGTCCCCGCGGCCAAGTCCCCCGTCTGGAGGCCGTACGCCCTCTTGGCCCGCTCCCGGATCCACGACGTCACCTCCCACCCGCGCGGCGGCTGGCACTCGACGACCTGCGCGGCGTCCCTGAGCTGCTTCGCCCCCTTGAGCCGCCCGTCGAGGCTCGGCGCGACGAGGATGAGGAGCGCCCCGGGGGCCGGGCGCCCCGCGTACGCCGCGATCGCCTCGAGCGCGGTCCGGAGCATCTCCCCCGCGTTCTCGACGATCACGGTGCGCGCACCCCCGAGGAGCGACCGCGTCCGGACCTCGTCGAGAGCCTGCGCGAGGGGCGTCGCCGCGCCGTCGAGCCGGGTGATGTCGACCTCTGGCCGCCCTTCGACCGCGCGCTCCACGGCCTCGCGCGCGAGGAAGCGCTCGGGTCCGAGGACGAGGACGACGCCTTTCAACGGGTGAGGATTCTACCGACGCGGGCCCGCGAGGATCCGGATGAAGATCTCGCGGAGCAGGAAGACCCCTAACACGAGGCCAACGACGATGGACATGCCTTTGGAAGGTACCGGCCCCGAGGCGCCCCCATTCGCAGGCTGGAGGCTGGAGGCCCGAGGTCGAGCCGCGGGTCCGTCCGGCCTGTCCTCACAGGAACGCGTCCGCCGCGGCGAACCCGCCGAGGACCAGCGACACGATGCCGTTCAGCGTGAAGAAGGCGACGTTCACCCGGCCCAGATCGCGCGCCGAGACGATCCGGTGCTCGTAGAGGAGCAGCGCGCCGGCAGCCGCGAGGCCGGTGCCGTAGAGCCACTTCACCTCCGGGTTCGTCAGGTAGACGAGCGCGAGCAGCACCACGCACAGGACGTGGAGCGCCGCGGACAGCCGGAGCGCGCCTTCAACGCCCCATCGCGCGGCGGCGCTGAAGAGCCCAGCACGCCGGTCGTGGGCCTCGTCCTGGCACGCGTAGATGAGGTCGAACCCCGCGCTCCAGAGCGTCACCGCCGCGCCGAGGAGGAGCGGCGTCCCCATCCCCTCGAAGGCGCCTCGCACGGCGATCCACGCGCCGACCGGCGAGAGGCCGAGCGACAGGCCGAGCCAGAGGTGGCAGAGCGCGGTGAACCGTTTCGCGTACGGATAGGAGAGGAGCACGAGGAGGACGACCGGGGAGAGCGCGAGGCAGAGCCGGTTCAGTTGGGCCGCGCCGAGCACGAAGAGCGCGGCGCTCCCGAGGACGAGCGCGAGCACGAACCGTCGCGTCACCCGCCCGGCCGGCAACGCGCGCGCGGCCGTGCGCGGGTTCGCCGCGTCGAGCGGCGCGTCCACGAGCCGGTTCTGCGCCATCGCCGCCGTGCGCGCCATGACCGCGCAGAAGACGATCCAGAGCGCCGTCCGCGTCGACCAGCCGCCCTCCGCCCGCATCGCGAGCGCCGCGCTGGCGACCGCGAACGGGAGCGCGAAGACCGAGTGGCCGATCTTCACCATCTCCGCCGTCTCCCGCACCTGGGAGAGGAGTCCGGGGGGGCCGGGGGGGCCCACGACGCCTAGCCTTTCCACGGCTTCACGAGGTCCTGCCGGAGCCCCAGCTGCTCCATCGTCCGCGCGACGATGAATTGGACGAGATCCTCGATGGTCTTCGGATGGTGGTAGAAGCCCGGTGACGCGGGGAGGATCGCGGCGCCGGCGCGCGAGAGACGCAGCATGTTCTCGAGGTGGATCGCCGAGAGCGGCGCCTCGCGCGCAACGAGCACGAGCGGCCGGCGCTCCTTCAAGCAGACGTCGGCCGCGCGCGTGACCAGGTTCTCCGCCGTGCCCGACGCGATCCGCCCCAGCGTGCCCATCGAGCAGGGGCAGATCGCCATCCCGCCGAGCGGGTAGCTGCCCGACGCGATCGACGCGCCGTAGTCCTCCACCGAGTGCGCGACGAGCCGCTCGTGGAGTTCCGGCGCGAGGAGGCGCGGGTCCGGAGCCTTCGGGTTCACCGACACGCCGCACTCCTCGCGAAGGACGCGTGCGCCGCCCGCCGAGACCACCACGTGGACACGCCGGCCCGCGGCCGCGAGCGCCCGGACGAGCGCGAGGCCGTAGGGGGCGCCGGAGGCGCCGGTCAACGCGACGGCAAGGTCGGGATTCTCCATGGCGGCTCAGCCTGCGGGCCAAAGGAGCCAGAGCGACACATTGTAGAGCGCGTGGGCGTAGACGACGATCCCGAGGCCCCTCAGGCAGAACGCGGCGCCGAGGATCACCCCCATGAGCGCGCGGTAGAGAAAGACCGGGCGGGACCACGGCTCCCCTCCGAGCGCGTGGTGCGCGTAGCTGAACGCCGCGGCCGACGCGAGGATCGCGAGGGGGACGGACCAGTGCGGGCTCGCCCCGAGCCCGCGGTGGAGGAGGAAGACGAGGCCGCCGAGGAGCAGGAACCGGAAGAGGAACTCCTCGTAGATCCCCGCACCCGCGTAGCCGAGCAGCGTGCGAGCGAGCGGCGGCAGGGCCAGCTGGCGCGGCATGACAAGCGCGGCGACGCCGAGCATGAGGCCCGTCCAGGCGACGGCCTCGCAGAACATCATCCCGTAGATCCCCGGAACGCGCCGCCGCTGCGCGCGGGTCCGGTAGATCGAAAGGCAGAGGAGGCCCAGGAGGACGAGGTTGAACGCGACGAGCCCGAGATGGCTCACCGGGTGGAAGAGTTCGCGCACGAGCGGCACCGTGCCGCTGCGCACCCCCTCGTCCGCCGCGAGCGCGACCTCGTAGAGCGCAAAGAGCGGCGCGACGAAGACGACGCTCGCCGCGAGCGTGCGGCTCGCCTCGAAGTAGGCCCGCGCGCGGCTCGGTCCCTTGGGCTTGGCCAAGGGCCCTCCCCTCCCCCCGCGCCCCCTCCCTTCCCGGCAACGACGGTGCGCCTAGCCACCCGCCTTCACACCCAGGTGCACCGCCGCGATCCCGAAGGTGAGCGGGTGCACGGAGACCGACGCGCACCCGGCCCTCTGCATCCTCTCCCGGAGCTCGGCCTCGCCGGTCCACGCGAGGACGCTCCGGTTGAGGTAGGTGTACGCGCGGCTGCGCGAGACGAGGTTGCCGATGAACGGCAGGACGCGGCCGAAGTAGAAGCCGTAGAGCGCCCGGAGGACCGGGTTCCTGGGCATCGTGAACTCGAGGATCGCGATGCGGCCGCCGGCCCGCGCGACGCGCACCATCTCGCGGAGGGCGAGGTCGAGATCCGCGACGTTGCGGATGCCGAAGCCGACCGAGACGACGTCGAACCGGTCCGAGGGCACCGGCAGGCGGAGCGCGTCGCCGCGCAGGAAGCGCACGCTCGCGCACGACCGCTTGTCCCTCCCCCGCCGTAGCATCGGCGCGCAGAAGTCGAGTCCGAGGACCGTGTGGCCCGCGGCGACTGCCATCGCGGCCGCCAGGTCTCCGGTCCCGGTGCAGATGTCGAGGACCGGGCCCCGCGGGCGGGCGAGCGCGGCCGCGCGGCGGCGCCAACGGCGGTCCGTGTTCAGGGAAAGGAGGTGGTTCAGGAAGTCGTAGCGCGGTGCGATGTCCGAGAACATCGCTTGGACGGTCGCGGCATCCTTCCGCACGGGCGGCGAGTGTACCAAGCAACCCGGTGCACGCTCGTGTTTCGCATCCCCTAGTATGGGTTCGCCTTTCATCCCCCCAGCCGATGTATAATCCCGGAGCCTTGATGCCCGCGGCGCCCCCGGTCCACCCCTCGGCCCAGCGCGGCGAGGACCTGTTCGAGGTGTCGCTGCGCCCGCGGACGTTCGACCGCTTCGTGGGCCAGCAGCGGGTCGTCGAGAACCTGAAGCTCGCGCTCGCGGCGGCGAAGGCCCGCAAGGAGCCGTTGGACCATCTCCTGCTGAGCGGGCTCCCCGGCCTCGGGAAGACCACGCTCGCGACGATCGTGGCGCGCGAGATGGGGACCGATCTGCACGTGACCAGCGGGCCCGCGCTCGTGCGTCCCGCCGACCTCGTGGGCATCCTCACGAACCTCAAGGAGGGGGATTTCCTCTTCATCGACGAGGTTCACCGGCTGCCTCGGCCCGTCGAGGAGAAGCTCTACGGGGCGATGGAGGACTACGTCGTCGACGTCGTCCTGGATCAGGGGCCGGCGGCGCGGTCGCTGCGCCTCGGGGTCCAGCGGTTCACGCTCGTCGGCGCGACGACCCGCGAGGGGCTCCTCGGCGCGCCGTTCCGCGCGCGGTTCGGCCTCCAGGAGAAGCTGGAGCTCTACCCGGCCGCGGACCTCGCGACGATCCTCGTCCGCTCGGCCGAGTCGCTCCAGGTGAAACTCGCCGCCGACGCCGCGGACTTCATCGCCTCGCGCAGCCGCGGCACCCCGCGCGTCGCGAACCGGTTCCTTCGCCGCGTGCGCGACCTCGCGCAGGAGCGCTACGGCAATGCGATCGACCGCGACGTCGCCGCCGAGGGTCTCGAGCGGCTCGGCGTCGACAGCCGTGGCCTCTGCGCCCTCGACCGGAAAATCCTCGGGACGCTCCTGAAGCATGGCGGCGGGCCGGTCGGGCTCAAGACGATCGCGGTCGCCGTCGGCGAGGAGGAGCGCACGATCGAAGACGTCTACGAGCCCTTCCTGATCCGGGAGGGGCTGCTGCGGCGCACGCCGCAGGGGCGCTGCGCGAGCGCCGAGTGCGGGGAGATCCTCGGGACGAAGGCGTCGAGGCTGCTGTTCTGATGTCGCGGCCCCCGAGGCCCCCTCTCTCCTGATGCCGCGGCGCGCCCTTCTCCTCGGCCTCGTCGTCTCGTGCGCCGGCCCCTCGGCCGTACGCACGCCTCCGCCGCAGCTCGTCCTCGACGGTCGGGAGCCGGTCGTTCGCATCGAGCTGCTCTCGCTCGGGGCGTGGGAGCACCTGGACGTCACGGGGAAGGGCGGGCTCGCGGTCCAGGAGCGCGGCGAGGACCGCCCGCGCACGTTGGCCGGCGCGTACCGCCTCTCGCGCGCGGGTCCGCCCGCGGAGCTGGTGCCCGCGGAGGGCGTGTTCACGGTCGGCGGCCGCACCTACGCAGGCGACCTCTCCTGGGACGGCAAGCGCCTCGTGAACCGGGTCCCGCTCGAGAACTACACGCTCGGCGTCCTGCGCGGCGAGCTGCCGCTGAAGCGCATCCCTGTGGCCGCGGCGGCGGCGCAGGCGATCGCGATCCGCTCCTACACACTCTCCTACCTCGCGGTCGGGCAGGACGTGGACGACACGACGAACTTCCAGTGCTACGTGGGACTCCGCTACGCGCCCGACGACGCGCACCTCCGCGAGGGCGTGCGCCGGACGAAGGGGCTCTACCTCGACCTGTCGGGCCGCCCGCTGCGCGCGTACTACCACTCGACGTGCGGCGGCCACACGACCGACGTGCCGACGGGCCTCGACCGTGAGCCGTCGCCCGCGATGGAAGGCGTGCCGTGCCCGTACTGCGAGGGCGCGCGCTACTGGCGCTGGTCGGCCACGCTCGACGCCGCGCCCATCCTCAAGGCGGCGGCGCTCGACGGTCCGCTCGAGACCGTGGAGGTCGTCGAGACCGGTCCTGGCGGCCGCGCGAGCCGCGTTCGCGTGGCGGCCGGCGGCCGCGAGAAGGTGATGCGCGCGAGCGCCTTCCGGCTGGCCGTCGGGCCCTCGACGCTGCGCTCGACGTATGTGCTCGCGATCGCACGGCAGGGCGACGGCGTGAAGATCGAGGGGGGCGGATGGGGCCACGGAGTCGGCCTCTGCCAGCTCGGCGCGATCGGGCTCGCGGACGGCGGCAAGTCGGGCGAGGAGATCGTCGCGCACTACTACCCCGGCGCGACGCTCCGGCGCGGCTACTGAGAGGGGGTGTCGGGGGCCGCGACAGGCTGCAGGCTGGAGGCCGTAGGCTGAAGGATGGACGGGCTGCGACCCGCGGTTCGACCTGCAGCCTGCGATCTCTAGCCTAGAGCCTGCAGACAGGGGCCGATGCGCTCAGGCTGCGGGTCCGCCTGCGGCTTTCCGCTCGTCCGAGAGCTTCCACCCAGCGGCGCCCGCCGCGGCCAACGCAGCGAGGAACGCGATCCAGAAGAACATCGTCTTCCCCGCCCTCGCGAGGCCCATCATCATCGGCTCCTCGACTTGGCTCCAGAAGTAGACGGGACCGAGCAGGAGGGCGCCCGCCGCAAGCGCGAGCTGCACGGCCGTCTTCCGCGCTTGGGCCTTGAGCTCCGCCGAGAGCGGCACGAACCCCATGTTCACGAGGCCCGCGGCCGTGCCGAGGCAGGCCGCGAGAAAGCCGATCCACCCGGCTTCGTGGAGCCCGTTCACCGAATTGGAGTCGGTCGTCCCGAACATGGTGACCTCGACTCTCCACCACGGGAGGAAGAAGAGGATCACGAGCGCCGCGGAGCCGAGGAAGATCACCCGGTCCCGAAGATCGAGCTTCTTGATCGCCTCGGTGACCTCCCGCGCCTTCTCCGCCGCGCCGCCCTTGTTGCTGTCGCCTTCGCTCATCGGAACTCCTTCCGTCCGGGTGACAGGAACTCCTTCCGTCCGGGCGACATCGTACCGGACGGGCCCCCTTCTCCCGCCGTCGGATAGGCTCTTCCCGTGCCGTTCGAAGTCCAAGCCACCTGCGGCCGCGCGCGCGCGGGCGTGCTCTCGACGCCACACGGCCCGGTCGAGACGCCGGCGTTCATCCCCGTGGGGACGCGCGGGAGCGTGCGCGGCATCCTGCCCGCGCAGCTTTTGGACGCGGGCGCCCGGATCCTCCTCGCCAACGCCTACCACCTCTTCCTGCGGCCGGGCGACCAGGTGGTGCGCGACCTCGGCGGGCTCCACGGCTTCACCGGCTGGAAGGGGCCGTGGCTCACCGACTCGGGGGGCTTCCAGGTCTTCTCGCTCGGCGAGCTCGTGAAGGTCGTCGAGGAGGGGGTCCACTTCAAGTCCCCGATCGACGGATCCGCCCACTTCCTCACACCCGAGGACTCGATCCGGATCCAGGAGGACCTCGGCGCGGACATCATCATGGCCTTCGACGAGTGCGTCCGGCAGCCTGCGACGGCGGAGCAGACGCGCGCGGCCGTGGACAGGACGATCCGCTGGGCCCGTCGCTGCCGCGATGCGCACAGGAAGGACGGCCAGCTGCTGTTCGGCATCGTGCAGGGCGGCACCGACGCCTCGGAGCGCGAGCGATGCGCCCGGCCGCTCCTTGAGCTCGACTTCCCCGGCTACGCGGTCGGCGGCCTCTCGGTCGGCGAGGATCGCGAGGCGATGCTCCAGACTCTCGACTTCACCGAGGCGCTCCTCCCGCGCGGGAGGCCGCGCTACTTCATGGGCCTCGGCAAGCCCGAGGACCTCCTCGACGCGATCCGGCGCGGGATCGACATGTTCGACTGCGTGATCGGCACCCGCAACGGCCGCCACGGCACCGTGTTCACGTCCGAGGGCCCGCTCCACCTGCGCAACAAGCGGTTCGAGCGCGACCGGGGCCCCCTCGACCCCCTCTGCGGCTGCCCCGCGTGCCGGGGCTTCAGCCGCGCCTACCTCTCTCACCTCTACAAGGCGGAGGAGATGCTCGGCCCGATCCTCGGCTCCCTCCACAACACGTGGCACCTGGTCGGGCTCGTCCGCCGCGCGCGCGAGCAGATTCTCGACGGCACCTTCCGATAGCTTTGGACACGTGGCGCGCGCGTCGCTCTTCGTCCTCCTCGTCGTGGCCGTCCCGGCAGGCGTCTACTGGGCCGGGAACGATGGCTCGTTCGCGCGGCTGCCGGAGGAGTGGCGCGCGCTCAAGGGCATCCGACCGGAGCCGACCCCGGCGCCGACGCCCTTGCCTGAACCGCAGCCCGAAGAACCCCCTTCCCCGCCCCCCGAGCCCCCCGCCCCTTCCCCCGCCGAGGACCCTCGCAAGGAGGCGGACCGCCTCTTCCGCGCTGGGCGATTCGTCGAGGCCGCGCGCGCGTACGACGGCGTCGACGAGCACCGCCGCTCGCTCGCGCTTCTCGGCGACGCGTTCGTGCGGGCGTTCCCGGAGAGCCTGCCGAGCGGGCCCTATCTCGTCCTGCGCACGCGCACGGGGGAGGTGTACGAGGGGTTCGGGGAGAGAGCGGGGGGGCGGGTGACGGTCGTGGACGCCGCGGGGAAGAGCTTCGCGTTCCCGGAGTCCGCGCTCTCGGAGGAGCAGGAGCTCCCGCGGGAGGAGGCGCGGGAGCGGATCGCGCGGGCGGCCATGAACTCGACGGAGGTCGCGGGCCCGAGGATCTTTGCGCAGATCCAGGCGGCGTGCGCGGCCGGCCGGCCGGACGCGGCGGCGGGGCTTCTCGGGCCGGCGCTCGAGGCCGACGAGAAGGAGCCCTACTTCCTCTCGGCGGTGCGCGGTCGAGTGCCGGCGGAGCGCCAGCGGGAGATGTACCGCGCGTTCGCGACCGCGCAGGCACCCGCGGTGATGGCGAGCGACGAGCCGCTCGTGAAGATGCCGCCGCGGCTCGGCGGCAGGCGGGAGAGCGCGCCCGTGCGCGAGGCGGGCTCGAAGAACCCGAAGGTGCGCGAGCTGATGGAGGAGGCCCTTCCCTACCGCAAGCGCGGCGAGAAGCTCTACAAGGAGATCGTCCTCAAGGGCGCGGATGCGTCGACGCTCGGCGCCGTGAACGAGGCGATCGCCTCGTTCGACAAGGCGCTCGCGCTCTACGACAAGGCCGTGGTGATCGAGGAGTCGGACTCGCTCTACGCGATCCTGCAGAGCGCGAGCCGCCTGCGCTTCCACCTCGCCTTCTGGAAACAGCAACTCGAAGGCCGGTAGGTAGGTCTGACACTCAGACCTCGCGGCGGCCGCAAGTGCTTGCGCCGACGGGCGTTGCGGCCGTCAGGGTGCGGCAGTGCTGCCGCACCGCGGCGGACAGTCCGTAGGCCGCTAACGCGTCGTCCGGAGCCAGACCGGGTGCGGTCCCCAAGGCCCCCTTCACCTCAAATCGAGTCGCGCCGGGAACACGAACTGCGCGTCGTACCGCTCCGCGGCGGTCATGAGCATCGTCGAGAGCGTCAGCGGCACGACGCCCTTGAAGAGGACCTCGGAGCCCTCGCGCACCGTGACCTCCTTCGAGAGGTCCACAAGCATGTCGTCGAGGAGGATCCGGAACCCCGCGCGCGGCTGACCCTTGAGGTCGATCTCGATCTCGTTGGGCGCCTTCACGACCGCTTTGACCAGCGCCTTCGGAACCGGGTTCTCCCACCAGAGCCAGTAGAACATCCGCTTGTCGGCGAGCACCGGCTCCCACAGCACGTACTTCGGCCGTGCGTCGCGCGGGAACTGGTAGAGCCACTCGAAGCCGACCTTGTGGCCGCCTGGCGGCGCGCCGTGGCCCTGGCCGTTGACCTCGACGTACTTGTAGTTGTACCCCCCGTGGTCCTTCTGCCACTCCATGAGGACCTTGTTCGCGAACACGTTCGGCGCCGGCGGCACCTGCTTGTCGTCGAGGCTCTGGTAGACGTGCAGCGCGACGTTCCGGAGGTTCGGGATCACCCCCTCCCGGAGGCCGATCACCTCGCTGTAGGGCTGGCCGTCGACCGTGTAGGGCGTCGGCGCCCCGGCGTACGGGCCCAGCCCCGCGAAGAGGTCGGCGTGGTGCGCGCCGACCGTCCACGAGCCGTACCCGCCCATGGAGTGGCCGACCATGTACACGCGGTCGTGCGGGATCGTCTTCCACGTCCTCTTCGCCGCCTCGATCAGCTCGACCACGAACTCCTCGGTGCCGCTCGTCGTCCAGCCGCGCTCCGTCTTCTCGAGCACCTCGGGCGCCACGCAGACGCACTTGTGCTTGCTCGCGATCGGCGCGAAGGTCCCGAACGCCTCGCCCGCGTCCCCCGCGCCTTCCCCGCCGCCGTGGAGCGCGATCACGAGGCCGCCCTTGCCCCCGCCGCCCCCCACCATGTACTTCCCGCGCTTCTCCTTCTCGTCGTACCAGTACTCCGTGCCGCTCTTCTTGAGCTTCCGCCCGGAGTCGAGCGAGAGCTTGAGCAGCTTGTCGCGCCACTTCGCGACGTCCGGCGCCGCCAGCTGGTCCGCGGGCGCCAGCTCCGCGAGGATGGCGGTCCGTCGCGCGGCGCCCGCCTTGAAGTACTCGGCCGCGAGCTTGTCCAGGTCCGGTGCCGCGACGAGAAGGAGCACGATCGCGGCCGTCACGGCTTGTCCCCCCGGCGGGTGCGGACCGCTGGTCCGCAGGCCGTGTTCACAACCCGTTGTCGCAGAAGGACTTCCGCCGCTCGCACCACGTACCTGGTACCAAGCTCTAGCACAGGCCGTACTGCTCCATGAGCTTCCGGAGGGTGGTGCGGTGGATGCCGAGGAGGCGTGCGGCCTGCACCTGGTTCGAGCCCACGAGGCCAAGGACGTGCGCGACCGCGGCCCGCTCGAACGCATCGTGGACCGCCTCGTACTTCGTCCCCTCGGGCGCCGCGTCCGCGAGGCGCACGACGACCCGCGCGACCTCGTCGGGCACGGGCGGCGGCCCCTGGCGCACGGACTCCGGCAGGTGGTCGGGCAGGATCACCCCGCCGCGCGCGGTCACGGTCGCCGCCTCGACGGCGTTCCGCAGCTCCCGCACGTTGCCCGGCCACGCATGGCGCCCGAGCACGGCCATCGCCTCCTCGCTCACGGCGCCGGGGTACACGAGCGCCTCGAGGAAGTGCGCGACGAGCAGCGGGATGTCGTCGCGCCGCTCCCGCAGGGGCGGCAGGCGCAGCTCGGTGACCGCCAACCGGTAGAAGAGATCCTCGCGGAACGCTCCCTCCGCGACGGCGCGCCTCAGGTCGCGGTGCGTCGCGGTGATGACCCGCACATCCACCTGCTGCCGCTCTCCGCCGCCGACGCGGACGAACTCCCCCTCCGCGAGGAAGCGCAGGAGCTTCGCCTGCGCCGCCGGCGACAGCTCCCCCACCTCGTCGAGGAAGAGCGTCCCGCCGGCCGCCAGCTCCACGCGCCCCCGCCGCCGCTCGACGGCCCCCGTGAACGCGCCGCGCTCGTGGCCATAGAGCTCGCTGTCGAGGAGCGTCTCCGGCAGCGCGCCGCAGTCGATCGGCTCGAAGGGCCCCGCCGCCCGGCGCGACGCGAAGTGGATCGTGCGCGCGACGAGCTCCTTCCCGGTGCCCGATTCGCCGAGGACGAGCACCGGCGCCTCCGCCATCGCCACGGTCGCGATCCGCTTGAACACCTCCTGCATCACGCGCGTCGCGCCCTTGAGCGGGGCCGTCCCCTTGCCGAGCTCCCGGCGGAGTCGCTCCACCTCGCGCTCGAGCGCCGTGCGCTTCACCGCGCGCTCGACGAGCGCCGGGATCTCCTCCCCCCGCAGCGGCTTCACCAGGTAGTCGTACGCGCCGCGTCGGAGCGCCTCGACGGCGTTCTCGACCGTGCCGTGCGCGGTGATCACGACCACCGGCTGGCCCTTGAGCCGCTCGAGCGCCTCGAGCCCGTTCATGCCGGGAAGCCCGATGTCGAGAAAGACGAGGTCCTTGCCGCGCGCGAGCGGCAGCCCCTGCTCCGCGGTCGGCGCGGTCTCCGCCTCGTGGCCCGCCTGCTCAAGCGCCCTCTTGAGCGCCCAGCAGACATGGGGCTCGTCGTCGATGATCAGCACGCGCGCCATGGGCAGGACAGTCTAGCCGGGGTGGGTTTGGGGGCCTCGGGGCGAGGGAGGGAACACGAGGGTGAACGTCGTCCCGCCCGGTCCGGTTCGGAAGTCGAGCGTCGCGCCGTGCTCCTGCGCCACCTGGGCGACGACCGCGAGGCCGAGGCCGATCCCTCCCTCCTTCGTGGTCACGAAGGGCTGGAGGAGGTTCTCCCTCACCTTTTCCGCGATCCCCATGCCCTCGTCCTCCACGTCGAGGGCCACGGCCCCCGACGCCCCCTCCGCCGCCCGGGCGCGGAGGCGGACGACGCCGCCCTTGGGCTGCGCCTGCGCCCCGTTGAGGACGAGGTTCAAGAGCGCCTGTTTCAGGCGGTCCTCGTCGCCGCGGATCACGAGATCCGCGCGCCCGTCCACCTCGAGACGCACCCGCAGGTGCTCGCACTGCGGGGTCAGCAGCGCCGCCACGTCGTCGAGCAGGCGGCGTACGTCCACGTCGCCGAGTCTCGGTTTTCGCGGCCGGACGAAATCGAGCAGCTCCCGCAGCGTGCGGTCGAGGCGGTCGATCTCCGAGAGCGCGATCCGCCGCGCGTCCGCGTCCGCCGTCATCCCCGTCTCCGCGGCCATCCGGATCGCGGTCAGCGGGTTGCGGAGCTCGTGCGCGATGCCGCCCGCGAGCCGCCCGAGCGCCGCGAACCGCTCGCTCTCGCGGAGTTTCGCCTCGCCGGCGCGGATGGCCTCCACCATCCGAACGAACGCGTCCTGCAGCTCGCCGATCTCCCCCGGCCCGCGATGCCCGATCGCGCCCTCGTAGCGTCCCTCGCCGAAGCCCCGGACCGAGTCTGCGAGCTCCCGGACAGGTCGCGCGATCGCGCGCGCGACCAGGAGACCGATGAGCAGCGCGGCGAGCAGGCCGACGGCGCCCGCGACCGCGATCGGCATGAGCACGTCGCGTTGGCGCTCCTCGATCCGGTCCTGCTCGGCGAGGATGAGGCAGCGGCCGTGCCGTGGCACCTGCCTTTCGACCACGCGGTAGGCGCGACCGCGGATCGACTGGATCCGCGGCTGGCCCACGGTCGGCATCTCGCTCGCCTCGACCCCATGAAGGTCCGGTCCGACCGCCGCGGGGCCGATCACGATCCCTACGCCGGTGAGTTCCGCGAGCGCCTCGAGGATCTCGAGGTGGAGCGTCGGAAGGCCTCCCAGGGTCTCCGCGATGCGCGCCGCCTTCTCCTCGAGCTCCCGCTCGACGCGGTGGTCGGCGATGCGGACGGCCACGAGTCCGAGCAACGCGAAGAGCGCGCCTACCGCGACGAGGAGCGGCGCCACGAACCGCCGCGCGAGCTTCGCCCCGAGCACGGGGTATCAGGCTACATCCCGGGGCGAGTCGCTCGCCGGGGCCCGGCGGCCGGGATCTGCGGCCCCCGAGGCCCCCCGACCGCGCGAAAGCCGCCTACTCGCTCGCGAGGATCTCGATCCGCTTCACCATCACCGTCTCGTAGCCGGTGCCGCTCTCCGGATCGGTGATGCCGATGACGCCCACGCGCTTGCCGACGAACCGCCCGAGGTCGAACTGGTTCGCGATCAGGTAGTAGCGCATCGCTTCGCCCTCGACGAGGCGGTAGGCGGGGTACCGGCCGACGATGTCGGGCGCCCACCGGACGATCCCGGTCGCGACGTAGCGGGGCTTCTTCTCGTTCTCGAACTCCTCGCGGATCTCGGCGAGCCGGCGCTTGTACTTCTTCTCGATCTCCTGGAGCTTCTGGTCGAGCGCTGCGCTCACCTCGGTCTCCTTCGTCTTCAGCTCGGCGATCGCGAACTTGCGCTCCTTGTCGAGGATGTCGGAGAGCAGCCTCACGCGCTTGTCCTGGTTCTCGGCGCTCAGCTCCGTGCGGTCGATCGACGCCACGGACTTGCGGACGAGTTCGATCTCGGCGGTCGTCTTCGCCGCGGTCAGCTTCTTCCGCGCGTCCCGCTCCGCGGTCTCGAACTTCTTGTCCGCTGCGGAGTCGCCCGGGACGGCGAGAGCCGGCGCCGCGCCCGCTTCCTCCCTCGCCTCGGCGAGGGAAGCAGGGCCGATCTTCTTCACGTAGCGCGCGGCCGCATAGAGGGGGAACCTGCGCGGCACGCGGATCCGATACCAGAGCCCCTCGCTCTCGGTCTTCTTCTCCTCAAGGATCGAGACGGTCTCGCCTTTCTCGAGGCGGCCGCTCAGCTGATGGTAGCGTGTAGACGGGCGCGGCCGGACGAGGACGCGGCCCGCCTGGACCTCCCCCTTGCCCCCCTCGCCCTTCTTGATGAGATCCGCGGAGACCCACGCCGTGTAGCCCGCCGGGACCTCGACCAGCGACCACGCCGGGTCGTTCGCGTACTGCCCGAGGACGATGACTTTCGCCCCCTGCTGCAAGGTGACGACCTGCTGGTACGCTTCGCCCGGTCCCGCGCGCAGGTTCAGCGCGCTGGCCGTGACTTCGCCCGCGAATGACTCCTCGTCTGCGACCGCGACTGCCGCACCGAGGAACATCCCGCAAAAGGCCGCGCTCGAAAGCCTCATCGTCCCGATCCTCCGCGTGTCAAATGGAGCCCATTCGGATCGCCCCGTAGGATCGCCCCGACGGGGGACAAATTCAAGGATATTGTATGCGAAACGCTTTATTCCCCCATATGGAGTGGGCCAAGGCCCACACCCGCGACCCCCTCCCGGTCGAACTCGGCTTCTCCGGAGCCAAGGGCCCCACGGGCCCCGCGTTCCGCGAGCACGCGAGCGGGGAGGCCGAGCTCGAGACGAGGATCGGTCGCCGCTACGGGGTTCCGCCGGAGAACGTCTACCTCGTCGGGGGGACGAGCCTCGCCAACTTCGTCGCGATCGCGGCGTTCTGCGACCCCGGCGACACCGTGGCCGTCGAGACTCCCAGGTATGCTCCGCTCGCCGAGGTCCCCCGGGGCCTCGGCGCGACCGTCGTCGACCTGCCCCGTCTCGACCGGCCGCTGGGCGCGCTCCCGGAGGGCGTCTCGCTCGTCGTCGTGAGCACGCCGCACAACCCGACGGGCCGTGTGCTCAAGGACGAGGAGTGGAAGGAGCTCGCCCGGTTCGCCGACCGCGGCGGCGTGGTCCTCGTCGACGAGGTCTACCGCGACCTCCAAGCGAAGCCGCCCGTGGTCGCCGCCGCGCGCCACCCCCGCTTCCTCACGACGGGGAGCTTCACGAAGGCGTACGGCCTCGGCGCGCTGAGGATGGGCTGGGTGCTCGGCGCCCCGGCTCTCCTCGACCGCATCCGGCGCACGGACAACCTCGTGTCGGTGCAGGTCTCGACCCCCTCGATCCTCGCGCTGAAGCGGGCGTGGCCGCGCCTCGGGCCGCTGCGCCGGCGCGCGCTCGCCCCGGTCAAGGCCAACCTCGCGGCGCTCAAGCGCTCCAGGCTCCCGTTCGTGAAACCCGACGCCGGCCTGACCGCGCTGGTGCGGGTGGGCGACGGCGACACGGCGGCGACCACGCTCCACTCGCGCGGCATCGCGGTCGCGCCCGGCTCGTTCTTCGGCGCGCCCGACCACGTCCGCATCTTCCTCGGCGCGGACCGGAAGGCGTTCGCGGCGGGCCTCGCGGCGCTCAGGAGCTACTGCGGGTTGTAGCGCACCCGCCGGGCGGCCTCCTCGAAGATCGGGCCAAACCGGGCGAAGTCGGGGATCGGCGCGATCCCGCGGACGAACCCGTGGCAGCCGTGCCCGACGAACTCGAAGAGGATCTGGCGCACCTGACCGGTCTCGAAGACGCAGTACGCGCCGGGCATCCCGGCCACGGTGGTCGAACGCCGGTCCAGCACGCGGTAGCCCTCGCTGTTCTCGAACTTCGAGAACGTCGAGCCCGGGACGCGGTCGCCCATGGTCCATCCGAAGATCAGCTCCGGCCGCTTCCCCGGCGTGCCGGGACCGCCGAAGTGGATCTCGTCCTGCAGCACCTTGTAGTTCGACGACCATTCCTCGGGAACGCGGATCTCGAGATCGAACCCCGGCGCCTGGGTCTTCACCCACTTCACGGGAGGCGGAATCGGAGGGGGCGTCGGGGGCCGGTGCCCGTCGGATGCCGGGTCGTCCCCGCACGCAACCAGGAGAACGAGGAGCGCGACGCCTCTCACGCGCGCCATTGTGCCACGGCCGCGCGGATCACCTCTCGGAGGGGCACCTTCGACTTCGCGGCGAGCGCCCGGCAGTCCTCGTACTCGGGCGCGACGTGGACCGTCTCGCCCGCGAGGTCGCCGACCTTCACGCGCACGGCGCCGTACCGCGTCTTCACCGTGACCGTCCGGCGCGGGAGCTCGGTCCGCTCCACGCGGCGCCGCCGCACGCCGAGCGTCGTCCCCTCGCGGAAGAGCACGCGCTCGAGCGCCGGCGCCGTCTCGGCCCGGGCGAGGGCGCTGACCCGGGTTCCCGGCCTCCCCTTCTTCATGACGACCGGCTGGAGCGTCGCGTCCAGCGCGCCCGCATCGAGCAGCGTCGCGAGGAGATGCCCGAGGACCTGCGGCGTCGCGTCGTCCACGTCGCACACGAGCTCGAACAGCTCGCCGGACCGCGCGTCTGTCTCCCCGACCACGATCCGGCAGAGATTCGGGTAGTCGTGCGGGTCCCGGTCGCCGGCGCCGTAGCCGACCGACGACGGCACGAACGCCACGGGCGCGGAGGTCTCCGCCCATGCCGCCACCAGCGCCGCGCCCGTGGGCGTGACCAGTTCGCCGGTGAGCCCGGAGTCGTAGACGGGACGCCCCTTCATCAGTTCCAGCGTCGCCGGCGCGGGGACCGGCAGCCGGCCGTGCTCCATGACCGTGAACCCGGTCGAGAGGGGCAGCGGCCGGGACCAGAGCCTCTCGATCCCGAGCGCGTCGAGGGCGAGCGCGGCGCCCGCGATGTCGCAGATCGCGTCGATCGCGCCGACCTCGTGGAAGTGGACCTTCCCGACAGGGATGCCGTGGACCTTCGCCTCCGCCTCCGCGAGGCGCGTGAACGCGGCCGTGGCGAGGTCGAGCGCGCGCGCCGGGAGCTTCCCGCGGCGGAGAATCGCGAGGATCTCCTTCAAGCCGCGGTGGACATGGCCCTCCTTGAACTTGACCCGGAACTTCCGGCCCCCGAGGCCCCCTCGCTCCACGGTCCCGCAGGAGACCGAGCAGGGAAGGCGCAGCGACTTTAGCCCCTGCGCGACGGCCCGGAACGGCGCGCCAGCCCCCACGAGCGCGCCGACGAACATGTCGCCGGCGACCCCCGCGAACGGCTCGAGGAGCGCGACCTTCATTGGCGGATCATCGCGTAGACCGCGTCCGCGTTGTAGGAGGACCGGACGAACGGGCCCGCGTAGACGCCGAGGAAGCCCATCTCGCGACCCCGCGCCGCGATCTCCTCGAACTCGGCCGGCGGCAGGTAGCGCGCGACGGGCAGCTCGCGGTCGGACGGCCGCAGGTACTGGCCGATCGTCGCGATGTCGCAGCCGTGCGCGCGGAGATCCGCGAGCACTTTGAGCACCTCTGCGCGCGCCTCGCCGAGGCCGACCATGAGGCCTGACTTCGTGAGGAGGCCCGGCCGCTTCGCGCGGGCGAGGAGCGCGAGCGAGCCCCGGTAGTCGGCGCCCGGCCGGACGGTCCGGTAGAGCCGCGGCACGGTCTCGACGTTGTGGTTGAAGATATCCGGGCCCGCGGCGGCCACCTCGTCCGCGCCCTCGGGGCGGCCCCGGAAGTCGGGCGTGAGCACCTCGACGACGAAGTCGCCCGCGCGACGCAGCTCGCGGATGACCGACACGAAGTGCGCGGCCCCCTTGTCGGGAAGGTCGTCGCGGTCCACCGAGGTGACGACGACGTGCCGGAGGCCGAGCCGCCGCGCAGCCTCGGCCACCCGTCGCGGCTCGTCCGGGTCGACCGGGTCCGGCGCCGCCTTCGGCACCGAGCAGAAGAAGCACCGGCGCGTGCAGTTGTTCCCGAGGACCATGAAGGTCGCGGTCTTCCGGCTCCAGCACTCGTTCAGGTTCGGGCACTTCGCCGACTCGCAGACGGTGTGGAGGCCGAGGTCCGTGACGAGCCCGCGCACCGCGTTCGTCGCGCCGCCCCTGGGCAGCGGCTTCTTGAACCAGTCCGGCAGGTTGCGGCGCCGCTCGCGCGGCGGATGGTCCGTCCTCGGCACGGCCGGGCATTATGTCAGATGGGCATAAGGGGGTGCGGGGGCCGCAGGGACGCGTAGAGCGCGCGCAGCCGGGGCGCGACCGCGGACGCCGGGAAGAGGCTGCGCACGCGCTCCGCCGCCGCCGCGCCGAGTTCGGCCCAGAGGTTCGGGTCCCGGAGCCGCGCGAGGCCGCCCGCAAGATCCTCGGTGACGATCCCGCCCTCGCCGACGACCCATGCCACGTCGCCGACGGGCGTCGCGACGACGGGGCGGCCGCACCATGCGGCCTCCAGGAGCGCGAAGGGCGTCCCCTCGGCGCGCGACGCGAGCACCACGACGTCCACCGCCTCGTAGAGGTTCTCCATCCGTTCCACGTGGCCGAGCGCGAGGGCCCCGGGGACCCGGCGCGCCCCGGCCACCACCGGGAGGTACCCCGCGCCGCGCGCCGCGGCGACGAACCGGGCGTGGTCCTTCACGGCCGCGGGCCGGCCCACGAGGAGCGCGATCCGTCGCGGGTCGCCGAGCGACCTGCGCCAGCGCTCGCGCGCCCCCGGAGCCGGGGGCGGCATCTCGATCCCGGGCGGCAGGACCGCGACGGGCACGCCCAGGCGCCCTTCGAGCTCGCGCGCCGTCGCCGGGCCCGTGGCGGTGACGACGCCGCCGCGCGCGAGGAATCGCTCGATGCCCGCGAGGACGCGCGAGATCGCGGCGGGGAAGTAGCCCTCGAGGACGTGGCCGTGGAAGGTGTGGACCCAGGGGACGCCGAGCCGCCACGCGGCGAGCCGGCCGAGGGCGCCGGCCTTCGACGCGTGGGTGTGGACGACTTCGGGCCGCAGCTCCTCGAGCCGCCGCACAAGATCGAGGAGCGCACGCGCGTCGCGGAGGGGGACCAGGGACCGCCGGAGGGTCGGCACGAGCGCCTGCGGACCGTCCCAACGCGCCTCGCGCTCCTCCCCCTCCACCGCGCCGCGAAGGAGGACGTCCACGGCCCCCCGGGCCCCCTCGAGGTAGCGCGCGATGCCGCCCACGTTGAGCCGGGTGACGACGTGCACGGCGCGCATGCAGCCGATCTTAGACGAAAGCGCGCGGGCGGCCCTTCCGGACCGCCCGCGCGTCGGAGAGAACGAACTAGAAATCGACCTGGAAGCGCGTGCCGAAGAAGGTCAGATCTCCTTCGCCGAGCGGGCCGCCGTCGCCGATGTCCGCGAAGATGACGTTGAACATCACGCGCATGTGCGGGTTCCAGTACCAGTTCACACCGACCGTGAAGCAGTCCTGCACGCCGCCGGCGACGCCGGAGTCGGTCAGATCGATCGTGTCGTAGCGGAACGCGACCTGCCACGCGCCGGGGCCGCCCCCGCCCGCGTGGAAGTTCTGGTTGATCTTGGGCCGGTCGTTGCACTTCTTGTCGGTGCTGTAGTGGTGCTGCCCGCCCACGACGAAGTAGCCGACCTCGACGTACCACCCCGTGAAGCTGGGCTCCGGTCCGCCGGAACCGCTCAGGTCCACGCCGAAGAACTCGAGCTGGGCGTGGAAGGCCTTCCACTGGAACAGCAGCTCGGCGTTGAAGAGGTTCTCCTCGTTCGCCGTGACCGTGCCGGTGTCCACGAACCGCGGGCCCGTGCCGATGTCCGGCCTCGCCCGCAGCTGGACCGCGTTGTTGACGAGCGTCATGAAGCTGTAGCCGAACCCCACGTGCAGGACCCGGTTCGTGTCCTTGTCATGGAGGAAGAAGGCGGCGAACCGGACCGCCAGGCTGTACGAGCCGTCGTCCGCCACCGCCCCCTGGTCGTTCGTGCCGAACCGGTAGATGCTCGCGAAGACGCCGAGCATGCCGTCCTTGAGGAAGTTGTTGTTGACCATCAGGCCGTTCTCGCGCGAGGGCGCGAACGCGCTCACGCACGCGGCCCGCTCCATGAACGTGATGAACCGGCTGCTGGTCAGCTCCTCGAGGCTGATCGGCTGCTTGAAGTGGCCCGCGGTGAAGGTGCCGACGGGGCCGCACTTCTTGAGCCCGATGTAGACGTCCTTCAGCGCGACCTCGGCACCGACGAAGTCCACCTGGATCTTGTAGAAGGCGTTCGTGAACATGGTCCCGTCCACCTCGAGACGGACCGTGCGGAAGAACGACGCGTCCTGGGTGTTGCTCGAGTCGAAGTCGTCGGACGTCCCCCAGATGTTGTCGAAGAACAGGCGGCCGCCGATGTGCATCGTGAACGCCTTGTCGGCGGTTCCGAACGTCAGGCCCTTGCCGGACAGCCACTCGACCTTCATCGTCGAGTCCGGCGCCGCGGCCGGCGTCTCTGCGAGGTAGCTCTCCACCTCCTTCTGCAGCGACGGGTTGGCGCTCGCCTCCGCCTCGGCCGCCCACGCGTGCGGCGCCCCGAACAGCCCGACGCCGGCGAGGGCCCCCGCGATCCTCAGGAAAAAGTTCATCCTCCGAGACTCCTTTCGTGAAGGCCGGGGTGTAATCCGGCTCTTGGCGCAGGAATCTAGGCGCGGTTCGAGAAGGGATCGTGAAGGCCGCTTGAAGCGAATCGTAAAGGGCTCCCCCGGGCGCGGGGATGCGGAGGGGGTTCGGGGCCGCGGCCATGCCGTCGGCCCAGCGCGGAGGACAAGCTGAGCCACCAGATCGCCAGCGAACCCGATCCTCCCGCCCTTTCGCCCGATCTGCGGCAGCGCTGCCGCACCAGTTTGGCCGCAACCCCATCGCCATAACGGACTTACGCCGACGCGGTGGTTTGACACTCAAACCTAGTGGGCGTGGCGGACGAGGTCGCCGGCGACCATGTAGATCACGTCCTCCGCGACGTTCGTGCTGTGGTCGGCGATCCGCTCGAGGTACTTCGCGGTCGAGAGGATCAGCAGGCCGGCGCGCACGTCGCCCTTGCCGCTCTCCATGAGCTCGCGCTGCTGCTCGTAGGTCTTGACGAGGAGGTCGTCCACCTGGTCGTCCATCCGGAGCACCTCCTCCGCCTTGCGCCGGTCCTGCTTCACGAAGGCGTCGAGCGCGCCGCGGAGCATCGCCCCGCACGCCTCGCCCATGGCCCCGAGCTCCGCCAGCCCCTCCCGGTCCTCGCGCCCCTCGCGCGACAGCGCACGCTCGGAGATGTTCACCGCGAGGTCGCCGACCCGCTCGAGGTCGTTCGTGATCTTGAAGATGCCCACGACGTAACGAAGGTCTTTCGCGGTCGGCGCGTAGAGGGCGAGGATCTTCAGGACCTCCTCCTCGATCCGCAGCTCGAGCGCGTTGATCTCGCCGTCGCCGTCCACGACGGTCTGCGCCGTCGTGTGGTCGCTCACGAGGAAGGCCTTCACGCCGCGGGTGACGGCGGACTCGCAGAGCCCCCCCATCACCATCACGTCGCGCGTGAGCTGCTCCATCTCGCGAAGGAAGTGTCGCGTCATGTCCTGCCCCCTCCCTGCCCCGCACCCCCCTCCTCCCCCCCGGCCCCCTCCACCCCCGACGGGACCGGCTCCGCCTCGAGCGGGATCCGCACGCTGAACGTGCTCCCCCGCGCGAGCTTGCTCTTCACCTCCACGCTGCCGCCGTGGAGGCCGACCGCGTGCTTCACGATCGCGAGGCCAAGGCCCGTCCCGCCCGCCGAGCGCGAACGCGCCTTGTCCACGCGGTAGAAACGCTCGAAGATCCGGTCGAGGTCCTCCTCGGGGATGCCGATGCCGGTGTCGCGGACCGAGAGGAGCGCCCACCCCGACGCCGGCCCGACCGTCACCTCCACCTTGCCGCCGCGGGGCGTGTAGGTGATCGCATTGACGAGGAGGTTGTCGACGATGCGGCGCAGCGTGGCCACGTCGCCCACGACCCGGCTGCGCTCGGCGCGCACGGTCAGGTCGATGCCGGCCTGCCGCGCGCGTTCCATGAGCTCCTCCCCCGCCGCGCGCACCACGCTGGCGAGGTCCAAGGGCTCGCGCGGGAGCGTCTCCGGCCGCGACTCGAGGCGCGAGAGCGCGAGGATGTCGTCGAGGAGCGCCTCGAGCCGGCGCAGGTTGCGCTGGATCATCTGCACGAAGCGCGGGCCCTCGACCGGGTCGCTCCGGGCGACATCGTCCTGGAGCGTCTCCACCGCCGCCGCGATGCTCGCGAGGGGCGTCCGCAGCTCGTGGCTCACGTTCGAGACGAAGTCCGTGCGCATCTGCTCGAGCCGACGGAGCCGCGACATGTCGCGGAGCACGAGGATGACCCCGGTTCCGACCGGCGCGGCGTGAACCTGGACGAGGCGGCGCGGCGGCCCGTCGTGGCCGATCTCCGACTCCGCGGGCCCGCGACCCGAAGCGGTCGATTGGACGAGCCCGAGGATCCGCGGCTCGCGGACCAGCTCGTAGATGCGCTTGCCGGCGATCTCCGCTTCCGGGGCGAGGCCCAAGATCGACCGCGCCGCGCCGTTCAGGAACGACACGCGCTCCTGCGAGTCCACGGCGACGACCCCTTCGTTCATGCCCTCGAGGACCGCCGACAGCCGCGCCGCCTCGGCCTCGGCCCGCGCGAGCGTCTCCTGGAGTTGCACGGTCATCCGGTTGAACGCGAGACCGAGCCGCGCGACCTCGTCGCCGCCGCGCGGGTAGACCCGCACGGAGAGGTCGCCACCCTCCACGCGCCGGGCCGCGTCGGTCAGTTCGCCGAGCGGCCGCGCGAGCCCGCGTGCGAAGAGCGCGGCCACGAGGACGCCCACGCCCGCGACCCCGATCGCGACGAACCAGAACGTGCGGGCGGGGCGGCGCAACTCCTCCTGCACCTCGGAGAGGTCCCGGGCGAGCCGGACGACCTGGTCCGATCCGGGCACGCGCGCGGCCGCGTAGACGAGATCCCGGTCGATGGTGCGCGAGTGGCGGGTCTCGACGCCCGTGCCGAGCTCCCTCGCCTTGAGCACCTCGGGCCGCTGACCGTGGTTCTCGACCGACGAAACGTCCGCGACCTTGCTGTCGGCGAGCACCGCGCCGTCCGCGTCGATGACGGTGATGCGAGCACCGATCTCCGCGTCGAGCTGGCGCGCCCACTTCTGGAGCTCGTCCGGCGCCCACGCGCCGCGCGCAACGCCGCGGGCCGCGCCGAGCGCCTCCCGGACGAGCCCCGCCTCCAGCTGCTGATGCGTCAGGCGGCCGACCCTCGGGAGCGTGACCAGGAGGAACACCGCGAGGCCCCCGACGACGGGGACCGCGGCCGCGATCGCGGCCTTGCCGGCCCATCCGAGGCGCATCGTGGCTACTCCGTGAACTTATATCCTACGCCGCGGATGGTGAGGAGGCGGTCGCCGTAGTCCTCGAGCTTGCGGCGGAGTGCCGACATGTGGACGTCGATGTTCCGCTCGATCACGATCACGTCGGTGCCCACGGCCTTGTCGAGGAGCTGTGAGCGGGAGTAGACGCGGCCGGGGTTCCGGACCAGGTGGTGGAGCAGGCGGAACTCGGTCGCGGTGAGCGGGATCGACTTGCCGCGGAGGCGCACCTCGTGGCGGCCCGGATCGACCTCGAGCTCGCCCTGGCGGATCGGCTGGCCCGCCTCCGCCGGCTCCGAATCGCGCCGTAGGAGCGCGCGAACCCGTGCCACGAGCTCCCGGAGGCCGAACGGCTTGCGCACGTAGTCGTCGGCGCCCACGCCGAGCCCGATCACCGCGTCGGTCTCCTCGGCCTTGGCCGTCACCATGATGATCGGGATCCGCGCCGTCTCCTCGGACGCGCGGAGCCGCCGGCACACCTCGATCCCGTCGAGGCCGGGCAGCATCAGGTCGAGGAGCACGAGGTCGGGACGGCGCTCCTTCACGAGGCGGAGCGCCTCCTCGCCGTCCTTGCACGCGACCGGCTTCATCCCCTCCTTGCGGAGGGCGAAGACCACGGCCTCGAGCAGGTCGGGTTCGTCCTCGACGACGAGTATCCGATGCGTCATCTGCGTCACCGTATGATCCTCCGCCTTCGCAACGCCCCGCAAGGCCCCGCGCCCCCCGGCAATCGCTTGTCTCATGCTCCCTCCTTTAGCCGAACCGGCCGGTCACGTAGTCCTCCGTCTCCTTCAGACGGGGATTGAGGAAGATCCTGTCCGTCGGCCCGTACTCGACGAGCCGGCCGAGGTACATGAACGCCGTGAAGTCGCTCGTCCGCGAGGCCTGCTGCATGTTGTGGGTGACGATCAGGATCGTGTAGTGGCCCTTGAGCTCGCCCATCAGGTCCTCGATGCGCCCGGTGGCGATCGGGTCGAGCGCGGAGCAGGGCTCGTCGAGGAGCAGCACCTCCGGCTCGCCGGCGATCGCTCGCGCGATACAGAGCCGTTGCTGCTGGCCGCCCGAGAGGGAGAGGCCGCTCTCCTTGAGGCGGTCCTTCGCCTCCTCCCAGAGACCGGCGCCCTTGAGGCTCCTCTCGCAGACCTCGTCGAGGATCCGGCGGTCGCGCACGCCGTCGACGCGGAGCGGGTAGACGACGTTCTCGTAGATGCTCATCGGGAACGGGTTGGGCTTCTGGAAGACCATCCCGATCCGCTTGCGCAGCTCGATCACGTCGGTCCCCGCGCTGTAGATCGAGTCGCCGGCGAGCTTCATGTCGCCCTCATAGCGGACGGAGGCGATCAGATCGTTCATCCGGTTCACGCTGCGGATGAGCGTCGACTTGCCGCAGCCGCTCGGTCCGATGAGCGCGGTCACGACGCCCTTCGGGATCTTCATGTCGATCCCGAAGAGCGCCGCCTTGGTCCCGTACCAGAGGTTGAAGCGCTCGATGTCGACGACCGACTCGCAGCCCTTCGCCTCGTCGTGGACCGTGGTCGCGAAGGGCTCGCCCCGTTCGACGGCCTCGAAGAGGCCCGACGGCGACCGGGCCGGGCCGGCCGGGATCGGCTCGTCGGAAGACCGGAAGCCCCCGGGATGGGGCCGCGGGGTCCCGCGTCCCTTTTCCTCGCGTTGAACGCTCTCCTCGATCATCACGAACCCTCCTGGGCGCGGCGCAGGCGCGACCGCACGCGCACGGCGATCATGTTCAGCGCCACGACGATGGCGATCAGGAGAAGCGTGGTCGTGAACACCATGGGTTTGGCGGCCTCGCTGTTGGGGCTCTGGAACCCCAGATCATAGATGTGGAATCCCAGGTGCATGAACCCCCGTTCCGGGTGGACGAAGGGGAACGTGCCGTCGACCGGCAGCTTCTCGGCCACCTTGGCGGCGCCCACGAGCATCAGCGGCGCCACCTCGCCCGCGCCGCGCGCGACCGCGAGGATCATCCCGGTCATGATGCCGGGCATCGCGCGCGGGAGCACGATGCTCCGCACCGTCTGCCACTTGGACGCCCCGCACGCGTAGGAGCCCTCGCGCATGGAGTTGGGCACCGCGGCGATCGCCTCCTCGGTCGCGACGATCACGACCGGCAACGTGAGGAGGGCAAGGGTCAGCGAGGCCCACAGGATCCCGCCCTTCCCGTAGACCTGCGCGCCCGGCGGCAGGTCGGGGAAGAAGATCGTGTCGATCGTGCCGCCGATCGCGTAGCAGAAGAACCCGAGGCCGAAGACGCCGAAGACGATGCTCGGCACGCCCGCGAGGTTGTTCACCGCGACCCGCACGACGCTCACGAGGAACCCTTGCTTCGCGTACTCGCGCAGGTAGAGCGCCGCGAGGACGCCGAAGGGGACGACCAGCACGCACATGATGAGCGTCAGCGCGACGGTGCCGAAGATCGCCGGGAAGACGCCGCCTTCCGAGTTCGCCTCCCGCGGATCATCGGAGAGGTACTCCCACCACCGCGAGGCGTAGACCGAGAACTTCTCCCAGGTCGAGAGCCGGTTCGCCGGGTAGGCGCGCACGATCTCGTCGATCGGAAGCTCCTTCTCCCGCCCGTCCGCCGTGCGCAGCACGAGGCGGTAGCGGTCGTTCTCCTTGCGGAGCGTCTCGATCTCGGATCCCAGCCTCTTGACCTCCGGCGCCAGCCGCCCGCGCGTCCGCGCGGCGGCCTCCGCGGCCCGCCCGTACTCGGACGAGTCCGCGCCGTGGTTCCTCAGCGCCGCTTCGGCGGCCAGATTCGCGTCGGAGATCTCGCGGTCGATCGCCGCCTTCGCATGCGCCTCGAGATCGATCCGCTCCCGCCGGCGCCGAAGCGCATCGCCGTGGGCCTCAAGGAAGCGATCCCACGTCTCCACGGGCTCGGTCGCGACCGTCTGTCCGTCGATCGCGAACGCGGCAGGGGTGCCGTAGAAACGCCCCCACGCGAAGCGCTCGACCACGACCGCCCACTCGGGGAAATCGGTCCGCTTCGTCTCGTAGTCGCTGACCCAAGTGTAGTGGGTTCCGGTCAGCTCGTAGTTTCCGGTGCGCAGGAGCCGTCGGATCGCCTCTCCCCCCCCGGCCGCGATCCGCTGCCGCTGCTCGACGGGCAGCTCCGCGACGAGCGCCGCGTCGGGCCGATACCGCTCCTCGTTGGTCTCCTCGCCCAAGAGCAACGCCCCCCCCGCGGTCTCGATGCGCCACAGCGGAACGGGCCAGAACGTCGAGAACCCGAACAACGCGACCACCAGCAGCAGCCCCGCGATCATCGCGAGCGCAAGCACGAGCGAGCCGCCGGTCAGCCAGACGAGGGGCTCGCCGCGCGTGAAGAGCGACGAACGCCGGCGCACGACGCGCGGCGCAGGCGGGACGGGCGGGGCTTCGCGGGTCTGCAGCATCAGAGTTGCGCGAACCTCTTCCGGAAGCGCCTCCGGACCAGCTCGGCGGCCGTGTTCACGACGAACGTCATCGCGAAGAGCACGAGCGCGGTGACGAAGAGGGTGCGGTAGAGCGCCCCGTTCTTCGCGGCCTCCATCATCTCGATCGCGATGTTGGCGGAGAGCGACCGGAAGCCGTTGAACGCGTTCCACTCGTCGATCGGCGTGTTGCCCGACGCCATGAGGATGATCATGGTCTCGCCGACCGCGCGGCCGAGTCCCACCATGAGCGCGCCGAAGAGTCCGCTCATCGCGGTCGGGATCACCACGCGGTACGCCGTCTGCCAGTGCGTCGCTCCGGCGCCCAGCGAGGCGGCGCGGAGCGCGACGGGGACGCTGGAGAGCGCGTCCTCGGCGAGCGTGTAGATGATGGGCACGATCGCGAACCCCATGACGAAGCCGACGATCAGCGCGTTGCGCTGCTCGTACGCGCCGACGAACCCCGCCCTCGCGTCGACCCCGCCGCGCGCGAGCAGCGCGGCGAGCAGCCAGGCGAGGCCGACCGCGGCCCCCGCCGCCGCCAGGTAGCGCACGAGATCCGCGCCCGCGCACCGCAGCGGACTCCAGCCCGTGGACACGCGGCGCAGCCACGGCGCGACGACGAGCGTCGAGACGGCGGCGGCGGCGAGCACCGTCAAGGGCAGGAGCAGGACGACCCAGCCGCCGGCGGCGTCCCCGAACTTCGGGCTCGCAAGCCAGGCACGCACGTCCGCGGTCTCCTTCCCGTCGTGGCCGAGGCCCGAGAAGAGCGCCCGCTCAAGCGGCCCCCCGAGCGCCGAGGCGGCAAGGATCCCGACCGCCGCCGCGACCGCGATCGCCGCGACGCGGGGCAGGCCCGACATCCGAAGCGCGACCCCCTGCGGGAGGAGCTGCCACAAGCGCGCGCCGAGGAGCAGGAAAAAAGGCACGGCGGCGAAGGCGATGATCGTGGCCGTGAGCGCGTGCTCGACGAACCGCGCGATGACCAGCGCCGCGAGGAAGCCGAGGACGACGCTCGGCAGGCTCGCCATCATCTCGATGACCGCCTTGATCCGCGCCCGTCGCCGCGCCTCGAGGAACTCGCTCGTGTAGACGGCCGCGAGGAGCGCGATCGGCGTCGCGATCAGGATCGAGTAGAGCGTCCCCTTGAGGGTCCCGAAGACCAGCGGCCAGATGCCGAGCTTGGGCTCCGCGTCGCTGCCCCCGGTGGACTGCCATGCCCGCTCGGGCGCGGGGTACCCCTCGTACCAGACCTTCCCGAGAAGCTGGCGAGGCGCGGCCTCGGGGTACTTCGCGTCGAAGTCGTAGAGCCTCAGGCCCCCGGGGCCGGCCGCGAGGATCCCGTCCTGCTTCGGCGCGAACGCGACCGCCGACACGGCCCCCTCGCCCCCCGGAGCGGACGCGAGCACGGTCTCGCCGGTCACGAAGAAGACGAACACGCTGCCGTCGTCGTGGCCGACCGCGAGGAGCCTCGCCCGCGCGGAGGCGGCGAGCGCGGTCACCCGCGACGCGCCGCCCTCGAGGTCGTGGCCTTTCACGAGGACCCCGCCGTCCACCGTGCCCGCGCCTTCCGGCTTGATCACGAACCAGGCGCCGACGCGACCCCGCGTGTCCCCCAAGACCATGGTCGCCTTGCCGGCGAGCGATCCGAACGCGGTCACCTCGACGCCCGGCTTCAAGAGGCGCGCCGTCTCCGCGAGCCGCGACTTCGCCGGATCGCTCGCGTCGTACCGCTCGAGCATCCCGTCGCGCCACACGACGCTCACGCCGTTGCCGACCGCCGAGAGCAGCAGGTGCGCCGGACGGGCGCGATCCGGGTGCGCGCCGTACGGGAGCTCGGCGGTCGAGAGCGTCCGCACCTTCTCCCCGGTGAGCATGTTCTCCCTCACCGACTCCGACTGCACCGTTAGGCGGCCGTCCGCGGAGAGCGTCGCGAACGCGTGCCCGACGACCTCGTCCTCCTTGCGGAACACCGAGACGTCGAGCAGATCGATCGCAGCCTTCGCGGCCGGGATCGGCTCGTCCAGCGAGGCGACGAGCGTGCGCACGCCCAGTCGGCCCTCCCCGAGCCCCTCCGCGATCCCGTCGCCGAGGCGCGCGACCGCTCCCTTCGCGAGCCCCTTGAGCTCCTGGGGCACGGCATCCGCGGCGAGGATCCTCATCGCGAAGCCGATCCGGCCCGTGCGGATCGTGCCGTCCCGGTACCCGAAGGCGAACTCGGTCTCCCCCGCCGGGAAGCTCCAGGCGGTCGGCGCGTCCGTCTCGCCGAAGAGACGCTTCTCGCCGAGCGGCGTCCCGTCGTCCGCGCGGAGGATCCCGATCCGCCCGTCGCGGCCGAGCGTCCACGCGATCCGCCGGTACTCGTCGACGCCTGTGGCCAGGAGGTCGCCCCGGCCCTGGGCGGCCCAGACGACGCGCTCCTCGAGCGAGGCGCCGGAGAGGAGGGGGACGGCGACCCAGAGCAGGAACGCGACGATCAGCGTGACCGCGACGATGGTGCCTACGCCGCCGGCCGAGATGAACACGCGCGCCGCACGCTCGGCGGTGCGCACGCTCTTCGGCGTCCGGCGGCCGCGTGCCCGCCCGGTGAAGGATTCGGCAGCCATCGCTCGCGGGGGAGAGAGGAGACGAGTGCCGGAGGCATACGCCCCCGGCACCCGTTACGGAGGTCTCACCCGGGACGGGAAGGCTACGGCCTGCCCTCTCCCAGGCCGACCTTGCGCATTTCGTCGGCCACGATGCGCGCGGGGAGCGGGAAGTAGCCGTCCTTCACCACCACCTCCTGGCCCTGCTTGCTGAGGATCAGCCGGAGGAACTCGCCGCGGAGGGCGTCAAGCTTCCCGCCGGGCGCGAGGTTCACGTAGACGAACAAGGCGCGGGCGAGCGGGTACTCGCCCGAGTAGCACTTGTCGGGAGCCGCCTCGATGTACGGCTGCCCGTTCTTCGCCGCGATCGGCACCGCGCGCACGTCGGCCGTTACGTAGCCGATGCCGCTGTATCCGATGGCGCCCTTCTCGGCGGCGACGCCGGAGACCACCGCGGAGCTGCCCGGCTGCTCCTTCACGGAGTCCTTGTAGTCGCCCTTGGCGAGCGCGTGCTCCTTGAAGTAGACGTACGTGCCCGAGGCCGAGTTGCGGCCGTAGAGCGTGATCGGCCGGGTCTGCCACTCGCCGGTGAGGCCGAGGTCGCCCCACGTCGTGATGTCCTTCGCGTAGCCGCCCTTGCGCGTCTTCGAGAAGATCGCGTCGATCTGCTCGATCGTCAGCCCCTTGATCGGGTTGTCCTTGTGGACGAAGACCGCGAGCGCGTCGATGCTCGTCTTGATGCCGGTCGGCTTGTAACCCCACTTCTTCTCGAAGCCGTCCGTCTCTTCCGCCTTCATCGGCCGGCTCATCGGCCCGAACGACGCGGTGCCCTCGATGAGGGCCGGCGGCGCGGTGCCCGACCCCTTGCCCTCGACCTCGACGGTGACGCCGGGGTAGAAGCGGAGGAACTCGTCCCTCCACAAGGCCATGAGGTTGTTCATCGTGTCGGAGCCGATGCTCTTGATCGAGCCCGACACGCCCTCGATGGGCTTGTAGGTGGGGATGCTGGGATCGACAGCCGCTCCCTCGCCCAGCGCGACGGAGCCCAAGAACAGCAGCGGGAGGAGGATGGTCTTCTTCATGCCTCTAGCCGACCAAGGCGGGGTGAAGGCCGTTTACCCGGAATGTTAAGAGCGTGTAAATGCGCGACAGCGCGTGCCTCGGGGGTGTACAGGGACAGGCCCCGGATGGCCGCGGCCGTCCCGAATCGCGGCGTGGCACACGGTTTCCTAGGGTGCGCACATTCGCGACCCGGATGAGAGGGGGTCCGGGGGCAGCGGCGGTAGATTGCACCAATCGATGCGCCTCGGCATCCTCATCTCGCTTCTCGTCCACGGCTCCGCCGCGGTCGCGCTCGCGCTGCTCGGCACGCCCGTGCTGCACACCGAGCCGCGGCTCCCGATCACGATCTCGGTGCGCGCCGACGAACCGCCGCCGACGGAGATCGAGTCGCTCCCCGAGGCCCTCCTCGAGGAGCACGAAGTCCTAGAGCGCTGGGAGTTCCCGGAGGAGGACGTCGCGGCGCCCGAGGAGATCGAAGTTCCGCAGCCGCTGGGGGCCCGAGGCGACGACCTCCCGCGGCCCGTGCGCCTCGCGAAACCGCTGCGGCGCCCGGTGCCGGCGCGCATCGTCGCGGTCGTCCCCCGAAAGCCGCGCGCTCCGGCGCCGCGCCGCGCGCCCGGGAAGCTCGAGCCGCCGCGGCTTCTCGCCGATTCCTCGCCGTCCGTACTCTATCCGGAGTCCGCTCGCCGTCTCGGCATCGAGGGCGTGGTGATCCTCCTCCTCCACATCGATGCGCGCGGAGCGGTCGTGGACACCGCGGTCCTCGCGACGAGCGGCCATGAGACGCTCGACCGCGCGGCGGCGGATGCCGCGGCGCTCTGGCGCTTCGAGCCCGCGCGCCGCGACGGTGAGCCCATCACGTTCGAGGTGCGCGTGCCGGTCGAGTTCCGGCTCACGGACGCGTAGCGGCTACCGCTTCTCCCGCGCGCCGTCCACCAGCTCGCCGAAGACGGTCATCTCCGCGAGCGCGAAGTACGCGCCGGTCAGCGAGACGCCCTCTTCCCCGCCGGGAAAGACGAGGACGTCGCCCGTCCACGAACCCGACGCGGTGGCGCCCTGCGAGGCGTCCGCCTTGATCTCGTCCTTCCCGCCGATCCGGACCGTGATGTGGCTGTTGCTGCTGCCCTCCGGATCGAGCCGCGCGCGATAGTCCACGCGCGTGATCCGGTAGGCCTTCCCGGCCGGGACGCGCCCGCAGCCGCGGTAGTACGCCCACGAGCCCTTGAGATTGCGCCAGTTCACGGTCTCGCTCCAGAGGTCGCCCTCGCCCAGCGAGTCCAGGTAGCTGTTGAGCTCCCCGTCGAGCCGGAGCGTTCTCGGGTTGCCGCCGCCGTGGTCCGCGAGCACCTGCATCAGCACGGGCTCACCCGTGAGCCAGCCGTCACCCATGATCAGGGGCCGCGTCTCCGCCGCCTCGCCCTCGGCCTCGGGAACGAGCCGGCCGTGGATCTCCAGCGCTGCCGCCACAGAGCCCCCGTTCATCCCCACGCGGCCCTCCTCGCCGTGCCGCAGGCGCGCGAGCCCTTTCATCTCCCTCTCGATCGCGCTCGGGCCGGCCTTCCAGTGCAGGTCGCGGGTACCGGGAAGCGCCACGCTCAGTCTCCCATGAGGCGCGAACCAGGCCCGAAGCACGACCCGCTCGATCAGGAACACCTGCCCGGGAGGCACGAGGCCTCCGGTCACGTGGGTGTCCTTCGCGTCGGAGGGTGGCGGTCCATCGATCCGGAGCGGGCCTGACTTGCCGCGCTGGTCGAGCCGCAACGACGCGCCGCCGGTGACACGCATCTGGAGCAGCAGCGGCGAGCCGCGGATCTCGCCGACCTCCACGCGCGTCCGCTCGCGCCATTCGAGAGCGATGCCGAGGTTGCGCGCGCCCGACTCGCGGTATTCGGCCGTCCGCCGCATGACCTCGCGCACGCCGGCCTCGAACAGGTCCCCCTCCGGCGCGCGCTCGCCCTTCACGCGCTCGGCGTACGCCTCGGCCATGAGCCGGCGGACGACCTGCTCTTCCGTTTCCGCGGACGGGCCAGGACGCGCGGCGGGTCTCTGCGCCGCCTCCTCGCCTGAGCGCGCGGCGCCTGCCGGCTCCGCGCTCGATACGACAGGGCGTTCGGGGGCCTCGCGCGCGACGGCCGTCCTCCCCGCGCGATCCGGCGGCGGCCCGGCCGCGAAGAGCGTCCATCCCGCCGCGAGCCCGGCTCCGAGGCCGACGACAAGCAGCAGCACGCCTCGCATGCCGGCCATGCTAAGGGCCCATCCGAAAACCCGTCCTGGATTCGGCACCTCGGTCCTAACGGCCGGGTTTCCGGATGGGCTCTAACGCGGGAAGGCGCCCCCTCCCCCGGAACCCTACACCGGCTCGCCGAGGATCTCGAAGACCCTCTTCTTCTGCTTCTCGAAGGCGGCCTTCGTGTTCGCCTCGAGGTTCAGGCGCAGGAGCGGCTCCGTGTTCGACGGACGCACGTTGCACCACCAGTCCTTGTACTGGACGGTCACGCCGTCGAGCCAGTCGATCTCCGCGTCCTTGAACGCGGCCTCGATCTCCTTCATCTTCGCGTCCTTGTCCTCGACGCGGAAGTTCACCTCGCCCGTCTGGAGGTAGCGGCGCAACGGCTTCAGAAGCGACGACACCGGCTTCTTCGACGCCGCCACGATGTTGCACATCGACACGACCGCGAGGCTTGCCGACTCGGTGTTGAAGTTCTCGCGGAAGTAGTAGTGGCCCGAGTACTCGCCGCCGAACACGCAGCCGTGCTCGCGCATCGCCTGCTTCATGAAGGAGTGGCCGACGCGGCCGCGCACGGGCGTGCCGCCGTGCTTCCGGATCTCCTCGGGCAGCGCGCGGCTGCTCCGGAGGTCGTAGACGACCGGGCCCTTCTCGCGCGCGAGGATGTCCGCCGCCATCAGCGCGGTCGCGAGGTCGTTGGTGATCACCCCGCCTTTCTCGTCCATGAACCCGGCGCGGTCGGCGTCGCCGTCGAACGCGATCCCGAGGTCCGCCTTCTCGCTCCGCACTCTCTTCTCGAGATCCCCGAGCGTCTCGTGGTCGAGCGGGTTCGCCTCGTGGTTCGGGAACGACCCGTCGAGCTCGAAGTAGAGCGGCGTGACGTCGAGGTCGAGCTTCCTCGCGACCAGCGGGAACTCCCAGCCGCCCATGCCGTTGCCCGCATCCACGACGACCTTGAGCCGCCGACCGAACCGCGCGTGCTTCGCGACCATCTCGACGTACTCGTCGGTGTAGGAGCCTTCGCGCACGTGGCCCTTCCGGGTCGTGTCGGGCGGGAGCTGCCCCCCGCGGATCCGCCCCTCGATGGCCGCGATCCCCGTGTCGCGCCCGATCGGCACCGCGGCCTTGCGGGCGAGCTTCATCCCGATGTACTCCGCGGGGTTGTGGCTCGCGGTCACCATGATGCCGCCGTCGAAGCCGCCCCGCCCGAGCGCGAACGAGAGCACGGGCGTGGAGCAGAGGCCGATGTGCACGACCTCCACGCCCGTCCCGACGAGCCCGCGGATCAGCGCGTGGGCGATCTCGGGGGCGCAGGGGCGCATGTCGTGGCCGATCACGACCGCGCGCGGCTTCACCTCGGCCGTGAACGCGCGTCCGATCTTCTCGGCCAGACCGGCGTCGATCTGGGTCCCGTAGACCCCCCGGATGTCGTAAGCTTTGAAGACGCTCATTCGCCCTGCCGCCTGCCTCCTCCTCCTTCTATCGGCCGCCTGGACGGCCGAGGAGATCCTTGTCGAGCCCCAGGAGGACGGCGTCATCGTCCGCTCTCCGGTCGCGGCCGCCAATTTCCTGTTCCGCGCGCCCAAGGGATTCCGCAAGGTGGGGCCGGGGGAGGGGTTCGCGGCCGAGCTCGCGGCCGAGGACGGCCCCGCGAAGGCGACGATCCGGCTCCGCTTCGGGGATCTCTCCGCCGGCGAGGCTCGCTCGGGCCTCGACGCCTTCGTGAAGAACCGGGAGGACGAGTACCGGCAGGGGCTCGGCGGCGCGCTCGGGGTCACGGGCGGGCGCGGGCGCCGGATCGCGATGATCGAGGGGAAGGAGTCGGTGCGGATCGTGCTGGTCGTCTTCGACGGCACGCGGCGCTACGAGCTGTTTCTCGAGGGGGCTCCGGGGGACTCGGCGCTCGCGGCGCAGCTCACGGCGGTCGCGGAGGGCTTCACGATCCTCGACGCCAAGGGCGCGCCGGACGGCGGCGGGCCGAGCTTCGCCGGCGACGCCAAGGCGCGGCAGATCACGCACGAGTACTACCGCGTGAAGCTCCTGAAGCCCGAGGGTTTCCTCCAGCAGGAGGTCGATCCGGACCGGGATCAGGGGATCTTCCTCCACCTTCGGCGCGAGGACGACCAGAAGAACCGGTGCGACATCCGCGTGCGCGTCTTCCTCGCGAAAGTGCTCAAGGAGCAGCCCGACGCCAAGGCGCAGCGGCGGATCGACGAGTTCCGGAGCGGGCACGAGACGCCCAAGGGGCCCGAGCGCCCCAAGCGGGCCGCCGGGCCCGGCGCGGTCGCCGCATACCGGTGGAAGCAGGTGGGCCGGCTCGCGCAGGGTTCGGTCGTCGAGGAGGAATGGTGGATCCTCGACCACCAGAACGGCCGCGTCTACGAGTTCGAGGTTGAGTGCTTCGCGGGCGCGAGCCGCGCCTTCGCGAAGGACATTGCCGCCTTCTGGCGAGGGATCCGGATCGAGGGTTGATCGGAAGGGGCTGCGGGGACCGGCCCCCGAGGCCCCCTCCGTTCTAGCGGCCGAGGATGCGCGCGGCGGCCGAGACCGCCCGCTCCACCTCCGCGTCGCCGACGTCTCTGTGGGTCACGAGCCGGATCTCCTTCGGCGAGACCGCGACGACAAGGACCCCCTCGGCGCGGAACGCCGCCTCGACCGCCCTCGCGTCCCCCACCTCCGCGAAGACGATGTTCGTCTCCACGCGCGTCGGGTCGACGCCCAGGGCCTCGGCGAGCCGCCGCGCGCGGCGGTGGTCGGCCGCGAGGTGGTCGAACCCCTCGTCGAGCGCGACGAGGCACGGCGCCGCGAGGACGCCGACCTGCCGCATGCCGCCGCCGAGGAACTTGCGGAGGCGGCGCGCCTCCTTCACCTCGGCCTCCTCGCCGACCACCAGCGAGCCTGCGGGGCAGCCGAGGCCCTTCGAGAACGCAACCATCACCGTGTCCACGTGTTCCGCGTAGTCCGCGAGCGGCGTCGCCGTGCGTGCGTGGGCGTTCCAGAGACGCGCGCCGTCGAGGTGGAGGCGGACCGTGCCCGGGAGCGCGCGGCGAAGCGCGGTGATCGCGGTCGCGGGCACGACGCGGCCCCCGTGGAAGTTGTTCGTGTTCTCGACGAGGCAGAGGCGGGTGCGGGGGAGGTGGACGTTGTCGCCGCGGACGAGCGCCGCGACCGCCTGCGGGTCGGGGACGCCACGGTCGCTCGGGTAGAGTCGCGCCTGCGCTCCCCAGAGCCGCGCCGCGCCCCCCACCTCGAAGTGGTAGGTGTGCGACTTCTCCTCCATGAGGACCTCGTCGCCCGGCTTGACGGAGAGGCCGATCGCGATCTGGTTCCCCATCGTGCCCGTCGGCACGAAGAGGGCCGCGGGCCGCCGGAAGAGCGCGGCGACCCGCTCCTCGAGCCTGCGGACGGTCGGGTCGTCCTCGAAGACGTCGTCGCCGACCTCTGCCTCGGCCATCGCCCGCCGCATCGCGGGCGTCGGCCGCGTGACCGTGTCGGACCGGAAGTCCGCGACCGTCACTTGTCCTCTTCGCCGGCGGCCTCCAGCAGCGCCGCGACCTGTTCCTCGAGCTTCGCGAGCCGCTCCCGGAGCATCTCGTTCTCGGCCTTGAGCTGCGCGACCTCCGCGGCCTCCACCTGCCGCTGCGCCTCCGCGACCGCGCGCCTCGCCTGGGCCTGCGCCGCGCGCTCGGCCTCCATCTGGACCCTCCGCTGGCTCTTGGGGAGCAGGATGACGGCGACTCCCGCGAGGAAGGCGACCGGCGCGACCGCGAGCGGTGCGCCGATGTCGGAGATGCACCCGAGTCGGACGCAGTCGTCCTCGACCGACGTGTAGGTGACCATCCCGGAGAGGTGGCGCGCGATCACCTCGGCGGGCGGCAGGTCCTCGAAGTTGAGCCGGACGCCGGCCATCGCGTGCGCGATGACGGGCTGCCCGATCGCGGCCTTGTGGATGGCCCCCTGCACGACCTGGAGGACGGGCACGAGGGACGCGTAGCCCCACGTGAGGATGCGGCCGAGGTCGATGTAGGTCGCGCTGACGGCGGTGCGCGGGGTCGCCGCGAGGAGCCGCTGGAAGTCGGCGCGTCCCGAGAGCGCGGGCTTCTCCATGAGCGCGTGCTTCACGGACTGCGGGCAGAGGGCGAGGACGACGAAGTCCTCGCCGAAGGCCCACGCGGGCGCGTAGGGGCGCGGCTCCCCGCGCCGGTCGGTGACCTCGAGGAACCGGATCTCGGTACCCCGGAACTGCGTCCGGCAGGCCGTCACGGAGGCGCCGTCGGCGGCGACGATCTGGTTGGCCTTCGCGGCGAGCGTGTCGAGAGCGCGGGAGAGCCGCTCGCGGTCGCGGACCGACGCGAACATCACGAGGTCGGGGATGAGACCGCCCGCGGACGGCCACGCGACATACCCGGCCCACTCGGTGCCCACCGCCTCGAGGAGGTCCTTCCGGATGTCGAGGCCGAGCATCGCGCCCCCCTCGCGCTCCCCCCCTTCGAACTCAGCTCGCGTGTCGGGGTCCACGGCGCCGACGAGGTCGAGCACGGCCTGCCAGAGCGCCGCGAGATCACAGGTCTCGCCCCCGTACGCGAGCGCGTCCGCCGGGGTCATCTTCGCGAACCGGTGGCTTGGCGGCGTGTTCGCCGCGAGCGCGAAGAGGCCGCGGCGCTCCTTCAGCAGCACGGCGCCCTCGGTGCGGTAGCCCGCACCCTCGGGGACATCCGCGAGCCCGAGGGCCTCGATCGCGTCGAGGCCGAGGGCCGCGCAGATCCTCTTCGCCTCGGCCACCCCCTCGGCGGAGTTCTGCCCGATGGCGTCGAACACGAACCGGCCGATCGCCGGCGCGTCGAGGTAGCAGAAGAGCGCGTTCCGCTCCGCCGCCATCCGTTGCCGCAGCTTGGCGACGCGCGGCGCGGCGCGCAGCGGGCTCGGGTGCCCCTCGTCGATCGCCTTGAGCACGTCGTCCATCCGGCTCGCGCGCGTCGTGAGGACGAACCGCTCGCCCTGCGCGGCGAGGCAGATCTCGTGCCCCGCGACCGCCGTCGAGAGCACCTTCCGGCCCCGCACGTCACTCTCCGTGAACGCGGCCCCGCCGAACATCTCGGCCGACTGGCGGAGCGCCTTCAGGATCTTCGCGACCTTCTCGCCGCCTGCGCGCGTCTCGAGGTAGAGGACGGCGTCCACCTGCTCGGTCGCGAGCGACACGTCCACGAGCGCGAAGCCGATCCGCCGGAAGGCGATCCCGTCGAAGTCCTCGGGCGCGAGCCCGACCATCGCGAGCGGCCCGCGCGCGTTCCCGGCGAAGGCGCGCTGGAACGAGTCCCCGAGCTTCTTCACGAAGGCCTGGACGTCAGGCTCCGCGAAGAGCCTGCCGATCGCGGTCCCGGGTCCGAACCGCCCGGCCCCGTCGAGGTCGTTGCACTCGGCGAGGAAGAGCGTCTCGGCCGGGACGAGCGCCGCGAGCTCCGGCGAGGCCTCGGGCGCCGCGCGGACCGCGGGTGTAGCAAGGACGAGCGCGAGCAGCACAAGACGACGCATAACCTGTCCTCCCGGGACCCAAACGGGCCGATCAGCGGCGGCCGACAAGGCCGTCCGCTGCATCGGCCAGGCACCAAGCTAGACCAAATTATCCGACCAATGCCCGAATCCGTCGCAACGCCTCCCGGATCGTCTCCTCGGAGGCGGCGTAGCTGAACCGGACGTGCTCCCTGCCGGCCGCGCCGAACGAGGCGCCCGCGACGCAGGCGACCCCCGCCTCCTCGAGCAGCCGCTTGGCGAGCGCCACGCCGTCGCGCCCGACGTGGGGGAAGACGTAGAACGCGCCCCGCGGCTCCGCGCAGCGGATCCCGGGGATCGCGTTCAGCCCTTGGACGATCACGTCCCGGCGCCGCTGGAACGTGCGCACCATCTCGTCCGGGCGCGGCCCGCGCAGCGCGGCGAGCGCGGCCCGCTGCGAGAAGCTCGCCGCGCACGACGTGCAGTTGATCTGGAGCCGCGTCACCTGCTCCGCGAGCGGCCTCGGCATCACGCCGTACCCGAGACGCCACCCGGTCATCGACCACGTCTTCGAGAAGGCGTCGCAGAGGATGGTCCGGTCGCGAAGAGAGGGGAGCGCGAGGGGAGAGACGTGGTCCACGCCGTAGCGGATCTCGGAGTAGACCTCGTCGGAGATGAGCCACTCGAGGCCGAGGCCCGCGATCGCATCCCAGTCCTCGCGCGTGAGGATCCCGCCCGTAGGGTTGTGCGGCGTGTTGAAGATGCCTCCCTTCGCGCGCCGAAGCGTCGACCGGTCGAGGGCGAAGCCCCGGCTCTCGTCGAACCGGTAGGGCACGACCTTGCCGCCCGCCATCTCGACGACCGACGCGTAGATCGGGAAGCCGGGGTCGGGGACGAGGATCTCGTCGCCCTCCTCGACGAGCGCCATGAGCGTGAAGAAGAGGATCGGCTTCGCGCCCGGCACGACGACGACCTCGTCCGGGTCGACCGCGGCGCCGCGCAGCCGTCCGGCGTACGACGCGATCTCCCGGCGCAGCTCGGGGTCGCCGTTCGCGGGGCCGTACTTCGTCCAGCCGGCGTCGAGCGCCTCCTTGGCGGCAGCGACGATCGGCGCGGGCGTCGGGAAGTCCGGCGCCCCGATCTCCAGATGGCAGATGGAGCGGCCCTGCGCCTCGAGCGCCTTGGCCCGGGCGAGGACCTCGAAGGCGGTCTCGGTGCCGAGCCGCCCCATCCTGCGTGCAAGTCGCATCCGGCCCAGTTTCGCAGAAAGCTCGGAGGCCGGAACTTCCGGCACCTACTCGGTCGTCAGGGTGCCCACGTACGAGGACCGGAGGGGGTTGAAGTTGATGTCGAACGTCCCGTTCACGATGACGTAGACGTCGGCGGCGGCGCCGGCCGGGGCCGCGAGCGCGCCGAGCGCCGAGGCTGCGGGTCCGAGCGCGTCGAACGGCGGCTCGTCCACGCCGATGTCGCCGAGCTCGATGTCCTCCGGCAGGGAGAGGACGTGGAGCGTCGCGCCGTTGAACGACGAGACGTAGGCCACGGACCCGTCCGGCGAGAGACCAAAGCCGGGGTGGAAGCCGCTGCCCGTCGTGGTCGCGCCCCCCGGCGCGAGCTCGACCGTCCGCAGGAGCCGGAGCTTCAGCGGATCGACCGGGCTCTCGTCGAGGCCCGAGAGGTCCACAAAGTAGGCGGCCGAGAAGGTCTGGCTCGCGAGCGCCCCGTAGAGGAGCCCGCCCCCGTCCTTCCCGAGCGCGAGCGAGCTGACCGCCGGGAGGATCTCGCCGAGGTTGACCGTCCAGTTGTCGCGCCACACGTCGGCCGCGACATCGAGGAACTCAAGGACGGCGTCGGTCGTCGGCTCGACGACGAAGGCCGCGGTGAACCGCGACGCGCCGGCGTTGGTGAGGATCAGGAACGCCTCGTACCGCGTGAACCCGACCGGGTTGAAGTACGCGGAGACGTACGTGCGCGTCACGTCGCCCGGCGCCTTCCCGACCGTGTCCACCGAGAGCGGCTGCGGGAGCCGGAAGTCCGCGAACCACGACTGCACGGTCCCGTGGAAGAACTCCCCGAGGCCCGCGGTCGTGCCGGCGCCGTTCGACATCGCGACGTAGACATGTCCCGTCGGGGTCCCGTCGGTCGCGGGCACGAACGTGACCATCGCCGGCAGGCTCTGCGGCACGTCCGTGTACGCGGTGCCGCTGCTCGTGTGTCCGGGGGCCGTGAGCGACCACGCGAGGTTGACCGTCTGGACGACCTTCTGCGCGACCGCGTCGATCACGACGAGGTTCGCGAGGCGCAGCGGGCCGCCCGCGTCCGTGCTGGTCGAGTTGCCCGCACCGACCGTCACGAGGACCCATCGGTCGGAGACCACCTCGATGTCGCCCGTGAAGGCGCCGAAGAGGCCGCTGCCGAACGACGTCGGGGCCCGCGCGGGGGTGACGCCGTCGAAGTCGATCAGCTCATTCGACGTGATCGGGACGCTGAAGAGGGGGGTCGGGGGGGCCGCCGAAGTGTCGAACGCGGCGACCGTCGCCGGGATGAGCGCGTCGGGGACCGTGAAGAGCCGGCCGTTGCCGTCCACGACGAGGTCGGACGGGAAGCCGCCGGGGTAGCCGAGCGAGAGCGTGTCGTCGGCGAGGACGGCCGAGGTCGGCCCTCCGCCGCCCCCTCCTCCCCCCCCGCCCCCTCCACCTCCGCCGCCAGGGGGGCCGCCGCCGGGACCGCCTTGGTCGTCCGTGCCGCTCGAACCGCCCGAACATGCCGCCACCACGAGAAGCGAGAAGACGAGGATGCGCATCGCGCACCTCCATGCTGTGCCCCCGACGCGCTGGCGCGAGCGCGCGGGTCCGGGCTTTCGCCCGGTCGACCAAGGAGCCTTCCCGCGGGACGGTCTTCTGACTCGCGACAGGTGAGCGCCTTCCCAGGGCTTCGGCCCCAGTGGCATGTTGCTCACCCTTTGTCGATCACAGCGGCGGCCCCGTGACGGATTCGCACCGTCTTCCCGGAGCCCGCGGGGAGCGGGACGGACACCCGTCCCGCTGTCGTCCGCGAGTGTATCGGGGGCTAGTGGAAATACAAGAGCGCGCCGGTGGCGATGAGCGCCGCGCCCATGAACGCGGCCGCGAGGATGAACATCCGGCGCATGTTCGAGATCGAGGAGTCGAGGATCATCTGCATGTCCTCGCGCTGGTGCTCGATGCTCCGGATCGTCTTCTGGGTCGCGAGCTGGAAGAGCTGGAGGGACTTCTGCTGGCCGGCGTAGACGACCTTCGCGGTCTGCTTGTGGGCGGTCGCGATCTGGCGGAGGGCCTCCTCCTGCGCGGCGGCCTCTTTGCGGATCTCCTCGGGGAGGCGCGCGATCGTCTCGGCCATGCCCTGGACGGCGCCGGTCCCCTCGGCGAGCTTCTCGCCGAGGCAGCGGATGGCGAAAGCCTGCTCCTGGCCCGCGGCGCGCGCCGCCTCGGCGTGGGTCGCGAGGTGGGTGCCGATGTCGAGCAGCGCCTCGGTCTGCTCCTGGTGGAGGCGCGGGAGCGTGCGCAGGTACTCGGGCAGCTCGCGGAGCTGGTCCGAGAGGTCCGACGTGCGGGAGTCCTGCCGGTCGAGCCGGTCGCCGACGCTGCCGAGGAGCTTCGTGAGCTCCTTGAAGCTGTCGGAGATTGCCCCGATCGCCTCCTCCTTCTTGTTCCCGCGGACGCGGATCACCTGCTCGGGGATCGTGACCCGGGCGTCCTCCGGCTCGGGCGCCTCGGGGGTGCGGGCGAAGCCGCTCTCCTCCGGGGCAGCGGCCTCCGGCTCCTTCTTCTTCCCGAACCCGAACAGGCGCGAGACGATCGACTCCTTCTTCAACTCCATGATGTCCTCCGGGCGCGGCGTGGCCCTAAGGTCTAGAGATCGGCTGGGCGCTCCGTCTTTCGCGGAGGGGAGGGGGAGACGTTCGGTCATCCGATGAGCTGCGGGTCTCCTTTCGCGTGACGTTGACCGACCCCCCGCCGAGCCGCCGGAGCGGTGGAAGGCCGCGAAACGACTCTACGACTGGCTCGGCTCCGACCGCTGCCGCGCGGCGCTCAAGAAGGGCTGGCGTGGACGGGGAGCGCCCCTTCTACGCGCCGGGCGAGGATCCCGCGCCGACCCCGCGGGGCCGTCTCGACCCCTAGCCGCCGTACGACGACGAGGCGGAGGACGAAGGTCGCGCGCACATCACGCCGAACGGCGCGCCCCGAACCATCCGCCTTGACTCTATACACGTATACGTGTAATATCGTCGGGTGAAACGCCGTGACCTCGAGGCGAACCTGCGCGCGTCGGGGTGGCGTTTCGCTCGGCACGGCGGGCGACACGACATCTGGAGCAGGGGCGAGCGCGAGGTCGCTGTGCCGCGCCACAACGAGATCAACGAGCACACAGCCAGGGCCATCCTGAAGGAAGCTCGGGGAGAGAAGTGATGCGGTTCGATGGACGCGTACACAAGGCGGGCAGACACTGGGCTATCGAGGTGCCTATCCTCGGCGTGGCGTCCCAAGGCCGCTCGAAGAGGAACGCCTACGGGATGATCGCTGATGCGATCGAGTCGCTCGTCAACCGGGCGGGCTTCCGGGTCGTCGTGCACCCGGGCTCCGGGGGCTACTTCGAGGTTGGCGCCAGCGATGAGGCCGCGCTCACCGCGTTTCTGCTCCGGCGCACGCGGCTCCGGGCCGGGCTCACGCTGGCCGAAGCTGCGAAACGACTTGGAGCGAAGTCCTTGAACGCCTACGCCCGCTACGAGCAGGGGCGCGCGGTTCCGACCGTCGTCAAACTGTCCGAACTCCTCGCGGCGGTCGCGCCCGCCCGAGACTTCGTCCTCTCGGAGAGTCGCAGCCGCAGCTCTGTGCCTTAGCCTAGTACGCGACCGCGAACAGCGCGCGCCGCGTGGCCGGCTTGCCGGTGAGGACGCACTTGCCGAGGTTCGAGCCGTCCTCGAGGACGATCCGGATCGTCGCCTTCGTCTCGTCCTTGATCTTGAGCTCGGTCTCGTCCGTGCCGTCGACCGGGGCCTCGACGAAGCCGCCCTTGTCGAGCGCGGCCTTCAGCTCGGCGATCGTCGCGGCCTTGTGCGTGTGCGTCTCGCGGAACTGCTTCGCCCGCTCGAGCATCGCGCGCTGGATCGCGTCGAGCACCCCCGCCACGTGCTTGCCGAGGCCGTCGATCGCGACCGGGCTCTTGCTGCCGTCGTCGCGGCGCACGAGCACCACCTTCTTCTCCGCGAGGTCGCGCGGGCCGAGCTCGAGCCGCACCGGCACGCCCTTCTGCTCCCACTCGAAGAACTTCGGCCCCGGCTTCATGTCCCGGTCGTCCAGGCGCCCCCGGACCCCCTGGGATTTCAACTCCGCGACGATCCTCGCGCCCTCCGCGCAGACCGCGCCCTTCTCCGCGTCGTTCTTGTAGATCGGGACGACCACCGCCTGCACCGGCGCCACGCGCGGCGGCAGGACGATCCCCTTGTCGTCGCCGTGCACCATGATCAGAGCGCCGATCGTGCGCGTCGAGAGCCCCCACGACGTCGTCCAGACGTGCTTGCGCTGACCGTCCACGTCCTGGAAGAGGATCTCGAACGCCTTCGCGAAGTTCTGGCCGAGGCTGTGCGACGTGCCCATCTGGAGAGCCTTGCCGTCCTGCATCAGCCCCTCGACCGTGTACGTCCGGTCCGCGCCCGGGAACTTCTCGAGCTTCGACTTGTAGCCCTTGAGGACCGGCACCGCGAGCCACTCCTCGCAGACGCGCGCGTACACGTCGAGCATCCGGAGCGTCTCCTCCTGCGCCTCCTCGGCGGTCGCGTGCGCGGTGTGCCCCTCCTGCCAGAGGAACTCCGCCGTGCGCAGGAAGAGCCGCGTCCGCATCTCCCAGCGCACCACGTTGTTCCACTGGTTGAGGAGCATGGGGAGGTCGCGGTGGCTCTGGATCCACTTCGACCACATGTGGCCGATGATCGTCTCGGACGTGGGCCGGACGATCAGCGGCTCCTCGAGCTTGCTCGCCGGATCCGGGCCGATCCCCTGGCCCGTGTCCGCGAGCCGGTGGTGCGTGACGACCGCGCATTCCTTCGCGAACCCCTCGACGTGCTGCGCCTCCTTCGCGAGGAACGACATCGGGATGAAGAGCGGAAAGTAGCAGTTCTGGTGCCCCGTCTCCTTGAACATCCGGTCGAGCGGCGCCTGGATGTTCTCCCAGATGGCGTAGCCGTGCGGCTTGATGACCATGCAGCCGCGCACCGGCGAGACCTCGGCGAGGTCGCCCGACTGCACGACATCCTGGTACCAGCGCGGGAAGTCCTCGGCGCGAGTCGTGATCTTCATTTCTTTCTCACCACGATGATCCCGGACGGCGGGATGAATATCTCCTCGCCGCCCTGCAAGTAGCCGCGCTCCATTCCACGTGCCCTCGCGGCGGCCTCGATCTCGGCGTTGCCGGAACCCGCAGGCATCGGAAGGCGGTCCACGATCTTTCGGCCGATCTGGACCGGGTGAACCTCCTCGGCAGCGGCGGCGACGGCGGGATCCGCGGCCGGCCAGCCGGCCCGAAAGATCGAGCCCGTCCCTCCGAAGAGGGCGAAGAGCTCCTCCGCGATGTGGGGGGCCTGGGGGGCCAGGAGAAACGCCATCGCCCAGAGCGCCTCCCCCACCGCCGGGTCGCCGTCCTTCTCCTCGATCGCGTTGCCGAGCTCCATGAGCTTCGCGATCGCGGTGTTGAACCCGAAATTCTCGAGGCCGTGCGTCACGGCGGCGATCGTCTGGTGGGTCTTGCGGCGGAGGTCCCGGTCCCCCGAAGCCCCCCCCTCCCGGTACGCGAGGACGTGCTCGCGGTTCCGGTGCGCGGAAACCCACAGGCGCCGGAGGAACTTGAACGGGCCCATCACCGCGTCGTCGTTCCACTCCGCGTCGATCTCCGGCGGCCCGATGAAGAGCGTGTAGAGCCGCGACGCGTCCACCCCGACCTCGTCCAGGTGCTCCGTCGGGCTCGTCACGTTCCTCTTCGTCTTCGACATCTTGTAGACGCGCGCGGTCACGACGCGGCCGCAGAGGCGGCACTTCGGCTCGTCGCCCTTCACGACGTCCCGCTCGTGGATCCACTTGTGCTCGTCGCACCGGTACGCGACCTTGCAGATCATCCCCTGCGTGAAGAGGCGCTCGACCGGCTCCTCGACCGGCGAGAGGCCGATGTCCTTCAGGAACATCGTGAGAAAGCGGCAGTAGAGGAGGTGGCCGCGGGCGTGCTCGATCCCGCCGATGTACTGGTCGATCGGGAACCAGCGCCCTGCGTCCTTCGGGTCGAAGAGCTCTTTCTCGTCGCGCGGGGCGAGGTAGCGGAAGAAGTACCAGGAGCTGTCGGTGAAGGTGTCAAGCGTGTCCGTCTCGCGCTCGGCCTTGCCGCCGCAGCGCGGGCACTTCGCCTGCACGAACGACGGGACGGACGCGAGCGGGGACTTTCCGGTCGGCGTGAAGTCGACGCCCTTCGGGAGGACGACCGGCAGGTCCTTCTCCGGCACCGGCACCGCGCCGCACTTCGCGCAGTGGATGACCGGGATCGGCGTGCCCCAGTAGCGCTGGCGGGAGACGAGCCAGTCGCGGATGCGCCAAGCCACCTCGCCCTTCCCGATCCCCTTCTGCTCGACCCACCGGACCGCGGCCGGGATCGCCTCCTTGGTCGCGAGGCCGTCGAGCGGGCCGGAGCGGACGGCGACGCCCTCGAAGAGCATCGTGGCCGGCTTTGCGTCCTTCGACTCGATCACCGGGCGCACCGGCAGGTTGAACTGCTTCGCGAACTCGAAGTCGCGCTCGTCGTGGGCCGGCACGGCCATGATCGCGCCCGTGCCGTAGCCCATGAGGATGTAGTCCGCGACCCAGATCGGGATCTGCTCGCCCGTGCCCGGGTTCACCGCGAAGTGCCCGGTGAAGACGCCCGTCTTCCCCGCCTGCCGCTCGATCGCGGACCGCCGCGACGCCTCGCGGACGTACGCCCTCACCGGGTCGTTCGCGATCTCCGCGACGAGCGGGTGCTCCGGGGCGAGAACCATGAACGTCGCGCCCCAAAGGGTGTCCGGGCGGGTCGTGAAGACCTCCACGGTCCCCCGCGCCCCCTTCACCTCGAACCGGATCCGGGCCCCGTCGCTCCGGCCGAGCCAGTGGCGCTGCTGCTCCTTCACCGCCTCCGGCCAGCCCGGGAGCCTGTCCAAGCCGTCGAGGAGCCGCTGCGCGTAGTCCGTGATCCGGATGAACCACTGCTTCAGCTGCCGCTGCTCGGCGTCGGTGCCGCACCGCTCGCACCGCCCGTCCACGACCTGCTCGTTCGCGAGGACCGTGTTGCACGACGGGCACCAGTTGACCGGGGCCTCGCGCTGGTAGGCGAGCCCCTTCTCCATCATCTTCGTGAAGATCCACTGGTTCCACCGGTAGTAGCCCGGGTGGCAGGTCGCGATCTCGCGGTCCCAGTCGTAGGCGACCGACCACTCGCGGAGCTGCCGCTTCATCTTGCCGATGTTGTCGTACGTGAACCGCTCGGGATCGACGCCCTGCTGGATCGCGGCGTTCTCGGCCGGCAGCCCGAACGCGTCCCAGCCCATCGGGTGGAGCACGAGCCGGCCGCGCATCGTGTGGTAGCGGGCGAGCACGTCCCCGATGAAGTAGTTCTTCCCGTGGCCGACGTGGAGGTCGCCCGACGGGTACGGGTACATGACGAGGCAGTAGAACGGGTCCCCCGGCGCACGGAGGTCCGTGCGGAGCAGGCGGTCTTCGTCCCAGCGGCGCCGCGAGCGCTCCTCGATGGCGCGGAAGTCGTACGGGGGGACCTGCATGGCGTCTTCTAGAACCGTCCCCGGGAGTCCGGGTTCGAACGGGACAGGATAGCGCACCGGCTTAGGGACTTGACGCGGCGGGCGGAGCCGGAAGAATCGCGGTTCTGCGGGCCCGTAGCTCAGTTGGGAGAGCGCCTGGATGGCATCCAGGAGGTCACAGGTTCGAATCCTGCCGGGTCCACCAAAAGAAGGCTCTGGGCTGGAGGCTGGAGGAGAGGGGGCGGCGGGGGCCGCGGCCGCGGCGGTCTAGAATCGGCGTCTCGAATGCGTCGGGCTCTGGCGGTGTACCTTCTCATCTGCGGCTCCGCCGCGATCGCGCAGGAGAAGGACGTGGAGGCCTTGCGCGCGAAGGCGAAGGCGGAGTACGAGGCGCAGAAGCCCGTGTGGGAGCGGTTCGTCTTCGACGCGAACACGGTCCCGGACGACGAGCTCGCTGCCATCACCGAGGCGTACGACAAATGCCTCGACCTCTACCAGCGGGTCGCGGAGGCGACCGACGAGGGCGACGGCGAGGCCGACGTGATCGTGATCCAGCTCGCGCGGCGGACGGCGAAGCTCCGCGCGACGCTCTGGGGCCGCGAGATGACGAGGAAGGCCAAGGCCGCGGCGAGCAAGCCGAAGGAGCCCGAGCCCGTGCCGCCGCCTCCGGAGGACGAAGAACCCGGCGAGCCCCCCGCGCCCCCACCTGATCCGGAACCCGAGGCGCCCCCGCCGGGGAAGCCGGACGAGGCGGCCCAGGCGACGGCGGCCCCCGTCGTCCTTCCGACGATCGAGGAGTCGAACGAGAAGCGCACCGCGGGGATCCAGAGCGCGCGCAATTTCGTGATGACGTACTTCGCGAACCGGAAGTACAAGCAGATGATCGGCTTCTGCGGGAAGGCGACCTGCAACGCGTGCCGTTCCCGCGTCGGCCACCTGAACATCCACGCGGCGCGGAAGGCGTACTGGCTCTGCTGGTCGCCGCTCTACCGCGCGGACGACGAGAAGAAGACGAAGTGGCAGGCGCAGTTCAGGGAGTGGCGGATCGACCCGCGCAAGCTCCCCGAGGTGCTCACGAAGCTCTCGATCACGAAGGTGGACTACCACGGCCTCTGGGCCGACGTCGAGTGGGAGCAGTGGGGCGTCACCAACGACGCGAAGAAGACGAACGAGAAGGTGAAGCGCCGGCTCGTCCGCGCGGGCAGCCGCTGGTTCTTCTACGACGAGGAGCTGGACCGCGGTTTCTTCGCGGAGGCGGAGCCGGCCCCCGGCCGGTGACCCGGGTACGATGTTGACCGCATGAGCAAGACGACCGAACTCATGAACAAGGTCGTGACCGTGGTCGAAGCCGCCACCCGGAGGGACCGGCAAGCGCTCGAGATGGAGTTCCTCGACGACCGCGCCGCGTTCTACCGCAAGTACGAGGAGTACCTCCGGAAGCTGCCGGACGAGGACAAGAGGGCCCTCACGGGCTCGCGGTGAGCGCGTCCGCCGTTCCGGATGGGCTCGGCGCGCCCGCCGTCCGCGGCCCGGCGCCCTTGGGGCCCCCGGCCCCTACCGCAGCAGCTTGAACGCGTGCGACCACTGGTCGCGGAGGAAGCCGGGCAAGCACCAGAGGATGCAGAGCGGCTCGATCGCGCGCGCCGCCTCGACGCCGCCCACGTCCTCGGTCTCCCAGCCGAACTGGGTGAGGATCCCGCGCACCTTCTCCTTCGCGCCGGCGTCGTCCCCGCAGATGAACATCGTCGGCGGGCCGCCCTTGAGCTTCGGGTTCACCATGAGCGCCGCGCCGACGCACGAGAAGGCCTTCACGAACTTCGCCCTGGGCGCGATCCGCTGGAGCCGCTCCATGAGCGACTCGTTGGGCCGCGTGAAGAAGGACAGCACGCCCTTCTCCGGCGGCTTGTCCTCGATCGGGTTCATCACGTCGATGACGACCTTCCCCGCGAGGTTCTCGGGGCCGCAGAGCTTCACCGCCGATTCCGCAGCGCTGCCCTTCACCGCGATCACCACGACCTCGCCCGCCCTCGCGGTCTCCGCGAAGCTCTTGAACCCGGCCTTCGGTTCGCGCGTGCCGCGCACGACGTCGTGGCCGTGCTTTCTGAATCCCGCGGCGAGCGTCTCGCCGACCTCGCCGGTGCCGATCACGCCGATCTTCGTCATGAGCGCGTTCCTCGTCGCAAGACGAATTGTCCCATTCCGGGCCGTTTGACCAGCCCCCCCCGTGGGCTACGGTGCAAGTGGAGGCCATGTGCCTCCGGCTTTCGCACTGAGGATTCTTCCTCTCTTCCTCCCGCCGCCCGCCCACCCGCAAGGTGGGCGGGCTTTTTTGTCGGCCGAGGAGGGGGTCCCGGGGGGGAGGAGCCTCAGTCCCGCAGCAGATCGTCCAAGGTCGCGCCCAGCTCCAGCGCGAGCGACGGGCCGAACCCGACGAACACGCGCCGCACGATGCCCTCGCCGTCCACGACGAAGACCGTCGGGAACGCGACCACCTCGTAGCGGCCGACCACTTCCCGCGCGCGGAGCGTCGGGGTGTCGAGCTCCATGGCGGCGGCGACCCGCCGCGCCTCCTCGGGGTCCGCGTCCTTGTTCATGCCGAGCAGCGCGACCTTGCCCTTGTGCCGCGCGGCCACCTCCTTGAGCACCGGCATCGCCATGAGGCACGGTCCGCACTCCGCGTACCAGAAGTCGAGCACGACGACCTTGCCCCGGTAGTCCTTGAGGGCGTGGCGCTTCCCGTCGAGATCGTCGAGCGTCCAGTCGGGCGCCGGCTTCCCGACCCGGCGGGCCTGCCACCGCCAATCGTCGACCAGCGCCTCGTCGACCTGCTCGTCGGCGGCGAGCCACCGTTCCAGCTCCTCGCGGAGCACGGGGCTCTCCGCCTCCTTCCGGAGGGCGCGGGCGCGTTCCACACCCCGCTTCAACGCCGAGCGGAACGCCGCCTCGTCCGGCGCTCGAAGCCGCTCCAAGGCCCACCGGTCGAGCAACTCGCCGTACGAGGCAAGCTCCCGGTCGAGCGTGGCCGCCGCGGCGGGATCGCCCCGGGCCGACTCGGCGAGGACGGTCGTCGTCGTGCGCCGGTCCTTCTTGCCCTTCGACCACGCCGTCTCGATCCGCTCCGGGAGGCCGTCGGCGCGGCGCACGCACCGCGACGTGCAGGTCGCTCCCCCCACCGTGGACCGGCCGCTCTCGACGGACTCCTCGATCGCGCCGCCATCCCCGAGGCGCAGCCGCAGGCGCTCCCCGCGGTTGCCGCGCGCCTGCCACTCCGTCGCGCCGGCGGGCGGCAGCGGCTTGAAGATCGCCGACGGGTCGAAGGAGACGCCGAGGATCCCGCCGAGGGTGGCGCGCCCGTCCGGATGGAGATCGCACCACCCGAACTCGGTCTCGGGCTCCTCGTCCTCCCGCGTCTGGGTGTGCCTCACGCAGAGCCGGACGCTCCCGTCCGCGCCCTTCCGGATGACCCAGAGGCGCGTCTCGGCGGAGTGTCGGATCGTCTCCTTCACAAGCCCGAGCATGGCCTCGTACCGGTATTCCGAGGTCGAACGGTAGACGAACTCCTGCCCGACCTCGAGACGGTAGCTGGGAGCGTCCCCCGCCTCCGCCCCGTGCGCCCACGCGAAGCACACGAGGGCCATCGCGATCCTCGCCATCGACGCGAACCTCCTGCGGGGACCGCGTTCATGGTCGGCCGCCGCGGACGCCTGTCAAGCCCGTTCGCGGAGGACCCGGGGGAAGGCGCCTATAATGCGAGCGCCGATGGCGCGCCTCCTCCTCCCGGTGCCCCTCCTCCTCCTGCTGGTGACGGCAGCCGGCGCGAAGCCGAGCCCCGGCCCGTTCCGGAAGATCGCGATCATCACGCTCCGCGAGGACACGGGCGAGATGATCGACCCCTCCGTGAAGCAGTCGGTCCTGCGCCGGATCGAGCAGATCCGCGAGTGGGGCGCCGACTGCGTCATCCTCGACATCGAGTCGTACGGCGGTCTCGTCCACTCGTCCGTCGAGACCGGCGACGAGATCTACGCCCTCGGCCGAGACATCCACACGGTCGCCTATGTCGGCCGGAAGGCGGTCAGCGGCGCCGCGCTCCTCTCCATCGCGTGCCAGGAGATCGTGATGAACGAGGTCGGCAAGATCGGGGACTCCCAGGCGATCTACAGCGGCGCCGACGGCGAGATGAAGGAGGCGCCGGAGAAGTTCCAGGCGCCGGTCGCGGGCGCGTTCCGGACCTACGCCGAGGGCAACGGGTACCCCGTGCCCGTGGTCGAGGCGATGGTGCGGAAGGAGATGGAAGTCATCCGCTACCGGAAGCGCGGCGAGCCGGGCAAGTGGGTCTACTACCGGAGCGACACCACGGACGAACTCCCGAGCAGGCTCCAGATCGAGGAGCTGGGGCTCGAGGAGCCGCCGGAGATCGTGGACCGCGCGGGGGAGCTTGCGTACTTCACGGCGAGGCAGGCGCTCGACTACGGCATCTGCTCGAGGATCGAGCCGTCGCTCGACGCGCTCGTGAAGTCGCTCTCCGACCCCGAAACCGAGGTGTTGACCCTCGACTGGAGTTGGGCCGAGCGCACCTCGCGCTTCCTGCTCGCCTGGAGTTGGCTCCTCTTCCTCGTCGGACTCGGCTCGATCTACTTCGCGTTCAAGATGCCGGGAACGGGAATACCCGAGGCGCTGGCCATCGTCTCGTTCGGCCTCTTCTTCGGCGCGTCCGCGATCGCCGGGTTCGCGGGACCGATCGAGATGATCCTCTTCCTCGTCGGCATCGCGCTCCTCGTGGTCGAGATCTTCGTCCTGCCGGGCTTCGGACTCGCCGGGATCGCGGGACTCGCCTGCGTGTTCGTGTCGATCGGCCTCGCCGCGGTGCCGGAGACCGGCGACCACGGTCTGCCCGCCCCCACGTCGGACTTCCTGCTGCCGATGGCGATGCACTTCCTCGCCGGCGCCGCAGGCGCGATCGGACTCGCCTTCGCCGGAGCGCGCTATCTCCCGAGCCTCCCGTACTTCAGCCGGCTCGCGCTCGCGCCCGCTCCCCCGCAGACGGGGAGCGCGGCCCCCGAGGCCCCCGCCCATCCCATGGTCGGCGCGACCGGGGTGGCGGAGAGCGACCTGCGGCCCGCGGGCCGCGCGAAGATCGGCGGCGAGCACCTGGACGTCGTCGCCGAGGGGTTCGTCGCCCCCGGGACCAGGGTGCGCGTGGTCGCCGTGCGCGGCAACGTGATCGTGGTGAGGCCCGAGAAGTGATCGTCCCGATCCTCCTCGTCGCGGCCTGCCTCGCGGTCCTCGTCCTCGAGGTGCTTCTCGTGAGCTTCGGGACGCTCGCGATCATCGCGATCACGCTCGGGACCACCGGCGTCGTGCTCGCCTTCGGCGACTCCGCGGCGTTCGGCTGGACGCTCGTGGGTGTCCTCTTCGCGGCGATCCCGGGGGTGCTGTGGGGCGCGTTCAAGGTGTTGCCGCGGCTCAAGTTCGCGCGCGGGCTCTACCTCAGGAAGCCGGAGCTCACCGACGCCGAGCGGCGCGCGGGGGCGCCGGCGCTCACCCGGCTGCTCGGCGCGACCGGCGAGGCAACGACGCCGCTCCGGCCGAGCGGCATGGCGGTCTTCGCGGGCGACCCCGTCGAGGTCGTCGCGCGCGGGCGACTCCTGCCGCCGGGGACCCGGGTCAAGGTCGTGGACGTGACCGGAAACCGGGTCGTGGTCGAGGAGTTGGACGCGGCCCCGTAGAATCGGGGCCATGCTCTTCGCCGCCAACACGCTGACCTTCGTCCTCGTCGCCGTCGGCGTCCTCCTCCTCTTCGTCATCCTGATCCTCGTCTTCAAGTACTTCGCGCTCTGGATCCGGTGCATCACGTCGGGCGCGGGGATCGGGTTCATCGACCTGATCGCGATGAGCCTCCGGAAGATCAACGCGCAGGTCATCGTGCAGGCGAAGATCGCGGCGGTGCAGGCGGGGATCAACGTCGCCACGCGCGACCTCGAGGCGCACTACCTCGCGGGCGGGCACGTGACGCAGGTGATCCGCGCGCTCATCGCCGCCGACCGCGCGAACCTGCCCCTCGAGTTCCGCACGGCGACCGGGATCGACCTCGCGGGGCGCGATCTCCTCGAGGCGGTGCAAATGTACGTGAAGCCGCGGGTCATCGACTGCCCCGACCCGAAGGTCGCGGGCAACGCGCTCCTCGACGCGGTCGCGATGGACGGGATCCGGATGAGCGTGAAGGCGCGGGTCACCGTGCGGGCGAACCTGCAGAAGCTGATCGGCGGCGCGACCGAGGAGACGATCATCGCGCGCGTCGGCCAGGGCATCGTCAGCGCGATCGGCTCCTCGCACAGCTACAAGGACGTGCTCAAGAACCCCGGCCGCCTGTCGGAAGTCGTGCTCGCGGGCGGCCTCGACTCGCAGACCGCGTTCGAGATCGTCTCGATCGACATCGCGGACGTCTCGGTCGCGGGGATCCAGGACGTCGCCAACGTGGGCGCGCTCCTCGAGGCCGAGCGCGCCGAGACGGACAAGAAGATGCGCCAGGCCGAGGCGGAGGGCCGCCGCGCGATGGCGGTCGCGCGCGAGCAGGAGATGAAGGCGCAGACGCAGGAGAACCAGGCGAAGGTCGTGCTCGCCGAGGCCGAGGTGCCGATGGCGATCGCCGAGGCGTTCCGCGCCGGCCGGCTCGGCGTCATGGACTACTACCAGCTCCGGAACGTCCAGGCCGACACGCAGATGCGGAGCTCGATCGCCGGCACGGAGAAGCACCCGGAGAAGCCGTGACGCTCCTCGCGCTCGACTACCCGCCGTTCGAGTACCTCATCGTCGCGGTCGCGGTGCTGATCGGCCTCATCGGGAGGATCGTCGAGTTCGCGAAGCAGTTCCGGCAGAAGTCGATCGACGCGGAGCAGAAGGCCGAGGCGCAATTCGGCGCGGAATTGGAGGAGGCCCCGGAACCCGCGCATCAGGAGGTGCTGCCTCCCCGCCTCGAGCTTGCGTCCCGTCCGCCGCGCCCGCGCCGCGAGGAGTTCCTCCCGGTCGCCGCCCCGCCTCCTCCGCCCCCGCAGCCGACGCGCGCGGCCGCCCCGAAGCCGTGGACGGAGCACGAGATCCTCCGCCTGCTGCGCACGCGCCACGGCGCCAAGAGCGCCGTGGTCCTCGCCGAGATCCTCGGCCGCCCCAGGGCGCTCCGCCGCGGGCGGTGAGCGTCGCAGGAGGCTCAGAAGGAAGAGCCAACGAGCCCCCGACGGCGGCGGCCCGATCAGTCGCCCGAGTCGAGGAACCCGAACCGCATGTCGGCGAGGCGCTGGGACACCGACTTGTGCTCGATCGCGGGGGCCCGGAGGAGGTCCTTGGCGCCGCTGAACTCCTCGGCCCAGAAGGACTGCCAGGCGAACGCGGCGCTCGTCTTCCGGATCATCCGGTTTCCCGGCGCGCGTTTGCTGAAGGCCATGTCCTGCTTGAGGTTCTTCTTGCGGAGCTTGTTCCCCTCGCGGAAGGTCTCGAAGAGGAAGTCGACCGACCTCCTGTTCACGCTCGTGTAGTCGCGGTCGGGATGGCTCTTGCACCCCGCGAGCGAGAGGAAGGCGACGAGTAGCGCGATCTGTCTCATGCCGCTTCGGTCCTGCCGTCGAGCTTACCATCGACGAGCGTCAGCGTGCGGTGGGCGCGGCCCGCGATCCCCGTGTCGTGGGTCACGACGATCATCGACTGCCGCTCGGTCCGGTTCAGGTCCCAGAGCAGGTCCCGCACGCCCTCGGCGGTCCGCCGGTCGAGGTTGCCCGTGGGCTCGTCGCAGAGGAGGATCGGCGGCCGGTTCATCAGCGCGCGCGCGATCGCGACGCGCTGACGCTCGCCCCCCGAGAGCTGGGGCGGCCGGTGGCCCATCCGGGCCCCGAGCCCCACCCTCTCCAGCAGCGATCGGGCCGCGCCGCGCAGCTCGCGCCGCGAACGCCGCCAGGAGAACCACGACCGGAGGATCAGCGCCGGCATCAGCACGTTCTCGAGCGCCGTGAACTCCGGCAGCAGGTGGTAGAACTGGAACACGAACCCGAACGTGCGGTTGCGCGCGTACGCCGCCGACGCGCCGGTGAGGGGCATCTCCACACCCCTGTAGACGACGCTCCCCCGGTCCGGCTTGTCGAGAAGCCCGACCTGGTGGAGAAGCGTGGACTTCCCGCTGCCGCTCTGGCCGACGATCGCGAGGATCTCCCCCTCGGCAAGCTCGAAATCCACGCCCTGGAGCACCTGGAGCGTCTCGCTCCCGATCCGGAAGCTCTTCGCGACGTCGCGGACCTCGAGAAGCGCCATCACTCGTACCTCAGCGCGCGCACGGGGCGCAGCCGCGCCGCCCGCACGGCGGGGATGATCGCGAAGACGAGCGCCGAGGCGCACGCCCCGATCGCGAACTTGAGCGCGGCCGGGTGGTCGATGTGCGTCGGGATCCGGTCGAAGAGGTAGATGTCGCTCGGGAAGATGTCCCAGCCGAACGACGAGCGGAGGAACCCGCGGATCGAGTTGACGTTGAACGCCACGAGCATCCCGAGCGCGTAGCCGAGGCCCGCGCCGAGGGTCCCCACGAGCGTCCCGTTGAGCATGAAGATCGAGAGGATCCCGCCCGGCGTCGCGCCGAGCGCGCGCAGCACGCCGATGTCGCGCGTCTTCTCGACGACCGTCATCGTGAGCGTCGCGAAAATCGTGAAGCACGCGACGACCACGATGAAGAAGAGCACGAACGCGAGCAGGAACTTCTCGTTGTTCACCGCCTTCAGGAGGTTCGACTGGCGCTCCTCCCACGTCTCGACCCACGCGCGCGGCGCGTCCGCGACGCGGAGGTCGTACACGCCGACAGCCCCGGCGATCGCGAGGCGAGCCGCGTCCGCGCCGCGGTAGTCCTTGAGCTTGACGCGCAGCTCGGCGATGGTCGCGTCCGGCGTGCCGAAGAAGGCCGCCCCCGTGCTCTCCGGACGCGCGTCCGCGTAGATGTGCAGCTTGTCGAACTCGGAGTTGCCCGACTTGTAGATGCGCGACACGAGCACCCAGCGGTCGTTCGCGCGGTACCGCACCTCCTTGCCCTCGACGACCTCGTCGAACGTGATCAGCGAGAACCGGTCGCCCACCTCCTTGCCGAGGCGCCTCGCCGTCCACTCCGAGATCACCACGCGCGGCATGTCCTCCGGGACGAACTCGGCCTCGTACGCGAAGGGGTCCTTGGGCTGGCCGGCGGCCGGCAGCATGTGCTCGAGAACCTTCGAGACGCGCCCCTCCTCGTCCGGACGGATCCCGACGACCCGAACCGCCATGTGCGTCTGGCCCCCGCCGTCGATCCCGCGGTGCTTCGCGGGGATGACCCCGACGGTGTGGACCTGGACGGCGGCGGCCTCGACCCCCGGGATCCTCTCGACCTCGGCCCGCATCTCGGCCGCCCGCGGCACGAGCACCGAGTCGAACTCGACGATCACGTCCGAGAGCGTCCCGCGGATCATCTCGCGCAGGTCCGTCTGGAAGCCGTCCATCACCGACATCACGACGATGATCGAGCCGACGCCGAGCATCACCCCGACGATCGAGATCAGGTTGATCTTGCGCGCCCGCAGCAGCCGCAGCGCGACCGCGAGGCGATAGGGAGCGCTCCAGGACGGGGTCTCGTGCATCCGGCGAAGGGAGAGTATCCCCCGAGAGTCTTGGATCGGTCATCGCCGCGAAGTTTGGGGAGCCCCGAACCCCTTTGGGCTACCGCACGACGAGCGAACGGAGCACCCGCATGGGCTCCTCGGGGTCGAGGTCGGCGCGCGCGACGAGGGTCACGTCGCACGCCGCGACCCGCAGCTCGAACCGGACGTGCGGCCCGCACTCGTGCCGCTCCACCGCGATCCCGTCCTCTCCGGCCCCGGCGCTCCGCGCGAGAGCCCGCCGCCCGCACCGCCGGTGCCACCGGACGTGGAAGTCGGCGCCGCCGGGCGCACGGGCGAAGATCTCCTCGACCTGCGCCGGCGTGAGGATCGGGCGCTGCCACAGCTCGAACGCGGTGATGCCGTCCGTGTAGAGCAGCCGGGCGCACGGCCCCATCCAGCGCGAGACCCGGATGTCCTCGAGCCGGAACCCGTCCGGCAGGTACGCGGGCCGCCAAACCGCGAAGCCCGCCTCCTCGTCCGCCCGGTCCGGGGGGACGCTCCGGTCCATGGGCCCGGGAAAGGGGCCGAAGGAGCGCCGGACGTCCTGATCGCCGAGGTAGATCGAGTGGAAGACCGCCTCCCGCAATGGCACGCCGTCATGGCGGATCGTCTTCACCCTGAGCGGCAGGGAGGTCTCGCGGTCGAAGACGATCTCGAGCCGCGGGCGGCCCTCGTGGCGCGGCTCGACGCGGAGCGTGCGCGCGGCGCGGCCGAGGCAGAGGGTCCGCGGCCCCTCCATCGCGCGGTAGTTCGAGAGGAGCGAGGGCACGTCCAAGCAGAACGCCGCGGGATCGGGCATCCTTCCGTTCGGCGCCGCCTCGACGCACGACCACGGCCCCGAGCCGTACTTCGTCCGCCCGGTCCGGGCGTCGTGGACGACCCACATCCCGGGCCACTCGTTCCCCCAGGCCCCCTCCCCTTCGTAGCCGACACGCTGGTGCGCGGTCGCGACGGCGCGGAGCAGATCCTCCCCCGCCCCGCTCTCCCGCACACGCTGGTAGGCCCCCCAAAGGAGCGATGCGAGCACGAGCGTCGCGGCCACCGTGAGCGCGGGCCGGCGCGTCACGGCAGGTTCAGCTCCGCCGGCCCCTCCGCGGGCGCGACGATCGGATCCCCCACGTTCACGACGCGGAGGTGGAGGTTCACCGGCGGCTCGGGCTCGGGCCGGAGCAGGGCGAAACCGAGGCCGACGACACCGAGGAGCGCGAGGCCGATCGCAAGAACCCCGAACCGCCGCCACGCAAGCCGCCGGAGGAGCGCGTCCATGGGGATCGCCGGCGCCGGCTCCCGAGGGAGCCTCTCAAGGAGGCCAAAGAGCCCGTCGCCCCGCATCACGGAAAGGGAACGTAGAACCGGGACCAGTAGGTTCCATGGGTGTGGTTACCAGATTACCGGTTCCGAAGATCCCGGCCCGTCATGTCGGCCGGGACGCCTACGCCGAGGAGCCCGAGGAGGGTCGGCGCGATGTCCCGGAGGCTCCCGCCGTCGCGGAGCCGGGCGGGCGACCCCACGAGCCAGCAGGGGACGGGGTTGGTGGTGTGCGCGGTGTGCGGCCCCCCCGTCGCGGGGTCGATCAGGCACTCTGCGTTTCCGTGGTCGGCGGTGACGAGCGCCGCCCATCCGCGGTCGGCGACCGCGCCAAGGACTTCGCCGAGCGCCGCGTCCACGGCCTCGCACGCGCGCGTGGCCGCGGGGATCACGCCGGTGTGCCCGACCATGTCGGGGTTCGCGAAGTTGAGGATGAGCGCGCGGTGCTTCCCCGACCGCACGCCCTCGGCGGCCTTGCGGCCGCCCTCCGCGGCGCTCATCTCCGGCTTCAGGTCGTACGTCGCCACCTTGGGCGAGGGCACGAGGACCCTCTCCTCGCCGGGGAACGGCGTCTCCTCGCCGCCGTTGAAGAAGTACGTGACGTGCGCGTACTTCTCCGTCTCGGCGACGCGCAGGTTCCCGATGCCCTCCCGCGCGCACACCTCGCCGAAGACGTTCTTCGGGAAGGCGCGCGGGTAGAGGACCGGGGAGTCGAAGTCCTCCCGGTAGCGCGTCATCTGGAGGAACGAGATGCGCGGCACGCGCGATCTGGGGAAGCCCGTGAAACCCGGCGAGGTCAGCGCCTCGGTGAGCTGCCGGGCGCGGTCGGCCCGGAAGTTCGCGAACACGACGAGGTCGCCGTCCTCGATCGTCGCGACGCCGGTCGAGGCGGGTTCGACGAACTCGTCGGTCACGCCGCGGGCGTAGGAGCTCTCCACGGCCGCCGCCGGGTCGGTGACGCGCGGGCTCGTGCCCAAGACGATCGCGTCGTAGGCCCGGCGGGTCCGCTCCCACCGCTTGTCGCGGTCCATCGCGTAGTAGCGGCCGCAGACGGTCGCGACCGGGCCCTTTCCCGCGAGCCGGCGCACGTGGCCGGCGCCCGAGGTCGGGGAGACGTCGCGGCCGTCCGTGAAGGCGTGGAAGAAGAAGGGCTTGCCCGCCCGCCTCGCCGCCTCCGCGAGCGCCTCGAGGTGCGAGATCTCGCTGTGGACGCCGCCGTCCGACGCGAGCCCGAGGATGTGGACCCTCTTTGCCGCCTTGAGGCCCGCCTGGAGCGGGGGATTCCTGAAGAACGACCCGTCCGCGATCGCGTCCGAGATCCGGACGAGGTCCTGCGGGATCACCCTGCCGGCCCCGAGCGTCAGGTGGCCGACCTCGGAATTGCCCATCTGGCCGTCGGGGAGCCCCACCGCGCGGCCGGACGTGACCAGCGTGGTCTTCGGACAGGTGGCCTCGAGCCGGTCCACGACCGGGGTCTTCGCGAGCCGCACGCAGTTCCCGGGCCCCGGGGGCGCGAGACCCCAGCCGTCGAGGACGATCAGCGCCGCACCTTGCATCGCGTGACCCTGAGATTAGCCTATGGAGCTTCGCAAGTACCTGCAGGGCGCCCCGCCGAGGCCGGCGACGCCGTTTCCCGGGGGCGCGGAGGGACCTCTGCATGAACCTGAACATGGGAATCCTGGGCCAGAAGATCGGCATGACCCAGGTGTTCGAGACGAACGGCCAGGCCGTCCCCTGCACCGCCATCGAGGCGGGCCCCTGCACGGTGCTCCAGGTGCGGGCGACCGCGAAGGAAGGCTACGGCGCGATCCAGCTCGGCTTCGACGACCGGCCCCCGCGCAACGTGCCCGACGCCGACCTGAAGAAGGCGCAAGGCGCGCCGGCCCGGTACCGCCTCAAGTACGCGCGCACGCCGCGCCCCGAGCTCGGCCACTTCTTCAAGGCGGGCGAGACGCCGCCCAAGTACTTCGTGCGCGAGATCCGGCTCGCCGAGGAGGAGGCAGCGAAGTTCCAGCCGGGCCAGCAGGTGAAGGCCGACGTCTTCGCCAAGGGCGACTACGTGGACGTGATCGGGACGTCGAAAGGACGCGGCTTCACGGGCGTCGTCAAGCGGCACGGCTTCACGATGGCCGGCAAGTCGCACGGCGCGCACGAGCACACGCGCCACGGGGGCTCGATCGGCTGCCGCAAGCCGCAGCAGACGCGTCGCGGCCACCGCATGCCCGGCCACCACGGGGCCGAGCGCGTGACGGTCCAGAACCTCAAGGTGTTCGCGGTCCTGCCCGACCAGAACGTGATCCTCGTCCGCGGCGCGATCCCCGGCCCCAACGGCGGCTACGTGATCCTCCGCCGCGCGCTCAAGAAGAAGTCCAAGCCCGCGTAGCGGGCTGGGCCTCGGCGAAGCGGCGCGAAGGCGGGGCGGATCGGGCGGGTCAGGTCAGGGGGCCTGAGGGCCGCAAACCGCTCCCTCCCCTGTCGCTTAGACTATCCCGGTGCCGCGCGTCTGGCTGACCTGCGCCCTCGTGACGGCCGCCGTCGTGGCGGTCGTGCTCATCCTCACGAACCGCCCGGCCGCGGAGGCCGACGGCCCGAGGGCCCCCAAGGCCCCCCCGCCTCTCTCCGAGCAGGAGATCCGCACCTACATCGACATCATGCCGCAGATGACCCAGATCCTCAAAGACATCGCCATGAAGTTCCAAGCCGGCCGGCGTCCGGGGGACGCGGCCGACGAGGAGCTGGGGGTGGAGGCGCAGGCGCAGGTGGCCGCGCTTCTCGAGAGGCGCCACCTGACGCCTGACGCCTGGGAGCGGCTGCAGAGACGGGTCGAGTACGCGATCAACGCGGTGCGCGCAAGGGACCAGCTGGAGCGGGAGCGCGCGGGCATGGAGGAGCGGAAGAAGATGAAGGAGGCGCTCCTCGAGAACCTCGCCCGGGAGGACGAGCGCGAGCTGGTCCGGAAAGAGATCGCCGAGCTCCAGGCGCTGCTCGACGGCGGCGGCCCGGCGCTCACCGACCGGGACCGCGAGCTCATCCGCCAGTACTGGAGGGCCCTCGACGCGGCGGCGCCGCAGGTCGGGCCTCCGCAGAAGCCGCCGGGAGAAGAGCCGACACCGCCGCCCGGGAGGTGATCGCGCGCATGCAGGCGCGCGTCGGCGGATCGAGGATGCACCGGCGTTCGAGGCACGGCGCGCACGGCAGGCCGTCCCACGCGGCCAGCGAGACGCCCTGACGCGGCCCCGTCCGCCGCGGGTCCTGCGGGCCCGAGAGGCAGACCACCGGCAGCCCCACCGCGACGGCCAGGTGCACCGGCCCCGAGTCGGGCGATAGGAGGACGTTCCCCGGCCGCGCGGCCATCGACGCGAGCTGGGCAAGGAGCCCGCGCAAGTCGTCCTTCCCCGTGAGGTCGAAGATGCCCGGCCCCGCGATCTGCTCCGCGAGCGGTCGGCGCGCGGCGGCGCCGTTGAGCACGACCTGGAACCCGCGGGCGACGAGAGAGCGCGCGGTCTCGGCCCAAGGCTCCGCGAACCAAGAGCGCGCGTCGTCCGGGTCCGTGAGGTGCATCGCGACGATCGGGCCCGAGGGGTCGGCGCCCGCTGCCCGGCACCGCTCCGCCCAGGCCTCCTTCTCGGCAGCGGTCGCGGAGAGCCCCCACTCGTCCGGGCCGCGGCCGACGCCCAGGGGGCCGCCGGCCGCGAACGCGCGGTCGACGCCGTGCGGCCCGCGCGCCCGGCGGCCGTGGCGGTTGGTGAGGAGCGCGTTGCCCCATTCCCGGCAGTCGCGCACATGGAGCCCGGCGCGGACGGGCGCCCCGGAGAGGAGGCCCACGAGCCCGCTCTTCCAGTTCCCTTGGGGGTCCACGGTCGCGTCGAGCCGCAGGGCGCGCAGCTCCCCCAGGAACCGCGCGATCCCCCGCGCCCCCTCTCTTCTCGGAAAGAGGAGCACGGCGTCCACCGCGGGATGGCGCTCGAGCAGCGGCGCCGCCTTCGCCTCGACGATCCAGGTGATCCGGGCCTCGGGGTAGCGCCGCCGGAGCGCCATCGCGAGCGGCATCGCGTGGACGACGTCGCCGATGGCGGACAGCCGGACGATCCCGAGCCGTTTCACCGCGGGATCGTACCCCGGAACCCGGGGGGCCCCGGCGGGTTCAATCCACGTCATGCGGATGCTGCTCCTCTTCCTCCTGATCGCGCCCGCGGCCGCCGGGGCCGGCGCGTCGCTGGACCCGCTCCCCGCCGCCGAGTGGACGCCCGAGGCCGCCGGCCACCTGCTGCGCCGCGCGGGTTTCGGCGGCTCGCCCGAGGACGTGCGCGCGCTCCATGCGCTCGGCCTCGACGGGGCGCTCGACGCGCTGCTCGGCTGGGAAGGGCAGGCGGACGCGGAGATCGAGGGCCCCGGGATCGCGGTCACCACGCAACCCGGGCGCGACATGAGGATGGCGGCGGGTTCGCCGGAGGAGCTGCAGCAGATGGTGCGCGAGCACCGCCGGAAGGACGCGATGCAGCTGATGCGCGTCCGCGAGTGGTGGGTGCAGTCGATGATCTGCACGCGCTTCCCGCTCCGCGAGCGCATGGTGCTCTTCTGGCACGGGCACTTCACGTCGGGCTACCGCGACGTGCGGAACTCGTACCATATGTACATACAGAACACGCTCTTCCGCCGCCGCGCGGCGGGGAGCTTCCGCGCGCTCCTCCACGAGATCTCGAAGGACCCGGCGATGCTCGAGTACCTCGACAACAACCGCAACCGGAAGGAGCACCCGAACGAGAACTACGCGCGCGAGGTCATGGAGCTCTTCACGCTCGGCACCGGCAACTACACCGAGGACGACATCAAGGAGCTCGCTCGCGGGCTCACCGGCTGGACCTTCGAAGGCAACCGGTTCGCGTTCCACGAGCGCGCGCACGACGGCGGCGGCAAGACGTTCCTCGGGCGTCGCGGCCGCTTCGACGGCGACGAGATGCTCGACATCATCCTCGACCAGCCCGCGGCCTCGCGCCACCTCGCGGGCCGGCTGTGGGCGTACTTCGCGGGCGGCGACGCGGACCCGGCGGTCATCGACGGGCTCGCGAAGACGCTCCGCGACGGCGACTGGCAGCTCGCGCCGGCGCTGCGGCAGCTCTTCCGCTCCCGGGCCTTCTTCGCGACCGCGGGGCAGCGGATCAAGAGCCCGGTCGAGCTGATCGTAGGCCTCTATCGGACGACCGGCCTCGAGTCGAGGGGGGCCTTCGGCCTCTCGCTCGCCGCCGAGGCGCTCGGCCAGGCGCTGCTCGACCCGCCGAACGTGAAGGGCTGGCCCGGCGGCCGCGACTGGATCACGACCTCGCTCCTCTTCTCCCGCTACAACGTGGCGAGCGCGATCGTGGGCCTGCCGGGGGATCGGGCGCGCCTCCTTGACGGGATGGGCGCGGAAGGCCCCGCCGGCAAGGGCCTGCGCCTGCTCGAGCGCGCGCGGCGCGTGGATCCGAACGGCGAGGAGATGGAAGGGATGGGGCCCGGGGAAGGGATGGAAGAGGACGAGGCCCCGCGCTACGGTCGCGGCCGGCGCCGCGGCGAGGGTTTCGCGCCCGTGTACGACGTGCTCGGCGAGGTGCGCGAGCGCGGCCTCATCACGCCGGAGGAGATCGTGGACTTCTACGCGAGGGCGTTCCTCGTCGTGCCGCCGCCGGCCGACCTGCGCGCGACGCTCGTCGAGTACCTCAAAGGCCTCGACCTCTCGCGCCCGGACGCGAAGGAGATGCTCCACGGCCTGCTCCGCCTTCTCGTCTCCACGCCGGAGTTCCAGCTCTCGTGAGGCCCCCCAGGCCCCCCTCTTTCCGAAGGACAAACCGATGCTGATCAGCCGACGCTCGTTCCTCTCGAAGGGGCTCGCGGGTGTGTCGCTCGCGGCCACCGCGCCGCACTTCCTGAGCCTCTCGTCGCGCGTGTTCGCGGGCGAGCCGCCCGCGGACGACCGGATCCTCGTCGTGCTCCAGCTCTCCGGCGGCAACGACGGGCTCTCGATGGTCGTGCCGTTCGAGGATCCGGCGTACGGACGGGCGCGACGGACGACCGCCGTGCGCGATCCGCTGAAGCTCGCGGACGGCGTCGGGGTTCACCCGGAGCTCAAGGCCCTGCACGCGCTCTTCGGCGACGGGAAGCTCGCGATCGTGCAGGGGGTGTCCTACCCGAACCCGAACCGGTCGCACTTCGAATCGATGGACATCTGGCACACGGCGGACGTGCGCGGGCGCGCGTCGCCCACGGGGTGGATCGGGCGCGCGGTGGACGCCTGCTGCCCGGACGCGAAGGACCCGAACCTCGTCGTGAACATCGGGAAGTCCGCGCCCTACGCGCTCGAGGCGAAGGTGCATAAGCCGGTGTCGTTCGAGAATCCGGAGAGCTACCGGTGGGCCGGCGCCGCGGGCGACAAGGACGAGTTCGAGAGGCTCAACGAGGCGGGCGGCCCGAACGCGGAGATCGAGTGGCTCCACCGGGTCGCGGTGGACGCGCGCGCGTCGTCGAAGAGGATCCGCGCCGCCGCGGCGGGCTACCGGCCCAAGGCGGACTACCCGCGGTCGCAGCTCTCGGGCGACCTGCGCACGGTCGCGGCGCTGATCCATGGCGGGCTTCCCACGCGCGTCTACTACGTGAGCTTCGGCGGCTTCGACACGCACAACGCGCAACAGAACCGCTACGGGAACCTGATGCGCGAGCTGGACCCGGCGCTGGGCGCGTTCTACGCCGACCTGAAGGCGCAGGGGCACCTCGGGCGCGTGCTCGTGGTGTCGTTCTCCGAGTTCGGCCGCCGCGTGGACGAGAACGCGTCCCTCGGCACCGACCACGGTGTCGCGGGCCCGATGCTGCTGATCGGCGAGAGCGTGAAGGGCGGTCTCCACGGCAAGCAGCCGAGCCTGACCGATCTCGACGAGGGCGACCTGAAGATGGAGGTCGACTTCCGCTCCGTCTACGCGACCATCCTCGACGACTGGATGCGCGTCGCCCCCGAGAAGGTCCTCTCCCATCCCTTCCCGAAGCTCGCTCTGGTCTGACACTCACACCACGGAGGCGCCGGAACCTGAGCGGTGACAACGGGTTGCGGCGACGAAAGTGCGGCACTGCTGCCGCACTCGCGCGGGCGCCTCCTACTCCCCTACGCGGAAGGTGAGCGGGCCGGCGTCGTCGAGAATCTCCGCCGGGCCGAGGTACCAGCGGACGCCCGCGATCGTGCCCGTGCAGCGAATCCAGAAGACCCGCGGGTTCTCGAGGTCCACGAGCACCTCGGACACGCAGTCGTCGCAGCACGCGCCCTGGCCCCAGAGCCACGCGGCGTCGTAGCACGCCTCCGGCTTCGGCAGGTCCCAGCGGCGCGGCCACTTCGCCTCGCCGAGGCCGGTCTCCCTAAGCCGCCCGGCGAGCCGGAACGCGCGGAGCGGCCGGCCCTCCTCCGGCTCCGGCAGGATCACGCGGTCGTCTCGGGACGGCACCCGGGCCACGGCCGCGGGCTTCGGCTCGTCGGCAGGCGGGGTCGCGCAGGCCGCGAGCAGCGCTGCGATCACGACCGGGCGCATGAAGGGGATCTTACACGCGGCGCGTCGCCCGCGGCGCGACCGGGATCCGCAGCGGCGGCTTCTCCTCGATCGCCGGCGCTTCCGGAATCGGGGGGGCCTCGGGGGCCGCCGGCGTGCCGCGGATCCGCTGGGGCGCGTTCGCGTGGTGCACGGCCGTCTCGTACGTGATCACGCCGCCGCGGACGAGCGCGTTGAGCCCCTCCTCGAGCGTCTGCATCCCCTCGCCCGCGCCCGTCTGGAGCGTGTTCTGGATCTGCGGCGTCTTCCCGTCGCGGATGAGCGCGCGCACCGCGTCGGTGGCGATGAGCACCTCCTGCGCCACCGCGCGCCCGCTCCCCACGCAGGGCACGAGGACCTGCGAGATGATCCCGAGCAGCGTCCCCGAGAGCTGGATGCGGACCTGCCGCTGCTGGTCCGCGGGGAAGACGTCCACGATCCGGTCCACGGTCTGCGCCGCCGACGTCGTGTGGAGCGTCGCGAAGACGAGGTGGCCGGTCTCCGCGGCCGTGACCGCGAGCTTGATCGTCTCGAGGTCGCGCATCTCGCCGACCATGATCACGTCGGGATCCTGCCGCACGACGTGCTGGAGCGCCTCCGCGTACCCCTTCGTGTCGTGGCCGATCTCGCGCTGCGTGATCTCGGCCTCGATCTCCTCGTGCACGTACTCGATCGGGTCCTCGAGGGTGATGATGTGGCACCGCCGCGTCTCGTTGATGTGGCGGATCATCGCGGCGAGCGTCGTGGACTTGCCGGAGCCGCTGCCGCCGGTCACGAGCACGAGGCCGCGCCGCTTGCCCGCGAGCGCGAGGCATGCCGGCGCGAGGCCGAGCGTCGCCGCGTCGGGCACCACCTGCGGGATGCGCCGCATCACCATGCCGATCCGCCGCCGGCTGCGCAGGACGTTGATCCGGAACCGCCCCACTCCCTCGAGCGCGTAGGCCGCGTCGAGGTCGCCGTCGCGCTCGAACGCTTCCCACTGCGCCGCCGTGAGGAAGTTCCGCACCATCGCGCGCGTCTCGTCCTCCGAAAGCAGCTCCTCCCCCACGGCCGTGAGCTGCCCGTTCACGCGCAGCCGCGGCGGGCTCCCCGCCTTCACGTGGATGTCCGTAGCGTCGAGCTCGACCGCCCAGCGGACCAGCTCGTGGATCGCCGGGACCCTGCGCCTCGCGCCCGGCATGGGGACCTCACGCACGGCGCGCGCCCGCAACGCGGGGTCCGCGTCCACCGGATCGGGCACGTCCCGCTCCGAAGGCGCCGGCTCGATGCCCATCTGCGCGAAGTCCGCGGGCGAGAGCGCCTCCGTGAACCGGCAGGCGACCAGCGGGACCATCCGGCCCCCCAGGCCCCCCGCGGTGATCCTCACGACGTGCACCGTCCGCGAGACGCCGCACGCGAAGTCGAGCGTGCCGCCGGCCGCGAAGAGCCGGCTGATCTCCTCGCAGTACTCCACCAGCTCGTTCATGCCCCCCGCGCGCGTGTCGAGCACCTCGATGAGGACCCCGACGCGCGAGAGGTTCACCGTGCGCGCGCCGACGTTGCGCTCGAAGCAGACGAGCTCGACGTCGAGCGGCACGTGGATGCGCTGCCCCGCGCGTCGCCCGTGGAAGTGGCCGCGCAGCTCGAGCTCCGCCTGCTCCCCCTTGGAGAGGGGTGTGGGGGGCGCCGTGGGGGGAGCGGGGGCGGCGGGCTCGTCGGTCGCGATCGGCGCGACCGGCACCTCCGCCACCGCGGGCGCGACCGGCACCTCCGCTCGCATCTGCTTCGTGTCCGCCATACCGTCCCAGATTGGAGCCAACCACTCCCCGGGGAAGAGTCGAGCCGCATCGGGATGCGGCGTCGCGCGATGAGACACCCGCGCCCTCCCGGCCCTTGACGGCTCGCCAAGATCGCGTTGGGCGGGCATCATGGGGCCCGTGCGGACGGGCCTTCTCCTCGCGCTCCTCCTCGCCGGCTGCGCCCCGCGCCTCGACGGGAAGACGGCGGGGGAGTGGGCCGCGGAGATGACCGACCCCGCGACGGGCCCCCGGGCCCTCGCCCAGCTCGAGGGCCACGGCGCGGACGCGGTCGGGATGCTGACCGGGATCCTCGAAAGCGGACCCGCGCAGGCGCGCATCCAGGCCGCGGCTCTCCTCGGGAAGCTCGGGCCCTCCGCGGCCCCGGCGGTCCCGGCGCTTGCCGAGGCGCTCGCCTCGAAGGACGTGGGCGTGCGTGGCATGGCGGCGATCGCGCTGGGCCGGATCGGGTCCGCGGCGCGCGACGCGGTGATCGCCCTCGACAAGGCGCTCAACGACCGCGACGTGCGCGTGCAGGTTGCGGCGTCGCTCGCGATCTACGGGATCACGGACGACACCTCCGCGCCGACCCGCGTGCTCTTCCGGGCGTTCACGAGCCCGGACCCCGACGTGCGCGCGATGGTCGCCGAAGCGTTCGACGAGATGGGAACGCCGATCCTCGACTTCGTCGTGCGCTCGCTCGCGAACCCGGACGAGGTGACCCGCCTGAACGCCGCGAGGACGCTCGCCGCGATGGGCCCCGGCGCCGCGGAGGCGCGCGGCGCGCTCCAGACCGCCCTCGACGACCCGAGCGAGGACGTTCGCGCGGCCGCTGCCGAGGCCCTCGCCAAGCTCGACGACCGGTGAGCCGCGCCCCGAGCGCGCGCCCACGGAGCTAAGTCCTTTCAAGACAGACGGTTCCGTCCAAAAGGCCCTGAAAACAGCCGATTGGTTCGGTTTTTAGTCCCAAAACGAGTCACCGTCGCGGGCTTTGGTCCCATTTGACCAACTGGCGCTCTGCAAAAACAGGGCGTCGAGCATAACACGCTGAGGGACAACGACTTATGAGTTCAGGGTTTCGTTTACAGGTTGCCGAATGCGAGGGATAAGCGGGGAAGAGGAGAAAAGGGAATGGCGGGGCCCTGGCAGTACCCATCCTTCCGCCCTCCAGGCGCGAACAGTGTTTGCCTGTCATATCCGGGGCCCCGCTCGTTCCGTTCCCCGATCCGCGTGAGGCCATCGGGGCCTTGGCCCCCGAGGCCCCCTCCTACCCCGATCAGAGGATCGTGATCGCCTCGTCCACCGGATCCGACCGCAGCATGTAGTTGAGGTCGAAGGCGAGGCGCACAAGGAGCGGGACCTCCTCGGGGTCGCCGAGTGCTCCGACCGCGACCAGCGCGAACGCCCGCGCCTGACGCTGGAGGCTCGTGTCGCGGTAGAGATCGAGGAGGGGCTCGACCGCCTTCTCGCTGGCAAGGAACCCCATCACCTGCGAGATCGACGTGAGCGTGACGATGCTCTTCTCCTCGCGCAGGATCCCGATGAGCACCGGGAGCGCCGACCACTGGCGGAGGAGCGCGAACGCCACGGCCGCGGCGGTCCGCACCTCGGGCTGGCGGCGCACCACGAGGATCTGCTCGATGCACTCGGCCGACGGCTGGTGGTTCAGGAGCGCGAGCGAGAGCATGCAGGTCTGCAGCAGCGTCCACGACTTCGCGAGGTCGAAGGCCTCGCGGATCGCGGGCGCGTGCGCCGGGTCCTCGAGGAGGCCCAAGGCGAGCGCGGCGGCCGCCGCCATCATCGGGTCCGCGTCGGTCTTGAGGACGGTCGCGAGGATCTCGCCCGCGCCCGGCTCCTTCGAGAGGCCGTACGCGACGAGGAAGAAGCCGCGCGCCTCCTTGTTGGCAGCATCGTAGTGCTTCTGGAGGAGCTGGAACGCCTTCGGCCCGCCGATCATCCCGAGCGAGAGGGTCGCGAAGTGGCGGACGATCCGGTCGCGGTCGTCGCCCGCGCGCTTGCCCAGCGCCTCGATGGCGCCCGCGTCCATGCGCGTGGCCACGCGCCCGAGCGCGAGCGCCGCGGACCGCCGGAGCTGGTCGCTCTCGTCGTCCAGGTACGAGAGCACCTGTTTGAGGCAGGCGGTCGCGCGCGTCTTGCCGAGCGCGCTCACCGCGTACGCGCGCACCTCCTCGTCGAGCCGCTCGTCGCCCGCGATGCGGAGGAACTCGCCGGAGAGGTCCATGCCCGTCGTCTGCGTGAGCGACGCGACCGCCGCGCAGAGGAAGTGCAGCCGCTCGTTCGGGATCTCCGGAAGGAGCGCGCGCGCCTTCTTGTCGTCGGGCGAGAGGAGCCCGAGGAGGTAGGCCCGCGACTCGCCGTCGCCGAGGAGCCCGAGGCCCAGGAGCGCGAAACCGCGCTCGCGGAGTTTCACCTCGGCGTCGCCGGCCACGCGTACGAGGTACGGCCGGAGTGACGCGTCGCGCATGAGAGCGAGGCCCAGCAGCGCCGCCTCGCGCACGTCGCGGATGTCGTCTTTCTCGTAGGCGCGCTGGAGGTCCGGGATCGCAAGCGTCGCGCGCCACTTGCCGAGGGCGACGGCCGCCGCGGTGCGCACCTCGGAGTCGTCGTCGGCCAGCGCACCGACGAGCGTCGGCGTGAGCTGCGCGCGCACCACGCCGCGCCACGCGTGCGGGTCCTGCTCGTTCCGGCCCTCGAGGTTCGTGACCGGCCCGCGCCGCTCCGCCTGCCTGCGCCGGAAGTCCATGTAGTGGAACTGGTTGTAGCCCCACCACGTGAGCCAGGTGTGCGTCGAGCCGCCGGACGAGCCGGGCGCGGTCGGCTGCGCGGGGAGCCCCGGCGGCACGCCGCCTCCCGGCCCGCGGAACCGCCCCCCGTGCGCGAACGCGGGAGCGGCCACGAGCACCAGGACCAGCAGACGCAGCGCCATCAACGGGATTCTACGGCGGGGGCCGATTCCGCCTTATGGGGTGTATACGCACGCCGCCTCGGTTTTTCATCCGGGGGGGGCGTCGGGGGCCGATCGACCCCCAAGCCCCCCTCTTCCCTTGTCTTTGGCGTCCCGCCGGCGCGGGTGGTAACCCTTGAGCCCATGGCCCGCCCGCATGTCGCGCTTCTCGCGGTCCTCGCCGCGGCCCTGTCGGCCGGCGCCCAGGACGGCGCTGCGGAGAAGAAGGCGCGGGAGGCCGCGGAGCGCGCCAAGGAGGAGGCGCGCATCGCCCGGCGCAAGGAGCTCCGCGACGCCTTCACGGCGCCGGAGAAGTTCGCGGCGGACAAGTTCGAGTCGTTCGCCCTGGAGCCGGTCCGCGACTGGGAGGCGGGAATGCGGAGCGTGCTCGCCGAGCCGCCGGAGGCGCTGCGCGGCCCGGTGCGCTACTACCTCCTCGACGACGACTGGGAGGTGCAGGCATTCGCCTGCCGGGTGGCGGGGCGCGGCGGCCTCTCCGACCTGCTGCCGGAGCTGGCGCAGGCCTATGACGACGCGCGCTACCCGATCATCCGGCGCGCCGCCGTCGAGGCGTCGGCCGCGTTCGCGGCCGCGGGGAAGGCGGAGGCGACGACGCTCCTTGACAAGGGGCTCAGGGACGCCGAGCCGGGCGTGCGGCTCCACGCGATCGACGGGCTCGAGGCGCTGAAGGACATGGAGCGGCTGCGGGGGGCCGGCGACGACAAGGACCTCGACTGCCGCTACAAGACGCTGGGCGTGCTCGCGCGGCTCGGCGACGACGCGGCGCGGAAGAGGCTCCTCGACGGCTTCCGCTCCTACGTGGCGGACCGGGACCAGCGGCGCCGGGCGAGCCTCGAGATCTACGACGTCGGCGAGCGCTACTCGCAGTTCCTGAACGCGCTGGCGCTGGGATACTGGGGCGGGCCCGAGGCGACGAAGCTGCTCGCGACGGCGCTCGCGCGCGGCGGCGACTACAAGAACAAGATCTTCCTCTCGATCGGCGCCGCGGCCGCGCTCGGCAAGTCTCGCCCCGAGGGGGGCGACGCGAAGGCCGAGCGGGACCGCGCGCTCAAGGCCGCGCTCGGGGAAGAGGACGGCGCGGTGCGCGCGATGGGCGCTCTCGCCGCGGGCTACACCGGGGACGCCGCGTACGTGCGGCTGCTCCAGCGGCTCCTCGGCGACGCCCAGCCGGACGTGCGGTGCAACGCCGTGGAGGCGCTGGGGAAGCTCCCCGGCGCCGAGGCAGCCGACCTCCTCGCGGGCGTCGTCCGGTCGGAGCGGGACGTCCCCGTGCGCCTCGCGGGCGTGCGGGCGCTCGGACGCCACCCCGAGCCCGTCGCCACGGACGCGCTGGCCGACGCGCTCAAGGACAAGATCTACATGGTGCGGCAGGCGGCGGCGCGGCTCCTCGGCCGCCGGGGCCGGGAGGCCGCGCCGGCGGTCAAGGCGCTGGTCAAGGCGGCCCGCGACCCCGACTACGGCGTCCGCGAGCAGGCCGTCGTGGCGCTCGGGCGGATCGGCTCCGCCGCGGGGCTCCCGGCCATCGTAGACGCGCTCGCGGACCGCGACCGGGGGGTGCGCATCCGCGCCCTGCGGGCGCTGGCGCGTTTCCCGGACCGGAATCTCTCGAGGGAGAGCGCCGAGGCCGCGGAGCGCTGCGTCAGGCTGCTCGTCACCGCGGACGAGATCCAGCAGCGGACGGCGGCGCGCGAGGCGCTCCTGAAGGTCCGCTCGCCGCTCGCGGTCCCCCACCTGCTCCGCGAGATCGACGACGGGAACCACTCGCACCGGATGGCGGCGTTCCTCGTGCTCAAGGACTACAACGGCGGCCGGGCGCTCGACTACGCGCCGGAGCAGCAGGGCGGGCCGCGCCGGGAGAGCGTGAAGCGGTGGAAGGACTGGTGGGACGGCGGCGGGACGATCGTCCCCGAGGCTCCGCCGCCCACGAAGCGGGCCGGCCTCGATCTCCCGCTCTTCCACCGCTACGCCCGCGACCTGCGGTGGCGCGGCATCGACCTCGTCCTCGCCTACGACTCGACGGGGTCGATGCAGCCGGTCATCCGGGCGGTGCAGCAGCGCCTCGACCTGCTGATCGAGGACACGGCCCGCGTCGTCCCCAACCTGCGCCTCTCGCTCTTCACGTACCGCGACGAGGGCGAGGAGTACGTCTACTACGGCACGCCGCTTACCTACGCCACCGAGAACCTGAAGGCGTTCGTGCAGGTGGCCGAGGCGAACCGCGGCGGCGACCTGCCGGAGGCGGTGACGGCGACGGTGAAGGCAGCGGCGGAGCGTCTCGACTGGCTCCCGGCGGCGCAGAAGGTGATCGTCGTCATGGGCGACGCGCCGTACCACCCGGAGCAGGCGGCCGAGCTCTTCGTCGCCGCGCAGAAGTTCGCCGCGAAGGAGAACCACGGGACGATCCACGCGATCTACACCGACCCGAACCGCCTCGGCGAGTCGATCTCCGCGCGCCGCAGCCGCGACGCGGGCGGCGTGACGTTCCCCTTCCTCGAGCGCCTCGCCGAGATGGCGAAGGCGGGCGGCGGCAAGGCGATCACGATCGAGGACACGGAGTCGCTGGTGACGGAGATCCTCATCCTGTCGTTCGGCGAGCAGTGGCGCGCGGAGCTCGAGTCCCGGCTCGATTTCGAATAGTCGGGATCGCAAGGGGCATGGGGGAGCCCGGGCGTCTGCCCTGCCGGACTCCGGCGCCCCGGTTCCTGGCGTGCGGTGCCGGAGGAGGGACTTGAACCCACACGGCCTTGCGGCCACGGGATTTTGAAGGGCGTGGCGCGATCCCGCATCGTGTTGCGACGCAACGGTTTGCGGCGAACGGCGCTCGCCGGGTGACCTCTGGGGTGACCCGAACGAGGCGAGGTCGGGCCGTTCACGCCCCCGACGCGAGCGCATCGCCGAGCGCGTTGACGGCGCTCCGCCCGGCTTGCGGCGCGAAGTGCGAGTACCTTTCGGGCATCTGGGCGTCCCTGAAGCCCTGCTCGCGTACGGTGCTCGTCGTCCTCGCCTCCCTCCTCGACAACCGAAAGCGGACGACGACCTACGTCGGCGTCGACCGTGTGGCTAGACTGGCCGGGCTCTCCGTCGTGCGAACGATGTTCGCCTACAGGGAGTTGCGCGAGCGCGGCCTCATCTGGCGGCGCCGCGTGAGGGTCGGGCCGTATTGGCCTTACGAGACCGGGCTCACGAACCCGGGGCGCTGCCAGCCGCGTTGCGTCCGAGAGTGCGAATCGGTACGCTGGCGCTCCATGAGGATTGGGTGCCTGACGGCGATGTTCCTGCTCGCCTCCGCGGGACTCGCAAGCGCGGACTCGATCTACTGGAGCGGCGCCACCAGCGGCCCCGGCAGTGCGATGTTCCGGTGGAACATTGGGACGGCGGATGCTCCGGAAGGCGTGGGACCCGCAAACCAGGTGAACGTGTGGGGCATCGCCCTCGATGGTGAAGGCCACGCGCTCTACTGGATCGCCCTACCTTCCGGCGCCTCTGCGTCGCTGGTCTTTCGCTCCTCGCTCAACGGGGATTCGCCCGCGGCGATCTACGAGCTTCCGTCCACGAGTGGCACACACGGCCTCCGCATGACGGTTGACGGCGACGAACTCTACTGGGCGGATCGAAGTCGCGGCGCGATAGTCCGAGGTTCCGCCGACGGGTCCGGGATGCTGGACATTGTGGACACCGGCGCCGAGGAGCCTCTGGCTCTCGCCCTCGACGAGAGTGCGGGGAAGCTCTACTGGTCGCAGATCGGGTCCTCGAATGACACCCGGATATTCCGCTCGAATCTCGACGGCTCGGACATCGAACTGCTTGTCTCCGACGCTGGCTTTGCCACCGGCATCGCTCTCCACGCCGCCTCGAACACGATCTTCTGGACCGAGCGAGAGGATGGGCGGATCCGCGCCGCCAATCTCGATGGGACAGGCATTCATGACGTCGTTTTTGGATACTCGTCCGTGAACTCCGTGATTGTCGATCCCGTTCTTGGTCGCATCCTGTGGACCCAGCAGACGCCCGGTTCGATCTACTCGGCGAACTTCGATGGGTCCGACGTGCAGCTCCTTCTAGGTGGCCTTCGCGACCCGCGCGACCTGGCAATCGGCCCTACGTTCTCGGGTTCGCTTCCCAATCCGATCCCTGAGCCCTCTACGCTGGTACTCGTCGCGCTCGCTCTGATCGCCGGGAGTTGGCCGTCGTGGCGGCGCGGCATGAAGAAGGCCGTCGCCGACGAACTCCGCGCGTACATCGCACAGGCCGAGAGGGGGGACCGGGGTCGCAGCAGACGTCCGTGTGGAGTCGGGGCGAGCTTGAGCCGAGCGACTCACCCCTGAACACGCCGGAAGCCGAACAAGTAGGCCCCCGCCCGCCCGAGGGCGCAGGGGTGCGGGCGACCTTCTGACACGCCATGTCGTGAGTGGGTAGGGGTCGGGCCGGGTGACCTCCTGGGTGACCCCAACGAGGGCGCGTCCGGGCGCGCCCGGTCGCGCTGGGGCGCACTCGCCGCTGGACGGGAGATGGCACCGGGCGCCGCCCACCGAGCGGCATCTCGGCCTCGGGCGCCGGTGCCGGAGGAGGACTTGAACCCACACGGCCTTGCGGCCACGGGATTTTGAAGGCGATTCCGGCCGTTGCGCGAGTGATCGCCGGTGATCGCACACTTGTCGCAACCCGCCATGGCGTCGAGGATTAGGCCCGTCGTCGCGAAGTGCTCGCGCAAGCTCGCGAGAACTCAAAACGCAGCGCGCGGGGGGCCACGAAGGGGGCCACTCGCAGCGCGACGCCGCGCGTGTGCGATGTCGCTTCGCCGCGCCGTCAGGCGCTCGAGCGTCCCGTCACCGGCCGCATCGAGGGCGCCGCCGCTCTGCGCCTCTGAGCCAGGGTGCTCGCGCAAGAGGGCCACGGCACGCGGGAAGGGGTGACCGCGAGCAAGGGCCGGTACAGACGGCTACGACTGCGGGGCGCCGGTGACCCGGCCGAGGCCCCGGCCCACACCTGCCGACCTCGGAGCGACTCGTGGCGGCTTTGTCGCCAGCCGGTGCTACAAACGGCGCAGCGCTCGGCCGTGCATGGAGCCCGGAAGAGCGTTCGACCGCGTTGCGGGGACAGCAGCGCGGGACGTACGCCGAGAGTCCCTGCCGTTCGTGCTTCCTGGAGATGCGCAGCCGGGGGACGGCGAGAAAGCAAATGGCCTCTGCCGGTGCCAAGGGAGCCTGGTGCCGGATCAGGAATGGGTGGTTCCCAACGTGGGTCCGGTGGCCTCGTGCCACGGGACGGGTCTGGAACGTTGGTTGAGCCGCCCTCGGGGCCTTCGCGGGCATCGCCGCGGGCTGCTCGTTTCTGAGGACAGGGGCCATGGGAAAGTCGGAGGACAAGGGCGCCGTTGTGTGCGCCGACCTGCCGCACGGGCAGGAGTTGTTGACGGTCGAGCAATTCGCGGCGATCACGCGGCGCACGGCGGCCGCGGTGAGGTCGAGCATCCAGCGAGGGGACATCCCCGCGCACAAGCTAGGCACCCGCCGCTGGTTCATTCGCTGGCAGGACGTGGAGCGAATGTTCGACGAGGTGCGCCGTGGCTAGGCGAGGGAAGGCCGTGCCCGTCTGCGGGCAGGCGTGGAGCATCATCGACGAGGGAACGCACGAGGTCTTCGGGTTCCGAGCGTGCTTCTCGTGGCGCTGCGAGGTGTGCGGGCCGAAGCGCCAGGCGGAGGCGATGGAGATGCTGCGCCTGCGGTTCGAGGGATGGCAGGAGGACCCGGAAGCCTCGCCGAACTTCATCACGCTGACCGCGGACCGCTCGAAGCTGCCGCCGTTCATCGAGGTCGGGGGTGACGAGGAGGACGGCTACCTGCGGGCGTGCTTCGGCAACGTCATGCGGCAGGTGAACCAAGAGGAGCGTCGGAAGGACAGAACGCGCATCGAGGACGTGGGTGTCGTGGAGCGCGGGGACAAGACGGGGAATTGGCATCTGCACCTCGTAACGAGCCGGGAGGTACACGTCAACCGGTGGCGGCGCCTGTGCCAGGCGCACGGGCTTGGGCGGGTCGTCAAGGCGAAGCGGCTGAAGGGCGCGAAGGGCGCAGCGATCTACTTGGCGAAGTACCTGAGGAAGGGGAGCACGGCGCACGGGAAGGGGCGGCGCGCGCTGTTGCACAGTCGAGGCTGCCTCCCGTCGCTGGAGCTGTGGCGGTGGCGGCGCGCGATGGGCAAGGGCTACCGCAACGCGTCGAGCTGGACGCCCGAGCTGCTGAAGATTCAGCGTGACTACATGCGCCAGGAGAAGGACGAGCTGCGGCGCGAGATGGAGGCTTCGGCGAAGGGTCCGCTGCGGGTCTTCGGGACGGCGCGGACGACGACGGGCGGCCGGGAGATCATCGTGAGCCGGAGGCTGCGGCCGAGTTCTGCTGCCGCATCGGGCAGGCGCAAAGAGGAGACAGGGGCTGAGCTTGCGGACCGCGCGAGCGGTCCACGAAAGGGGTGAACATGGGACATCCGGACGACAGGTGGGAGCAGAGCCCGTGGCGATATGGACATCCGAGGGCGCCGGGCATCTACTGGCGCAGACCACGGGGGGCGTATCACGCGCGCAGCGAAGTGCGAGTTGAGTGGAGCGTGGACGAGCCGAGGCGCCTTGTGATGCCGCTGGAGCCGTACCACAAGCGCGTTGACGACCCGTATTGGCGTCATCACGAGTGGAGGCCGGCGCTGAACGCGGACGGCTCCCTGAAGACGCCGGAGCCGCTGGCCGAGTCGGCCGGCGAGTAGGAGGACAGAGCGAACCGGGCGGGCGAGCGGAGCCGCCCGCCCGGTCGCGTCCCTACCCTTGATTCTTTCTGGGGGAGAGTGGAACGGGAGGAGGAGCCATTCCCGGGGAGGGTGCGGCGCTGCGTGTCACCCGGTACCCGTACTTTGGGAGGGTTCAGGGAGTTTGCACCTAGGAGAAAGCAGACGCATGCGAACGAAACGGCAGCTTCGGTTCACGGTCCGCGGACCAGGTCGAGCGGGCTCCGCCGCAACGGCATCAACACCGCGGGTGGCAGAGTTCTTCGCGGGCGTCGGGCTCGTGCGCCTGGGCCTCGAAGGAGCTGGCTGCCGCGTTGTGTACGCGAACGACCTAGACGCCGTCAAGGCAGGCATGTACGCGGCGAACTTCCGAGACTCGCACATGGCTGTTTCGGATGTTCGATGCGTTCGTGGGCGCGACGTGCCGGAAGTGGAAGTTGCGACAGCATCGTTCCCGTGCACCGATCTTTCCTTGGCCGGGAACCGGGCCGGGCTCAACGGCGAGCGGTCTGGGGTGTTCTGGGAGTTCACGAGAGTGCTGGACGAAATGAGGGGACGCCTGCCGGGGGTGGTGTTAGTCGAGAACGTCGTCGGGTTGGCGACATCTCACGACGGGCGGGACCTTGCTGCCGTGGTGTCGGCTCTGAACGGTCTCGGGTACGTCTGCGACGTGCTGAAAGTCGATGCCCGGCACTTCGTTCCGCAGAGCAGGCCGCGGCTGTTCATCATCGGGTCTTTGACAAGGGTGGCGCCGGAGCAGGACATCCCGGTCTCCCAGGTGAGACCCGCCTGGGTGGCTAGCTTCGCGAGGCGGCATCGTGGCCTCGAACTGCAGAGTGCGAGCCTGCCGGAACTGCCGGAGACGGACGTGGCTCTCGCCGATCTCGTAGACGACGTTCCGGAAGGGGCCGATCTCTGGTGGGATGATCGGCGCGTTCGTGCGTTCGTGCGCTCGCTGTCCGCGTTGCAGGGTGAACGACTTGAGCGGCTACGGGATGCGCGGCGCGTGTCATGCGCGGCTGCGTACCGTCGCACGCGGGAAGGAAAACCCGTCTGGGAGGTCCGGCCGGATTCGATTGCCGGCTGCCTGAGAACTACGCGGGGCGGGTCCAGCAAACAGGCGCTCGTGCAGGCCGGCCGAGGTCGCGTCCGCATTCGCTGGATGACGGGCAGGGAGTACGCTCGGCTTCAAGGAGCGCCGGAGTTCGCGTTCGCTGGGGCGACTGAATCCCAAGTGCGATTCGCGCTAGGCGACGCCGTGTGCGTTCCGGTCGTGAAATGGCTGGCGGAGCACTACGTGCTGCCGCTCGTCCGCGGAACGCTGATGGAGGTTGTACGGGAGTGTGCAGTGTAAGGCGAGACAAGCGGCAGTACGTACTTAGCGCAAGGCCGCGCGGGGGGTGGTCGCCCGCCGCGCGCCCTCCTACTCGTCGACATCCGCGTCGGGGTCGCCTCCTAGGCCCGCGAAGTACCGCTGCAAACGCTCGAAGTGCGCTTGAAGCGAGCGGAACACCTTGGACGAGTCCTTCACCACGAGGAAGTAGTCGAGTAGGTCTCCAAAATGCTTGGCCTGGCGCGTCAAGCGAAGCGTGACGCGCTTCCGGCTGGCGATCTCTTCGTTGGGGAGAATCTGTATCGTCTCCGGCTTTTGGACCTTGAAACCAACCTTCTGTTTCGGTTTCGCCGGAACGGTCCCATTCATCAGCTGAGACTTGGCGTCGAACTCGTGAAAGAGATGCGCCTCCAGCGGATTCAGCTGCGCCGCGTCATCGACCTGCCAGCAGGTGACATACGCCACCTCCCACACATCGATGGTCCTGTTGGCAATGATGTCGCTGCGGGCGCTTGTTATGTGCCGGTTGATGCGCGCCCGCAGGCCGTCGGTAGACTGGCCCACGTACATCGGGGTGCCGTCAAGGTCGCACAGCGCGTACACGCCGATGGGAGATGGCAGAGACCGAGCAGCGGCCTTCCGGAACTTGATGAGCGACGCGGCGTCGGGCGCGGGCTTTCCCACGCGGCGAATGCTACACCAGATCATACGTCTTGGCCATCCCGCGCCGAAAAGCGAGGACCGACGGCACTGCCGCAGCCGCCGAGCGAGCCGCGGCGAGGTAGGTGACCATGCCGGACACCTTTTCCCCGGGCATACGCTCGCGGATCATGGCGAACGTTCACGGCACTGACACAGGACCCGAGCGGGTCGTGAGAAGCTACCTGCATCGGTGCGGGCTTCGGTTCAGGAAACACGCGGCCGATTTGCCGGGCCGGCCGGACGTTGTGTTCACGAGGGCGCGAGTTGTGGTCTTTGTTCACGGCTGTTTCTGGCATCAGCACCGTGGGTGCTCGCGCGGCACGATTCCGGTTACTCGCCGGGATTACTGGCATGCGAAGTTGCGAGGGAACGCCAAGCGAGATCGTCGGACCGTCCGCGCGCTGCGCTCTGCGGGCTGGGCTGTGCACGTCTTGTGGGAGTGTCAGCTTAGAACGGGTGCACGGCTGGCGCGGCTGGCGGCGGCGATAATCGAGCGGTCCCGACTCGGTGCCAAGGTCGGAGGAGAGGAGGCGAGAACGTGAAAACGAACAGACGCGCGTTCGGACGAGTCTTGTCCCGACCCCCGCGCCGGGGCTACTACGTTCGGTTCAGGTGGGAAGGCGAGGAGTACGAGCGCTCGGCAGGACCGACGAAGGCCGGAGCCGAGAAGCTCCTGTCCCGCGCTCACGTCGCATTGGCTGATGGCGGAGACGTTGCGGGGGTCCTGAGCAACGTGTTCGGCGATCCGTCAGGGGCGAACCTCACGCTCGCCGACGCGCGCGAGGAGTATCTTGCGTACGCCCGGATTCACAAACGCGCGTCCACTCTGGGTTCGGACGAACCGAGACTCGACGTGATCGCGAAGGAGGCCTGGGCCAAGCGGCCGATGCACCGGATTCGGTCCGAGGACATCGCGCGGTTCATCGACGCCCTGATGTCGAAGGGGCACAAGGGGAAGCCGTGCAGCGCAGCGACCGCGCAGCGGTACCTCTCGGTCATCTCGGCCATGCTCAAGTGGGCGATGCGACGCGGGTACGTCAAGACGAACGTGGCGCGCGGGATCGAACGGCCTAGGAGCCCGGGCAAGGATCGCGAGGTCTACCTGACGCCGGAGGAGGCCCGCGCGCTCGTCGATGCAGCGTCCGACGCGTTCCGGCCGCTCGTCGTGTTCGCGCTCGGGACGGGCTGCCGGCGCGGCGAGATTCTCGGGCTTCAGTGGCGGGATGTCGATCTTGAGAAAGGCGAGGTTCGCGTCAGGGCCGAGAACAGCAAGACGCGGGCGGGGCGCTCGGTGCCCGTGCCGGCGGCCGTGAGGGCCTCGCTGGAGGCCGTACGCGGCTCGCAGGAAGTTCGGCAGCTTGATCGGGAGGACCACGTCTTCCAGCTGGCCAACGGCGAGCCGTGGACGCCGGTGGCGGTGCGCGCCGAGTTCGAGGCGGCGGTGGAGCGGTGCAAGACGCTGCCGGCCGACAAGACGGCGGCGCTGCGCCTTCACGATCTGCGGCACACGTACGCGTCGGTAGCGGTCCAAGCGGGCGTGCCGATCCAAACCGTTTCGCGGATGCTCGGGCACGCGTCGCTGCACATGACCATGCGCTACGCGCACCTCTGCCCGGATGACCGGCGCAAGGCCGCCGATGCGGTCGGTGCCGCGCTCGCTCTGGGGGGACACGGGGACGGCAAGGGGGCCACGAAGGGGGCCAACGCTCCCGCCGCGCCGGCCGCAACGGCCTAGCCGGATTCGCCGTAACTATCGCCCTGACAAGGAATTGCCGGAGGAGGGACTTGAACCCACACGGCCTTGCGGCCACGGGATTTTGAATCCCGCGCGTCTGCCAGTTCCGCCACTCCGGCGTCGGGCTGAGCATCCTACATCACGCGCCGGGGCGGGCGCGTGATCGTCGCGGCGTCTAGGACCGCCTGTGCGCCTCGGCCGACGCGACGGTGCCGGGGTACTTCTTGATCAGCGCCTGGTAGGCCTTGCGCACCGCCTCGAGCTTCTTCCGGTCGCCGCGGGCCTTCGTCTCGCGCTCGATGATCTTCTCGAGCTCCTGCCACGCCGAGAGCTCGCGGCGCGCGGCCGGGTCCGCCTGGATCTCGCGCTTCTTCTCCGCGGCCCACGTCGCGATCTCCATGCCGGCGTACGTCCGCGCGAGCCCGTCGAGGAGCCTCACGTTGGCGGGAACGTCCCTCGACGTGAGGCGCTTCTCCGCCTGGCGGCGCGCGAACGCCGCATGGGCCTCGCAACGCGAGCGGAGGTGCTTCGCGTCGGCGACGACCGTGGCGTCCGGGTCCGCCTCCGCCTTCCCCGCGTCCGCCCACGCCTTGCCGACCTCGCCCTTCTCGTAGCTCGCCCGCGCGGCGGCCAGCGCCGGATGCAGCTCGCGGCCGATGGCAGGGTCGAAGAAGTCCTCAAGCACCTTCGCGAGCAGCTCCTCCCCCACCTTCTCCCCGCGCCCCACGACCTTCCCCTCCACATCGACAAGGTAGCTGTAGGGGAACGCGGCCACCTCGTTCGGCAGCACGAACTGGACGAACGTCTCCACCCCCATGTCGCAACCGATCGGGTAGCGCGCCCTGAGTTCCTTCACGAAGACGCGCTCGATCTGGCTCGCGGGATCGAACGTGAGCGCGACGATCCGGAGGCCGCGCGGCCCGTACTGGTCGAGAAGCCGGGTCAGGTAGACCACCTGATCGAAGGCGTCTCACGTGTTGCCGAAGAACGTGAGCAGGAAGACGCGCCCCTTGAGCGCGGCCGCGGTCGGGGCCGTCCCGTCCGTGTTGAACCACCGCCCCGCGGCGAATTCGGGACAGGACGCGCCGTCAAGCGACCGCCAGCCTTGCGCGCGCGCCGCCCCGGCGAGAAGAAGCAGCGAGAGGAGCGCCGTCCGCACCATGGCTAGTCTAGAGTCTACTTCCACGAGAGCCCGCTGAACACGAGGTCGCAGTTCTCGAGGGCGAGGCCGAACGCGGGCTTCGGGAGGTCCCAAGGGCCGTGCGGCTCGCTGCCGGCGACCGTGAACCGCGCGCGCCCGTCCGCGAGAGACAGGGTGATCTGGACCTTGCCGTCGGGGGGCAGCGGGGGCCCGGCCCCCTGCTCCAGCACCTCCCACCTCCCGGCGCGGCGACGCGTGACGCGCACGTACCCCGTCTGGTCCACGAGGAAGACCGTGTAGTCGTCGGGCCCCTCGTGGTGGAGCAGCCCGCCGCCGCGCCACGGCGCGCCGTCCGCCGGGGCCTCGATCGTCGCGCTCAGTTGCGTCGCCTTCGCCTGGAGCCGGCACGCGGTCACGACGCCCGCGAAGCCGCGCACCCGGTCGGGCCCGAGGGGCTCCCACTCGTTGAAGAGCGGCACGAACGGCTGCTGCTCCGCCTCGAGCCACGCGAGCAGCGCCTTCCGGTACGCCGCCGGCTGCCCGAAGCTCTTCCAGAAGAACGACGACGGCTTCGCTCCGCCGTCGAGTTTGTCGCCGAGCTTCTCGAACCCCTTCAGCGGCTTCCCCCCGTTTCCGGTCGCGAGGTGGCGGTAGATCGCCCATGCGAGCGGCCGGGCCGGCTCCGCCTTCCCCTCGATCACCGCCTCGAGGTCGGCGCCGCGGAGGTCCGCGAGCGCCCGCGCCGGGTAGTCCTCGAGCGCGACGACCGGCAGCACGCCGAGCGCCAGCCTCTCGCCGTCCCACTCGTTCCAGCCGAGGAACTCCGCGACGCCCTCCTTGTACCAGAACGCCTGGGGTTCCCGGTTGCGGGTGCACGCGAGGAAGTGGAACTGGTGCGTCGTCTCGTGGAGGAGGAGCGCGCGGGTGAAGAGGCGCGTCGGCTGCCGGTAGAGGTACGCGGTGCTGTCCCCCGTCCAGTAGTACCCTCCCGCGACCTCGGGCGCGGTCGCGCCCGCGGCGCGAACCGCCGCGGCCCACGCCTCCCGGGTCTCGAAGAACCGCACCTCGAGCCGGGCGCCCTTGCCGAGCTTCGGCGTCGCCTTGAAGTGCGCCGCAAACCTCGGGTACGCCGCCTCGAGGACACGCCCGAACTCCTCCGCCTCGGCGCGCGGGCCCTCGCTCACGAGACGGTAGTGCGCGGTCTCGACGGTCTCGGGAAGCGCGAGGAGGCAGAGGACCAGCGCGACCACGGGGCCATCCTACGGCCCCAGAGCCCCCTCGATTCAGACCGCGGCCCAGTGGACGCGCCGCCCCTCGCGCTCGATCTGCTTCGGCACGTTCGCCTTCGCGAGGCCCGTCTCGTACGTGATGAGCCCGCGCGCGATCAGGTCGTTGAGCGACTCCTCGAGCGTCTGCATCCCGTCCTTCGCGCCCGCCTGCATCGCGTTCGCGATCTGCGACGTCTTCCCTTCGCGGACGAGCGCGCGCACCGCGCCCGTGACCACGAGGATCTCCTGCGCGACGACCACGCCGCCGCCGACCTTCGGCAGGAGCGCCTGGGAGACGACGCCCTGGAGCGCCTCCGCGAGCTGCAGCCGCACCTGCCGCTGCTGCTCCGGCGGGAAGGCGTCCACGATCCGGTCCGCGGCGTGCACGGCCGACGTCGCGTGGACCGTCGCGAAGACGAGGTGGCCCGTCTCCGCCGCGGTCACGGCGAGCCGGATCGTCTCGAGGTCGCGCATCCCGCCGACGAGGATCACGTCCGGGTCCTGCCGCAGCGCGCGACGCAGCGCGGTGGCGAAGTCGGGGGCGTCGTCGCCGATCTCGCGCTGCGTGATCTGCGCCTTCGCCTCGCGGTGGAGGAACTCGATCGGGTCCTCCACCGTGACGACGTGGCAGGCGCGCGTCTGGTTCACGCAGTGGACCATCGCCGCGAGCGTCGTGGTCTTGCCCGAGCCCGTGGGCCCGCAGACGAGGACGAGACCGCGCGGGCGCTGCGCGAGCGCGCCCACCGCCGGTGCGAGGCCGAGCGACTCGATCGTGGGCGCCTTGTCGGGGATCCGGCGGATCGCGAGCCCCGCCACCTTGCGCGCGCGGTAGACGTTCACGCGGAACCGCGTGCCGCTTTCGAGCGCGCAGGCGATGTCGAGGTCGCCCGCGTCCGCGAACTCCTCCGCCTGCTCGGGCGTGAGGATCTCCCGCACGAGCGCCTCCGCCTCCTCGGGGTCGAGCGGCCGGTCGCCGAGGTCCGTGAGCGCGCCATCCACGCGCACCCTCACGGGGCTCCCGCCCTTCACGTGCAGGTCGCTCGCGCCGCGGTCGACCGCCATCTGGAGCAGCTCGCGGATGCCGAGCGCCGCGCCGCTGCGGAAGACGCGCACCTTGCCGAGCGGCGCGGCGACGACGCGCGGATCCGCCGTCCGCCCCCGCACGGCGTCGATGCTCCCGGTGGGCCTCACGTCGTCGAAGAGACCCACCCGGATGCGCGGGTCCAGGTCCGGTCCCTCGGGGGTGGAGGGGGCCGGGGGAGGAGCGGGCGGCGAGGGCTCGGGGGCGAAGACCTTCTCGGAGACCACCTGCGTGAGACCCACCGCGATGCAGGCCTCCGAGGAGAGCTCCCGGCGGAAGTGGCAGCCGAGCCAGAGGACCGTGCGCTCGCCCGTCTTCTCGTCGAAGACGCGCGCGACGTCGGCCTCGATCTTCACGGGCTTCTCGAGCAGCTCGATCGTGAACCCGTCGCCGAAGTGCGACGCGATGAGGAGTCCCACGAGGCTCAGGTCCCCGTGCGCCGTGAGCGACTCGAACCGCTGGTCGGTGATGGTCATGAGCGCGCCGGTCTTGGAGATGTTCGTGACCATGGCGCGGAAGACCGAGTGCTTCCCACGCACGTCGGCGTAGAGGATCTTCTGGAGCCGCTCGGCGGCGCGCTTCTCGCTCATCCGCCGCTTCCGCTCCGCCGCCGCGAACTTCTCCCGCGCCCCCGGCTTCATCTGTGTTGTTGTCGGCATTCGCGCGCGTGGCGCCGGAGTCTCATCGCGAGACGGCCCCCGCTGCCCCCCGTGTTCCGGCAGAATAGAGCCGTGGCCCGCTACCCCGGCTACGTCACGCTCCCCGCCCACATCCGGGAGATGCTCCGCGCCGTCTGCGACGGCGACGACGGCGCGGCGGAGCGGTACGCCCACGCGCCCAACAAGCACCTCAAGGGCCAGTCCGTCATGGTCGTCGTCAACGCGTGGTTCGGCCAGCGCGTCGTGGAGCACTTCCTGCTCGATCTCGGCAACTACCTGGGCATCGACGACATGGACCGGTTCCGCGACCACTTCGGGAAGCGTCGATGAAGGGGGGGCTCGGGGGCCGGAGCTACGGCAGCGCAGGGCCGTGGGTGGTTGTCGTGCACGGGGGGCCCGGCGCGCCCGGGCAGATGGCGCCGGTCGCCCGCGGGCTCGCGGACTCGTTCCGCGTCCTCGAGCCCTTCCAGCGCGGGAGTGGCGGAGAGCCGCTGACCGTCGCGCGCCACGTCGCGGATCTGCACGGGATTTGCGGGCCGCTCGGGCGCCCGGCGCTCGTCGGCTCCTCGTGGGGCGCGATGCTCGCGCTCGCCTGCGCCGCGGCGCACCCGAAGAGCGCGGGCCCTCTCGTCCTCGTCGGCTGCGGCACGTTCGACCTCGAGGCCCGCGCGCGGTTCAAGGCCACGCTCGACGAGCGGATGGACGCCGCGCTGCGGGGGCGCATCGAGGCGCTGGAGCGCGAGGTCTTGGACCCGGATCGCCGGCTCGCGGCGTTCGCGGAGCTCCTCTCGCCTGTCTACGACTACGATCCCGTGCCGGACGCCATGGAGTTCGTTGCGTGCGACGCGCGCGCCCACGAGGAGACGTGGAACGACATGCTCCGCCTACAGGCGGACGGCACGTACCCGGCGGCCTTCGCCGCGATCGAGTCGCCCGTCCTGATGGTCCACGGCACGTTCGATCCCCACCCCGGCCCCGCGATCCGCGCGAGCCTCGCCCGCCACCTCCCCCAGCTCGAGTACGTCGAGCTGGACCGGTGCGGCCACTACCCCTGGATCGAGCGCGCGGCCCGCGACGAGTTCTACTCGGTCCTCCGCGGCTCGCTCGCAACCAACGCCGCCACCTGACCGGGCGGGGTGCGGACTGCGATGCCGCATCGGGCCGCCGCAACTCCTTGGGCTACAACATGTTGCACCGGTCCGATGGCGCAAGGGATGCAGTACAATCCCGCGATGGTTCCCCGGACCCTCTTTCTTCTGCTTCTCGCGGCGGTCGCGGCGGCGCAGGAGCCGCGATTCCCCGCGGACCGCCCGCTCGACCTCCTTCACCTCCGCCTCGAGGCGCGCGTGGATCTGGAGAAAAAGGAGCTCCAAGGCCGCGCGACGCTCGATCTCGTGGCGCTGCGCCCCGTCCGGACGATCCGCCTCGACGCCGTCGGCCTGTCGGTCCGGTCCGCGACCCTCTCCACCGCACGAACGGTGGCGGGCGAGCCGCACGAGGCGTCCTACGACGGAAAGACCCTCGAGATCGTCCCCCGAGGGGACCTCAAGATCGGCGAATCCGCGAAGGTGACGATCGACTACACGTGTGCGGATCCGACCGAGGGGCTCTACTTCCGGGGCCCGACCGCGGCGGAGCCCAAGGTGCCCTGGCAGGTCTGGTCGCAGGGCGAGACCCACGAGAACCGCCACTGGATCCCGCTGCCGGACCAGCCCAACGAGCGGATGACGAGCGAGCTCCTCGTCACCGTCAAGGAGGGGCTCGACGTCCTCTCGAACGGGAGGCTCGAGTCCCAGAAGGCCAACGGCGACGGCACCGCGACGTGGCACTACGTGCAGGAGCAGGATCACGTGCCCTACCTGATCACGCTCGTGGTCGGCGACTTCGACGTGATCCGGGAGGACTGGCGCGGGAAGGCGGTCGAGTTCTGGGTCCCGCCGGGTCGCGGCGCCGATGCCGCGCGCTCGTTCGGGAAGACGCGGGCGATGCTCGAGTTCTTCTCCGAGGCGTTCGGCCCCTACCCGTGGGACAAATACGCCCAGGTCGTGGTCGAGCAGTTCACGCACGGCGGGATGGAGAACACGAGCGCGACCACGCTCACCGAACGCACGCTGCACGACGAGCGGGCGCACCTGGACTTCAGCTCCGACTGGCTCGTCGCGCACGAGCTGGCCCACCAGTGGTTCGGCGACCTCCTCACCTGCACGGATTGGGCGCACGTCTGGCTCAACGAGGGGTTCGCGAGCTACGCGGAGGCGCTCTGGGCGGAACACGACCTCGGGCGCGACGAGTACGAGTATGAACTGTGGGACCAGCGGCGCCACGCGCTCGACGGCGGGAAAGACCTCCCGATCGTCCACCGCGCGTACAAGGGAGAGTGGGAGCAGTTCGACGACCGCGCCTACCCGAAGGGCTCCTGGGTGGTCCACATGCTCCGCTGCCGCCTCGGCGAGCAGCTCTTCTGGGAGGCGCTGCGTCGCTACGTCGCGGAACGCGCGCACACGTGCGTCGAGACGTCGGACCTGCGGCGCAGCCTCGAGGCGACGACGGGCCGCAGTCTCGGCCGGTTCTTCTACGACTGGACGGAGCGGCCCGGCCATCCCGTGGTCGAAGTCCGACATGGCTGGGACGCCGAGAAGAGCCTCGCCGAGATCCACGTCCGGCAGACGCAGGAGGCGCAGGCCTTCCACTTCCCGCTGCGCGTCGAGTTCCGGTACGGGACGACGGTCTTTCGGATCGACTGCGACGTGACCGAGAAGGAGACGCGGTTCTTCGCGCGGCTGCACGCGCGGCCCGAGATGATCCGCGTCGACCCGGACTTCTCCGTCCTCATGGAGCTCACCGAGGACAAGGGGCGCGAACTCTGGTTGAAACAGCTCGAGTCGGACCCGAGCGTCGCCGGCCGGATCTTCGCCGCGCAGGCGCTGGGCCGCACGCGCCGCGACGACGACCGCGCGGCGCTCGGCGCCGCGCTGCTCAAGGAGCCGTTCTGGGGCGTCCAGAAGGAGATCGCGAAGCAGCTGGGGGAGAGCGGCGGCGACAAGAGCCGCGACGCGCTCCTCGCGGCCGTCGCGCTGCCGCACCCGAAGGCTCGGCGCGCGGTCGTCGAAGCGCTCGCGAAGTTCAAGGACGACGCGGCCGTCCTCGCGGCCCTCGAGAGGATCGCGATCGGGGGCGACGCCAGCTGCTACGTCGAATCCGAGGCGATCAAGGCCTACGCGGCGCTGAGGCCCCAGGACGGGGTCGAGAAACTCACGCCGCTTCTCGAGCGCGACAGCCACAATGACGTGATCCGCGAGGCGGTGTTGGGGGGGCTCGGGGGCCTCCACGACCCGGCGGCAACCGACATCCTCATCGCATGGACCGCGCGCGGGAAGCCGCGCGACTGCCGCGGCGCCGCGCTCGACGGTCTCGCGAATCTCGCCACCGCGTGCGCCTGGGATGGCGCGCAAACGACGCGGGTCGTCGCGGCCGCCCAGGCGTGCCTCGGGAAGAGCGAGAACCCGCGGCTGAAGGCCCGGGCCGCCGACACCCTCCGCGCGCTCGGCCAGCAGGCGTCCCCCGCCCTCGGCGCGCTCGAGGCCCTCGCCGAGCACGACCCCGCGGAGAACGTCCGGAAGGAGGCCAAGGAGGCCATCGAGCGGATCCGGAGCGGCGCCCCCCCGCAGGTGGAGCTCACGCGGCTGCGCGAGGAGCTCCAGAAGATGCGGGACGAGAACCGCGCGCTCAAGGAGCGGATGGACCGCATCGACGGCAAGATGCCGGTCAAGACGGAGTAGGAAACCGCACAAGCGCGGAACGCCGGCAAGCCACGGGGACAAGCCACAGGACAAGGCGCGAAGGCACGGGCGCGCCTCTGTGGCAATCCCCTCCCCTCCCCCACGGCCCCTCCCCTCCGGCCCCGCGGGCGCGCCATTTGCGGGGGTGGTCGATGCTATGTTGCGAGTGACACCATGGCTGTAGACAACATTGAGATCGCGGATGCGCTGGAGCGGGTCGCCGACCTGCTCGAGGCGCAGCATGCCGACGGGTTCCGGGTCCGCGCGTACCGGAGGGCGGCGCAGACGTGCCGCGCGCTGCCGGGCCCGGTGGGCGTGGTCCTCGCCGCCGAGGGGCAGAAGGGGCTCGAGCGGTTGCCGGCGATCGGCAAGAGCATCGCCGCATCGATCGCGGAGTATCTGGTCACCGGACGACTGCGGCTGCTCGACCGGCTCGAGGGCGAGGTGTCGCCCGAGGCGCTCTTCGCGACGCTGCCGGGGGTCGGCGAGGAGCTGGCGCGGCGGATCCACGAGGACCTCGGCGTGGAGACGCTCGAGGAGCTGGAGATCGCCGCCCACGACGGCCGGCTCGAGGAGGTGCCAGGGATCGGGCAGCGGCGGGTCCAGGCGATCCGGGATTCGGTCGCGGCGGTGCTCGGGCCGTCCTCGCGGCGGCGGGCGCGGCAACTGCGGGCGCAGGAGCGGCCGCCCGAACGGCCCCCCGTGGAGACGATCCTCGCGGTGGACGCGGAGTACCGTTGTCGGGCGGCCACGGGGTCGCTGCGGCGGATCGCGCCGCGACGGTTCAACCCGTCTGGCCAAGCGTGGCTGCCGATCCTGCACGAGACGCGGGACGGCTGGTACTTCACGGCGCTCTTCTCCAACACGGCGCGCGCCCACCGGGTCGGGGCGACGCGCGACTGGGTGATCGTCTTCTTCGAGCGCGACGGCCAGGAGGGCCAGTGCACCGTCGTCACCGAGCGGACGGGTCCGCGCGCCGGGCAGCGCGTGATCCGGGGCCGCGAGCGGGAGACCCGGGTCGGGACTCCCAGCCCTCACTCCACGCCGACGGCGCGGTAGGTGCCGCCCGTCTCGCGCGCGAGTCGCATCATCAGCTCCTTGTTGTGGTCGGGCCCGACGCCGATCGTGTGGACGACGCAACGGTACTCGCGGTTGGCATCGAGGAAGGCCTGGACGGCAGTCTCGAGCCCCGCGCCGAGCAGGAGATCCTCGGTGCCGGGCACCGTCGGCGCCCCGTCGGTGAGCAGGAAGATCGTGTCCGCGCCCGCAGGGTCCGTCGGCCCCTTGCCGCCCCCGACCTTCGCGTACCGGAGCGCCTCTGCGAGCGCGGCGAAGATCGACGTCGAGCCCCGGGGCTCGAGGGCCTGGAACCAGTCGATCGCCCTCTGCCGGTTCTCCGGGGTCGCGGGGACGAGGCGCGGCGGCTCGTGCCACGTCTCCACGTCCGCGCCGAAGAAGACGACGCCGAAACCCACGTCGGGCACGAGCTTCCGGATCGTTCCCTCGAGCTTGCCCTTCGCGACCTCGAGCTTGGTGCCGCCCTGGGCGCCCTCGTCGCGCGCCGGGCCCGTGACGGGTCCCCGCCGCGGCACCGGCAGGCGCATCGAGTACGAGCGGTCGAGGACGAAGACGATCCGGTTCGAGCGCGTCTCGATCCCGTAGAACTCGGCGCCGCCGCTCCCCCCGACGCCCCCCTCATGCCGCTCCGCGGGCCTGGACGCGAGCCACGCCTCGCCCTCGGACTTCCACCACCCTTCCCACATCGCGTCGGCGCCGATCCCGGAGAACCTGTTGCCGGTGAAGCGGTGGAGGAGGAGGTCGATCTCCTCCGCGAGGAGCCCCTTCGCCCGCCGGCGCGCGCCGACGAGCGGCGGGACCGCGCGCGGGTCGTCGAGCGCGCGGAGCGCCGCGACCGCCGCTCGCACCACGAGCGGCTCTTCGGCGCCGAGGCAGGCGACCGCCGCGTCGAAGCCGCCGCCGAGCCTCCCCGCGCCGATCCGGTCGAGAATGCGGACGCGGGCGTGCGGCATGGCCGGGTCCGCGACGAACGCAAGGATCGCCGCGTCGAACCGGTCGCCGGGCTGCGCGAGCAGCGCGGAGAGAATCCCGTTCCGCACCTCGGGGGCCCCGCGCGCGGCCGCGACGTCGCCGTCGGCGGCGTCCGCGAGCGCCTCGACGGCATCGGCGGAGCGGAAGGCCGCGCAGGCCTCGCCGACCGCGGCAAGGACGGCCGCGTCGGCATCGAGGGTCTCGCTGAGCCGGTCGAACGCTTCGCGGCGCGTCCGCCACTCGCTGCTGCGTTCGAGCACCTCGCGCTTGACCCCCTGGCCGTGCTTCTTTCGGAGCTGGCGGTCGATCCTCTTGTAGTCCTCCGCTGCCTTCGCGGCGCGCGGGGCCAGGTCCTCCCGACGCACGGCTGCCGGCGCGGCGAGCCCGAGAAGCAGCCGCGCCGCGCGCGCGCTGTCCTCCCGACGGACGGTCGCGATCAACGCGGCCTTGCGCTCGAGCTCGAGAGGCTTGCCAGCGAGCTGAGCCGCCTCGCGCGCGGCGTGCTGCCACTCGTCCGGGGTCAGCCCGGCCCCGGCCGGGATGGCGAGGGCGAGCCCGAGGGCGAAAGCGGGTAGGCTCCTGACGCGCGATGCCACGGCGATCGCCAGCATACCGGGCAGGTCAGAAGCTGAACCCGAACGCGAGCTGGAACGCCCAACGCGCGTCGGCGGCGAAGAGGCGGCCCGGGTTGTAGGCGACATCGAAGCGGATGGGGCCGACAGGGAGATAGTAGCGCGCCCCGACGCCGATGCCGAATCCCGGCGGGGAGTGGACCGAGAACCCCTCGACGTCCACGGTGCCGTAGTCGAAGAACGCGGCCCCGTACAGCTCGCCGCGGAGGCGCTGGCGCAGCTCGGCGCTGGCCTCGACTGCGGTGAGGCCGCCGCGCGGCTCGCCGTTCTCCACCGGCCCGAGCTGGTCCTCGTAGAAGCTGCGCACGGTCGTCGCGCCGCCGAGGAAGTAGCGCTCCTGGATGGGCAGGTCGGTCCGGTCGTCGAGGATCTGGCGGCTCCGGAACCGGCCGCCCACCCCCAGCACCGTGCCGGGGCGCAGCTGGACGAACCGCGTCCACTGCGCGTCCAGCTCGAGGAAGTCGAGCTCCGCGCCAAGCGCGGGCGACGACCAGAGCACGTGCACGTCGGCGAAGGAGCCGGTCAGGGGAAGGAACGGGCTGTCGCGCGTGTCGCGCGTGACGCCGAGCAGGATGCCCGCCGTCCGGATGAACCCCTCCGCCTCCTCGTCGATCGGCACCTTCACGTCCGTCGCCTTCTCGTCGCGGAAGCTGTAGCCGCCCCGCACCTTCCAGACGCGGCTGATCTCGCGACGCACGAGGAAGTCCGCATGGAAGGACTGGAGGTCGAACGACGGCTCCTGCCGGAAGAGGTATCCGGTCCCGACCTCGAGCACGTTCCGCTCCCCGAGCGGGTAGGGATCGACGATCCCGAGCTCGGCGCCGCCGCCCCGCAGGTTGCCGAAGAGCTCCGTCGTGAGCGTGCGCCCGCGGCCGAGGAAGTTCCGGTCCGTGTACCGCACCGCGCCGCCGAGCAGCTCGTAGCTCCCGTACGACAGCTCGAAGTCCATGCTCCGGGCGAGGGTCTCCTTGAGCTCGAACGTGACGTCGGACCGGTCATCCCCCGCGTCGTCGAGGCGCGACCGCACGAGGCTGAAGAGCCCCGTGCGGTAGAGGCTCGTGGTCGCAGCGTCGAGCGCCTCGCGGGTGAGCAGGTCCCCTTCCGCGATCGCCGCACGGCGACGCAGGAAGCGCGCCTTCGTCCGGTCGTTGCCCACGAAGCGGACCTCCCCCGCGCTCACCCTCGGCCCCGCGTCCACGGCGAACCGGAGGGCGACCGCGCCGGTCGCGTCGTCGAGCTCCGCCGCGTACGAGACGGTGCACCGCTGCCGCCCCTCGTCGAGCAGCCGCCGCCGCACGGTCGCCGCCGCCTGCACGGGCATCCGGACGTGGTAGGGCTCGCCGATGAGGTCGGTCGCCATCCGGCCGATCCAGTCGAACTCGGCCTCATCGATCCCCTCGAAGTCGACCGACGCCACCTCGTACCGCCGCCCCTCCTCGATCGCGACCACGACGTCGGCCTCCGCGAGATCGTCGCTCCAGTCGATCCGCCCGACCTCGACGCGCGCGCGGTAATGGCCGCGGAGCAGATAGAGCCGCTCGAGCTTCCCGGCCGCGGCCTCGATCTGCGCGACCACGAGGAACGGCTCGCCCGTGCCGAGCGCGCCGCTCCCCCCGAACTCGAAGATCGGCGCGACCTCCTCCTCCGAGAGGCTCTCGAGGCCCTCGAACCGGAGCGAGCGGAGGTACCCGCGCGGCCCCTGCTGGACACGGAAGAGCAGCCGCCCCTCCTCGAGGTCGAACTCGACCCGCGCGTGGGCGTAGCCTTCGCCGCGGAGATAGGCCTCCATGACATACGCGGCGTCGGAGGCCTCGGCGGCGCCGCGTCCGCGCTCCCCGAACGTCTTGAGCTCGCGCCGCGCCTCGACGAGAAGCGTCTCCGGCGCGCCCTCGACCTCAACGGCGAAAGGAAGGGGCTCCGGGGACCGGACCTCGCCCTTGGTCGCGCAGCCCCCGAGAAAGAGGAGGAGCGCAGCCCCCGAGGCCCCCCCGCACCTCACTTGAACCGGATCCTCCAGACGACGCCGCCGTTGTAGTCGTCGAACCGGTCGCGCTCGACACGAAGGAAGACCTTCTCGCTCGCCTCGAACTCGGCCTCGATCGTGTCGTCCCCCGACCGGCTCACGTCGCGCCCGATGGTCAGGCTGAACCGGTCGAAGAAGGTTCGCTCGTCGGGGTCGCGGGGGCCCGAGAGCCGGGAGACGAGGCGCTCCCCGAGGAGGACCGCGAGCTTCTCGAACGCGGCGCGCTCGATCCCCTTGTTCTCGAGCTCCTCGCGCGTGTAGCCGGTGACGAGAAGGAGCACCGCTTCGTCCTCGGGGAGCGCCGGCCGGGTCGCGACGCGCAGGTGGAGGTCGGCCACGCGCCCCTCGAGCATCGCGTCGATGTCGTAGCCCTTGAGGCGCGTCCGCGCGACCACGTCGAGCCGGGGGTCGAACGGCTCGCCGACGGGGAAGAGGATCTCCCCGCGGTCCACCTTGAGGCCCACGGTCGCCTGGAGCTCGACGAGCAGGTCGCTGAAGAAGACGCGCCCCTCGGGGGCCGGCGCCGCGCCCGTGCCGCCGATCTTGAGGGCGCAGGAAAGGTCGCCCCAGACCGTCGGCGTCCGGATCCGGATCGTCCGGTCGGCGGTCACGTCAAGATCCAGCGTCGCGTCCACGAACGGGCCGCGCCGCACGTGAAAGAGCGCGAACTCGGTCGTCGCCGCCCGCTCGCCGCGCGAGAGCAGGTTGATCGGCCGCGTGTAGAGCGCGTCCGTGATCTTCGCCTTTCCGCCGAGGCTCAGCGCGCGCGGCGTCCCGCGGAGGACGAGATCGACGTCCGCGCGCACCCGCAGCGAAGGGTCATTGAGGAGGAGCGCGTTCGTCCCGGCGAACCGGAGGTCCAACGTCGGCCCGGAGAGGTCGATCGTGCCGCTCGCGGCGACGGGGGAATAGCCCAGCTCGGCCGAGAACGACTCGACGCGCAGCACGAGCCCCTCGACGCGGATCTCGCCGCTGCCGCCCGAGAGCCTCGGCATCGCGCCCTCGGGCTTCGCCTCGATGCCCGCGAGATGGATCGCGCCCTCGACGCGCGGGGCGGCGGCCGGGCCCTTGATCGAAATGGTGCCATCGGCCGTGCCCCTCAGCTCCACGAGATCCGCCATGTACCGCCGCAGGGCGCCCAGGTCGGGCACCCGGAGTCGCACCTCCCCGCCGACGTGCGCGTCCGCGAGGGCGGCGCGGGCCTCGCGAGGTCGCGTCCAGTCCACGGGGCGGTCGAGGTCGAATCGAGCCTCGGCCTCGCCGAGCGTGGACCGTTCGAGGACCGCCCAGCCGGACGCGCGCGCCGGCGACAGGGTCGCCTCGGCCAACACCTCGCCGGGCAGCGCGAACCCGTGGACCGACACGTCGGCGAGCCGCGCCGTCGCCTTCATGTCCGTGCCCTCGCCGCGGACGCTGACCGCAACCTGCCCCGCGGACACCCCCCCGGCCGCGATCCCCCGGCCGCGCGCCTCGAGGGAGAGCGCGGACGCCACGGACTCGATCCGCTCAAGGCGGCGCCCGTCGAACCGCCACGGGAGCGTCGCGGTCCCCTCGACCGACAACGCGTCGCCCGCAGCCACGAGCAGCTGCTCGACCCTCGTGCCGTCGAGGCCGGACCGCGCCTTGAGCCGGATCTCCGCAGCACGCCCGGCCCAAGGGCCGGCGTCGTCCGTGAGCTTCGCCTCCGGCACGTGCAGCGCGATCTCGTGCGTGTCGCCGTCGATCCGGAGGTCGACGGTCGCGCGCCCGACGATCCGCGGGTCGAGCGCGGCGAGATCGATCCCCTCGCCGCGCAGGGACGCGTCGAGCCGGCGGGCCTTCACGGCCACGAGACCTCGTACGGTCCCGCCGAGGGCCTCGAAGTCGAGCGCTCCCGTGCGCGCCGCGCCCCCGTCCCACGAGATCCGGAAGGGCTTCTTGAGCACGGCGTGGACGGGCCCCGCGTCGATCCCGAGCGACTCGACGCTCGCCCAACGCTCGCCCCAACGGACGAGGCCGCGCGCGCGCGCGGCGCCCCACGGCCCTTGCGCCGCCGCCTCCTCCACGGTCGCCTCGCGGTCGGTGACCCGCGCTCTCGCGGTGACCACGCCCACCTCGCGGCCGCCGACGACGAGGCCGTGCGCGCGCAGGGAGCACGAGCCTGAGACGCCGGTCGCGTCGGACACGATCGTGCCGGTCCCGGCGAGGCTCCCCTGCGCCTCGGGCGCCCCCGGGAAGAGTCGCAGGAACCCCGCGAGGTCCGGCACGTCGATCTCGCACTCCCCGCGGGCGACCGTGCGCGTCTCGAGATCGATCTCGCCCCGCGCCCGGAGCGTGCCCGACTCCGCCTCGACGCGCAGGTCGCGGATCTCGAGACGCTCGCCGACCGTCGCGTCGAGCCGGACGCGGTCAACCCCCCGGCCCTCGACGGAGAGCCCCTCGCCCTCCACCACGACGGTCGCGCCGGGTGCTGAGAGCGTACCCGACAGATCCCCGGCAACCCGCACCTCGCCGCGGAACGCGTACGCCCCGCGCGCGAAGTCGCGCACGATCCCCTGGAACGTCGCCGCGAGCTTCGCCTCGCGCCACCGCGCCGGGTCATCGGGCGGGACGACCTCGCCGCGGCCGGCGAGCTCGACGCCCTCCCCTTCGAGCCGCGCCTCGCCGATCTCGAAGCCGCCCCCGGCGACCCGGCGGCCCCGCGCGGAGAGCGAGAGCGGACGGTCGAGCCGGGGCTCGAGCTTGCGCAGGTCGGCCACGCGCACCGTCGCCTCGCCGATGTCGCCGACGAGCCAAGGCAGCGCGGGATCGACGGCGACGTCCTTCGCGTCCACGAGGAAGCCGGGCCCCTCGGCGTGCGCCGTGCGCACGACCGTCGCCCCGCCCTCGTGCCGCGCCTCAAGACGCGCGTCGCGCATCTCGACGCCGCGCCACAGGACCAGGGGCGCGCTCGCGACGACCTCGACGACGAGGGGCCGCAGCGAGACGGCGCGCGCGTCGAAGGACGCGACCGCCTGGCGCGGGGGCTCGATATCCCCGGGCCATGCCCACGGCGGGAGCCTCGCGAGGTCGAGCGCGTCGCCCCGGAGCCGCGCCTCGCCGCCCGCGACGCGGAGGCCGACGGCGCCGCCGGCCACGAGCAGCCGTGCGTCGATCGTGCCGTCGTACGCGACGCGCTCGGGGACGACGCCCCCAACCGGCGTCTCGGAGGTGAGGACGAACGACCGCGGCCCCGTCCGCTCGACGGTCCCGGCGAACGGCGCGCCCCGCCCGAAGCGCGGCGGCGGACGCAGCGCCGTCGCGCGCAGCCCGAGCCTCTCCGTGCCGATCGTGTTGACCGAGACCCCCTCCGCCCGCACCTCGCCGAACTCCGTCGCGACGGTTACCCGCCCGTAGAGCTCGAGGCGCGGCAGGCGCCTCGGCGGCTCCACGTCCCCCCCGGCCCCCCCCTCCCGCGTCAGGTCGATCTCGACCACGGCGCCGCTCGCGAGCACGGAGGAGATCGCGTCGAGATCCCCGTCGATCAGCCGCCGCACGTCGAACTCCAGGACGGCGCGGTCGCAGTCGAGCCGGCGGAGCGCGCCCGGCGGCGCCTCCACGGTGCGGAGGCCCACGAGGGCGAGGTCGTAGACGTAGCTCCCCTCGACGCGCTCGATCGTGAAGCGGCCGCCGAGCCGGGCCGCAAGCTCGCGCTCGATGCGTTGCGCGAGCAGGCGGCCGAAGAGCGGCCCGCGAAGGAGGTAGGCGACGATCCCGAGCAGAAGTGCCGCGACGACGAGGAACGCGGCGACGCGCAGGAGCCGTTGCAAGGCTCGCTTCACTTCGGCAAGCTAACCGACGATGGCCCCGCCGGGGCCCGAGGAGAGGGGGCCTCGGGGTCCTCGGGGGCGCGGTTCACAGGGCGGCGAGCGCCGGCCGCGCGGCGCTGAGGAACGCTTCCATCACCGGCGAGACGTGCTTGTCCGCGTGACGCACGAGGAAGATCGGGCGGCGAAGGCGCATCCGCGAGACCGGAAGCCGGACGAAGCGCCGACGGGGGTCGTCGGCAAGGCCGTGGACCGAGATGGCCGACATCCCGACGCCGGCGGCGACGAGCGCCTTCACGGCCTCCGGGCAGCCGAGCTCGATCGTCCGCCCGATCCGCACGCCGCGCTCCGCGAGCCACCCCTCGACGAGCCGCCGCGTGGCGGAACCCTTCTCCCGCACGACCCAGAGCCCGTCCTCGAGGTCCTTCGGCGCGATCCGGGCCCGGCGGGCGAGCGGATGCGACGGGCTCGCGAAGCACGCGATCTCGTCCTCGACGACCGGCTCCAGCCGGAGATCCTCGTGGGTCAGGTGCGCGCCCACGAAGCCGAGGTCGAGCTCGTTCTTGAGGATCCGCTCCTCGATCCGGAGGGAGTTCTCGACCGCGTACTCGATCTCGACGGCCGGGAAGCGGCGGTGGAACCGCCCGACGATCCGCGGCAGGAGGTAGAAGCCGGGCGTCGTGCTGGCGCCGATGCGCAGGGAGCCGTGCTCGACCGACCGGACGGCCCGGACCGCCTCCGCCGAGCGCTCGATCGACCCGAGGAGCCTCTCCGCCTCCGCGGCGAGGACGTGGCCGGCGTCGGTCACGTGGAGCGACTTCCCGAGCTGCTCGAAGAGCCGCACGCCGAGGTCGGCCTCCAACTGCCGGATTCTCCTGGAGACGGCGGGCTGGGTCAGGAACTCCTGCCGCGCGGCCTTGGTGTAACTCCCGTGCCGGCGCACGGCGAGGAAGGTCCGGAGAAGCGTGGGGTCCATCATCCAAAGCGCTCCGCATGGTTTGCCAAAAATGAATGCATTTCCATTATGCACGCGGCGCGCGAACCTGCACGGGTGGCCCTCGCCCTCGTCGTCCTCGCGCTCGGACTTGCCGGCGGGATCGCATCCGGCCTCCTGGGCATCGGCGGCGGGATCCTCGTGGCCCCGGCGCTCCTCTATCTTCCGCCGCTCCTCGGCGCGGGCAGCTTCGACATGAAGCAGGTGACGGGGCTCACGATCACGCAGGGGCTCCTCGCGTGCCTCTCGGGCACGCTGCGGCACCGCCGGTACGATTGCGTGAGCCGGCGACTCGTCCACGCGATGGGACCCGCCATCGTCCTCGGCGCGCTCCTGGGGGCGCTCGCGTCGGGCCCTGTGGAAGGGCGGGCCTTGAAGCTCCTCTTCGCCGGGCTCGCGGCCGGAGCCGCTGCCCTGATGGCGCTGCCCAAGGCCGAGCGCGAGGAGCGGGGCGACGACCCGGCTTTCCGCGTCCCGCTGGCCGTCTGCCTCGCGCTCTGTGTCGGCTTCCTCGGGGGGATGGTCGGGCAGGGGGGCTCGTTCCTGCTCGTCCCGCTCATGCTCCACGTCCTCAAGGTGCCCACGCGCGTCGCGATCGGGAGCAACCTCGCGCTCGCGCTCCTCTCGTCCGCGGCGGGCCTGCTGGGTAAGCTGGCCACGGCCCAGGTGCCCCTCCTCGCGGCCTCGATGCTCGCCCTCGGCACGGCGCCCGGGGCGCAGCTGGGCAGCGTCCTCAGCCACCGGACGCCGGCGCGCGGGCTCAGGGCCGGCCTCGGCGTCGTCGTGGGCCTGTCGGCCGTGATGCTTCTCGCCGACGCCCTGCATTCCGGATGAGGGCCCATCCGAAAACCCGTCCTGGATTCGGCCGGCTGCGGCGGCGCCATGCTTCGTCATGCCTCCTCGCCGTATTTCTCCGGTCAATACGGCTCGTCGGCCTTCCTCGCCTGGCGCCGCCTCGCTCGGCCTCGGTCCTAACGGCCGGGTTTCCGGAT
>Ga0187893_10000194_pt1 | contig 150609 bp, 142 predicted proteins | sample MA1701074metaG_FD_139574 | JGI IMG/M metagenome (GOLD analysis project Ga0187893, IMG submission 139574) | White microbial mat communities from a basaltic lava cave in the Kipuka Kanohina Cave System on the Island of Hawaii, USA - MA170107-4 metaG ...
ACGCTTGTCATTCCGAGCCGCCGCAGGCGGCGAGGAATCTGCATTTCCTGGCATTTCCTGCAAGGTGCAGACCCCGCGCTTCGCTCCGGATGACAGTCAAGAGCGTTTTTCAACAAGCTGCTAAGCTCCGGTGCTGGGTGCTAGGTTCTAAGAAGTTAGAAGTCAGCAGCTTGTTGAAAAACCCCGACGCTTGTCATTCCGAGCCGCCGCAGGCGGCGAGGAATCTGCATTTCCTGGCATTTCCTGCAACGTGCAGACCCCGCGCTTCGCTCCGGATGCTGACCAGTCTTTCCCCAGGGATGAACATGTGTCAGCCCGGGGCTCTGCCTTCTGCCTTCTTACTTCCGCCGGGACTGCCACAAATACCACGTGGCCACGCTGCGGTAGGGTCGCCAGGGCTCCGCCATTTTCAACATGCGTTCCGCCGACGGCAGCTTGCGCAGCCCGTAAGCTTCCTTGATCCCGTACTGCAAGCCCAAATCGCCCACGGGCAGCACGTCTGGGCGGTTCAGCGAGAACATGGCAAACATATCGGCGGTCCACGGCCCGATGCCTTTCACTTGCGTGATGTTCTCCGCCACCTCCGCGTCGCTCATCCCGGCGAACCGCCCCAGCTTCAAATCGCCGCGCGCGGCCTTTTGCGCCAGGTCGCGCAGGTAGCCGATCTTCTGCCGCGAAAGCCCGGCGGCGCGCAGCTTGCGCGCGGGCGTGGCCGCCAGCTCCGCCGGTCTTGGCAGGCGGCCTTTCGCGTGGCCGTCCCCCGCGTAAATCTGCCGGAACCGCCCCGCGATGGTCGCCGCCGCCTTGTACGCAAGCTGCTGGTAGATGATGGCGTCCACCAGCGCCCCGAGCTCGTCTTTCTCGTACTCCCGCCGGAAGCGGCAGGGGCCCTCGCGTTCGATGATCCGCCGCATCACCGGGTCCGCCCGCTTCAAGTGCCGCACCGCCGCGCTGATGTTCATGGGGATCAACAATAAAGGGTTGGCCGCGCGCGCTGCAACTCGTCCCCGTCGAACGTCAAGGGTGTGCAGGGCCGGCTTCATGCCGCCTGTGGTGGAACGTACAAAGTGGAGCCGCCCTCGGCTCGAAGATAAATGCCCTCACCCAGGAGCAGTTTCGGCCTTCTGTGTTCTGCCTTCCGGGTTCTGAGTTCTGCCTTCTTCGCTCTGCCTTCTGCGTTCACAGTTGTACAATTTCCCCGGTGAGCGAGCTCAACTATTTCGCCTACTACACGGAGATCGAGGAGCACTTCTGGCGCAAGCGCGGCGCGCACATGCTGGTGTCGCCGCTGGACTGGGCCATCGTCGAAACCTGGCAGAAGGCCGGCATCCCGCTGGAAGCCGTGCTGGCCGGGATTGACCGCGCCTTCGAGGCCTACGCCCGCTCGAAGCGCGGCGCTTCGGGGCGCCCGCTGAAGAGCCTGGCTTACTGCGTGGACGCCGTGCTCGACGCCGCCGAGCAATGGAAGGAAACCCACGCCGGCGCAGGCCCCGAAGCCTCTGCGCCCGCCCGCGTCGCACGCAACGCCGCCGCGCCCTTCACTCGGGAGCAACTGCACGCTTTCTTCGCGCGCAACGCCGCCCAACTGACCCGTTCCGCCGGTCCCCGCGGCGCTCCCGTAGCGGGCCTGACTCCCGCGCTGGCCGCCCGCCTCCGCGATACCGCTGCGCGCCTCAGTGAAATGACGCCGCTACTCGATGCCCCTGGCGCCCTCGACCTGCAGGACCTCGAGCGGCGGCTCACCGTGCTGGAAGAGGTGCTGAGCGCCACGCTCACCGCCGAGGCCGGCGCCGACCTCCTGCTGGAAGCGCGCCGCGAAATGGACCGCGCGCTGGCGCCCTACCGCAGCCGCATGAAGCCCGACCAGCTCGCCTCGCTCGAGCGCCAGTTCCTTCAAAAACGTCTGTTCGAGAAGTACAATGTGCCGCGCCTCAGCCTCTTTTACCTGACGTAGGGGCGGCTTTACGCCGCACGTGAAGTTGCCGTACGCGGCGCAATCAGCGGGAAGTCAGGAGGGCAAGGAATAGCGAGGTCAAGAAGAAGGTCGCCACCGTCCGTTTTCTCGACGGGCTTTCTTCCTGACCTCTTGACCTCCCCGGCTTCCTGACTTCCCTGTTCATGAACGTAAGGATCGAAAAACTCGTGTACGGCGGCGAAGGCCTGGGCCACTACGAGGGCAGCACCGTCTTTGTGCCTTATGTGCTCCCGGGCGAGGTAGTGGCCGTGCGCCCCACCGAGCGCAAAAAGAAATTCGTGCGCGGGAAGCCGCTGCACATCGTGACCCCCGCGCCGGAGCGCGTCTCCGCCCCCTGCCCGCACTTTGCCGCGTGCGGCGGCTGCCACTACCAGCACATCCCTTACGAAGCGCAATTGAAGTACAAAGCGGAGATTCTCCGCGAAACGCTCTCCCGCATCGGGCACGTGCAGTGGGACGGCGAAATCCGCGCCCACCCCTCGCCCGCGCTGGGCTACCGCAACCGCGCCCAGTGGAAGGTGCGTTCGGCAGGCGACTCCTCGACTCCCGGGGCCAGGTCCGCCGTCGGCTATAGCCGCGCCGGTTCTTCCGCGCTGCTGCCCGTGCAGGAGTGCCCTATCCTGGCCCCGGCCTTGGCCGAGACCCTGCGCGCCCTGACCTCGCTGGGCGCCGCGGGGCGCTTGCCGGCCACCCTGAAGGAAGTCGAAGCCTTCTGCGACGCCGGCGGGCAGCGCCTCCTGGTGAACGCGTCCTGCTCCGAGTTCGGCGCCCCGCCGCGGAAGCTCGCCGAGTCGCTGCGCGCCGCGCTCCCCGGCGTCGAGTCCCTCCTGCTGCACGAAGCGCAGCGCGACCGCTTCGAGCTGGACGGCCCCGGCTACATCTCGTACGCCGCGGCCGGCGGCCGTTTCCGCGTGGGGCACCTCTCCTTCTTCCAGGTGAACCGCTTCCTGGTGGACGAGCTGGTCCGCGCCGTCGCGGACGGCCCCTCCGGAGGGCTGGCCCTGGAGCTCTTTGCGGGCGTGGGCTTGTTCACGCTGCCGCTGGCCCGGCAATTCGGCCGCGTGGTGGCTGTCGAGTCCAACGAAGCTGCACTGCGCGACCTGCAGGCCAATCTCGATTCGGCAGGCGTCACCGCCGAAGCACTGGCCCTCGACGTGGAAAAGTACCTGGCCTCCTGCCGGGAATCTCCCGACCTGGTGGTGCTCGACCCGCCGCGCGCCGGCGCCGGCCATGCCGCCATTGCCCGGCTGATTGCGCTGGGTCCGCCCCGCATCACTTACTTGTCCTGCGACCCAGCCACGCTGGCTCGCGACCTGGCCGCGCTCACCGGCGCGCCATTGTTCAACACCGCCCCGTACGCCATCACCGAAATGCGCCTGTTCGATATCTTCCCGCAGACCTACCACATCGAAAGCCTCGTGCGCCTCGAAAAGCGGTAGGATGGCTGCGCCATGAGGTTCCCTGCCCTGTGGATGGCCGTCGCGTTCGCCCTTGGCGTGGCCGGGGCCGCGCCATACTCGCCGCCGCCCGGCGTTGCCCTGGCAGCGTGCGTCCCCGCCATTGCCGCGGCCGTGGTCTTCTTGCGCGCGGAGCGAGTGCGCGCGGCGTGGTGCGCCACGCTGGCGGTGTGGTTCGCCCTGGGGGGATTCGCGGCGTGCATCGAACAACGCTCCACGCCCCCGGACCACGTCTCGCGCCTCATTGCCGGCGGGCGGCTCGAGACTACCGATGCACTACGCTGGCGCGGCCGCCTGCGCAGCGACCCCGTGCGCCTGCCCTGGGGTCTGCGCTACGAGGTGGATCTCGACGAAGTGGAAATGGCCGGCGCGGCGTTGCCGGTGACCGGCGGCCTGCGCGTCAGCTACTTCCGCGACCCGCAACGCCGCGAACCGGAGCCGCCCGTGCGCGCGGGCGACCGCATCGAAGCCCTGGTGCGCGCCCGCCCGCCGCGCAATTTCCGGAACCCCGGGGCCTTCGACGCGCGCGCGCAACTGGCGCGCCTCGGCGCCCACCTCACCGCCTCCTTGCGCAGCGCCGAGCTGCTGCGGCGCGTGGACTCCCCCGCCCCGTCGCTGGCGCACCGCATGGCCTGGCTGCGCGGGCATCTCTTGCAACGCATTGACGCGCTTTTTGCCGCGGCGCCGGACCACGCCGCGGTCCTCCGCGCCATGCTGCTGGGCGATTACAGCTTCATTGACCACGACCTGGCTGGCGTGTTCCAGAAGACGGCCGTGTATCACGTGCTGGTGATCAGCGGGATGCACGTGGCGGCCCTGGCGGCGTTTGTCTTCTGGCTGGGCCGGCGGCTGCGCGTGCCGCACTTGGCGGCCACGCTGGCCACCCTCGCGGTGCTCTTCGCGTTCGTCGCGCTGGTGGAGGACCGCCCGCCCATCGAGCGCGCCGCGCTGATGGCCGTGATCGTCCTGGCGGCGAGCCTGCTCTTCCGCCGCGTGGAGCTGCTCAACACCGTCGGCGTGGCCGTGCTGCTGATCCTGCTGGCGCGCCCATCGGCGCTGGGTGACCCGAGCTTTCAGCTTTCCTTCCTCGCGGGGACCATGATCGGCGCGCTGGGGCTGCCCTGGGTGGAACGCACCAGCGCGCCGTATCGCGCGGCGCTCCAGCACTTGAACGATGTGGCGCTGGACCGCAACTTCACGCCGCGCGTCGCGCAATTTCGCCTCGACGCGCGCGACCTGGCCGCGCGGCTGGCCGCGCGCTTCCCCGCCCCGTTGCCCCGGCCGTCCGCAGCGGGTGCGCCGGGGCCGCCGCGCGCGACGCGTGTCGCGGAACGGCTCATCACCCTGCCGTGCTTCGCGGCGCTGCGGCTGTGGGAGGTGGTCCTGGTCTCGTGCGTGATCCAGCTCGGCATGTTGCCGCTGATGGCCCACTACTTCCACCGCGTCAGCCTGAGCGGCCCGTTCGCCAATATTCCCGCGACCGTGCTTTCGGCCTTGCTCGTGCCCCTGGGGTTTATGGCCCTGGCCGCCGATGCGGCGTGGGCATTCGCCGGCGCGGCCCTGGCGCAGGCGGCCGGCTGGCTGGTGGCGGCGCTGCTGGCCGCGGTCAACTGGTTCGGCGAGTGGGCGCGCGGCGCTTACCGCATTCCCGGCCCGCCCCTGTGGCTGATGGCCGCGTTTTTCGCGCCGCTGGCAATGCTGGCGGCGGCTGCGCGGCTGACGGACCCGGCCCGGCGGCGGCGGTTGCACTGGCTGCTGCTCGTTCCCCTGGCGATCGCCACGTGGGCCGTGGCCACGCACCCATTCGCGCCGCGGCTCCCGGCGGGGCAAATGCTACTGACCGTGCTCGACGTGGGCCAGGGCGATTCACTCTTCGTGGCGCTCCCCCACGGGAAGACGTTGCTGGTGGACGGCGGCGGCCAGTACGGCGCGCCCCGCGCCGGAAGGTATCGCTCCGGGCTGGACGTTGGCGAGCGCGTGGTGTCGCCGTACCTCTGGTCGCGCGGCTTGCAGCGGCTGGACGCCGTGGCGCTGACCCACGCCCACCTGGACCACCTCGACGGCCTGCACGCCCTGCTGGACAACTTCGCGGTGGGCGAACTGTGGGTGACCCGCGACCTCTCGCTGCCCGCTTTCGCGCGCCTGTCGGACGCGGCCCGCGCGCGCGGCGTCCACCTCGTGCACCGTCGGCGCGGGGAATCCTTCCACTTCGGCGGCGCGCGCCTCACCGTTCTGTGGCCCCCTGCGGGGCCGGCAGCCCCGGCCGCTGCCGCCGCGGCCAATAATGATTCACTGGTGCTTCGTATCGAATGGGGCAGCGCTTCGTTCCTGTTGCCCGGCGACATCGAGGCCTCGGTTGAAAACGAGCTGTTCGCCCGCGGCGCGCCGCTCAGCGCCGATGTGCTCAAGGTCTCCCACCACGGCAGCCGCACCTCCACCACCGCCGACTTCGTCCTGGCCGCGCTGCCGCCCTTCGCCGTCATCTCCGTGGGCGCGGACAACTCCTTCGGCCACCCGCACCAGCAGGTGCTCGACGCGCTGGCCGCCGCCGGCACGGTCGTCTATCGCACCGACCGCGACGGCGCCGTCACCTTCTCCTCCGACGGCCGCGCCCTTCGCGTCACCACCTTCCGCGACTCCGCCTCAGCGCAGCACCCCGGCGCCGCACGCGCCTCTCCGTGACCTCCGCGCCCCTCTGCGCCCTCTGCGTTGAGTCTTTTGCGTGTACAACCTGCCGCGATTCGCAAAGGTCAGCGGAATCTTTTCTCCAGCGCGGGCAGCGTCTCGAGGATGACGTGGCCCACCAGCGCCAGGCTGCGCGGCGAAATCTTGTCCAGCGTGTCGCTGGGCTGGTGCCAGTGCGGGTAGGAGTTGAAGCCGATGATGTCCACCGCGGGAACCTCGCGTTTGAGGAAAGGCAGGTGGTCGTCTTCAACGGGAGACTCGGCGGCCACAAAGTGCTTTTCGTAGCCCAGGCGCTTGGCGGTGTTCCACACCATGTCCTTCAGCCACTTGGTGGAGTTTGATTCGCGCTCGTACACCGGATCGAAGTGCCCCACGAGGTCGGCGAGGATCACCGCTTTCACCTTTTTCAATTCACCGCTCAGCGAAAGCTTCGCCGCCATTTGCCGGCTGCCGAAGGTGCCGTTGGTGTCGCTCCATTCCCCGAAGGATTCTTCTCCGTCCACGAAGCCGAACCAGTAGGTCAGCGCGCGCTTCTGCCCGCACAGGTTGCGCGCCAGCTCCAGCACCACGCCGATGGACGAGCCGGGGTCGTTGGCGCCCACGAAATCTTCGCCCGTGTCGAGAATCTTCGTGTCGTAGTGCGAGAGCAGCAGCACCACTTTGTCGCTGGCCCCAGGAGACTTGCCCACCACGTTGCGCATCCGGATGGGCCCGCGCGCCGTGGACGCCTCGAAGTTGTCTTCCTCCACCGCGCACCCATAGCTTTGCAATTCCCCGCGGATGTAATCCCCGGCCAGCCGGTTGGCCTCCGAGCCCGGCGGGTGCGGCCCCAGCGCGACGGTCTTTTCCACGTGCGCGTACGCGCGCTGCGCGTCGAACCCGCCGAAGCTCGACGCTGGCGGGAAGTCCGGCCTCGCCGCGGCCGCCGGCGCCGCCGCCTTGGCCGCCCCGCCGTCCCCCGCTTCTTGCGAAGGCGCGCGGCCGCAACTGGGGAAAACCCCCAGCCACACCACGGCGATCACCACCAGCATCAGTGTCGCCACTCCCGCGTTTGTTCCGGCTCGCATCACGTCCCGGTCTTCTTGTTCTGCGTTCTGCGTTCTGCGTTCCGAGTTTCCCTTACCGCAGCGCCTTCCACCAGCCGTAGTGCGTGGCCGCCCAGGCCAGTGCCGCCCCTCCGATCAACACCACCGCCCAGGCCACCAACGCGCCCACGCCGGCGACTTCTTCCCCGGCTTCGCGCCGGCGCCGCCGCACCACCACCGCAGAGACGCCGATGCCCACCAAGTAGAGCACAATCATCGGCGCCATGAACACGGCCATGGTGAAGACGTCCGTGGTGGGCGTGATCACCGCGGCAATCACCGCGATGATCAGCACCGCGTACTGAAAATTGTCCCACAGGAACTTCGGCGTCACCAGCCCGAACACCGACAGAACGAAAATCAGAATCGGCAACTGAAAAATGAGCCCCAGCCCCAGCAGCACCACCAGGACGAAGTCCAGGTACTCGTTCATGGTGATCATCGGCGCGATGCGCGGGTCGAACCCGGCGAAGCCGATCAAGAACTTCAACATCATGGGCAGGATGACGTAGTACCCGAAGGCCGTCCCGGCGAGAAAGAGGAACACCCCGGAGAACAGGAAACTCTGCACCGCGCGCCGTTCCTTGCGGTACAGCCCCGGCGCCACGAACAGCCACACCTGGTGCAGCACCACCGGCAGCGCCAGGATCACCCCCAGGTACAGGCTCACGCTCAGCAGCAGCCGCACCGGCCCCAGCGGGCTGATGTACGCCAGCCGCTCCGGCAGGCCGCCCTCGCGCAACGCGTCATACACCGGCTGCGCCAGGAAGTTGTAGGCCTCCTCGGCAAACGCGAAGCCCAGGCAGAAGCCGACCCCCACCGCCACCAGCGACCACAGGATGCGCGTGCGCAACTCGCCCAGGTGGTCGAAAAACGACATGCGCGCGGTGGGATCTTCGGTTTCTTCGCGCTCGGCGGGATTGGCGGCAGGCTCAGGCATCGGTGGGCGCGGGTTTCTCGGGCCCGGCGGTCGCCGCGGCTTGGTCGGTGGAGCGGCGCCCCGCCCAGGGCGACTGGTCTTCCGTCTCCCCGCCGCCGATGCTCCCCGCGGCCACCGCGTTCAGGTCGGCGCTGGCCGCGGCCAGCGACTCCTCGGTCTCGCGCTTAGCCTCGGCGGTCTGCCGCTCGAACTCGCGCACTTCGTCTTCCACCACGTTGCGCAATTCGTTCGACGCCCGGCGAAACTCCGTCAGCGCCTTGCCCAGCGTGCGCCCCAGCTCCGGCAGCTTCTTCGGCCCAAAGATCAGCAGCGCCAGAATGAACAGGAAAATCAGCTCGGGAACGCCCAGCGGACCCACAGTTGGCCTCTCATCCGCATCATAGAAGAGCGGTTCCGCAGTGTCAAACCGGGCGGCCCTGTTGTACTTGCGGCCGTCCTCAGAGCGCATCTCCGGTACGAAGGGTTTTACACCCCGAGCACTAGCAGCTTGTTGAAAAACGCCAATCGTGTGTCCGGCCGAGCGAAGCGAGGCATCTGCATTTTGCAAAATGTCAAAGAAAATGCAGATTCCTCGCCGCCCTTCGGCGGCTCGGAATGACACGTTTGGAGTTTTTCAACAAACTGCTAGCGGATTCCGGGCGAAAGCCGCTACTCCCTTGGGGTGGCGGGGTGGAGCAGTCTGGTAGCTCGTCGGGCTCATAACCTGAAAGGGCAACACTAAGTCCCGTTGGTTCTGTTGCTCTTCCTCTCCCACATCCCCTCTTTTGGGACACAACCCGAGAATGTATTTGCAAACAGGTCGAGAATGTCTTAGGGGCCAGTTTCTGGATAGTTCCGGGTTGCCGACAATCCGGCAACCACTCCCTTTGATGGACACAGGCGCGCTTCACAGGACTAATGTTGAGTTCGGAAAACATTGGTCGCCGAGCTGAAGGCAGCAGTTACACCAAGGGTGACTTAGCCGGAAATATAACTATTCTGCTAAACGGCGAAAAGCCGTTCTGACCAAGGCTCCGCCGCCGGCCTTAGCTGTATCTCGCGCATGACGATCATCAAAACTTCGACTTCTTATTTCGCCTGCGCTAGCCCCGCAACAATTGCGGCAACTTTATCGAGTATCTGATTCCAGCCCTCTGCTTGCCCGCTGTTTTTTGCGTTCTCCATGGTTTCATTGCCAATCAAGGTGACTTTCGTCTGGCCATTTCCAAAATCCTCAAAAATAACTACGTCCTGCGCTCCCTCTATGGCCTCATGGTCGATTCCATAGTCCGCAGGTTCAATCTTGTTTCCCTTCGAGTCGGAAAAATACATGGAGTAAACGATCTTCTCGTGCAGAACAATCTCGTGGTATTCCCCGCCATTCCAGCCCTCCTGGCCCTCCGGCGATCTCATGCAGCAGAGAAATTTTCCTCCTACGCGAAAATCTATCTTGCAAAAAGGCGACGTAAAGCCCTTCGGTCCCCACCACTGCATCACATATTTCGGGTTGGTCCACGCCTCCCAAACCAATGCGCGTGGGGCATCAAACACCCTCGTGATAACCATCCGCTCTGTCTCGTTAACTATGTTTTTTGTCATCTCTGACCTCCGCATCTTTCATTTGATTCACAACCACATCCAACTTGTCGAAACTCTCTTCCCAGAATCGGCGATAGCTAATCGCCCAGTCGCTCACTGTCTTTATCGCCTCTGGCCTAAGCGTGCACACGCTCTCTCTTCCACGCTTCGTCTTGATCACAATCCGCGCCCGCACCAAGTAGGCAATGTGTTTTGAAATCATCTGCTGTGAGAGTGCAAACGGTTCCGTCAATCCATGCACAGAGGCAGGCCCACGGGAGAGTCGTTGGATCATCGCCCGGCGGGTTGGATCAGAAAGAGCCGCAAAAGTTGTATCCAACCTATCCACAACCATATGGTAGTGGATTATCTGTCGATGTCAAGTGTAGATTTTGGAGCTCCCGATTCCTGTTCCCCGATCTCTGAACCATAGGCCGCCAAGCGGTTGTAGACCGGAAGTTGGCACAAGTGTCCTTGGCCTTTGCTTAGCCCCGGGAGACACCTTAAATCAGTACTTGACATCATCCCCAGATGGAGTTATGCTGTGCCGGTATGGGTTGCGTTTGGCTAACGCGACCGGGAACCCCCTCCTCCGGCCTCTCCCCACCCTGAACAAAATCATACACTTACGCAAAACGCGCCAATATCATTCGCGCCGTCACACACTTGCGCGCTTACTCGACTTAAAGTCCCCGTCTCTTCAACGCCTTAACACCGGGGGTAGGGGGGTACCCCCCGACGCACCCGGCAACAGTATGAAAACGCGGGCCTCGCGTAAGAGTATGGAAACATTACCCGGTTGTTTGCTCCACGCCCCATGCTATACTGGCGGAAGCGAGTGGCGAGGGAGGCAGGAATGCGGTCTTCGATCCGCGGGATTGTTCTGGTAGCGGTGGTCCTCACCCTGTCCGCGTTTCTCGGCGGACGCTACGGCTCGGCCCGCGCCACGTCCTCGGGCGTCTCTGACGTGCAGGACTCCCTCAAGACCTTCACCCGCGTTCTGGCCATTGTCCAGCAGAACTACGCCGAGCCGGTGGACGCCGACCGGCTGGTGTACAACGGCGCCATCCCCGGCATGCTGCGCGTGCTCGACCCGCACTCGAACTTCTTCGACGCCCGCTCCTTCACCGTCCTGCGCGAAGACCAGCAGGGCAAATACTACGGCGTGGGCATGACCGTGGCCCCGCGCGAGGGCAAGACCGTCGTGCTGGCCCCCTTCGTCGGCTCCCCTGCCTATAAGGCCGGCATCCGGCCGGGCGACATCGTCTCCCGCGTGGACGGCAAGTCCTGCGACGGGCTGACCACTTCCGAAGTCGCCGACATGCTCAAGGGTCCCAAGGGTACCGTGGTGGTGATCACCATTACCCGCGAAGGCTACGACGCCCCGCTCGAATTCACCATCACCCGCGACGAAATCCCCCGCCACGGCATTGACCACGCCATGGTCCTCGCCCCCGGCGTGGGCTACATCCGCGTCTCCAACTTCAACGAAACCACCGAGGAAGAAATCGCCGAAGCCCTCGACAAGCTGAAAGCTTCCACGCTGCGCGGGGTCATCCTGGACCTCCGCGGCAACCCCGGCGGCCTGCTCAACGCCGGCGTGGCCGTCGCCGAAGCCTTCCTGGGGCCCAACCAGCTCATCGTCACCCATCGCGGCCGCACTTCCCCGGAGAAGCGCTACTCCACCGGACGCAGCCGGAGCAAGGCCCTGGAAGTGCCCCTGGTGGTGCTGATCAACGGGCAAAGCGCCTCCGCTTCCGAGATTGTCGCCGGCGCCCTTCAGGACCATGACCGCGCCCTCATCGTGGGCGACGGCAGCTTCGGCAAGGGCTTGGTGCAGTCCGTCTTCGGCCTGAGCGAAAGCACCGGCCTGGCCCTGACCACCGCCAAGTACTACACCCCCAGCGGCAGGCTCATCCAGCGCGATTACAAGTCCGTCTCGCTCTACGAGTACAGCGTCAACCGCAACCAGGGTTCCAACGGCAACGGCGAAATCCGCCTGACCGACAGCGGCCGCCAGGTGCGCGGCGGCGGCGGCATCGCCCCGGACGTGGTCATCAGCCTCCCGCGGTACACACCTTTCCAGGAAACCTTGCTGCGCCGCGACGTCTTCTTCCCCTTCGAGATCGGCGTGGGCGGCTTCGCCCGCTTCTTCCTGGGCAGCCGGCCGGCCATCACCCGCGACTTCCGCGCCGATGATTCGGTGATGAACGACTTCCGCCGCTTCCTCGATAAGCAGGGCTTGCGCTCCACCGAGACCAACATCGTGGAGAACCAGCGCTGGATCCAGCAGAAGATCCGCCGCGAAATCATGCTCTCCGCCTTCGGCGCCGGCGAGGGCTACAAAGTGGCCCTCGAAGACGACCTCCAGGTGCAGAAGGCCATCGAGGTCATCCCCGACGCGCAAAAACTCTACGAAGACGCCAAGCGCGTCCTGGCCCAGCGCCGCGAAGGCGCCCCCGCCATCCCGCGGTAGGTCCCCGGTGCTGAGTTCCAGGTGCTGGGTTCTGGGTTTGAAGCTCGAGAGGTATGCTCGCGGCGGCGCGAGCAACATGCGCCGTTGGTCTGGTTCTGCGTTGTTAGTTCTGCGTTCCGAGTTCTTAGTTTCTGCGTTTTCTGCGTTCTTAGTTCTGTGTTCTTAGCAGCTTGTTGAAAAACGCTCTTGACTGTGATCCCGAGCGAAGCGAGGGATCTGCATTTTGCAGAAAAACGCCAGGAAACGCAGATTCCTCGCCGCCTGCGGCGGCTCGGAATGACAAGTGTCGGGGTTTTTCAACAAGCTGTTAGTTCCTCGGCGTGCCCCAGAAGTTCTCGGGCGGGTCAATCAGGGCGATGCCATAGCTCCAGCGGCCGGTGATTTGCGTCGAGCTGCGCCAGGCCACGCGCGCGTCCACGGTCGCGCTGGTCATTTGGTTGGTGATGCGCAACCGGTCGTGCAGGCGAAACTCCGCGGCCAGAGCGATGAGCGCGCCGCCGTCGTTCACCAGCAACGTCTCGGATTGCTCCTGGATCGGTTTGTTCTGCGCGTCGCGCCCCTGCACAGTGACCGCGACTTTGGCCGGAACGCGGGGGCTGGCTCGCTTGTCTGTGTACGAAGGCATATTCGGTGTGGGAAAGTCTTTCGGCCTCCGCGTCCGCTGGGCCCTGCGCCGCGCCCGCCATTGCTCCTGCTACCGCGGCGTGGCTGCCGGGAACCTCCACGGTTCTGCTCCCGCAGGCCAAAGGAACCTGGATTGTGCCGGGAATCAGGCCGCCGCGCAATGGGCCACTGAGTGGTCACTGGCCCAATGAATCAATGGTGGACGGCAGGGGATTCGAACCCCCGGCCTCCTCGTTGCGAACGAGGCGCTCTCCCAGCTGAGCTAGCCGCCCACGAAGGAATCCATTCTAGCAGGTTCCAGGCGCTCGGCTCCAGGTGGCGAGGCGTGTGCCGTGTTTCGTGTTTCGTGTCCCGTGTAGAACCGGCAGAATCGGGGAGAATTCTCACCGGCTCCTGTTCACCGGCTGCTGTCCACTCCGGACTCCCCACTGCCAATTGCTCACTCCCTCACGGCTTCTCAGGCTTCTCGAACTTGGCGTCGTCCACGGCGACATTGTGTTTCACTTCGGTGAGTTTGATGGTGGAAGGAAAGGTGGGACGGATCTGCTTGACGACGAAAGCCACCTTGATGCCGTCCACCGCGCGGTAGTCCTCAAAGACCACTGCGGCCATGAACGTGCCCATGGGGCCGGACTGCTCGCTCTCGCGGCGCACCAGCAGGCCGGTCTCGGCGTCGAAGAAAAACCGCGTGGGCTTGCCCGAGCCGGGGTCGGCCTCGATGACCCAGGCGTCGCGTTCGCCGGCTTTCTCCGGGCCCTTCACTTCCGTCTTGGGGAAGTACGACTTGAATTTCAGCGGGAAGTAGAAATCGGCGGAGCGCCTGGCGGCTTCGAGGGCCTCGCCAGTGCTCTCCTGCACGCCAATCTGCGGGTTGGACGCCCACGCCACCGCTCCGTTGTACCCGTTGCGGATGTACCCGAAGCCGTCAATGTAAATCACCAGGGCGCTCTTGTTGGGCGCTTTGGCGTAAAGCTCCACTTCGCCGGCGGCCACCTGGCTGCCCTGGCTGGCCTCGAAGGTGCCCGTGGCGGTGCGGCTGGTGATTCTCTCGAGCGCGGCCTTGCCGCCCAATGCCGTGACCCATTTGTCCAACAGGTGATCCACCGTAGGCGCAGGCTTCGCCGCGGCGGAGGTCTCCTTACCGGGGGCGCACTGAGCGGCCGCGTGCGGCGCGGACAACAAAACCAGGGAAAGGACAATACCGGCCAGCCATCCAAAGCGCAACTTGCTCATCATTCTGTTTCTCCTCTCGATATTTGGAATCCCGGGCCGTACTTGATACGGGAGAACCGTGGCGCGTAGTTCAAGGTCCGCTGCCGGCCCCCGGCAGTACGTGACCGGTCCAGCGGCCGGGCCCTGTCCCCCGACCTTGCCACGCGCGGTTTACTTGGGCCGGGCAAACTTGGCGTCGTCCACCGGGATGTTGTGCTCGATTTTCAGGATGCGCACGGTGAGGCCGGACTCCTCGCGCATCGCGAAGGGGAATTGGATGCCGTCCACCTCGCGGTAGTCGCCGAAGAAGAGCACGGCGTTTTCGCGCGAGTCGCCGTTCATGCGGCTGACGTCCCGGCGCACCAGCAGGCCCGTGTGCAGGTCGAAGTAGATGCGCTCGGGGGGTTTCCCGGGATTGGCGCCTTCGACGATGTCCGCGGCGGCGCCCGCGATATCGGTGCGGCCCACATGCCGCAGGTCGGCGTAGCTCTGGCGGATGTGGATGTCCTCGTAGAAGTCGGCGTCCTTCAGGGACTCCTCGAGCTCCTCGCCGGTCTGGTCGCGCACGCCTTCGGGGGTCTGCATCCAGGCGGCTCTCCCGTCGCAGCCCTGGACAATCGGGGGCACATTGGGAAGATTCATCACCGCCAGGAATTTGTTGGGCGCCTTTTCCCACGATTCCATGGTGCCCTGCACCGGGCCGGTTTCGATCTGGAACTCGACGGTGGCCTCAATGTGGCGCGAGGTCAGCTTCAGTTGCGCAGCCCGGCCGCCAATGGCCGCTTCATAGCGTTCGATGATTTCCGCCGCGCGCGCGCGGGCCGCGGCCGTTTCCGCGGCCGCCTTGCCCGGCGCTTTCCTGGCTGCGGCCGGCGCTGCCTTCGGAGCCGTCTTCGCAGCCCCCTTCGTTTGGCCCGACGCGCTGCCCTGCGCGAAGACTCCCGGACACAAGGCCAGGCCGGCCACGACCAGGGAGACTCTTCTCGCAAGCTGCATCACAGGAGCGGCCTCCACGCCCGCAACCTCGCAACCCGTCCCTTCATCTTAACACTGCGGCACAACCCCTGCGGCCGGGGCACCCGCGCTCGATGCTACACTGACGGGGCCGTGAACGCCGCGTCACCGGACATACCTGCTAGTTCCACCCCCATTCTCGACCGGCTGGCCCCGCTGCCAGCTCCGGGGAGCGCCCGCTCGCGTGTGCCAGAAACGCTGATTGGCCTGGCGATGGTCCTGCTCTTGTTCCTGCTGCTGTTGCACCCGGCAGTGGGGGCTGGGCCAATCGTGGCTCGCGTCCATCGTGTCTGGGCTGCCGCGGGGGTTGACGCTGTGGTGGGCGGCCGTGGTTGTGACTTCCGTAGTTGCAGCATTCGTCGCGGCAGCGGCTGTTCACGAGGCCGCGCACCTGGTCGTGGGCCGCGCTGTGGGATTCGAGGTTCACTCCATCCGAGTCGGGCGGATTCAGTTCGAGCCGCCGTCGAGCATTTCGCTCTATTGCGGGCCGGGCGCGGGTTCCGGCGGATGGACCGGTGGCTGGGTCAATCTGATCCCGGCGCGAACCGACGGCCTGGCCTGGCGAGCCATGGCCATGGTCCTGGCCGGGCCGGCAATTAACCTGGCGACCGCCGCCGCTGTGCTGCTCCTGCCGGCGCCGCAAACGCTCTTCTGGGCGATGTTCGTCCTGAACTCTTGCGTGCTGGGGCTGATGAACCTGGCGCCGTTTCGCAGCCAAGCCATCGAATCGGATAGCGCGCGCATCCTGATACTGCTGCGCAGCCGGGCGCGCGGGGAACGGTGGCTGGCGTTGATGAAGCTGGGCGCGGAGCTGCATCAAGGGAAAATGCCCGAGGTTCTCTCGCTCGAGTTCATCGCCCTGGCCGTAGCCGTGCGCGACCATTCGCCGGACACGGTGGCCGCCCACGCCCTGGCCTACTCCTCGGCGTTCCACGGTAAGCGGAGTGATGAGGCCGCGCAACACCTGGAAACCTGCCTCACGTACTCCGCTTACGCCATGCCTGCGGTGCGCGAAGCTCTGCCCTGCGACGCCGCGATTTTTCAGGCGCGCCGGCGCCGGCGCCCCGACCTGGCCGAACAGTGGCTGGCCCTGATCCCCAGGCGCATCCAACTCCCCGCCCTGCGCACCCGCGCGGAGGCGGCCATCCTGGAAGCGCGCGGCCCCTCCGCCTGCTCGACCGGTGGAAAGAGGAAGTGCGCGAGATGCGCGACGCCTCACCCAAAATGGCGTGCGCCTCATCCGCAGCTTGGCATCCATGGGCGGCGACTATTGCCCGAAGACTTTTTCGAACTGGAACTGGATGAGGAAGCCGCGCTTGGGGCCGTTGGGACCGAGGCCGATGGGGGCGGCGACACCGATTTCGATGAGCGTCTTGCCGGCGGTGAGCAAGCCGTAGCGCACTCCCGGCGACACCAGCCACGACAGCGCCGTGGTGCGCGAACCTACGGTGAGTCCCGGCTCAACTTCATGCCCGTAGGAGCCGCCGGCTTCGAGGAAAATGTGGATGTCGTGGTTCGCGCCGCCGGCGGTTTCCCGTTCGAGGGGACGGAGGCCGAGGGCGGTGGCCCAGGTGGCGTTATGTAAGGCGAACTCGCGGGCCGAGCCGGGCGTGGGGTCGTCAGCCGAGGGCAGCGCGGAATAATTGAACGACTGGAAGAGGAACACCGGGCCGCCCCAGTCTTTGGCCGCGGCCACGTCCCAGGCAAAGCCCGCCGAGCCGCTGCCCGTGCCCTTGCGGAAGCCGCCCGTAGGGAGAATCACTTGCGGCCCCATGGTCAGCGTGATGGGCGCGGTGGACTCATCGAGGAAGCGGTAGCGGATGCCGATGGTGGAATCGGCGTAGCCGTAGGCGCTCGCGGTGGTCGAGCCGTTGAGCCGCTGCCGCGCGCCGCCCGCGGGGGTGATGACGTCGAGCTCCAGCCGATCGGTGAATCCCCATTCGGTGCGGAAGAAGAAAAGAAACTCGTCCTCGTTCACGCGCCCGGCGGGCGTCGCGAACCGCCGCGTCCCGTAGCCGAACTGGTGGATCACCTGAATCGAGTTCTTCAATTGGGTGAAGGGTCCGCCGGCCACAAAGGCGTAGTCGGGCTCCTCCGGCTGGGCTATTTCCGGAGCTTTCTGCGCCGGAGGCGCCTGCGCCCAGCCCGCCCCGGCCGTGACACCCGTCGCCAGCATCACTCCCAGCATCACCTTGAACCGTCGCATCCCCACACGCACCTTTCTCGGGAAGTTAGAAGGCAGAAGGCAAAAAGCAGGAAAAAAAACAAACCGTAGGGGCGACCCGGTGGGTCGCCCGCATCCGCTCAGTCACCCGCGAACCGGGCGACCCACCGGGTCGCCCCTACGGTTTCTGCCTTCTCAGTTCTGCCTTCTGCCTTTCCCTCACACCGCCAAGAACAGCCCGGTGACGTACATCACCGCGAGGCCCGCGCAGAAGCCGGCGAAGTGCAGGCCCGTGACCAGCGAGCCGCCGGCGGCTTCCCCGCGCGCGCGCACCATCTGCCGGCCAATCTCCACCACCACCTGGAAAACGGCGCCCGCGCCGATGGCCAGAAACAGCACGGCGAACACCGGCGAAGGAGCGAATCCGCCGAGCGCGCTGCCCAGGATCGTGGGCACCCCGGCCAGCGCGCCCAGTCCAATCAGATGGGCGATGCGCGTGCCGCCCTGGCCCAGCTTGGCGCGCACAATCGGCGCCACCACGGCGATGCCCTCAGTAAGGTTGTGAATCATGAAGCCGATGATGAGCAAGGCGCCCGTGGCCATCTCCCCCAGCGCGTAAGCCCCGCCGATGGCCAGACCTTCACCCATGTTATGCGCGCCGATGCCGAAGGCGATCAGGTAGGCCAGCAGCAGCGGCGCTTCTCCGCCCGCGTGCCGGCGGCGTTGCACGCTGCGCGCAAAGGTGTAGAGGCCCAACAGACTCAGCGTCAGCCCGATCACGATCAGCCCCACGCCCTGGAACGGCCCGGCCAATTCCGCGCCCTCCTCGATGGCGTCGGCCAGCGCGTCCACCCCCAGGTACACCAGCAGGCCCACGGTGAGGCTCAGCAGGAAGTCGTAAGCGGCCGTCCCCAGGGAACGCAGGAACGGAAGCCACAGGATACCCAGGAAAACGGGGATCACCCCGACGTAAACGCCCAGCATGGCGAAGGTGCACAGGTTGGCCAGGTCGAAAAGAGGCGTGGCCGTGGCCACGGCGATCTCCTGCGTGAACACCAGGCCGTTGGGGGTGAACAGGGCGATCTCATAGGGCTCGCCTTCGGTCCAGGGATAGGGGATGCGCACGCGGGCCGTGCCCAGGCGGGGGATGGTAGCGGAAGGCTCGGCGCTGAACTCCCACGAAGCGCGATTGGTCCAGCCCACCTGCACCTGCGCAATGGTGACTTCCTCCGGGCCCACGTTGCGGACGTGCGCGATGATCTCTTCCGGCTTCAGCACCACGCGCTCGAAGGCGATGTTCTCCACCGGGGCCGGGGGCGCCTGCAAGCGGAAGCCGCCCGATTGCGCGGCAAACAGATAGACCAGCGCAGCCAGCAGGGCCAAGGGTCCCAGCGCGCTCAGCCACACGATAGCCCGCGAAGCGGGCGTAGTTGCCCTCCCTTCGCTCATTCGCCGGCCCCTCCGGCCTTGGGGGCCGGCTTGGACGTTCTCGGGGGCGCCGCGTGCAGTGCGTGCTCATCCCCGGCGGGCTTCTTGCCCGCCTTCATCGGCTTCACACGGCCCACGCGGAACCAGCCCATCAGGCCCAGCTCCATGTGCTCGGTGAAATGACACTGGAACATATAAGCGCCGGGCAGGTCGTACTTGAACTCCAGGATGGCGCGCTCGGCGATGCCCAGGCTGACAACGTCGGTAATCTCCTGCGGCTGGCGGGCGGTGCCCGTGCGGATCAGGCCGAACATGTTGCCGTGGATGTGGGGAGCCATCATCTCCTCGAAGATGTTCATCACGTACATGCGCACCGGTTCGCCGAGCTTGAGGTCAATGGGATGGTCGGCGTACTGGAAGGCCTTGCCGTTCCAGGCGTAGAAATCGGCTTCGCCGTCGCGGTCCAGGTCGAAGGCGCTCATCATCATGGCCAGTTCGCGCATCGGCGGGCGGCCTTCCTGGGGCTCCACGATAAGCATGCCGTACAGCCCGTTCTGGATGTGCTTGCTGGTGGGGTTGGCGTGGCAATGGTACGGGAACACCCCGTACGGCTTGGCTTCGAATTCATACGTAAAGCTGCCGCCCGGCGGCACCAAGCCGAAGACGCCGTCCATTTCCGCCGGATGCACGCCATGGAAGTGGATGGAATGCGGCACGGCGCCGGCGTTCACCAGCGTGACCCGTAACAATTCGCCCTCCCGGGCGCGCAGCACCGGCCCCGGGACCTTGCCGTTGAACGTCCACGACGGGAACTTGATGCCCGGGGCCACTTCATGCATCACACCCTCTTCGATCACCAGGGTGTACTCGTGAACCTTGCGCTCCTTCGGCGGGGGCGCGGTTTCCGGGTCGAAGACGTCCGTGGTTGCGCGACGCTGCTCTTTCGGGAATGAGTACTGGTAGGTCTCACTGCCCAGCGTGGGCGGCGGCATATGGCGCCCGCGGTGGCCCTGCGCGGTTCCCGGCGCCTGGTGCGGGCCGCTGCCGGCCGGCTGCTGCGCGGATGCCAGCGTCAATTCCGCGCCCACCCCGCCGCGCCCGTTCCCAGCGGTCGCCGGCGGCGGCCCGCCCCAGGGGAGCACCATCGCCGAAGCCAGCAGCACCAGCAAGCCCGCGGCAAGCAGCGGCCGCGCCAGCCCGCGCCGGGGTCCACGCGCCTCCCGGTCCTGCTTCTGATCCAACCCGTCCGGCCCTCGCATTGCTCCTCCTACTTAACCGCAGTTAATGCTCCAGAATAATCTTTATTAATACCATCTGTCAAGTGCGGCGGGCCGGAGTAACAGCTCTTTCCTCGGCCGGTCCCCTTCCGCCGCCGCTCCTTTTCCGCAGGGACGGGACGGCCAGGGACCTGCCTGGCCGACAGCGACCTGCTGTACCCTTACCGGGTCTGGGAGGCCAGCCATGGAGAGGAAGAACGTTGCCACGGGCACGCCGTGGGAACCCCTCGTGGGTTACTCGCGCGCGGTGCGCGTGGGCGCCCTGGTTCACGTGAGCGGCACTACGGCCACGGGGCCGGACGGGAAGCTCGTCCCCGGCGACGCCTACGCGCAGGCGGTGCAAACGCTGCGCAACATCCAGGCGGCGCTGGAACGCGCGGGCGCGCGGCTCGCGGACGTGGTGCGCACGCGCATGTACGTCACCAACATCCAGGACGACTGGGAAAAGGTCGGGCGCGCCCACGGCGAGTTCTTCGGCGCCATTCGGCCGGCTACCTCCATGGTGGAGGTGCGGAGATTGATTGACCCGGGAATGCTGGTGGAAATCGAAGCCGAAGCGTATTGCCAAATGTAGGAGCGGGGCGCCGGGCGGGAGTCCGTCTCAGCCTTATCTCAGGCGCTTGAGGTCTTTCTTGGCTTCTTCCAGATCGGGCTTGAGGCGCACCGCCTTTTCCAGCTCGGCGACGGCCTCCGGTTTGCGTCCGAGTCTCTCGAGCACCAGACCCAGGCGCCAATGTCCGTGGGCCACGGTAGGCCAGTTGGGTTCCGGCTCCTGGGTGAGGTACTTGCGGAAGTACTTCTCCGAGCGCGCGTAGTCCTTGCCGTCGGTGAGGATCACGCGGCCGGCGTTGTAGTAGGGCGAGAGATTGTCGGGGACGGTCTTTTCGGCCTGCGCCAGCACCGCATCCAGTTCCGCCCACCGCTGCTGGTAGGCGTAGAGCCCCGCCAGGCTGGCGTACGCGCCGATGCGCTGCGGGTCAATCTTCAGAGCTTCCTGGAAGTGCTTCTCGCTCAGGTCATGCTTCTTCTGCGCCGGCTGGGCGTAAAAGTTGCCCAGGGTCAACCGCGCGGAGTAATTGGCGGGGTCGGCCTCGACGGCTTTGCGGTAGAGCGATTCGAGGCCGTCGGTCCTTTTCTCGATCTGCGCGGCGCGCGCCTGTGCCAGGTAGCCGCGCGCGGCGTCCAGGCGGGCGATTTCGTCAATCAACGCCTGCGCCTTCTTCTTGTCGCCGCCGACGATGCCCGGGGCGCGCAGGTGAAACTCCATCAGCGCGATGCGCGGGGGGATCAGGCGCGCGTCGAGCGCCAGCGACGCCTCAGCTTCCCTCTTGAAGCGGCGGGCCAGCCCGAACTGGCTGAAGATGCCCGCGGACTCGGCCTTGCGGCCGTAGATGGCGGAGACGGTGTAGCGGTATTCGCCGTTCTTGGGGTCGAGCGCGGCGGCCTTCTCGGCCAGGGTGAGCGCGGCATCCAGGTCGCCGTACTCGAGCTTCACCCAGCTCAAGTAGTAATTGGCCTGGGCGTCGTTGGGATTGGCCTTCAGGCGCTGCTCGGCCACGGCCCGCAAGCGTTTCCAGTGGCCGCCAGTGAGCAGCGCGTCCGGCGCCAGGTCGCTGGCCGCCAGCGAGCACACCAGCGCCGCGCCAACCGCCAACCATGGAATTGCCCGCCGCACCAATCGCCCCCTTCAGGCTACAAGCTACGACACTTAGACGCACGTTTAGATGCGAATGTAAGCGTCGCAGTTTACTACGCGAGCTGGACCGACATGCCCCCGTTGCAGGTCTCGGCCACGTTCCCCATGATGCCGCAAGCCGCCGGACGTCCGTGCCCCCTTGGCGTGGCGAAGAACTCCTCAAGAAAACAATTGCTCCACGGAACTGCCGATGGTACCCTTAGCGAACAAAAAGCGAATTGCTGGGCGAAGGGGAGGTGAAGACGATGGGCAATTCCCTGGCGGTGCGTCAGACGGACGGGATGCAGCGCGCCCGCGCCGCGGTTCAGGGCCAGGAGCCGAGTGCGGAGGCGTTGCGCGGGGTGGTGCGCGAGCTGCAAGCGCGCGACCGGGTCGGTGACGTCATCACCGCCATCAAGCACATCCCCTCACGCGAAGCGCGGTGCGTGCCGATGCCCGATTGGGTGCGCCCGGAGCTGGCGGCGGCGTATCGCGCCCGGGGCGTCACGGAACTCTACACGCACCAGGCCGCGGCGGCCGAGGGTGTTCGCTCCGGGCGCAACGTGGTGGTGGTGACCCCCACCGCTTCCGGCAAGACGCTCTGCTACAACCTGCCGGTGCTCAACGCCGTCCTGGAAAACCCGGATACGCGCGCGTTCTACCTCTTCCCCACCAAGGCGCTGGCGCAGGACCAGCTTGCCGAGCTGCATTCGCTGAACCGCGCGCTGGACGACTCGTTCGGCGTGTTCACTTACGACGGCGATACTCCTGCCGACGCCCGCAAAGCCATCCGCCAGCAGGGCCACATCGTGCTGACCAACCCGGACATGCTGCACGCCGGAATCCTGCCGCACCACACGCGGTGGACCCGTGTCTTCGAGAACCTGCGTTTCATCGTGCTCGACGAGCTGCACACCTACCGCGGGGTGTTCGGCTCGCACCTCGCCAACGTGCTGCGGCGGCTGCAACGCATCGCGCGGTTCTATGGGAGCGATCCGCAATTCATCTGCTCGTCGGCGACCATCGCCAATCCGGGAGAATTAGCGCGGGCGCTGCTGGAAAAAGACGCGGTGGTGATCGAGGAGAATGGCGCTCCCGCCGCGGAGAAGTATTTCGTCTTCTACAACCCGCCGGTGGTCAGCCGCTTCCTGGGCATCCGCCGGAGTTACATCGGGGAAACGTCGGGCCTGGCGCAGCAGTTCCTGGCGCGCGGCCTGCAAACCATCGTCTTCGCCAACTCGCGGCTGAACACGGAAGTGCTGCTCACGTATTTGCAGCAGGCCACGCCGCTCGTGCCGGGGGCGCCAGAGACAATCCGCGGCTATCGGGGAGGTTACCTGCCGGGCGAGCGGCGCGAGATCGAGCGCGGCCTGCGCGAAGGCGCCGTCCGCGGCGTGGTCTCCACCAATGCTCTCGAGCTGGGCATTGACATTGGCTCGCTGGACGCTTGCGTGCTGGCCGGCTACCCCGGAACGATTGCGTCCACGTGGCAGCGCGCGGGGCGCGCCGGGCGGCGCAGCGGCAGTTCGTGCGCGGTGCTGGTGGCGTCGTCCGCGCCGCTCGACCAGTACATCGTCAAGCACCCGGACTACTTCTTCTGCCGCTCGCCCGAACACGCCTACCTCCAGGCAGACAACCTCGAAATCCTGGTCAACCACCTGAAGTGCGCGGCCTTCGAGCTGCCCATCGCCGAAGACGAAACTTTTGGCGCGCCCGCCGGCGAAGACAGCGCCGCCGACCGCCGCGCGGATCTTGCGGCCATCTGCGCGCGGCTGGCGGAGGCCGGCTTCCTGCACCGCAGCGGCGCGCACTGGCACTGGACGCAGGAGGCTTACCCGGCCGACGCCGTCAGCCTGCGCGCGGCCACCTCGGACAACTTCGTGATTATTGACATCACGCCGGGCGACCAGCACACGCCGCGGGTCATCGGCGAAACGGACTTCTCGACCGCCCTGACCATCGTCCACCCCAAAGCCATTTACCTGCACGGCGCCGAACAATTCCACGTGGAGCGGCTGGACTTCGAGGCCCGCAAGGCCTACGTGAAGCGCGTGGACGTGGATTACTTCACCCAGGCCATCAAGTACACGCAGGTGAAGGTGCTCGACCCGGCCGCGGAGCTGGACGCCCCGGGCCCCGCGGCCCGCGCCCACGGCGACGTGCTGGTGCGGTCGCAGGTGGTCGGCTTCAAGAAGATCAAGTTCTTCACCCTGGAAAACGTCGGCGACGGCAAGCTGGAACTGCCGGAGAACGAGATGCACACCACCTCGTACTGGATCACGCTGCGGCGGCCCCTGGTCGAGGCGCTGCCCTTCCCCGTTTCCGACCGCCAGGACGGCATGTTCGGCCTGCTGCATGCGCTGGAATCGGTGGCCACGCTGCTGCTGATGTGCGACCGGCGCGACCTGGGCGCCGCCATCGGCGAGCGCCCGCCGGCGCTTCAGGGTTCGCCGCCTGTAGGGGCGACCCGGTGGGTCGCCCCTCATTCGGAGGAACCTGCGCCGGGTGCACTCGCATCCGGGTCGTCGGAAGTCGCAAACCGGGCCACCCACCGGGTCGCCCCTACAGCCGGCGTTGAAGAGCTCTTCGAGCCGAACTTGTACCTGTACGACGCCTATCCCGGCGGGATCGGCTTCAGCGAGCCGCTGTTTCGCGTTCACGATGTGCTCCTGGCCAAAACGCGGGATTTGATTCAGGCCTGCGGATGCCAGCAGGGATGCCCGTCGTGCGTGGGGCCAGCAGGGGAGAAGAGCGAGCAGGCCAAGGCCGTGGCCCTGGCCATTTTGGAACGGCTGTGTGGATGAAGCCGTGTGTGGAAAAAACAAAGGATGACGCGGAGGCGCAGAGCGCACAGAGACCCACGGAGAAATCTCCGCGCGCCTGTGCTCGCTCTGTTTCTCCGCGTCGTCTTTTGATTCTTGGTTTCTCGCCATGAGTGCACACTTCGACAGGTTCGCCGGGGTGAGCGCGCTGCGTAGCGCGGTGCGGCGGGCGCAGCCGGCGCACGCGGAGGTGCGCGCCGATCTGCCTCAGGGCGCAGAGCGGCTCCTCTGGTTGCTTGGGGCGGCCTGCGCGCGGAACCGCTACGGCGAACACTTGCAGTTGCAGCGCTGGTTTGCGGAGCCAGCCGGGTGTGCGGCGCCGAATGGAGCGCTCGAGGTGTTGGTGCCGGGGGGCGCCGGCAGCGGCGCGGCCTGCGCCGCGGACCCCGCCCAGTGGCTCTTCCTCGACACCGAGACCACCGGACTGGCCGGCGGCACGGGGACGTATGCGTTTCTGGTGGGCGTGGCCTGGTGGGAGGCGGGCGGCTTGCAGGTGGAGCAGTTCTTCATGCGCGACTACACGGAGGAACACTCTATGCTGGAGGCGCTGGCGGAGCGGCTGCGCCAGCGCCCGGTGCTGGTCACCTACAACGGGAAGACCTTCGACTGGCCGCTGCTGGAAACGCGTTACCGCATGACGCGCTGTATCCCTGGGCCCGAGCCCGCCGCGCACCTCGACCTGCTGCACGCGGCGCGCGTGTTATGGCGGCTGCGCCTGGGGTCGGTGCGGCTGGCGGAGATCGAGCGGCAGGTGCTCGGGCAAAACGGCGGGCTGCCGTGGAGCCGGGCCGGCGACGTGCGCAGCGAGATGATCCCGCACATCTACTTTCAGTTCCTGCGTGGCGGCTCGCCGGGATTATTGATCGACGTGCTGCGCCACAACCAGATGGACCTGCGCGGGCTGGCCCTGCTGGCCGGGCGGGTGATCGCCCTGCTCAACGACCCGGAGGCCGCAGAAGCCGACGCGCACGAGTGGTATGGCGTGTCGCGGATGGTGCGCCGGCGCGCGCCACATCAAAGCAAGCGGGCGCGCGCACTCTTCGAGCGTTCGCGCCAAGCGGGCTTGCCCGCGCCGCTCGACCTGGCCGCCTTGCGGGAGCTGGCGGTGCTGGCCCGCCGCGAACGCGACCACGCCCGCGCCGCCGCCCTGTGGGAGGAACTGCTCGCCCGTGGCGCAGCCACTCTTGGCTGCGCCGGTTCCCTCGAAGCTGACGTTGCCCAGCCCGTGGGGCCCGGCCTTGACTGGTTCTTTTCGTCCCGGCCCGCAGGGGAACGGAAGCTCACCCCAACGCAGGACGATGTCGCACAGCCAGGAGTGGCTGTGCTACTCGAAGCCCTCGAGCAGCTCGCCATCCACGCCGAGCGTCGCTTACGCGACCCGGCGCGCGCCCTGGCGTTCACCCGCGCGGCGATGGCCGCGCTTCGCGCCGCTACCCGCGCCGGCCTAGTCCATGCCGGAAGGGCCATGCGCCTGCGCAACACGCTGGAGAAGCGCAGGAACCGGTTGTTGGGAGAGATGGGGACTGCTGGCGAGGAGAAACCGCCGGAGAGTGCCGACCTCGGACCGCGGCTTCCTGACTTCTTGACATCCTGACTTCTTGACTTCCGCTCCCTACTTCCGGCCTTCCCTGCCGCCGCTGTTCGCCATGTGGTTCAGATAGCCGCTGATTAGGTCCGGCTCAATGCGTTCGACGAGGATTTCGCTGAGCGCCACGCCATCCGGGTAGAACCGCACCGGCTCGGCCAGGGCGCGGTCCTGGAGTTCCACGCGCTTGCCCCGCACCATCAAGGTCAAGGTGTAGGTCTGGCGTTTGGGGTCGGTCTTATTCAGCCGCAGCGCGAGCGGGCCGATGCGGGTGAACTCCGCGGACGGCTGCAACATAAACGGGAAGCGCTGCAACCGCTTCGGCTGGGCGGCCCATGTTACCCGCGCTGGGGCGGCCAGCGCGGGGGGAGCGGATGCCTCCGCCCCCGGGGAAGTCCGCGGGAGCCTCCCGGCGGGCTGCGCGGGCGCTGGCATTACCTGCGCGGCTATTGGACTCGCGGGTCCCGCGGGGTCCACTCGCGGCGCGCGCGAAACAGCCGCGCCCATCAGAAACGCAGCCACCACACCGGCGCCACAGACTCCAATGGGCACGAACCGCGGCACTACGGGGAGCCGCAGCCTTGGCGGTTTGGCGCGCTCGGCGGCTAAGAACAGGCGCTCCGGTTGTGGAAGCCCATAGACGGTATCGTCCGGCCTGGCGGTGGGTGGGTCCGGGATCAGGAATGGGATAAGGAAGCGGCGCGCGGCCTGCACGGTGCTCCTGCCTTTCTCTGCGGACATCTAATCGGAGCACTCCGGTGGCCACCGCGTCCCCGAAAGGGAATCCGCAGGCAGGAACCCGGCAGGGCCAGCGTGGGGGACTACGGGGGAGGCTAAACCCGCCGGGTTTGAAGCGCATGGAGGCCGCCACCGAGGCCCTCCCACCGCCTCAGGCCATTACGCAGGGTTGCGGGGCCTTGTTGTTGCGGCTTGGCGCGGTGCGGGGCGCCACTAGTACCGGCAAGAACGGGGTGGCGCCGTGTAATTCCTGCAATTGCGCGGCGGTCTTCACCGTGGATTTTTGGGGCCGCGCGCCGGGACGCGGCGCGGGGGCCAGGCCAAGCGCGCGGATCAGCCGGTCGAAGACCATCCGCGTGGTTCCCTCCAGGCTGACGCATTCGGCTGCCTGGCACTTCAGGAACACGCCTCCTTCTGCGCTCTCGAAGGAAAAGAAGTTCGGCCGGCGGAAGAGGTTCGTGCGGGTCTTGTACTTCCCTTCCAGGACCGCGCTATACAGCCCAAAGTAGCGCGCGGCGGCCTCTTCGCTTTCGAAGCGGACGCGGAAGACCAGGGCCAGGTCCTTGGTGCGCTCCTGCTCGTAGATGGCGTAGCGGTCGCCGGTCCAGGCGGGGGAGACGGAAGCAGCGCGCTCCTCATCGAGCAACTGCTTCAGCATGGCGTGGGCGCTGAATTCGCCCAGCACGTTGTCGTCGAGTTTTTTCCAGCCCGAGGGCAAGTTGCGCGTCAGGTCGGGCAGGTCCACGGCCGCCGGCGCCACCTCGTTCAGATACTTCTCCGGATGCAGGATCTGCTGCGTGGAAAGGGGCGGCTCTTCGAAAACGCGGGTGAACTCCTTCCACGACGGTCCCGCCTTGAGCACCTCCTGCGCGAAGACCGCCCCGGCGATGTAGGGGAAAAGCAGCACGTCGCGCAGGAAGGGCGGGGCCTTGACCATTTGCGGCGTATTGGCCATTTCTGCGCCCATTTGCGCGCGCATCAGCGGGCCGAGGTTGGGCAGGTCGCGGGCGCTGTGCTGCTGGCCGCGCATCAGGTAATCGAACATGGCCACGGTGGCGGCGCCTTCGATCACCGCGCTGCGCGCCAATCCCGCGTCGTCGTTGGGCTTGGCAGCGTCGGACCACTTCTCCACCTGGAAGTGCTGATCGTGCAGGGCGTGGGTCAGCTCGTGGGCCATCACCATTTCCCGCTGCGCGCCGGGTGCGATCCAGTCGGCGATGTAGAACTCGCCGCCCCTGGGGTCGTAGAGCCCGGCGATCTGTTCGCTGAGCAGGTCCACCAGGAAGGCGTCCAGGTCGAAGTCCCGGGGCAGCAGGCCGAACTTCACCAGGGCCTGGCGGTCGGCATAACGCTTGGCCGGATCCTTGTCTTCGCGGAGCTGCTTCAGGACGTAGTCCCGGATTTCTTCGCGCGTCCGCAGGCTCTTCTTCAGCGGTGTTTTCACCGGCAGGGAGAGGATGCGGCTCATGTCCTCCATCACCCGGTCGGCGGTGCGGAAGAACTCGGCGTCGGGGGGCACGGCCGCTTTCGGCGCCGGATTTTGCGCCGGGGCCGCCTGAGCCGCCGCCGGGCTCGGGAGCAGCAGGAAAAGCACCGCCAGCCAAAGAGCGCGCCGCGTCGAGGTCATGCCCTTCAGGATAGCAGATTCTCGAGCCCGGCCCGGCGGCTCGCGGATGCAAGGTTTTGCCGGGCAACCGTTCCCAGCTCATGGAGGACTCCATGAAGAGGTTCAAGCGCCTGGGCGGCCTGGTTCTCGCCGCCCTTTTGGTCATACCGGCCGCCGAAGTCATGACCCGCGGCCTTTCCCCAGCGCCGCCGGTTGTCACCACACAGGGCCAAGCCCCCGTGAAGGTTCCCGCGAAGGCCGCGGGCAAAGCCGCGGCGCCCGCCCCCACGGAGATCACCCTAGACCTCGCCCAAGCCGTGGGGGCGACGTTGCCGGCCAGCTCGCCCAGCCTGAGGGCCGTCACGTTCAAGACCGCCGACGGCAAGGAGGGTTGGGTGGTGAACATCCCCGGGGGGCGGCCCATTGCTACCCCGGCGTTTGCTGGCGGCCTCCTGTTCGTCGGCGGCGGCTACGGCTCGCACGAGTTCTACGCGTTCGACGCGGCCACCGGCAAGCTGGCCTGGCAAATCAAAACCGCCGACGACGGGCCCACGGCCGCCGTGGTGGAAGATGGCCTGGTGGCGTTCAACACCGAGAGCTGCACGCTCATCGTGGTGGACGCCAAGACCGGGAAAGTCATCTGGCAGGAATGGCTCGGCGACCCGCTGATGAGCCAGCCCGCCGCGTGGAAGGGCCGTATCTACATCGCATATCCCAAGGGCGGCCGCGGCCAGGGGCCGGCGCCGAAGCCCGCTGGCCCAGAAGGCCCTCCGGTGATCCATCCCGGCGAGGGCAGCCATCGCCTGCTGAGCGCCGACCTGCGCACCGGCCGCCACATCTGGGAGTACCCCATCCCCGGCGACGTCATTTCCGCGCCGGTGATTGACGACGGCATCGTGTATTTCACCTGCTTCGATGGCACCTCGTTCGCTCTCGACGCCTTCGACGGCCGCCTCATCTGGCGCAAGCAAAACGCCGGTACCAGCGCCCCGGTGGTCTCCGGTCGCGACGTCTTCTACAGCAAAAAAGAAGTGCGCCAGGGCAAGGCGCGCGAGGGATTGATGCGCGCCGATAAGACCAAAGGCGACGAGAAAATCGCCCAGGCGCTTGCCGCCGGCCCCGCCGGTTATCTGGAACAAGGCAAGGGCGGGGGCGTCGCGCTGCGTGCGCAGCAGGTGGCCACGCTGGACTCTTCGGTGGGCTTCAGCACGCCGCCCGCGGCCGCCGGGCTGGGCGCGGCCAATCGCCACCTCGGCGTAAGTTCGGTGGCGGGGGGCTGGGCCTACCAAGGGTCGCGCCCCGTATTACGCGACGGCCAATTGCTCAACGCCCAGGGCCGCTACATCAATTCCGTGGCCGCGGCCAGCGGCGCAACGGGCTGGCGCGCGAAGGTCACCGGCAGCGGGCTCGACGACGACGCGCAGGTCTTCTCTCCCCCCGCGCTCGGGCGCGAGTACATGTACCTGACCAGCAGCGCCGGGCACATCGTGTCCGTGCGCCAGCGCGACGGCCGCCTCGGGTTCGCCTATGCGTTCAACCGGCCCATGGCCTTCCAGCCCGCCCTGGCCAACGGCAACGTGTACGTGGGCACCGTGGACGGGCTGCTCATCTGCCTCAAGACCGGCGCCGCCGACGCGGACGGCTGGTACGCCTGGGGCGGCAACGCGCAGCACAACAAGTAGCACAGGCTTGTAGCCTGTGCGCGGTCACCTGTCAGCCTTCGGGCCGTCAGCCAGCAGCGCTCAGCCAGCGGGTTCATGGCCAGGCTGCGCCAATCCCGGCATTGACGCACTCCCGTCGCGCGCCTATCATCCGCGCATGGAACCTCTGCCGATGCACCGCCCGGTGCGGTTGCTGGTCTTGCTCCTGGCTGTCACTCCGTTCGCGATGGCGCAGCAATCGCCACCGGCAGGCGCCGAAGCCGTTTCCCTCTTTGGCAAGCCGCTCACGCCTGCCGCGCCAACAGGCGATGCCTTGCGCCGCCTGGAAGAAAACCTGGAGGCCGCGCGCAAAGCCTATGAAGGCAATCCGGGCGACCCGGACGCGATCATCTGGCTGGGACGCCGCACCGCCTACTTCGGCCGTTTCCGTGAAGCCATCGCCATCTACACGCGCGGCGTCGAGAAGCACCCGCGCGACCCGCGGCTCTATCGCCACCGCGGGCACCGATACCTCAGCGTGCGCGAGTTCGACCGGGCCATCGCGGACCTGGAGAAGGCCGCGCAACTTGTCCGCGGCAAGCCGGATCAGGTCGAGCCCGACGGCCAGCCTAACGCCCGCAACATCCCCACCAGCACCACCCAGTCGAACATCTGGTATCACCTAGGCCTGGCGTATTACCTGAAGGGTGACTTCCGCAACGCCCTCCGCGCCTACCGCGAGTGTGAGAAGGTCTCCAGAAACGACGATATGCGCGCCGCCACCGGTCACTGGCTGTACATGACCCTGCGCCGGATGGGCCGCGACGCCGAGGCCAAGAAAGTGCTCGAGCCCATCCATGAAACAATGGACATCATCGAGAACGCTTCCTACCACCGCCTGCTGCTGATGTATAAGGGCGCGCTCACGGCGGAAGAGGTGCTGGGGAAAGCGGGGGAAGGAATTGACCAGCCCACTACCGGCTACGGCGTGGCCAACTGGCACTTCTACAACGGCCGCCGCGACCAGGCCGTCGAACGGCTGCGGGCCATCCTCAGCGGCGAGCAGTGGGCCGCCTTCGGCTACATCGCCGCCGAAGCCGATCTGCATCGGCTCGGAATCCCGAGGACCTCCACGGCCGCCTTTGTTGTTCCCTGAGTGTTCGGCACCTCAAAACACCGGCGGTACCCCACGGCAGGTTACTACTGGCCGAAAGTACACTCGACACGCGCGCTTCCTTCAAATAGCCTGGGGGGGAACATCCAAAGAGGGCCCAGCCACGCACGGTGCGTCCGCACCGTTCACCCTCCCGATGACGTGCCAGGAGTGCGCCTTGCGAATCGCGACTCCCAGTCCGGCTGGTACAAATCTGCGCAAAGACCTGCTCATGGGTGTGGCCCTGGCGACCGCCTATTTTGTTGCCGGAAAGATGGGACTGCGCCTGGCCTCGGTGAACCCTAGCGCGACCGCAGTTTGGGCGCCCACGGGAATCACCGTGGCGGCGTTCTTGATGCTCGGTTACCGGGTCTGGCCGGGCATTCTGCTGGGAGCATTTCTCGTCAACGCCACCACGGCGGGCTCGCTGGCCACTTCGCTGGCCATCGCGGCGGGCAACACATCGGAGGGTTTGCTGGGCGCCTGGCTGGTGAACCGCTATGCGGGAGGCCGCAACGCCTTTGATCGCGCCCGCGACATCTTCCGCTTTGCGTTTCTTGCGGGGATGGTGTGCACCGTGGTGAGCGCAACGATCGGCGTCACCGGCCTGGCGCTGGCGGGATTTGCGGAGTGGGCCGCTTACGGGGGCATCTGGCTTACCTGGTGGCTGGGTGATGCCGTGGGCGCTATCGTGGTGGCGCCCCCGGTGATCCTGTGGACAAACAAGGGTCTGCCCGGTCCCACGCGGAAACAGGTCTTGGAAGGCGCGGCCCTGCTGCTGTATCTCTTCCTGGTAGGCCAGGTGGTGTTTGGCAGTTTCTTTCAAACCACCGCGCCGAGTTATCCGCTGGAGTTCCTGTGCGTGCCGTTTCTGGTCTGGGCGGCCTTCCGGTTTGGCCAGCGCGTTTCCTCTCTTGCTGTCTTGCTGCTGGCGGGAGTGGCCATCTGGGGCACGCTGCAAGGCTCGGGGCCATTCGTGCGGACCACTCAGAACGAATCGCTCCTGCTACTCCAGTCGTTCGTCGGCATCATGTCGCTGATGACCCTGACGCTGGCCGCGGAGGTCGCCGAGCACAAGAGAGCCGAGGAGGAAGTGCGGCGTCTGGCCACTACGGATCCACTGACCGGCCTGGCCAACTACCGCCAGCTGACGCAAGTATTGGAGGCAGAGATCAAGCGCTCCGACCGCACCGGCCGGCCCTTCGCCCTGCTGCTGCTGGATATGGACGGCCTCAAGAAAGTGAACGACACGCAGGGCCACTTGGCCGGCAGCCGCGCGTTGTGCCGTGTGGCCGACGCCGTGCGCGCCCAGAGCCGGGAAATCGACACTGCGGCGCGCTACGGCGGCGATGAGTTTGCCCTGATCCTGCCGGAATCCAACGCCGACGCCGCGCGGCAAGTGGCCCGGCGCATCGGTGAATGCCTGGCCGGGGACTCGGGCGAGCCCCGCCTTACGGTCAGCTTTGGAGTCAGCCAGTATCCCCGCGACGGCGCCAGCTTCGAGCCGCTCGTTCGGACCGCCGATTCCGCCCTTTACGAGATGAAGAGCCAGCGGAGGGTCCGCGGGGGCGTGCTGCGGGCGTAAAAGTCCTGCCTGGGTTCTCCAAGCGATTCAGCGGGACCTTGACAGGTGTATTGCTCCCCTGATATAGCTACCCATATGAAGACCACCGTGGAGATTCCCAATACCCTGTTGGCCGAGGCCCGCAAAGTCGCCTCCAGAGAGGGCACCACACTGAAGGCATTAATCCAGGATGGCCTGCGGCGCGTGCTCGCCGAACGCAAGCGCCCAATGCGCTTTCGGCTCAGGGACGTGTCTTTCAAAGGGCAGGGGCTCCAGCCGGAGTTCGCCGACGCCTCTTGGGAGCAGATTCGCGATGCGATTTACGAAGGCCACGGCTCGTGATCGCGGTGGACGCCAATATTCTGGTCTATGCCCACAGGGTGGACTCCGTATGGCACCAAGCGGCCAAGAAGAGAGTCGCGGAACTGGCGGAAGGCCCCGCGCCGTGGGCGATTCCCTGGCCCTGCTTGCACGAGTTTCTCGCTGTCGTCACGCATCCGCGCATTTACAAACCGCCGACGCCAACGGATACGGCGCTGGACCGGATTCAAGCTTGGGTCGAGTCTCCCACCCTTACCTTGTTGGCCGAATCCGAGGGTTACTGGAAAGAATGGCGGGTGGCGCTGCAGCAAGGCAAGGTTGCGGGGCCGCGGGTCCATGATGCGCACATTGTGGCGCTTTGCTGCCTACACGGGGTAAACGAACTGTGGAGCGCCGACCGGGACTTCAGCCGATTCGCGGGGCTGGTGGTCCGCAACCCTCTTCTTGGCTGACACTCCCACGGCTCCACGCCTGGCTAACTTCGAGCTTCACTCCGCGCGAGGGTCATCTTGAGCAGCGGCGGGGTGAGCAGTGTGGTCAGCATCACCATGATGACCACGGCGCTGAAGACCGCGTCGCTCACCACCCCCAGGCCCTTGCCGATGCTGGCGAAGATCAGGCCCACTTCCCCGCGCGGCATCATGCCGATGCCCACGGAGAGCTTGTCCACGCCGCGCCCGCAGGGCAGCCCGGAGACAATCTTCCCCAGCATGGCCGCCACCGTCAGCACCGCCGCCAGGACAATCACGCTGGTGTCCGCGAAGGTCTCCAGCTTTACCTGCAACCCCATCAGCACGAAAAACACCGGCACGATCAGCGACTCCACCGGAGAGAGCATCTCGCGCAGGGCCTGACCCTTCAGGTCGCGCAGGAAGAACTCCTCCAGCACCAGCCCGGCGGCGAACGCCCCCACAATCGGCGCCAGTCCCACCACGTTGGCCAGCCACGAGAACAGGAAGGCGAAGCCCAGGCCGAAGAGCAGCTTGATGTTGTCGATGTCCATGCGCGCCACGCGGCGGATGAAGCGCGGGGTGAACATCACGCCCAGCCCGATGGAGCCCACCAGGAAAACCGTGGACTTCAGAGTGATCATGGTGACGCTGAGGAAGCTGATGGAGCCGGTCACCACCAGGCCGCTGACCACGGCCAGGATGATCAGCCCCAGCACGTCGTCGATCACCGCCGCGCCCAGGATGATCTTCGCTTCGGTGCGGTGCGTCTGCTTCAAGTCGCGGAACACGCGCGCGGTAATGCCCACGCTGGTGGCGGTGAAGATGGCCCCGATGAAAATGGCCTTGCTGGCGGCCGCCCCCGGCACCAGCAGTATGGTCGTGCCCATGCCCAGCAGAAAGGGGCAAACCACCCCCACCACGGCGACCACGGCGGCTGTGGCCCCCACCTTGCGCATTTCCGCCACGCTGGTTTCCAGTCCCACCAGGAACAGCAGGACAATGGCGGCCACACGCGCCAGCAGGTCCACGAACTGGTACACGGTCATAGCCGCCAGCCCGCGCGTGGTCCCCAGGATCTCCACCAGCCGCCGCGTTGGCTCTGAATCCGGCAGCAGCTTCCGCGCCGCCTCCGCCGCGCTTACGCTCTGCGTCATAGCGTGCTCAAAGATGGCGGCCAGCGTTTCTCCTTCGCGCAGCACGGTAATGACCGGCTCCTGAAAATAGAACGCCAGGTTGCCCGCCAGCATGCCTACCAGCAATTCGCCGAGCACCGCCGGCTGGCCCATCTTGCGCATCCACCGCCCGCCCACGGCCGCGCCCATAGCGATCAGCATCAACGACACCAGGATCGGCGCCACGCGGTCGCCGTGTTCCGCCGCGGACCCAGTGTCGGCCCACAGCACCGTGGCAAACGCGGGGATGGCGAGAGCTGCGATAACCAGGATTCGAAGGCGCATCCGTCTATCCTCGCCCAAGCCGCCACAGCAGGCAAGACTTTCCGGCAACTTCGCGATAACCTTGTGCGCCGCTTGTAAATGATGAATCTGCCCGCCCGGTGCGTCTTAAAGCCTTCCGACGTGGAGGTGAATGTGGCCGGCCTCACTGCCATCCAGAAAGCCATGCTCAGCGTGCTCAGCGAATTGCTCGATGGCGCCGCAGCGGATATCGCCTGGGTGCTCAATCGCCAAGACCCCGGCCTGCTGCGCTCCCTCGACAAACTCAACGCCCGGCAGGCTTCCGCGGTCATCCCGGGCGGCCGCGCCTCCATCGCCGCGCACGTGGACCACTTGCGCTATGGGTTTGAGCTGCTGAACCGTTGGAACCGCGGCGAAGAGCCCTGGGACACCGCCAACTTCACGGCGAGCTGGCAGCTCATCACCGTTTCCGACCGCGAATGGAGCAGCCGGCTCGGCGAGCTGCGCGGCGAAGCTTACGCGTGGCGCCAGGCCCTCGCGCATCCGCGCGACATGGACGAAAGCTCCCTAACCAACATGGTCGCCAGCGTGGTGCACCTGGCCTATCACCTGGGCGCCATCCGTCAGATGGACCGCTCCATCCGCGGCCCCGCTGCGCAGGACTGAACGGGTCTCGCCGGGCCGAGCCCTTGACAATCTGGAAGTAAGACATTATCTTACTCCCGTGAAGACCACCGTTTCCAGCAAGGGCCAGATCGTCCTGCCAGCGGAGGTGCGTCGCCGCGACGGCATTGCCCCTGGCCAGGAGTTCGAGGTCGAGCGCATTGCCCGCGGCGAATACCGTTTGAAACGGCGCAAACCCCGATCCACCAAAGGGCTCGTGGACTGGCTGCTGGCCTGCCCGGAGAAGGGTTACTTCGTTCCCATCGAATCCGAATCCACGGACACTCTGTGACTTACTTGGTTGATGCCAATGTGCTCAGCGAGGTCACCAAACCGGCGCCGAGCGCTTCTGTGGTGGGCTGGCTCAGGGAAAATGAACTGGACATTGTCGTTGACCCCATCGTCCTCGGCGAAGTGCGCTATGGCATCCTAAAGCTTCCGCTCGGCAAGCGGCGTGACCGTCTGGAGGCGTGGTTTCAAGATGGTGTTGCGAAACTGAGGTGCGTTCCTTGGGATGCGGTCACAGGGCTGCGCTGGGCCGAACTTCTTGCCGATCTGCGATCCTCCGGCAAAGCCATGTCCCTCAAGGATAGCTTGATTGCCGCTACGGCCCTGATGCATGGCTTTACCGTTGTGACGCGGAACCTGCGCGACTTCAAACAAGCCGGCGTCAGAACGCTAGATCCATTCGCTTAAAACTTTTTTCTTGACATTCGCTTTTTGTTCGCCTATAGTGCGCAACCGGTAGAGGAACGGGAGAGGGCGAAGGCCGCGGCCTCATTGTCCGCAAGGACTCACGCAGGCCGCCCCTTCGCCCCCCGGACTTCGTGTAGCACAGGCTTATAGCCTGTGCGCTTTTCCGCCTCTGCCTCCGTTCCCTTGCCCTGTTAGGACAGACCTCCAGGTCTGTCCTCCTGCAATTTCCGCCCAGGACGAGGTTGGAACACAGTGCGTTAGCAAATGGGAGCCTTGGCGGCTTATTCAGCGGACAGGCGTGGACGCCTGTCCTGCAGGAGCCTGCCGTTCCTCGCCGCAGGAGCCCGTCATGCTGTGCCCGGATGCAAGGGAACCAACCCGCCGGCAGGATGCCGGCGTTGCAAAAATCGTCCACGTGGACGTGGACGCCTTTTTCGCTTCCGTCGAGCAGGTGCTTAACCCGCGCCTGCGCGGCAAACCCGTGCTGGTGGGTCGCGGCGTGGTGGCCTCGGCCAGCTACGAGGCCAAAGCGCGCGGCGTGCGCACGGCCATGACCTTCCGCGAAGCCAAGCGCCTGTGCCCCGGCGCCATCGTCGTCGCCGGGCAGTACGAGCACTACGCCGACTTCGGCGGGCGCGTCCGGCGCGTGCTCGACGACTTCACGCCCGCCGTGGAAATGGCCGCGCTCGACGACTTCTATCTCGACTTCACCGGCACGTCGCGCATCTACCCCGACTTCCCCGGCGCGCTCCGCCGCGTGCAGCAGCGCGTGCTCGGCGAAACCGGGCTGGGCGTCTCGGTGGGCGCGGCCACCACCAAGCTGGTCGCCTCGATCGCTTCGCGCCTGGAACGCCCGCGCGGCTTCCGCATCATCCCGCCGGGCACGGAGGAAGAGTTTCTCGCGCCGCTGCCGGTCGAGAAACTCCACGGCATCGGCCACGCCCACGCCGCCACGTTGCGCGAGCGCGGCATCTCCACCATCGGCGAGTTGCGCGCCGTGCCGCGCGTGGCGCTGGTGGCCGCCTTCGGCGAGGTCATCGGCACGCAGCTCTTCGAGCGCGCCCGCGGCGTGGATGCGCGCGCGGTGCTGGCGCCGCCGGAGCCCAAGTCCGTTTCGCGCGAAACCACCATCGAAGAGGGCACCATTGACCTGGAGTTCCTCTCCGCGCTGGTCGAATACCTGGCCGAGCGCATCGGCTCCACGCTGCGCGGCTACGGGCGCCAGGCGCGCACCCTGGCCCTGCGCCTGCGCTACATGGATTCGCTCTCGGCCGCGCGCGCTGCGCCGCTGCATCCGCCCACGCACGATGAGAAGCAGTTGCTCGCCGCCGCGCTCGAACTCTTCCGCGCGCTCTTCACCCGGCGCGTGGCCCTGCGCTTTGTCGGGCTCAGCGTCACCAACCTCGAGCCCGACCGCCGCCAGAATGAATTGTTCGACTACGAGGCCAACCGCCGCTGGTACCTCAATCGCGGTATGGACCGCGTCCGCGGGCGCTTCGGCTGGAACGCCCTCTACTACGCCAAGGGGCTGCACCTGCGCGAGCACTACTCCATGAAGCCAACCGGACTAATCCTTTCGACACCATGCCTCTCTCGCTAAATAGGAGTGCAACCTGTGTATGCTATACCCAAGCAGAATGGCCGAACTAGAGGCAATCGGTATCTGGACCGAGATCAAGCTGCGCATCATTCAGGAATACGCCTCCGCATACACAACAATCCTCAAGGAAAAGTCGTGGTGCCGCGCTTACGCCTATGTTGACGCTTTTGCAGGAGGTGGGGAATTTGTCTCCAAAGAGGACCGAAACCGATTAATCCCAGGCTCACCTCTGAACGCCTTAAACGTTCCCCACAAATTCACGGAATACCATTTTGTTGACATCGATCCAGACAAGATCTCTCGGCTAAAGGAATTGGTTTCTGATAGAGCCGAAACCACCTGCATTTATCAGGGAGATGCAAACCAGATTCTCTTGCGAGAGGTTCTGCCGAGGTTCAAATACGAATCCTTCAAGCGTGCTTTGTGCATCCTCGACCCATATGGTGTAGCTATCGAGTGGGCTACGATTACCTCAGTTGCGAAAGCAAAGACTATGGACCTCTTTCTTAATTTCCCTCTGATGGACATCAATCGTAACGCTGCGCTTAAGAAACTGGAGACGGCGAACCCACAGCAGGGCGCTCTACTAACGAAACTTTGGGGCGATGAATCCTGGAAAACTCTTGCTTACGCGGAGCAAAAGGATCTATTCTCCCAATCCGTCCTGATAAAGAAGATTCGGGGCAACGATACTCTCAAGGAGGGTTTTATCCAGCGATTGAAAGCAGTAGCTGGGTTTCCGTTTGTGCCAGAACCAATCCTTATGCACAACAAAGAAGGCGGTCAATTGTATTTTCTGTTTTTCGCTTCACATCAAAAAGTAGCGGACGGTATAGCCCGCAGCATTTTTAAGAAATACCGAGGCATTGCATGAAGCTAGCTGAACGTGGCTCCCACTTCATCCGGCAGTTTGGCGGGCCGGGCGAGGACACGCAGATCGTCTGCTTCCGCTTCTGGCAACTGGTGGTGGCGGGCGGGTGTCCCTACCGCTGCTCGTACTGCTTCCTGCAAACGGTGCCGTGGTTCCGCTTCCGGCCCGATGAACTGTACGGCCTGGTGTACACCAACGTCGAGGACATGGTGGAGGAAATCGCCAAGTGGTTGAAAGACCCTTCGCCCAAAATGATGATTGCAGGCGAACTGCAAGACGGCCTGGTCTTCGACTCCGCCTACAAGAAGGTCACCGGGAAACCGCTGACGCACTGGATTGTTCCTCTTTTCGCGGCGCAAAAAAGGCACCGGCTGATCTTCCTCACCAAGTCCACCCAAATCCAGCATGCGCTGGAACTCGAACCAACGCCGCAGGTGGTTTTCTCCTGGTCGGTCAATGCCGAGGAAGTCTCACAAAAATGGGAGCACGGTACACCGCTGCCCTCGGAAAGGTTCGCCGCAGCAGAAGCAATGAAGAAGGCCGGCTGGCCCATCCGCTTCCGTCTCGACCCTATGGTTCCTTACCCCGAATGGAAGCGCGGTTACACCGAAGCCATTCGACACATCAATGCCCTGGCGCCGGAGATGGTCACCATCGGCGCGCTGCGGGCCACCTCGTATCACGGCTTGCGCAACGCCTCCAAAGCGAATGGGCGCGACGACAGCATCTTCGACTACCTGACCGAAGAAAAAGATCCCTCTGGCTTCAAATACCGAATCCCCTTTGATACTCAGGTAGAGATGTTCCGCTTCGCGATTGACCGGCTCAAATCAAGCATTAAGTCGGCTCTGTGCAAAGAGGACCAAGCCCTCTGGAAGGCCCTGGGGCTTAAATTCGACGGTTGCCACTGCCTGCTCGGACGCACCGACGCCATCGTGAAGGAGCGCAACACCGAACGGAAGCAAGCCAGGTTGAAACCGCGCTTGGTCGGCTTCGGCCATCCATTGCCTGTTCTGACCTAAGCTCGAATCCTCTGACCCGCTCCCCTACCTTGCAAGCCCAACGGCCGAACCATGTTCGTTCATCTTCACTGTCATTCGCAGTATTCGTTCCTGCGGGCGGTGCCGCGCCCGGAGGAACTGGTCGCGGCAGCGGCGGAGCAGGCGCGCGACGACGCGCGGCTGCCCGCATCGTTGCGCGGCGGCGCCGTGGCGCTGACCGATACGAATGGCATGTACGCGGCCGTGCCGTTTTACCTGGCGGCGCGCCAAGCCGGCGTGAAGCCCATTGTCGGCGCGACGCTCGATTTTGCCCCCGGTAGGGGCGAGCCAGCGGCTCGCCCTTTGGAGTGCGGCGGCTTGCCGCCGCTTTCACATCGCGAAGCTTGCTTCGCGATTGCTGATGTAGCGCGCACGGATACAGGAGCGCAGCCAGCAGCGCCAGTGCAAAGCGGCGGCCAGCCGCCGCACTCCAAAGCTGGCGCATCTTCAGGAGGAACGGGCAGCCCACCGGGTCGCCCCTGCACCCTGGTCCTGCTGGCGCAGAACCATGCGGGTTACAGCAACCTGTGCGCGCTGGTGACGCAGCGGCACATCGAAGAGCGCCCGGTGACGCTCGACGAGCTGTACGCGCACCGCGAGGGGTTAATTGCGTTATTCACGCCGGACGCAACTGCAGCACACGAAACTCGAAAAACGAAACTCGACACTCGGTTCACTCCCCACTCCCAACTCCTCACTCCTCACTTGCTCGATATCTTCGGCGACGCGCTCTATCTCGAAGCGCGCCATCTCTCCCCCGGCGACGGCCGCGCCTTGCGCGAGACGCTGCGCCTGCGCCGCGAGCTGGGCATCCCCGTGGTGGCCACCAACAACGTGCACTACCTCAGGCCCGAGGAGCACCTGCACCACCGCGTGCTCAACGCCATTCGCACCGGCACGCTGCTCAGCAAGATTGACGACGCGCGCGACGCGCAGGGCTGGCCGGAAGCCGTTGGGCCCGAGGCGTATTTCAAGTCCGCGGCGGAGATGCAGCGCGCCTTCCCGGATCATCCTGAGCTGCTCGCGCGCACGCTGGAAATCGCCGAGCGCTGCAACCTGGAGTTGCAACTGGGCAAGACGATGTTCCCGGAATTTCCCGTGCCCGCGCGCCAGACGCCGTTCTCGCACTTGTGGAAGCTGTGCTTCGAGGGCGCGCAGCGGCGCTACCAGCCGCTGCATCCCGAGGCGCTGCGCCGCCTGACGCACGAACTCGACGTCATTAACAAGCTGAACCTGGCGCCGTACTTCCTGCTGGTGCACGACATTGTCGAGGAGGCGCGCCGCCGCAACATCCCCGCGGTAGCGCGCGGCTCCGCGGCCAGCTCCATCGTCACCTACTGCCTGGGCATTTCGCGCGTGTGCCCGCTGCGCTGGAACCTCTATTTCGAGCGCTTCCTGAACGAGCAGCGCGGCGACATCCCCGACATTGACCTGGACATCTGCGGCGCGCGGCGCGACGAACTGCTCGATTACGTTTACAAACGCTGGGGCCAGCAGCACGTGGCCATGATCGCGAGCTTCATCACCATGCACGCGCGGCTGGCCATCCGCGAAGTGGCCAAGGTGTTCGGCGTGGCTCCGCGCGAGGTCAACCACTTCACGCGCCGTCTGCCGCACCGCCCGGTGCGCGAGATCCTGGAAGCCATCCGCACGCTGCCGGAGTGCCGCGCGCTGCCTGCGCACGAAGAGCCGTGGCGCACGATTCTGGATGTGGCGCTGCGGCTCGACGATTTCCCGCGGCACCTGGGCATTCACCCGTGCGGCACGGTGATCGCCGCGCAACCGTTGACGCGCCTGGTGCCGCTGGAGTGGGCCACCAAGGGCATCGTGGTCACGCAATACGACATGCACGCGGTGGAAGCCCTCGGCCTGATCAAGATGGACCTGCTCGGCCAGCGCGGGCTCACCACCATGTCGCTGGCGCTGCGCAACATCGGTAGCACAGGCTTACAGCTTGTGCAGCTTGGTGATCCCGATCCGTCGCTCAGGCTACAAGCCTGTGCTACAACGGCCCAGTGCAATATCGGGCAATCGGAAATCATAAATCGTCAATCAACAATCGACTTCGACGCGATACCGGAGCACGACGCCGCCACCTGCGAAATGATCTCCAACGGGCGCACCATGGGCCTGTTCCAGATCGAATCGCCGGGGATGCGCGGCCTGCTGCGCACCATGCGCGCGCGCACGCTCGAGGAAATCTGCCTGGCGCTGGCGCTGATCCGTCCCGGCGCGGCGGAGTACGGCTCGAAGGAATCCTTCCTCAAGCGCATCCGCGGGCAGGAATCGGTGCGCTACCCGCACCCGTGCCTGGAGCCGATTCTCCGCGATTCGCTGGGCATCTGCGTGTACCAGGAGCAGGTGATGCAGATCGCGCAGGCCGCCGGCGGGATGTCGCTCGCGGAAGCCGACGTGGTGCGCCGCGTCTCCGCGAAATTCGCTGACAACCGCGAGCGCGAGCGGCTGCGCAGCAAGTTCCTCAAGGCGGCGGCGCAGCTCGGCCTGGAAGGCGCGGCGCGTGATGCCGCCTGGGGCATGGTGGAGAAATTCGCCGGCTTCGGCTTCTGCAAAGCGCATGCTGCCACGTACGCCGACCTCTCCTACCGCATGGCGTATCTCAAGGCGCACTATCCGGCGGAGTTTCTCGCGGCCATGTGCAGCTCCGGCGCGGGCTTCTACCACGTCTCCGCGTATGTGGAGGAGGCCAAACGCTGGGGCATCGAGGTGCGCCTGCCCTCGGTGAATCACTCGCAGTGCGAATACACTACGGAGCCTTTGGAGTGCGGCGGCTGGCCGCCGCTTTCATCCGGCGACGCTTGCTTCGTCGAGGCCCAGCAAGCTGGACCACAGGCAAAGCGGGAGCAAGCTCCCGCACTCCAAAGCGGCTGCCAGCCGCCGCACTCCAAAGCCATCCGCGTAGGCCTAATGCAGGTGAAGGGGCTGCGCGCCGAGACCATCGCCGCGGTGGTGCGGTCGCGTGAAGAGCACGGCCCGTACCGTTCGCTCGAAGATTTTCTCCGCCGCGTCCCGGTGGAGCGCGACGAAATCGAATCGCTCATCAAATTCGGCGCCTTCGATGGTGTAGGACAGACCTCCAGGTCTGTCCACTCCTCATCCGCCAGGGATTCAACTATTGCCGCATGTTCTCGCTATCTGCCTCCCGAGTCGTTCAGCGCCGCGGACGTTGCCAGCGCCTCGGCGTCGTCGCAGGGGACAGACCTGGAGGTCTGTCCTACACGCCCGGCGCTGCTCTGGCAACTGAACCTGCTGGCGGGCCCGCGCGAAGCGCCTACCACGGCGCTGGCGGGCGCATCGTCGCCCGGCGGCGATTCGCCTGCCGCGCTGCTTTTTCCCGATGCGGCGCTGCCGCCACTGGCGCGCACGGCCGCGCCCCCGCTCACAGCCGACTACTCGCGCGACCAGCGCCTGCGCTACGAGATGGAACTGCTCGAGGTGTGCGTCAGCGGCCGCCCGCTCGACCGCATCCCGCGCAACGGCGAAGCCTGGAGCACCGAGCTGTATGTGGCACAGGCTTCCAGCCTGTGCGCGTCGAATTCCACCGCGCTGCACGTTACTGTTAATGCGAACGCTGCGCCGCCGCAGCCCACGATAGCGGGCGGGCTAAAACCCGCCCCTACAACGCTGCCGCTGGGCCGGCGCTTCACGTTGCTGGGCTGGGTGATTACGTTCCGCCGCGTGGGCACCAAGACCTATCGCAACATGATGTTCGTCACGCTGGAAGACCAGCGCGGCATTTACGAAGCCGTGCTCTTCCCGGAAGCCTATGAGCGCTACGGCGGCCTGGTGTTTGAGACGCGCCTCGTGCGCGTCACCGGCCGGCTGGAGGCCGAAGGTACACTCAATTGCGAAAAGCTCGAAGCGGTGCGGCCGTAAGTGGAAACGTCTTCTGTGTGCCATTTTCCGTGCACCGTCCTACGTGATTCGTAATTCGCGCGAAACCACCGCAATTCTCGGCGCCCTCCATGATCCCCTGTGCCCTCTGCGTTAAGTCTTTGTCTTTGGGCTGCCTTGCCGCGGGGATACACCTTTGCCATACTCAAATCATGAAAGTGCGCGGCCACGTCTCGAGCGGCGGTTTGTTCCTCTCGTTCCTTTACATCCTCTGCTTCCCGCTCACCGCCCGCGCGGATGAACTCAAACTGAAAGACGGCACGAAGATCACCGGCACCATCGTGGGTTACGAAGGCGACTCCTTCAAAGTGGAAACCAGCTACGGCTTCGCGCTGGTACGCAAAGACAAGATCGCCTCCATCACTTTTTCGGAGGACAAGAAGGCGGACGCCGCCAAGAAGGCCGCTGCGAGGGAAGGAGCGAGCGGACCGGGGCCGGGGAGCGCGAACGCATCCACGGGAGCGGGGCAAGGGTCCGCGGGCGCAACCGGAGGCGCAAACGCACCGCCGGCCGCGCCGGCCAGCCCGCCGACGCCGCCGCCCATCCGCGAAGCGGTGGAGGGCAACTACTACGTCAACCACACTTACGCCTTCCGCATGTACAAGCCGCCAAGCTGGCGCCTGCTGGAAGATGCGCGCAAGCTGCTGCCCGCGGCCATCGTCGCGCTGGGGACGGAAGACGAATCCACGCTGATGATCCTGGGCCGCAGCCCGTTGCGCACCTCGCTCGACGCGCACATCGCCGGCACGGAGCGCGAGTTGCGCGCCATTTACGAGAACTTCCAATTGGCCGAGGCCGAGCGCAGCGTCATCGCAGGGGTTCCGGCCCTGCAGCGCCGTTTCCAGGGCACGGCGGACAACCGCCAGTGGTCCGGCGTCTTTATCTCCATGAGCCGCGGCCCGGACGTGATTACCATTCTCGGCATGACCTCCGCGGACTCCGATCTGGTGCAGATCCAGGAAAATGTCATCGCGCGCACCGTGGCCTCGCTTGAGTTCTTCAAATGAGGTAAGCAATCCTGTTTCAGTCTCTCATTAAGTGCGGATGCTTGTGGCGGACCCATGCCTCTACGGACCGCCGCAGGTCCCTGGCGATAGCAAGCATCCGCTGGGCTTCGACATCCGAAACCGTGCCCGCGCGCTCATAATCGGCGATGTTTCTTTTCTTTCGAAAACGATCGAGCTCTGTAGCCCTGACTTCCAGCCAGCAGACGGTAAGGGCGAGGGACTGGATAACGCGGAAGTGGTGAGCCTCGCGACTAGCGCGAAAACCAGCCGCGGCCAAAGCCGCGGCCGCACATAGAAGCGCTGCGTTATAGGCGACACTGAATTGCCAGTCCGTGCTGAGGCCGGGAACCGCGCTATCCTTCAAGTCGCGGTCGGCCAGCTCCAACAGTCGCCGGATTTCATCCCTGCTGGCGGTGTGGCTCACCAGCCATCCGTTCTGTAACCAAACGCTCAAGCTCACGATCGTCTCCGAGGATGAAGATCTTCGGACCTTCAAATACTTCCCTCATGAAGGGCTGCCCTTGACGAAACCGCGCCACTACCTCTTGCAATGGGAAGACCGACGGATTAATTTCGCGGTTCAAATCGCGCTGCGCCTCGCTGAGTGCCGCAACGACTTCCGGAAACGGAACATCGCCAATCACCATTAGGTCCACATCACTGGAGGCCCTCTGTTGCCCCCGAGCAAAGGACCCAAAGACGAAGGAAGCATCAATCCGCGAGCGCAGTCCTGCCAGCGCTTTGCGAATCATGTCGCCAAGCCCCACGGTTTTCACAACCAACTGCTGAAGTTCATGAAACACGGGGCAAGCGCGATTGGCTTGAAAATAGACCTGCCGCCCTTGGCGGCTTCGGACGATCAAACCAGCGCGTTCCAGGTTGAGGAGTTCTCTCTGAACGGACCCGTGGCCCCTGCGCAAGATGCGAGTCAGTTCGCGCAGGTACAACATTCTTCCTGGGTCGCCGAAGAGAATCCCTAACAGGTGAAGGCGGGTCCTGCCGAAGAGAGCCAACCCAATGTCCGGAGGCAGGTAGGTACCCATTATGAGTACAATCGTACTCACAAAGGGTACACCATGTCAATTCCTTAGAACCTAGTGACTTCGGTGAAGTGAAAGTCACGTACCTTCATCGGGGGCACGACCATCTCGAAGGACTCTTCGCCCGCGGCACGCACGGCCGGGCCAAGCGTTTCGACATTAGCCAGCATCTCGATCAGGGACTGGTTGAAGCGGAAATTGCGGATGCCGCCGCCGACCTTGCCGCCGTCAATCAAAAAGGTCCCGTCGCGGGTCATGCCGGTGAGAATCTTTTCGTAGGGGTCCACTTCGCGGATGTACCACAGGCGCGTGACCAGGACGCCGTACTCGGTGGAGGCGATCATGTCCTGCAGCGAAGTTGTACCGCCACTCCACACCAGGTTCATCGGCGCTTCGCCCCATTCATTGGGCAACGCCATGCCGTGGCCGGTAGGCTTCGCGCGCATCTTGCGAGCTGTGGCGCGGGCGTACACCAGATTTCGCGGCGTGCCGCGGTCCACCAGCAGCACCTTCCGGCGCGGCAGGCCTTCGCCGTCGAACGGGGCGCCCGATTGCAACGGGTGGCTCACGTCGTCCCACAGCGAGATGTTCTCGCCGAAGATGCGCTTGCCCATGCGTTCGTTCAGGCAGGAGCGCTTGTCGAGCACGGCGGTGCCGGCGAAGTCGTAGAAGAGGAAGCCGAGCAGATCGAGCACCGCTGCGGGCTCGAGCACCACGGTGAAACGCCCGGGCGGAATCTCCCGCGGCGCGCGCGTGGCCAGCGCCCGCCAGCTCGCATTCTCAGCCAATTCGTGGGGGGAAAGCGACGCGACGTCCGCTGAATTGGCTTTGGCCCAGCCGCTGGAGTCACGTTCCATCATGGTGATGGAGAACTCCGCGCGCGTCTGCCGGTGCGCGGCGAAGAGGCCGCGCGAATTGGTGATCACGGATTGAAACGCGCCGGTGGAAAACACGCCGGCGGCGGTTTGCCCGCGCTTGACGGCTATTTGGGCGATGCGCTTCACCACGCGCGCGCGTTCGTCCGGGGAGGAGGCTGCGGTGCGCGGGAAGAACCGCCGCACCTTCGGGTACTTCTGCGGGCCGGGCACGGGCAGCAGGCTGGGGTCTTTGGGCTGCTCGCGGGCCAGCGCTGCCGACACGGCAACGACCTGCTTGAGCGAATCCTCGTCCGTCTTGTTGGTGGTGGCGCGGGCGGTGCGTCCATCGAAAACCGTGCGCACCGATACGGTCAGGTAGCGCTCGGCAACGTTCTGGTGGATGGCGTTGTTCGCAAAGCGGGTGAGCGCGTCGGCGGCAGCGTCAATGGTCACCTCGGTTTCATCCGCATCGCTCAGTTTCAGGACGCGGTCAGCAATGCGCACCAGTTCCCCCGGCGCCGGCAAGTGCTCCGCCGCAGCCGCCGGGGCGACCCGATGGGTCGCCGGCTCTCTTGCCTGATGCGCTCCTGGCCCTTTCTTCATCGAGGGGTTCTGTTTCTGAGTTCCGAGTTCTGGGTTCCGGTTCTAAAGTTCTGAGTTACCCAGCAAACGCCACGCCTACTTTCACATTGCGGAAGCGCGCGGGCGCCGCGCCGTGACCCGTGCCCATAACCTGTTGAGGCTGGCCCTTGCCGCAATTGGGCGTGCCCCATAGAGTCCAATATTCGCGCGAGCAAATGGCGTCGCACGAGTTCCAGAACTCGGTGGTGATGCCGCTGTAGCTGGGGTTCTTGATCATGCGCGTCTTTTTGCCGCCCTTGATCTCCCAGGCGATTTCGGTGGAGAACTGGAAGTGGTAGCGGCGGTCGTCAATGGACCAGGAGCGATTGGTCTCCATCCAGATACCGTCGTCGGTGTCGGCAATGAGGTCTTCGGGACGCCAGGTGCCCGGCAGCAGGCTGACGTTGGTCATGCGGATGATGGGCAGGCGGTTCCAGCTTTCGGTGCGGGAGGTGCCGCCGCTGCGCTCGAGGCCGATGGTCCGCGCCGTTTCGCGGTCGCTCAAGTAGCCGGTGAAGAGGCCGTCTTTGATGATGGGGGTGCATTGGGCGGGCACGCCTTCGTCGTCGTAGCCGAAGGTGCCCAGTCCGGGGCCGTGGGCGAGGCGCGCATCGGCCACCACGTTGACGATTTCCGAGCCATAGCGCAACGCGCGCAGCTTATCCAGCGTGAGAAAGCTCATGCCGGCGAAGTTCGCTTCCATGCCCAGGACGCGGTCGAGCTCGATGGGGTGGCCGATGGACTCATGGATTTGCAGGCCGAGCTGGCCGCTCTCGAGGATGATGGTGCGCGAACCCTCCGGGCACTGCGCGGCTTTGTGCAGGGCCACGGATTCTTCGCCCGCGCGGCGCGCGTGACCAACGAGATCAAGTGATTCAACCAGCTCGTAGCCGGCCAGCGCGTGCTGGCCGCCGAAACTGTTGGGGTAGGAGCGCTTCTGAATGTCGTTGCCGGAAAAACTGGTGGCCACAATGCCCGCGCCGGACAACATCTTCACCTGGTGAATGGCCGAGCCTATGCTGGAGGCGAAGAACTGCTCGATGCGCCGGAAGGTCATGGACGTCTCGGTAAGGGTAACGCCGGCGACTTTGCGCATCTCCGCGTCGGCCTCGAGCAACAAAGCGAGCTGCCGCTCGACAGGGATGTGGAACGGGTCCTTGCGGCATGGACCGACCCAGGAATCGACGTAGGCCCGCTCCGGGGCCAGCTCCACGGCTTTGCTGCGCGCGAGCGCGCTGGCCCGGGCGATAGCCACGGCCTGCGCTGCGCAGGCGGAAATACCCTCGCGCGTCAGCCGGTCGGTGGACGCAAACCCCCACGCGCCATTGGCGATCACGCGCACGCCGATGCCCAGCGTCTCCGCTTCGCTGCAAGTGCCAACGCGGCCGTTTTTCGTGGAGAGGTCGCGCTGGCGAATGTCCATCAAGCGCACGTCAGCGTAGGTGGCCCCACGCACCTTCGCCGTATCCAGCGCCCAGTTGGCGATGCTCCTCATTTAGAAAGAACGGTAGGAAGCTCGAGTCAAGACCGGTTGTTTTCCGTTTGGCTTTCGTCAAACCGCCGAATACGTTGTTGGATTTCGTCCAGGATATCGCTCACTGATTTCATGTCGCCATCACTCAGGTGTGGCCGCAACACATCCATCAGGGGGTCCAAGGCGGGAGCGTATGCTTGCAAGAGCGTTGCGATGTCATTCTCATAGATGCCCACTCGTCCAAATTGACCCTGACGGTACAACGAGGGCAGAGCGAACAGTTTCAACAGGAGAATTCCTTCCACTGTGGCGCAACGGATCTTCCCGTTCCGGAACTCCCGATTCGCCGAGTACTGTTGTTGGACCAGTCGAAACAGGCGCTGACTCGTAAAGAGAAAACCGACCCTCACGCCGGCGAATCGGCCGCGGGCAAAGTCCTGCTGACGGCCCGAAAGTTCTATCTCCGGAAGCTTATCCAGCGCTGCCGGATCAACGATAAAATCTATGTCTTCCGTATTGCGGCCCTCCATGTACTGCAGCATGGCCATGCCGCCCACCAGGACGTACTCGATCTTGAGTTTCTCAAATAGGGCGAACAATTGCTCAACGGCAAGGGGCAAATCCCGCATGATTAGATCCTTGTCCTGCCAATTGCGCAGATTGAAGACCGTGGCGTTCTGGATGACTTCGCCAATGTCCACCATTTCGCCGCGCGGGGTGGGTTTCATAGGCTGATTTTACCGCAGATGGACAGGCCGCGCCGAGAAAACCGCCACGACACAAGAGAAACGTGCGACCCGATGGGGGGCCCGGAGATTGAGCACAATCTCATCTCATCCTGACGGCGTAGAGGAAGCGGGCGTAGCCGATTTCGGCGGCGTTTTTGGTGAGCTCGACATTGACCCAGGCGACGACCTCGCCGAAAGGGCGGTCCTGAAAGGGCCAGCGGGTGCGCTGCGGCGACAAGAGGTCGTCGGCGGTTAGCCGCTCAATTGTGGCCCGCCACTGGCCCTGCAAAGCGCCGAGCCAATCCCGGGCACCGTCGGCGGTGCCGGGCCAAAGCACCTGCTCGCGGGTAAGCGCGGCGGCGCCGAAGGAGTGGTTGAGCACCATGGACCACCAAAAGCCGATATGCCAGGTCAGCCAGGCGATGCTCGGCGGACCTAGATCATAGCCCTCGTGGTCCGGCCAATCAGCGCGCCACTTTCCATCGGCGCCCTGCTGCACGTGCAGGCCCCGATGCGCGGGGCGCCACAAACACTCTTCGGTGGTCAGCCCATTGAGGTGATAGCTGGTGAGCTTCCACGCCGTGTCGAACTGGCGAATGAAGTATTCCCGTGCATTGGGCATGGGAGAAAAGGTGCCAGGTGCTGGGCGCCAGGTGCTAGTTTCTCTAAACCTCGCACCCCAGCGCCTACGTGCCTTCTTGCCAGGAGGCCAAGTACTGCTCCTGTTCAGCGGTGAGCTTGTCAATTTGCACGCCCATGCTTTCGAGCTTGAGCCGGGCGATGTTGCGGTCAATGTCCTCGGGGACGGCGTACACTTTCTTCTCGAGCTTGGAGGCATTCTTCAACAGGTACTCGGAAGCGAGCGCCTGGTTGGCGAAGCTCATGTCCATGACCCCGGCGGGGTGGCCCTCGGCGCTGGCCAGGTTGACCAGGCGGCCTTCGCCGATCAGGTAGAGTTTGCGGCCGTCGCGCATGGCGAACTCGTCCACGAAGGGCCGGGCCACGCGCTTGGACCCGGAGAGCTTCTCGAGCGCCGGGATGTCAATCTCCACGTTGAAGTGGCCGGAGTTGCACAGCACCGCGCCGTCTTTCATCCTTTCGAAATGGTCTGAGCCGATGACGTTCTTGTTGCCGGTTACGGTGATGAACACGTCGCCGAGCTTGGCGGCCTCGCTCATGCTCATCACGCGGAAGCCGTCCATCACGGCTTCGATGGCCTTCGTCGGATCGATCTCGGTGACGATGACGTCGGCGCCGTGGCCCTTGGCGCGCATGGCGATGCCGCGGCCGCACCAGCCGTAGCCCGCGACCACCACTCTCAACCCCGCGAGCAGCAGATTCGTCGCGCGCAGGATGCCGTCCAGCGTGCTCTGCCCGGTGCCGTAACGGTTGTCGAACAAGTGCTTGGTGAGCGCGTCGTTCACGGCGATCACGGGGTACTTGAGGGTGCCGTCCTTGGCCATGGCCCGCAGGCGGATGACGCCAGTGGTGGTCTCTTCCGTGCCGCCAATGACGTTGGCCACCAGGTCGGTGCGCTTAGTGAGCAGCATGGTGACCAGGTCGGCGCCGTCGTCCATGGTGACCTGCGGCTTGTGGTCGAGCGCGGCGGCCAGGTGCGCGTAGTAGGTGGCGTTGTCCTCGCCCTTGATGGCGTAGGTGGGGATGTTGTAGTCCTTCACCAGCGACGCGGCCACTTCGTCCTGCGTGGAGAGCGGATTGGAGGCGCACAGGACCAGGTCGGCGCCGCCGTCGCGCAGCGTGATGGCCAGGTTGGCCGTTTCGCTGGTCACGTGCAGGCAGGCAGACATGCGCACGCCCTTGAGCGGCTGCTCCTTGATGAAGCGCTTGCGGATCAATTGCAGCACCGGCATCTGCTGATTGGCCCACTCGATCTTGCGCTTCCCGGCTTCCGCCAGGTTCAGGTCTTTTACGTCTCCGGCAGTCTTGGTTGTCGCTGTCGCCACGTTGTTCCGTCCTTTTCCTTGTCTGAGTGAAGTCTGAAATCTGAGGTCCGAAGCGACCCGGGCGGGTCTACAGGCCCGCCCCTGCGCCCGCTAGCGCGCGGCCACTTCGGCAGTGGCTTTGGCGCCCAAGCCGGAGGCTTCGCGCAGAGCGCTGGCCTTGTCGGTCCGCTCCCAGGTGAACCCGGCTTCGCTGCGCCCAAAGTGGCCATAGGCCGCCGTGGGGCGGTAAATGGGCCGGCGCAGGTTAAGCGTTTCGATGATGCCCCGCGGGGTGAGCGAGAAATTGGCGCGGATAATCTGGGTCAGCTTCTCCTCTTCGATCACGCCCGTGCCGAACGTGTCGGCCATCACGCTGACCGGCTCGGCCACGCCGATGGCGTAGGCCAGTTGCACTTCGACCTTCTTCGCCAGCCCCGCGGCCACAATGTTCTTGGCGACGTAACGCGCCATGTAGCAGGCGGAGCGGTCCACCTTGCTGGGGTCCTTGCCGCTGAAGGCGCCGCCGCCGTGCCGCGCGTAACCGCCATAAGTGTCCACAATGATCTTGCGCCCAGTGAGGCCGGCGTCGCCCATGGGCCCGCCGATGACGAAAGAGCCGGTGGGGTTGACGTGGAACTTGGTGTCCTGGTCCAGCATGGCCGTGGGGACGACCGGCTTGATCACTTCGGAGATGACCGCGTCGCGGACGCGGCTGGTGGCTTCTTCGCTGTGCTGCGTGGAGATGACCACGCAGTCCACGCGCTTGGGCCGGCCATCTTGGTACTGGATGGTGACCTGGGACTTGCCGTCGGGTCGGAGGAAGTCCAGGATGCCGCGCTTGCGCGTTTCCGCCAGGCGGTGGGTGAGCTGGTGGGCGAGCTGGATGGGCATGGGCATCAACTCGGGCGTCTCATCGCAGGCGAATCCGAACATCAGGCCCTGGTCGCCGGCCCCGCCGGTGTCCACGCCCTGGGCGATATTGGGAGACTGCGGCTTGATCGAGCAGATGACGCCGCAGGTTTCGGCGTCGAAGCCGTACTTGGCGCGGTTGTAGCCGACGTCGCGGACCACGGTGCGCGCCTGGTCGTAGAAGTCCACCATGGTAGTGGTGGTGATTTCCCCGGCGATGACGATCAAGCCGGTGGTCACCAGGGTTTCGCAGGCCACGCGGCCGGTGGGGTCGTCCCTCAACACCGCGTCCAGCACCGCGTCAGAAATCTGGTCGGCAATTTTGTCGGGATGGCCTTCGGTCACCGACTCCGAGGTAAACAAGAAACTCCGTCCGCTTTTGCTCAACCGCAATCTCCTTAAGATGTAGGTCAGAACCGTGGACTCACAGGCCCGCCGCAGGTCACCCGGTGACGCTTCGGGGCTGGTACAAGTCAAACAAAAATAGCACGGTAGTGGCGAGGCGTCAACGCAACCTTTCGCCTAGTACTGGCTCGTAGCAGCATGGGCATTAGGCCACGGAACCAGCCCCAAGGCACGTGTATTCAGTCGAATGGTAGGAATCGGGCCGCGAAACGCATCGCAACGAGGCCTTAGTTCACGGCTGCTTTCTGCCCGTCGCGGCGGAAGAGCAGAAAGGCGCGGATGAATGGGTCCAAGTCGCCGTCGAGCACGCGATCCACGTCGCCCACTTCGACCTTGGTGCGGGTGTCTTTAATCAGCCGGTAGGGTTGCAGGGTGTAGGAGCGGATCTGGCTGCCGAAGCTGATGTCTTTCTTGGTGGCTTCGAGCTTGTCGGCTTCGGCCTGGCGCTTGGCCAGCTCGTGTTCGTGGATGCGCGCGCGGAGCAGCTTCATGGCCAGCTCGCGGTTCTTGTGCTGGCTGCGTTCGGCCTGGCAGGCCACCACGATGCCGGTGGGGAGATGGGTGATGCGCACCGCGGTTTCCACCTTGTTAACGTTCTGCCCGCCGGCGCCGCCGGAGCGGAAGGTGTCCAGTTTGATCTCGTCGGGCTTGATCTCGATTTCGATGGAGTCGTCGATCTCCGGGATGACGAAAACGGAAGCGAAGGACGTTTGGCGCCGGGCAGCCTGGTCGAAGGGCGAAATGCGCACCAGGCGGTGCACGCCGGTTTCGCCGGTGAGCAGGCCGTAGGCGTTGGTCCCTTCAAAGAGCACAGTGGCGCCCTTCAAGCCGGCCTCTTCGCCGGCGGTGGCATCGAGCAGCGTGGCGCGGATGCCCTGGCGCTCCGCCCAGCGCAGGTACATGCGCAGGAGCATCTCCGCCCAGTCCATGGATTCGGTGCCGCCGGCGCCGGGCTTCAGGGTCATGATGGCGTTGCGGGCGTCGTTGGGGCCGGAGAGCAGCGTGGCCGTCTCCTGGGCGGCTAGGTATTGCTCGCCCTTGGTCAACTCCGCGCTGGTCTCTTCGAGCAGCGCCTGTTGCGCGGCGGGGTCGTGCTCTTCCTGCGCCAGGTGGAGGTAGGTCTCAACGTCGCTGGCGATGCGGGCGAGTTGCGCGTCGGCGGCCAGGCGGTCTTCGGCTTGTTTGCGCTCCTGCATCACCTTCTGGGCCTGCTGCGGCTCCTGCCAGAAGTCCGGGGCGCTGATTCTCTGTTCGAGCTGCTTCAGGAGGTCTTGCTGGCGGGCAACGTCAAAGATAGCTCCGCACCAGCTCCATGCGGGGCCGTAGCTCGTCAAACCGGTGCTGCAAGTCTTCAAGGATCATCGCTGTACTCTCATCAGAGTGAAGTCAGGAAGTCCAGAGGTCAGGAAGTCAGGACAACATTCCGCAGGATTTCGGACGCACCAAGCCGCGATCAGCCTTCTCGGACTTCTTTACTTCCTGACTTCCTTACCTCCTGGCTTGCTGACATCGTGAATCTTCCAAAGCGCCGCACCTCTTGCCGCAGCCCGTCGCGCATCTCGGTCCGCCAGTGCAGGCCGGCACCGCGCCGCGCGCAAAGGAAACTCACGCCTGAAGCGGCCACGCACAGCCAGGCGAACCAATCGCCGAACGAGGTGTAAATCGTCCGGTCGGTGCGGAAGTCGTACGGCGCGTGCAACACGCCGCGCGTGTCCGGATCGAGGCGCGCCACGATGCGCCCATACGGGTCAATCGCGACGGTGCGGCCATTGTTGGTGGCGCGCAACAGCCACCGGCGGTTCTCGATGGCCCGCATCCGCGCCATGCGCAGGTGCTGTTCGCGCGCCGCGGAGCCGGGTCCGAACCAGCCGTCGTTCGAGATATTGATCAGCAACCCCGCGCCCTGGCACGTATCGGGGCAATCGGGGTCGGCTACGAAGCGCCGCACTTCACCGGGAAAGGCCGCTTCGAAGCAGATCAGCGTGGCGAACTCGCCGCCCTCCAGATGGCCCGTGCTGCGCAGCGAACCGGGCTCGAACCCGCCGACCTGGGCCACCAGCGGACCGGCCCACGTGAGCCAGTCGCGCCACGGCACGTACTCGCCGAAGGGCACCAGATGAACTTTATCATAGGTGTAGAGGGGCTGCCCCAATGGGCTCAGCAGAGTGACGCTGTTGCGCGGCGTCAGCCCGCGAGAGTTGCCGGTGTCCGCGCCTTGCGGGGCAGTTGCGCCTCCCGCAGGGCCACGAAACTCGATCACGCCCACTAGGAAGTAAGCGCCGCCCTGTTGCGCGATGCGCGCCGCCCGCTCCGCAAAGCGAGCGTCCTGCAAGGTGAACGGCGCGGGCACCTCCGGCCAGATGATCAGCCGTGTCCCGTGTTTCGCGCCCCGGGTTCCGGCGCCGGCCTCGATGCTGATGCGTTCGGTCTCGTCCAGGCTTGCGGCGTTTTCTTCAAACCAGTTGACGCCGTATTGCGGTGATTGCGGGAAGTTGAGCTGCACCAGCTCGGCGCGGTAGCGCGCCGGAGCCTGCGGCGACCACAGGTAACCCGCCAGCAGCGCGCCGGGCAGCAGGGCGCAGGCCGCAAAGAACAGGGCGGTGGAGCTGACCGGGCACGGAGTTTCGCTGCGATCGTCCGGCAGGCGCGCCAGCAGCGCGCTGAAGGCGGCCGCCAGAAACGAGAGGCCGTACACGCCGGTGAGGCTGGCCACTTGCGCGACGGCCAGGGGCTCGCCCGCGGCATAACCGAGCAGGTTCCACGGCAGGTTAACGTCAGGCACCCGAACCAACGCAAACTCGAACGCCACCCAAAGAAACGGCGCCGCGAAACACGCCCAGCCGTGGCTGCGGCGGCCAATCCACGACAAGCCCGCGGCGAACACCGCCTGGTACAGGCCCAGGTAGGCGACCAGCAGCAGCATGACCCCGCCGGCTTCTGGCGGCGACAGGTCCCCGTGCGCGCGCAAAATCCCGTACACCCAGGGCGCGGTCAGCGCGTAGAACAGCATCCCGCGCAACAGCCCGCAGACAAACGCCAACCGCCAGCCGGCCCCGCGCACCGCCACCAGCAGCGGCCACAGCGTGACCCACGCCAGCAAGTGCCAGCCCAACGGCGGAAAGGCCAGATACGCCAGAAACCCTGAGAGCAGCGCGAGCAAAATACGCCGGGCAGGCGCGCGTGGGGGAGTGATCATTCGCCCTGAATGTAGGACAGACCTTCGGGTCTGTCCACTTCCATTTCCAGGGAGGGTTTCCAGTGGCCGCACGGCGAAAACGCGTAAGCGGGGTCGGCAGCCGCTCGGTGGAGAGGCCTGGAGGTCTGTCCTACATGAGCGATATCAGCGCTTGAGGATGGCTTTGAAGCCCTCGCGCTGGAGGGCTTTCTTGCCGGAGTCGGCGGATTCGGAATCCGCGTAGGGGCCCACCTGCACGCGGTAGAGGTTATCCCCCTGCGGCTGGAGGACGAAGGCCGGGAAGTTCTTCTGCTGAAGCGCATCGGCCAGCGCCAAGGCGTCGCCTTCCCGGGAGAGCGCCGCGATTTGCAGCACAATGGCCCCCCGCGGGACGGCAGGAGCGCGCAACTTGGCCGGCACCTTGTGCGCGGGCTTGGAGGCTACGGCGGACGCCGAGGCGGCCAAGCGCGGTGGCGGAGCCACCTCGAAGGCGGGCGTCAGCGTGGCCGCGCCTCCGGAACCGTTCAGGCTCCCGGGCGCGGAGGGCTGTATCCGCTCCGGGGCCTTCTTCGTTTCCGCGGAGCTGGGAATGGACCAATCGCTAGTCGGCGGCGCGGCCGGGGAACCCTTGGGGGCCGCCGCAGGAGTGGCCAAGCCCGCGCCCACCGGCCCGGCGATATTGGCGGCGCGCACGGTGGCATCGCCCTGCGTGCGGCCCATCACGTAACCCAGCGTGAAGAACACGCCGCAGACCACCACTACGCCGAGAAACAATCCCATCAGGTGACGGCTCTCCAGCATCATGTCTCCACCGCCGCCGCCGGGTTTCTTCAATGGTGCGTTCATTTGTTGTCCACTCCCATGGACTTGGCCCATGTGCTGATGATGTCGATGGGCAACGGGAAAATCACCGTCGTGTTTTTCTCCACGCCGATTTCGGTCAGCGTCTGCAAGTAGCGCAACTGGATAGCGGCCGGCTGCCTGGCCAGCACTTCCGCGGCATCGGCCAGTTTGGCCGAGGCCTGGAACTCGCCATCCGCGTGAATCACCTTGGCCCGGCGTTCGCGCTCGGCCTCCGCCTGCTTGGCGATGGCCCGGCGCATTTCCTCCGGGATGTCCACCTGCTTGACCTCGACCTTCGTTACCTTGATACCCCAGGCCTCGGTATCCTGGTCAAGGATAATTTGCAGCTTGGCATTAACCTTTTCGCGCTCGGCGAGGATCTCGTCCAGTTCGAACTGGCCCACGATGCTGCGCAGGTGGGTCTGGGCCAGTTGCGAGGTGGCGTAGAGGTAGTTCTTCACCTTGGTCAGGGCGCGGTTGGGGTCCACGACGTAGAAGAAGGTGACCGCGTTGACCTTCACGGAGATGTTGTCGCGCGTAATGATGTCCTGCGGGGGCACGTCCAGCGTCTCGATTTGCAGCGAGAGCCGGTAGAGCGTGTCAATCGGCCACAGCACCAGGCAGAGCCCCGGCGACTTCACGTCCGGCAGCATCTTCCCCAGGCGCAGGATGACGCCCCGCTCCCACTCCTTGATCACATTGATGGAGTTGAACAGCCAGACCAAAAAGATGAAACCACCAACCAGCCAGGCAATAGGCGGCATCGCGCCCTCCTCAGTAGAGTCGTCTTTCCCGATTGAACCTGCGCCGGCCTGTCCGATTCGGACTCGGGTGGAGCCATCGGACCCCCAAGCCCCAGAAGGCCGCCGCTACACTTCCAGATTCTCCCCTGCGGACGTGGAGGTCACCGGTTCCACGTAGAGCACCAAGCCGTCCACGCGGAGCACGCGGACTGCGGTTCCGGTGGGGATCTCCACTTTCGCTGTCGCCCGCCAGAGTTCGCTCTGGAAAAAGACCAGGCCCTCGCGGCCCGGCGCAATGGCTTCGCGGACCTTGCCGGCGCCGCCGACCATCTGCTCAGCGCCCATGGCCGCCTTCAAGCTGTGCGAGCGAAAAACCAGCGTCGCCAGCAAAATGGTGATCAGCGCCGTGGGAATCGTCACCGACAGGGCCATCCACAGGCTGACGCGGAAGCCGGTGATGCCCGGGTGCACCAGCATCAGGGCGCCGAGCAGCATGGCTATGGCGCCGCCTACCCCGAGCACGCCATGGCTTGTGAACTTGGCTTCGAGAATGAACAGCGCGATGCCCAGCAGGATCAGCATCACGCCGGTGGCGTTCACCGGCAGGATGTTCATCCCGTACATGGCCAGGACCGCGGCGATGCCGCCGATCACCCCGGGCACGATCAGCCCCGGATGGGTGAACTCGGTGTACAGGCCCAGGACCGCGAGGATCAGCAGGACGAAGAGAATGTCCGGTTCCAGGATGCGCGCCAGGAAGCGCTGCCGGGTGGTCATCTCCACGCGGACGCGCGCGGCCTGGGCCACAGCCAGCCGCGTCTTGGCGCCGTCGAAGCGGGTGACCTCACGCCCGTCGAGCAGCTCCAGCAGGCGCTCCGGAGAGTCCACGATCAGGTCAATCATCTTGCGCTTGAGCGCCTCGTCGGCGGTGAAGGAGCGCGCTTCGGTGACGGTCAATTCGGCGTCGGCCACGCTGCGGCCGCGCTTGGTGGCCAGGTTGCGCATGTAGGCTAGCGCGTCGTTCACCACTTTCTTGCGCATCGTCTCCGGGATTTCCACCGGCGTGCCCGTGAACGGATTCACCAGCACGGGCGAGGCCGCGCCGGTGTGCGTCCCCGGCGCCATGGCCGCCACGTCCGCGGCTTGCAGGATGTAGAAGCCGGCGGACGCTGCGCGCCGCCCCGTGGGATTCACGTACACCACCACGGGCGCCGGCGAGGTGATGATGCGCTGGATAATCTCGCGCATCGAGCTGTCCAGCCCGCCGGGGGTGTCCATATGGATCAGAATGAGAGCGGCGCCGGCGGCTTTGGCTTCGTCGAACACGCGGCCGGCGTACTCGACGGTCATCGGGTGGATGGGGCCGCGGATTTGCATCTCGAAGATGCGCGGCGAGTGACTCGTGGCTTGTGACTCGTGACTCGCGACCGCGGAGCGCGAACCGCCGGAGGAGAGCAAGACCACGCAGGGCATGACCAAGAGCGCAACGAAACGAAGCCCGGCACGGAGCAGGAAACGCGGCGCACCCGTTGGCGGCTTCATCGCGGGCCTCCCCCTCGGGGCGACGCCAGGGACTCCAGCAGCCGTTTGGCCCCGGCATGGCCGGGCTCCGACTGCAAAGCGGCGCGCAACTCCGCCCGGGCCTGGTCAATCTGTCCCTGTTCGGCGTAAATCTCCGCCAGGCGCACGCGCACGGCGGCGTTCTCGCCGCTCCACAGCGCGGCGCGCAGTTCGCGAATCGCGTCGCCGGTCTGCCCGCGGCGCTGATGGACTTCCGCCAGGCCCCGGCGGGCTTCGACGGAGTCGCCGGCCAGCAGGACCGTCTCGGAGAACTCGCGCTCGGCCTCGTCCAGTCGGCCGGCGGCCAGGGCCGCGCGGGCGCGGGTCAGGTGAATCTCATGGTGCTCGACGGGCGCAGCGGCGGCCCGCGCCGAAGGCGGACGGTGGGCCGCGGCCCGCACCTGCGCCCACTCCTGCGCGTCCACGGCCGTGGAGATGCGCTCAAGTTTGGCGAAGGGGTCGGCCGCGCCTGCGGCGGGGCCGCCCTTGAACCGCAGCGCCGCCTGGACTGCTCCCGAAGCGCCGCAATCCGGCGAGCCGCACTCCTCGCGCAGCAGCGCCGCCTCTGAGGCGCGCCCGGCGCGTTCCAGAGCGCCCAGAAGCAAGGCGCGCCCTTCGGTGTGCTCCGGGCTGGATTTCAGCAGCTCGCGCAGGGAGCGAGCGGCCGCGGCCGGATCGCCGGCGCGCATCGCGCCCACCCCGGCGTTGAACCAGTAGCCGGGCTCCTCCGCGCCCGCTTGCTGCGCCAGTTTCCAGTGCTCCGCGGCTTCCGGCCACTTGCCCTGGCGCGATTCAGCGATGGCCAGGTTGTTGAGCGCTTCGTGCGATCCCGCGCCGTTGCGTTCCCGCGTGTAGGCGGCCACCACCGCGGCGAAGGCCGCCTCCGCGCGCGCCGGATCGTTGCCCAGCAGGTGGCACACGCCCGCGTAGAAGCCGGCTTCGAGGCCGCGCTCGCTCTCCGGCGCAATCCTGGTGAACCATTGCAGCGCGGGCTCGCAGTTGCGCGCCGCGTAGTACGCCTCGCCCAGCGCGAAGGCCGGCGACGGCCACTCCGGCTCGAGCCGCGCGGCCTCGCGCAGGTAGCGCAGCCGCGCCGGCTCCGAGGCCAGCAGCCCGCGCACGTACTGTTCGAAGGCGTCCAGGCGCCGCCGCGGGAGCTTCTGCACATACGCCGGCTGGTTGATGGGATAGAAGGGGTCCGCGAAGCGCATCACATGCCAGCCGGCGCGCGCCTGGATCTCCATCAGGTCGGCCAGCGGGCCCTTCTCCTGGATCGCCGGGGAGAGTCCGGGCGGGGAGACCTTCAGCACGCGCGCGGTCAGGTGCAACTGCGCGCCGTCGGTAGAGTACTCCCCGGTTACCAGGACGTCCGCGTCCAGTTCCTGGCCCACCTTGAAAAGCGTGGCATGGGTAAGTCGCGCCGTCGGCGGCAGGCCGCGCTTTTCGAGCGCCGCGGCCCATTCGCCGCGCGGCAGCACCCAGCGGCCGTCCGCGGCCAGGCGTTCGGCGAAAAGCTCGGCCAAGCCTTCGCCGATCCAGGCAAACTTCGGGTCGCGCCCGGTGTGCTCGAAGGGCAGAACCACGAAGAGGTCGCCGGCGGTCGCAACGGCTGAAGCGGTGTTTTGCGCGGCCAGCGGCGAGACAAGCGCCAGGGTCCCAGCCAGCGTCAGAAACACCCGGCGGATGAACGGTGGTCTGCGGTTCCTCATCTCCTCATCATTATAACAGGGGGCGTTGCGAGGCAGCGGAAGGCAATCGCAAAATCACAAAATCACCAAATCACGCAAGGGGGCCACGAGTCCCGAATGACGAGTCACGAATCACGAGTCACGAATCACTTTTTCTCATCCAGCTTCAAGGCGGCGGAATTGATGCAGTAGCGCAGGCCCGTGGGCCGGGGGCCGTCGGGGAAGACGTGCCCCAGGTGGGCGTCGCAGCGGGAGCAGCGCACTTCGGTGCGGGTCATGCCGTGGCTGGTGTCGGTTTCCTCGGCCACGCCATCGGGCGTGGCGGGGACGGTGAAGCTGGGCCAGCCCGAGCCGGAATCGAACTTGGTCTCAGAGTCGAAGAGCGGCGCGCCGCAGCACACGCAGGTGTACGTCCCGTCTTGGTGGCAATTCCAGTACTCGCCCGAGAAGGGCGGCTCGGTGCCCGCTTGCCGCGTGACGTAGTACTGGTTGGGCGTCAGTTGCTTCTTCCAGTCCTTCTCCGGCTTGCTGAGTTTCTCGGCCACCGCTCATCCCTCCCGCGCATAAGTTAACCGGAATCACGGCAAACGAAAAGGGGCAACCGAAGTTGCCCCTGATTCGATGCCCGGCATCGCAGAAGGATGCCGGTGGCGCTACTTGTTGGTGACCATCTTGTCGCCGATGGCCGCCACCTCGTAGTTGCTCACGAGCGGCGTGCCCTCCACGTAGCTCTGGAGCGTCTTCAGCACTTCGGGGTAAGCGGTGCGCGCGTACATTTCGGCGTGCTCCTGGGTGTCCCAAAGGCTGATGCCCAGGGCCTGCTTGCCGTCGGGCACGACGAACATCAACTCATCCTTGAACCCCTGCTGCTTACGCAGCAACGGCAGGACTTTCGCTTCCAGCGCCTTGGTGAACTCCAGGCGCGTGTTGGGCTTCAACTGCATGGTTACGGTTCTCGCGATCATTCAGATTCCTCCTGTGGATTTGGTTTGCCTGGCCGGCGGATGGAACGTGGAACAGCGCTGGAACCGGAAAGCGGCAAAAGCAGCAGTGGATCGCTCCCTGCAAGAGGGGATTCCAGGCACACTACGGCCAGGCACATTGCCGCCCATGATTGCACAACAGGGAGCGTGCTACCAACACCATTATAGCAGCCTCGCGCCCCTGGCGCAAGGAAAAAATGCAGATTGGGAAGAGAATTAGCGCTTACTTACAACCCCAGTTGATGGCGCTGAGCACGAGGATGGGGAAGAGTCATCGCGTTAGCTCCTCTTCGGGATGAGCAGCGTCCTCATGGCAAGGAGACGGATGGTCAAGCATGCGATCAATGATCTCGTGAAGACTCTTCCGGTCCACCTTCTCGGCCCCCTTAGGGGGCGCATAATCCATCGGCTCGTAAACGCCAGGCCGAAGTTCCTTGAAGCCTGTCATCGCAAAAACCCTCCTCACAATCATCCTGGCATGTGAGTCAAGAAAGGGAGAGAATGGCCGAGGCGAACTTGGCAAAGTCCTTCAAGAGTGCATCGTATTCCGCCTTGTGCCTCACCAGGCGGGCTAGCGCGCCCGGCTCCTGAGCATCCAGGTTAACGGTGCCAAGTATCTTTGCGCTAAGCCGCTGATGCCGATCGAGTTGGTAAATCGGCCAGCCATAGATGGCGGTTAGCTTTGGGAACAGCCTCGCCTCCCTCTCTGAGAAACCCCAAGTTTGGTGGCCATACCGCTCGATGTCCGCAAGTCGCGGGGCCTTTTCCTTTACGACTTCGCCGGCAACCCCCTTTGAGGTCGAGAACGTCGCATGCATGTCGGGTTGGAACTCCATCTCGCGACTCCATGCAACTCTCAAGTACACGCCCCAAAACAGCCGCCGTTTCTCCCTGTACACCACGAGGATATTGAGACGGGGTTTAATCCCGTCTCGATTTCCCAATGCAATGATCTCGTCACCGAGCTTGTCCAGGAAACTTTGCGCGAGCGGCTCTATGTCTTTCACGGAGAAGCAACCGGAAGGACGGTGAAGCCGAGCCAGAGCACCCGTCTGCGAGTCAAGCGAAACACCGCGATTACTCCGCTCTCCCTTGTCTCAGCAACCTTACAATCTCGCCGGCCACGGCGCGGGCCTTCGGCAGGTCGTGCGGCTCGAAGGAAATGGCGGCGACGCGGGCATGGCCGCCGCCGCCGTAGCGCTCGCAGATGGAGGCCAGGTTCTGGCCGGCCTTATCGGTGTTCCAGGGGTTGGTGCCCACGCTGACTTTGGCGCGCGCGGGCGAAGCGCTCACGCCCACCGAATACACCACTTCAGGGTTGAGGTAATAAGGGATGAACTTGTTGTAGCCCTCGAGGTCGTCCGCGCTGACGTCGAAGAACACCACGCCGTCGCGGGCCACGCAGCGCTGCTTCATGACGTCTGTGGTGCGGCGATGGCGCTCGAGCAGGGGCGGGAGGTGCGCGGTCACCAGCGGCAGCTTCACGATTTCGGCGAGCGGCTTGGCCGCCAAGTGCGGGATCAACTGCGGCGACATATCCGCCACCGGCGCGGCCTCGATCACCAGCGCCAGTTGGGTAGCCGGCTCAACCAGGCGTACGGCCGATTCCGGGGTGGGGTACTGCGCGCCGTCTATGGCGTCTGCCCAGTGGATCAGGTCGGCCAGCGGCGCCGGGTCGAAGCCGAACTTCTCGCGGCCGACCGTGGCAATGAACTTAGTGCAGGACTTGAACGACGGGTCATAGAACTTGCGGCCGCTGGTGTCGCGCCGGAAATGGTCGGCGTCCTCGGGCTTGAGGAAAGCGCTCTGGTGATGGTCGAACCACCAGGTGGCCCGCGGCGAGGCCGCGTACTTGAAGTCCACGATGGCGTTCTCGTCGCCGTCGAAAAGCTCTTCGGTGAAGGGGTGCTTGGCCTGGTGGGTCATGCCGGTCAGCAGGAACTCCGCAGCGGGGTGGATGCGCTCGCGATAAAAGCGCGTGAACACCGCCGCCGACGCCGCGCCGTCAAAACACTTGTCGTGGAAACAGACGCGAACCTTCACCCGTCCCTCACTGTTGAGAAGCGCGCAGGGAAGTAAAGCTCACTAATGTGGCGGCTCGCGCCACCAAAGTCAAGCAGCAGGCACGCAGGGCAGTAGGGCAGAGGAACGTTCCGATGTCTTGATCGGGAATGAGTCGGGGTGAACGCAGAGCAACACCTTGGAGCGGGGCGCAGGAATCGAGCAAATCAAGCCCATAACCGGGCGATCCCACGGGCTCCTCCGCACGAGGCGATCTGTGGATGCAAGGACGACTCAACGGGATCGAAGGGCCGGACTACTTGCCGGCCTGCTGTTCGGCCCAGTCGCCGATCCCCGGAAGCTTGAACTTCTCATTGCTGAAGGCCTTGAACATGCAGAAGAGCCACACGAGCAGGACGACAAAGCTGAACGGCAGGAGGATCAGCCAGCCAATGATGGGGATGAACCCCAGCACCACCTGGATGATAAACACAGCGACACCGAACGCCAGGGCCTGGAACGAATGGAAGCGCACGAAACGGTCCTTGTTGAACTGCTCCAGCACCAGAAACAGGATCGCGGTGATCCAGAAATAAGCGAGAGCAGCGACGATGTTGGAATCCAGCCCGCCGGACTTGGTGTTTTCCGTCACGATTCCTCCTTTGCCTTGCCGACCGTGCACCCTCGGGGAAGCGGCCACCCAACTGCGCGGAGGGTACCAAACGCTGCGCCCAGCGGCAACGGGAATGTAGCCGGAGGCCCGCTTTCGGTAGAATGCTCCGCGCCATGAACAACGAACCAGCAGCCTCGAGCCAAGCCTCCGGCCCGCGTCCTACGCGGCGCATCCTGGGCTTCGAGTGGCCGGCGCAGGTGACGCGCGCCGAGCGGCACACCCTGGTGGCCGGCGGGCTCGGCTGGATGCTCGACGCCATGGACGTGATGCTCTACTCGCTCATCCTGGCGGAGCTGGTCGGCCACTTCGGAATGAGCAAGTCCGAGGCCGGCTTCCTCAATTCCCTCACGCTGTTCGCTTCCGCGCTGGGCGGGTTGATGTTCGGCTTCATCGCCGACCGCGTGGGGCGCACGCGCGCGCTGATGGCCAGCATTCTGGTCTATTCGCTGGCCAGCGGCGCCTGCGGCCTCAGCACGTCCATCCCCATGCTGGCCGTGTTCCGCTTCATCCTGGGCCTGGGCATGGGCGGCGAGTGGACCACCGGCGCCGCGTTGATTGCCGAGACGTGGCCGCCCGAGCATCGCGGCAAAGCGCTGGGGCTGATGCAGTCGGCGTGGGCCATCGGCGAGATGGTTGCCGCCGCCGCGGTGTTCCTGGTGTTCCATCAATGGCAGCTGGGATGGCGCGCGGTGTTCTTCGTAGGCGTGCTGCCGGCGCTGGTCACGCTGTGGATCCGGCGCGACGTGCCGGAGTCGGAGATTTGGCTCGAGCGCGGCAAGGAGAAACGCGCCCCGTTGAGCCTGCTGTGGCGCAAAGACATTCGCGGGCCGGCCCTGGCGGCCACGCTGATGAACGCCCTGGGCATGTTCGGCTACTGGGGGCTGTTCACCTGGATCCCCGGTTATCTGGCGCTGCCGGTGGAACAAGGCGGACGTGGCTTTGGACTGGTGGCCTCGCTCGGCTGGGTGTTCTTCATGGGCCCGGGCAAGTGGCTGGGCTACACGCTTTTCGGATTCGCGGCCGATTCCATCGGACGGCGCAAGAGCTACGTTCTGTACCTGCTGGTGGCCGCGCTGCTGGTGCCGATCTTCGGCCGGGTCACGGACTTCACCTGGCTGCTGATCCTCGGACCCTTCGTCGGGTTCTTCGGCACTGGCTTCTTTTCCGGCTTCAGCGCCATTGCTTCCGAGCTTTTCCCCACGGAGATCCGTGCCACGGCCATGGGCCTTACCTACAACATCGGCCGCGGCTTCTCCGCCATCGCGCCCTTCGTGGTCGGTTACATCGCCGACCGCTTCGGCTTCATGCCCGCGTTCTTCGTCCTCGCCGGCGCCTTCTTCCTGGCCGGTATGCTGGCCCTGGCCCTGCCGGAGACCAAGGGCAAACGGCTGGAATAGGTTGTCCTTGACTTTCGAGAGTTTCTTTAGTACAAAAGAATCGAGGTACTACTCTTCAACCGCCGGGAGCAACGACTCGGGGGGGGAAAACAATGAGCACCGCCACGGCATCAACGCTCAAACTGGCCGACGAAGTCTGGGTTATCTGCGCGCTGCTTCACCGGGAGAATGCCAGTGCCGCGGACTTCACCATCGATCAGGTGATGGAGCGCGCCAGAAAAGAGGGGGTAACGGGCGCGCTGCGGCGCGGTTTCTATGTTCACGTTGTTCAGCACTGTGTCGCCAACCGGCCCCCAAATCCCGGGCGCTACCGCATACTGACGGAGACTCGCGAGGGCAGGAGACGCTTGTATCGAATCGGCGATTCGCATCACCCGGCGAGGGAAGGCGGGAAGACAATCCCGAATAGCGAAGACTTACCGCCGGAATACCGCAATTTGGTCGCCTGGTATCACGCGAAGTACGCCCTGCGGCGCCGCAGAAAGGACGAAGCAGATTCTATTCTAGAGCTTCGCGGTCTGGGCAAGGGCCTGTGGAAGGACGAGGACCCGGATTCCTACATTCGACGCCTCCGCGAGGGCTGGGAATGAGTCGCGTCTTCTGGGACAGCAGCCTGTTCATTTACCTCCTGGAAGAATACGGCGCATTCTCCGAAACGGTCACTGCCATCTCCAAGCAAATGATCGCAAGGAACGACCAATTGTTTACGTCCTACATGACCCTGGGCGAAGTCCTGGTAAAGCCCCTTGAGAGAGGGGATTCGCGTCTGGCTGAGAAGTTCGAGGATGTCATTACCAGGCGGGCTTCCCTCGTTTCCTTTCACCTCGGCGCTGCGCGCCGCTTTGCCAGGATCCGGCTGGATCGAGCCATCAAGCCTCCGGACGCGATCCAATTGGCCTGTGCCGCGACTGAGGGCATGGACCTCTTTGTCACCAATGACGATCGGTTGTCCGGAAAGACCTTCCCGGACATCAACTTCATTCTGTCAATGGACAAGGCCCTTCTGTTGCTCGGCGGCTGATTCGGGGAGGGACACGGCACGTCCGGACTGGCGGGTACTAACGTGAAGTTTTTCTGGGCGGGTCCCTGACTGTGGATGTGGCCGTCTTTCATGACGAAGACTACGCGCTCGAGGGCGCGGATGTCCTGAAGAGGGGTGCCGGGGACAGCGACGATGTCGGCAAGCTTACCCGGCGCCAGCGAACCGACCCGGTCCTGCCAGCCCAGAAGTTCCGCGGCGCGCAGGGTTCCCGCGCGAATCGCGTCCAGCGGAGACATGCCCAGGTCCACCAGCACGGCAAATTCGCGTGCGTTGAGACCGTGCGGGTACACCGTGGCGTCCGTGCCCAGCGCGACGGGCACGCCCAAGGCAATGGCGCGGCGCACGTTCTGGCGCGCCGCGTCGCGCGCTTCGCGCAGGGCCTGCAAACGCGCCGCCGGGGCGTTGCGCGCCGTCGCGGTTTCGAGCGTCCAGTCCATGCGGTAGAGCGTCGGTACCAGGAAGACCTTCTTCTCGCGCATGGCGCGCGCGGCTTCTTCGTTGATGAGCGCGGCATGCTCGATGGAGGCCGCTCCGGCGCGCGCGGCGTTGAGAATCGCCGCGGGCCCCTGCGCGTGCGCCGCGACCCTTTTCCCTGCGCGCGCGGCTTCGCGGACAGCGGCGCGAATCTCGTCCGCGCCGTATTCGACGGCTTCCTGGTCGGCGGCGCCGGGCAAAACGCCGCCGCCGGCGCACAGTTTGATCCAGTCCGCGCCCGACGCTACGACTTGCCGCGTGCGTGCGGCGACGGCCTGCGCACCGTTGGCCACGCCTTCACCCTGAAAAACCTGGTCGCACACTCCGCCCTCCACGCCCAGCGCCGCGCCAGCGGCCAGGATGCGCGGCCCCGGCGTGTTTCCAGCGGCGATGGCGTCACGCAAGCGCAAGCCGGCGCCACCGGTCGAGCCCAGGTTGCGCACCGTGGTGAACCCTGCCAGCAGGGTCTTCAGCGCTTCGTCCTTGCCCGGGGTGGGGCCAGCAGAATCCGCGCTGCCCCAGGCCAAGTGGGTGTGAACGTCAATCAACCCGGGAAGCAGAGTCACATCGCCGAGCGAGAGCACCTGTGCCCCAGCGGGAACTTTGATCTGCGACGCGGGTCCCGCCGCTCGTATGCGGTTCCCTTCCATTACTACGACGGCATCGTCCACCAACTGACCGTGCTCGACGTCCAGCATCCGCGCGGCTTTCAACACCAGGACTGCGCCTTTCTCCTTCTGGCCCGGGCTTTGCGCAGAGAGGGAGCAGGCGAGAAGCCAGAGGGAAAGGAGAATCGCGGGACCACGCCGCAGAAGCATGAGCATTAGACGAACGAAACAACTCGAAGGTAGGGCTCAATCGCCGGGGGAGGAGGCGCCGGCGTCGGCCAGGCGGCGCCAGGCCCGCGCCAGCGCAGACTGCGCGTCAAGCGCCAGCGAGAAAAGCGCCGGGACTAGGAACAGGGTGAATACGGTGGAGACAATCAGCCCGCCGGCAAACACCGCGCCCAGCCCGCGGTACAGCTCCGACCCCGCGCCGGGGAACAGCACCATGGGCAGCGTGCCGAACACGTTGGTGCCCGTGGTCATGAACATGGGGCGCATGCGGTTGCGCACTGCCTCGCGGATGGCGTCGCGCGGCTCCATGCCTTCTTCGCGGATGTGGATCAGCGACTGGTGCACCACCAGTGTGGCGTTGTTCACCACGGTACCCACCAGAATGATGAAACCCAGCATGGTAAGCACATCGAGCGGCGCAAAAGTGGATTGCGCGGTCAGCGCGGGCCAGACCGCGTGGAACCCGCTCTCCTGATATCCAACCCAGGCGTTGACCAGACGCAGCCCCAGGAACCCGCCTACCGCGCCCAGCGGCACGCTGAACATGATCACCAGCGGGTGCAGGAAGCTCTCGAAGAGCGCGGCCATCAGCAGGTAGGTGATGACCACGGCCAGCAGAAAGTTCCACTGGAAAGCGCGGCGGGTTTGCGTGAGCTTGTCGGCGCTGCCGGAGAGCGAAACACGGTACAACCCGCCGAGCGCGCCCTGCTGCTCCATCGGTTCCACGATTTGGGAGCGGATTGTGTCCATCGCTTCCTCGAGCGGCATCTGGTCGGACGGCTGCACCTGGATAGTGATCACGCGCTGGCGCTCGCGGTGGTTGATCTGGACGGGGCCGTCCACCACGCCGATTTCCGCCAAGGCGCCGAGGTCCAACAGGCGCCCATCGGCCGTGGCGATGGGGATCATCTCAATCTCGTGGGTGCGCTCGGCGTAGCTGTCTTCGCCGCGCAGGGTCAGGTCAATTTCCTTGCCGTGCTCGCGGTAGTCGCTCACCTTGACGCCGTCCACCAGCGCGTCCACCGTGAAGCCCAATTCGCGGTTGGATACCTGCACGTCCGCGGCGCGCCGACGGTGGGTCAGCACGCGCACTTCGGGGTTGCCCAAATCCAGCGAGGGAATGGGCCGCGCCTGCGCGCCCTCGAGCTTCTGGTTGACTTCGCCGAAGATGCGCCCGCCCAGTTCAATCAGGCGATTGAGTTCCGGCCCGGTTATCTCCACGTCGATGTTGCGCCCCACGCCGATGCCCCGTTGGAAGATGCTGGCCTGGCTGATGAAACCGATGGCCCCGGGCACGGTCGAGATTCCTTGCTGGATCGCCGGCACCAGTTCGCGGACGCGTAACTGGTCGTTGGCGCGCGCGCCCATGAACGACATCCCGGGAATGGCTACGTAAAAAAAGTTCTTGATGCCGCCGCCGGGGAGCTTGGCCGTTTCCGGGTTGGCGGGATCCGCTTCCCAGATGGGCCGGGCATGTTCCTCGATGGGCCGGCGCATGCCGGCGGTTTCAGCGAGGTTGTAGCCCGGCGGCGGAAGGACTATGCCGAACGCGAAATTGCTGTTGCCGGTGGGCAGGTACTCCGCTTTGGGCACGAGCACATAGCTGAAGAAAACGGCTGCCGTGGTCATGCCCACGACGACCGCCAGCCGGCGCGCGGTGTTCTGGTTGACCCAGTGGACGATGTCGCCCACGCCCTGGGTGAAGCGCTCGGCCAGCGAGTCCAGTCCCCACAAGTTGTGGTAGCCCTTCTTGTTGGGGTCGCCTTCCGCAGCCGCGGTGATGATCTTCGCGGACATAGCGGGCACCACGGTAATGCACACTATCAAGCTGAGCCCGATGGCCGCGCTGATGGCGATAGCAATGTCCGCGAAGAGCTGCCCGGCCTCTTCGCGGATGAACACGATGGGGATGAACACCGCCACAGTGGTCACCGTGGTGATGAGCACGGCGCCCCACACTTCGCGCGCGCCCTCGAGCGTGGCCGCGAACCGCGACTTACCCATTTGCCGGTGCCGGTAGATGTTCTCCAGGACCACCACCGAGTTGTCCACCACCTGGCCGGCGGCAAAGGCCATGCCTGCCAGGCTGATCACGTTGAGGGTCCGGCCGAACAACTGCATGAAAAGGAACCCGCCCATGATGCTGATGGGGATGGCGGTGGCGATGACCAGCGTGCTCGAAATGGTCCGCAGGAAGAGCAGCAGGCAGGCGACCGCCAGCACGCTGCCGACGTAGAGGTTGTTGGTCACCAGATCAATGGACTCGTGGATGTAGTCCGTTTCGTCGTAGGCCTGGGTAAGCGAGAGTCCGCGCGGGGCCAGCAACTCCTGGTTCAATGCGGCGACCGTCTCCTTCAGCGCGGCCATGGTGCTCAGCGAATTGGCGCCCGGCTGCTTTACCGCGTTCATGGCCAGTACCAGATTGCCCTTTTGGAAGACCTGGGCAAAGGCCCTCTTGTAATCGAGCTGCACGCGGGCCACGTCGCGGACGTACACCGGCACGCCGTTGCGCTCGGCCACGATCACTTTCTCGATGTCCGCCGGGGAAAGGTACTCGCCTACGGTGCGGATGATGTAGCGGCGCTTGCCTTCGTCGAAGCTGCCGCCGGAGAAATTGCGGTTCTCGCGGTCGAGCGCCGCGGCCATTTCGGAGAGCGTCACGCGGCGCGCGGCCAGCTTGGCCGGGTCGAAGATCACCTGCAGCTCGCGCTCGCGCCCGCCGAAAATGTTGGCGGTGGCCACCCCGGGAACGCGCTCAAAAGCCGGCTTGACGTTGTCGTCGCAGAAGTCCCACAGCGTGGTGATGTCGCCCTGGAAGGGCTTTTCCCCGGCGCCCCCCAGGATGAACCAGGCCATGGCCCCGGCGTTGGGGTCCGTGGAGCGGATAATCGGCTTGTCCACATCGTCGGGGTACGACGGCACCTGTTCCAGGCGGTTGGCCGTGCGCAGCAACGCGGTGTCCAGCGGCGTGTCCACGCTGAAGGTCAGGGTGACGGTGCCGAAGCTGTCCTGGCTCGAGCTCTCCAGCTTGATCAGCCCTTCCAGGCTCTTGAGCTGTTCCTCCTGCTCATCCACGATCTCCCGCTCGATCTCCTGCGGGCTGGCCCCCGGCCATACTGTGGTCACCGTAATCTTCGGCTCTTCCACGTCGGGCACCAGTTGAACAGGGATCTGCAAGAGGGCAATCCCGCCGAAAATAATCAGCAGGATCACACCCACGGTGGTGGAGACCGGATACTTGATCGAGCCTTCAATGAGTTTCATGGAACTATGAACTCAGAACGCAGGACTCAGAACAAAGACTTGCCTGGAATCTCGCTGCCAGCTGGAAGGTGACAGCTTAGAGCCCGCAGCTAACAGATCGCAGGAAACAACCGAAGCCACTCATCGGTAGCCGTCGGCTGTCAGCTATCCACCCTAAACTCTCAAACTTTCAAACCCTCCAGCTCTCAAACTCACTTTCCCGGCTTCTGGTAGGCTAGCGGCTGGGCGGCCACATCCATGCCGGGGAAGATGCGTTCGTTGCCACGGGTGATGACTTTGTCCCCGGGCCTGACGCCGCCGCGCACTTCGATCCACAGGCCGGCGCCCGCGCCCGTTTCCACGGGCACTTCCTCCACCTTGCTACTGCCGTTGATGCGGTAGAGCACGCGCCGCTCGCCCTTGGCCACCACCGCATCTTTCGGCACGATGGTGGCCTGATACACCTCACCCGCGGTGAACGACACGCGCGCCAGCATCCCCGCGCCCAGCTTGCCGCGCTCGTTGGACACCTGCACCTTCACCGGGAAGGTGCGCGCCAGAGGGTCGGCCTGGGGGATGATGGCGATGATTCTCCCCGTCAGCCGGAAGCCCGGCAGCGACTCCAAGGTCACTTCGGCGGAGGCGCCCACACGCAGGTCCGGGAAGTGCCGCTCGGGCACGTCCAAGCGCACTTCCATCTCGTCAATGGCCAGCAGATCCACCACCGGCCCGCCGATGGCCATCCACTGGCCCACTTCGGTGCGCTCGCGCACCACCACCCCGGCCAGCGCCGAGCGGACGTTCATCCGCTCCAGCTCGTCTTCCAGGCGGGCGATGTCCGCCTTCAGGGCGTCGCTGCGGCCCACCCAGGCGTTGTGCTCGGACTGTGCGTCGTCGAGTTGCTGTTGCGAAGCCACGCCTTCCGCGTGCAGTTGCTTGATGCGGTCCAGGGTGTTGGCCGCCTGCCTCCAGCGCGCCTGGGCCTCGCGCAACGAGGCTTTTTGCGCTTCCAGCGCCAACTCCGTGGGTGTGCTGCGCAGCTTGGCCAGCAACTGCCCGCGCTTGACCCGCGTTCCCTCTTTGGCGGGGAACTCCACCACCAGCCCGGCCACCGTGCTGGCCAGCGTGCTGGCGGTCTGCGCCTCCACGCTGCCGGGGAAGGTGAGCGTGCGCCGCAGCGGGTGATTCTGCGCCTCCGTGTAACGCACCTGCGACGGCGGCATCCCCGGCGGGCCTTGCGCCCACGCGGCGGCGCCCAGCGCCAGGCACACCAACCCCTTGGCCGCGCGCGTGCCCACTCTGGCCCTCGAACTGGTCATGCTGCCCTCAGGCTACAACTGTAAGACGGAAAAAACCCTCCCCACATTACCAATGATAACAGACACAAACCCGACCACGCGCCTCCAATATGGCTGGCCGCGGCCCGCTGAAGATTGAACGAAGTAAGCGCGGATTGGTTACGGCACTGCTTCCGCGTCCTAGGCATCCGCCACGCGGCTGGACGCGCGACCACGGCATTGGCCCAAATCGCGTCGCGCCCCGCGGCCAAGTCCGCACAGGAGATTGGATTCGTCCAGCGCGTCTGTTCTAATACGGCCGTGGACATCCCCGCCAGGCAGGCGCATACCAGCCGCGTTTTTCTCTGGCTCTTCCTTACGCTGAACTTCTTCTACATCCTCACCTCTTCCGGCCGCGTGCGGCTGATTGACGAAGTCCTGCCGGTGTTTCAAACCGAGAGTATCGTGCAGCGCGGCTCGACGGCTGTTCCACAAGCGGTGGAGGCAAGGCTCTTCTACGGCAAGTTCGACCGGCGCGGGCAGCCCCAGGCGCCCTATCCGCCCGGCCCGGCCATCGCTGCGGCGCCGTGGTACCTGGCGGGCCGCCATGTCTTGCTGAAACTGCCGGGAATCCCCGCGGGGGCGCAGAACCTGGTGACCGATTTTGCGATTGTGCTCAGCAACGCGACATTCTCGGCGCTGGCGGTCGCGCTGGCTTTCGTGATTCTGGCGCGCCTGGGCCTGGCGGCGCGCGACGCGCTCCGGGCCGCGCTAGTCATCGCCTTCGCCACGCCCATTTTCTGCCATTCCGCGTGGTATTACTCCGAGCCGCTCACCACCGCGCTGCTGCTCGGCGCGGCGTGCGCGCTCTTCACCGCGGCGGACGTGGAGCGGCTGCCGCTGGGCCGCATCGTGGTTGCGGGCGCGTGCCTGGGGGCTACGCTATGGATGCGCCCGACGCAAGCGCTGGCTGTGGCCGTGTTCATGATCGCGGTGGCTCTCAGCGGCCGCGAAGATCGCTGGCGCGTGGCCGCGCTGGCTGCCGCGGTGGTGGCGCTATTCGGCGGGGCCTACCTGTGGCGCAACAGCGCGATGTTCGGCGACCCGTTCGACTTCGGCTACCCGGAGCTGGCCGAGAACGGCAAGCGCCTCAACTCCTTCGACACGCCGCTGCTCACCGGCCTCTATGGGCTGCTGCTTTCGCCCGGGAAGTCCGCGTTCCTCTTCGCGCCGCCGCTGGTGCTGGCGCTCGCAGGCCTGCCGAAGTTGTGGCGCGAGAACCGCGGGCTGGCCGCGGCCATCATGCTCACCCCGCTCGCGTATCTACTTTTCTATGCCAAGTACACGCAGTACGAAGGCGGCTACGGCTTCGGCCCGCGCTACCTGGTGCCGGGGATTGTTCTGCTGTGCCTCGCGCTCGGCCCGGCGATGCGCGGCGCATCGGCCGGCAGGAAGAAGATCCTGCTGGCGCTTTTCACCGCCGGCGTGCTCATCAACGCCATCGGCATGGCCACGTCCCCGCTCGAAGACCAGGCCACCGGACGCTACTACGACGCGCATTGGAACTACCGCCTGGACTACAATCCGCTGGCCGGACAGGGCCGCCTGCTGCTGCATTACCTGACCAGCCCCGATCCCGCGCCCATCGGCCGCGGCTTCGACCGCTGGTTCGTGTACCTCTCGAAGGGGGGCGTGGCCACGGGCACGCTGGCAATCCTAGCGGCCCTGACCGCAGCGGGCGCCGCTTTCTCCGCCGTGCGCCTCCGCCGCGCCTTGCATGGGGGCGATTCACGCCCGCCCAGAAATGCTTGACTAGACTTAGTCTATTAGACTAGACTATATGGGACGGAGCCAACCCATGCGCACGGTTAACGTCCACGAAGCCAAAACCAACTTCTCTAAGCTGCTGCAGCGGGTCGCGGCCGGTGAAGAGATCACCATAGCCAACCGCGGCGTCCCGGTGGCACGCCTCGTGGCGGCTGCTCGCCCTCGCCGGGAGCTAGGGTTTGCCAGTGAGACCGCAAGAATCGCCGACGACTTTGATGCCCCTCTTCCCGCAGACATCTTGGCCGGTTTTTGGGGCGAGGAAGAAACAGAGAAGCCCAAAAAGGCCAAGCGGTGAACTACCTGCTGGATACGAGTGTCTTCTTGTGGGCGGCCATTGCTCCGCACAAGTTGAGCCGGGCGGCCCGCCGCATTCTTGAAGACGCACCGGGGCACGTCCTGCTGCTGTCGGCCGCGAGCTATTGGGAAATCAGCATCAAGCACGGGCTGGAAAAGCTGTGGCTACCGGATGTGCCGCGCAAGTGCATCCCGCAATGGGTTCAGCGGTTGGGGGTTCTCCCGCTGGAGATGACCCACCTTCACGCGCTGGCCGCAGGCGAGCTTCCTCCCCATCATCGCGACCCCTTTGACCGGATGCTGATTGCCCAGGCTACGATGGAGCAAATGACTCTGCTGACCGCGGACCGCGCCTTCGATGCCTATGAAGTGCAGACGATCTGGTGCGCTCGGTGAGGGGACCCGGAATTTGGTCGCCTCACATTACAGGGAATCGGTAGAGCACTTCAACTTGGGCTGAGGGAGGAGATTTGAGAACTCTTGAGGTTCGAGGCTCCCCAAATGAAACTGGTCAGAACTAAAGCGAGGCAAAGTACCGGAGTCACCCCCGACCAGTGGTGAGCCTTCACCTTCGCCATGGAAACGACAAAGTCTGACTCCAGAATGATTCGAGGGAGCCACAGGTGATTCGTCCCTGTGTACGTCGCGAGCAGGGGAGTCTTGAGGAGTTCGTAGCGATTCAAATCGACGAACGGGAGCTTCTGTTCGCGTATCGGCAAGGTCGCGCGCACGAGTAGTCTCACCGCTTGCAAATGCCCTTGTGTACCCATGCGAACGATCCAGAAGCTCATGGGGCATAACTCGATCATGACGACCGAGAGGTATGCGCACCTGGGTCAGGACAACCTCACACAGGCAGTGAAAACGATAGCGCTTGTAACAAAATCTGTAACAACTCAGTCGCCCGCAAGAATTGTTTCGCGACGACGGCTGGCCAAATCCAGTCGAATCAGTGGTGCGGAAGGGGGGAGTCGAACCCCCACGGCCTTGCGGCCACAGGATCCTAAGTCCTGCGCGTCTGCCAATTCCGCCACTTCCGCCTGGCAGAATTATAGCTTTCTTTGCTTCTGTGCGCCCTTCCGCGCTAGGGCCCCGTCCACAAGGGCATGTGTTGTTCGGCGCATCATGGGACGGGTCGGCCTGCCGGGTCGCCCCTACGGGCAGAGAACGGCGCGGGCGCGCAATTCCCCGCGCTGCATGCGGGCGAAGATGTCGTTGATAGCGCTGAGGGGATGTGTTTCCACTTCGCAATGGAGTTTCCCGGCGGCGGCCAGGGCCAGCACCTCGCGCGTCTCGTCGCGCGTGCCTACGGCCGAACCCACGATGCGGAACTCGCCCACCACCAAATCGTCGGCGAAGAATTGCAGATTTTCTTCCGGGATGCCCACGACGGCCAGCGTGCCGCGCCGGCGCAGGGTCTTGAACGCCAAATCGTAGGCGGCCTTCGACGGCGCGGTGACTATCGCCAGATGCGGCGCGCGCTCGCCGCCCAGTTGCGCAACGGCTTCCTCGCCTCCGCCGCGGATGGTGCGCTCCGCGCCCAGCTTGCGGGCGAATTCGAGTTTCGCCTCGCTGACGTCCACCGCGGTGACGCGCGCGCCCGACTGCACCGCCAGTTGCAGGGCGATGTGCCCCAGTCCGCCGACGCCGACGATTGCTACTTCGAGCCCGGCGCGCAGCCCCGCCTTGCGACAAGCGTGAAACACCGTGAGCCCCGCACAGAAGAACGGCGCGGCCTCCGCGCTGGGCACGCCGTCCGGCACGGGAATGGCGTGGCTGGCGCGGATGCGCATGTACTCGGCGAAGCCGCCGGGCGCCGCGATGCCGGTGACCTTGCGCTTCAGGCAGACGTTCTCCGCGCCGTCGCGGCAATGTTCGCACGCGCCGCAGGTGCCGTAGAGCCACCCCACGCCGACGCGCGCTCCCAGCTCCACGCCGGTCGCCGCGCTGCCCCGTTCGACCACGCGCCCCACCGCCTCGTGGCCCAGGATGGCCGGCCACACCATCTTCTTCGCCGTGTCCGGCCAGTCGCCGCGCGCCATGTGCAGGTCGGAGTGGCACACCCCGCACGCTTCCACTTTGATGAGCACCTCATCCGCCAGCGGCTCCGGCCTCGGCGCCTCCGCCACCTCCAGCGCCTTCCCAAATTCGTGGAGCACCGCCGCCTTCATCGTTTTCATATCAACCTTCCCAGCGACAACGGGCGCATCGAGCTCTGAGCTCTACCTTCCTGACTTCCTGACCTCCCGCCTTCCCTAATCTTTCGCTACGGGGCCACAATCCCCGGCAGATTGCGATACACCAGGAAGGCGGCCACGGCCAGCACGAACCACGCGAAGATGCGCCGCAACATTACCGGGTGCGCCGCCTGCGAAACGCGCGTCCCTGCAACCGCCCCGGCTACGGCGATCAACGTCACCAGCGCCGTCAGCCGCAGGTCGAAGGCGCTGTGCTGCAAGTGCCCAGCCAGGCCCGCCGCGCAGTTCACTGCAATCACCACGAGCGACGTGCCCACCGCGGACCTCATCCCCAGCCCGCCGAACAGCGCCAGCGCCGGCACAATCAGGAAGCCGCCACCCACTCCCAGGAACCCGGTCAGCACGCCCACGACCAGCCCCGTCGGCAGCAGCTTGGCCACGTTGAGCGGCGGCGCCTGAGCCTCGCGGGCGCCAGCGGCTTCCGCGGTCACCAGCAAGCGGAGTGCGACCAGGGTCATCAGCCCGGCAAACGTAAGCAGCAGCGCCGGCGGCGTCAGCAGGTACATCAGCCGCGCGCCGTAGTACGCGCCGAGTATCCCGGAGACGGCGAAGAGCGCGGCGACCCGCAAATCCACGTTGCCCGCGCGGTGGTGCAACCCTGCCCCGACCAGGCTGGTGCCGCCTACCACGGCCAGCGACATGCCCACCGCGCTGTACGGCTCCACGTGCAGCAGATACACCAGCACCGGCAGCGTAATGATCGAGCCGCCGCCCCCAATCAATCCCAGCGAAAGCCCGATCCCCGCGCTGCACACCAGTCCCAGCGGGTAGAGCCAGTTCACGGCGGCTACTATTCCACATCCGCTCGCTTCGGCCAACTCATGAACCTCAGCAGCCTGCTCGTCGTTTGCAGCGGCTCTTCTGCGCGCCTCCTGGTTCTTGCGCCCTCCGCGCGAGGCTCTGGCCTCCTGAAGCTGGTGTAAACTTGACGACGCTATCCCGAGGAGACTGCCCCGCGCATGAAACTCGAGCGATTTGAAGCGCCCGGCCTGGCGCACTATTCCTACATGGTGTCGTCGCAAGGCGTGGCCGCGGTGGTGGACCCCATGCGCGACGTGGACACTTATGTGGATTACGCCGCCGCGCACAGCCTGAAAATCACGCACGTCCTGGAGACCCACATCCACGCGGACTACGCGTCAGGCGCGCGCGAGCTGGCCGCGCGCACCGGCGCGGAGATGTGGCTCTCCGCGTACGACACCGGCGAGGACTTCGAATACGCCTTCCCGCACCACGAATTCCGCGACGGGGAAGAGCTGCGGCTCGGCGACGTGAAAATCACCGCGCTGCACACCCCCGGCCATACGCCCGAGCATCTCTCTTTCCTGCTGCACGATCTTGCGCGCGGCCCGGAACCGCGGGCGCTGTTGAGCGGCGACTTCTTGTTCGTTGGCTCGCTGGGGCGGCCTGATTTGCTCGGCGAAGCGGCCAAGCGCAAATTGGCGGAGCAACTCTACGACAGCCTGTACACGCGCATCGCCGGGCTGCCTGATTCGGTCGAGGTGTACCCCGCGCACGGCGCCGGTTCAATGTGCGGCGCGGGTATGGGCGACCGGCCGCAGTCCACGCTGGGCCACGAACGCCGGGCCAACATCTACTTCGGACTGCGCGACCGCGCCAAGTTCGTTGCGCACATCCTGGCGAGCGTCCCGCCCTTCCCCGATTACTACCGCCGCTTGAAGCGCGTCAATTCCGCGGGGCCGCGGATTCTTGAGGCACTGCCCGGCGGCGCCGCGCTCTCCGCGCAAGAAGTGGCACAGGCCCTCCTGCCTGCGCCCTCGGTCCCATCCGCGGGCGCCGCGGGAGCGGTGGGGATTGACCTGCGCCGCCCCGAAGCTTTCGGCGCGGGACACATCCCCGGCGCATTCTCCATCGGGGCCGGCCCGATGCTGCCAGTGTGGGCCGCCTGGGTTGTCCCTTACGACCAGCCCATCGTGCTGATTGGCGAAGAGAACACGCCCTACGAAGACGCGCGCCTTGCTCTCATCCGCGTGGGCCTGGACGACGTGCGCGGCCGCCTGCACGGCGGCATGAACGCCTGGGCCGCCGCCGGGTACGAACAGGCGCAACTCCCGCAAATCTCGGTGGATGACTTGCAAACGCGCCTTCAAGTGGCACAGCCACTCCTGGCTGTGCCTGCTTCAACTCGCCCCGGCGCGGCGGCCATGAGCGGGTCAGCCGGCCCCGCTGAATCGGCACCTTTCGTCCTCGACGTCCGCGCCGTCGCCGAGTGGAACTCCGGTCACATCGCCGGCGCTCGCCACATCATGGGCGGCGACCTGCCCGCGCGCGTGAACGAGTTGCCGAAGGATCAGCCCATCCACGTCATCTGCGCCTCCGGCTACCGTTCGAGCATCGCCTCCAGCGTCCTGCGCCGCGCCGGCTTCCCCCACGTCCTCAACACCACCGGCGGCATGAACGCCTGGCGTAACCGCGGCCTGCCGACTACCTGAGGTCGCACAGCCCATCTTTGGCTGGGCTTGGTCTGACATTGGCTTCGCATGGTTGGATCTTAAGTGCGCTACAGGCGCAGCCAAGAGTAGCTTTGGGTAGTGTCCTAATTTGCCGGAGGGCCGGAAAACGGGAGTTTTGGCTGTGCCGAACGAGGCTTGCAAATCACCAAGCTATGCCCGGCAACGTTGCTGCTGTAGCGTATTAGCTTCGTGTCGAACGTGTGGAACTCGTCGACCTTGTACAGGATTGCCGTTGCTAGGTGAAGTGCATCCATCCCACCAATGACCTGCTTTGGCTTTCCCCGATAGTAGTCCCGAACCTGGCCTGCCAGACTGGAGATTGCCCTGTCAACGTTGACGGGAATAATGTCCTTGCGCTTCAAGAGCGCCCTGAATTTTTCCCTCACATCCTCCGTTAGGTCTCCCATGAGAACCTCCGTTTCCACGATAGAGGATGTAATAATCACCGCATCGCCCTTCTCAATCTCTGCCACGATTCCTTCACACAAATCCACCCTTCCGGCTTCACCTCTAAGCCAGGCAATGAAAATACAGGAGCACCAGTAGTATTTCTTCTTAGCTGGCATTCCTCAGCCTGCGGATGAACTCGACCGAATCTAGGTCGCCGGTCATCCCGGGAGCAATGCCCCGCAGGCTGGCGAGGGTCGGAAGTTCTTCCTCTGGCGGATGGACTTCAATGGCACCCACTTCTATCTGGTAAGGAAAAACCTCGTTTTTCTTATATAGGAACGTCCCGCTTACTGTAACATACTTCTTAATTGCAGCCTTTACGTCCTCTAGCTTTTCATCCTCAAAGGTACAGGCAATCTTCGCTGGCCCCGCAACCGGGAAGATATAGAACATGCTTTGGTCGTGAACATTGACAACGTCCAATTGCCCAGCCATAGAGCCTTCGGATTTGATGTCTTCCCCGATGATCTTGTCAATGTTGACCTCAAGCTGCTTCGTGATAGCGATGCTTCGATGGTCGGCGCGAACCTCGATGCTCCGAACGTGGCGACTTAGGGGCTTTGCAAGCTGCCGGAAGTTTTCCAGCAGCGGCCTATCGAAATATTCCGGAGCTTCGGCCTTTTCAATGATTATGGCCAACCCTTCGGTAAACGTGCGCACGATGCGGTCGGTGTAGTCTGCGGCCTTCTTGTATGGAATCGGCTCGACCTCCACCGTCGCACTGCTGTGCTTGAGTCCAGTGATTCGGTAGTCCGCAGACGCGAATTGCTGACCAGTCACGCGCCTATCCACGGCGCGAAGGCAACGCAGCGTGTCATACAAGAACTCGGTAAAGTCCGCTAGCCGCACGTCCCCCTTATCCTCCGGACGCCCGGATAGGCTTAGGCTAAGTAGCCGTTTTTGCTTGTGCTTGCGAGTCGCCATATTTCCCTTGACAACAAACCGTATCTATGTTACATTTGTTACGATGTAAACGGAGTTGGACATGAAAACAAAAGAATCAAAAGCAAAGACGCGGCCCCTGAATCTGCGAGACTTTCCAGATGATTTGTATTGGAAGCTCAAGGTGAGTGCCGCCGAGAATCGCATGACGCTCAAGAAATTCGTAGTCCAATCCCTAAAGCGTGCGGTCAACGAGAACGGCCTGAACCAGTAACCACAGTGGCCATCGCGGGCAGTGCAACCTGCCCGCAATGGCGCAAATCTCCCACGCGGATTTGGCCCGCATGGTGAGACCCGAAACCGATTGTCGGGCCTCTCCGCTGGGAAGTCAAGGAGAGACCGACCATGAACGTACTTTCCAGTCAGCAGAAAACCCAAGTCATCACCGCCCTCGTGGAAGGCAACAGCATCCGCAGTACGGAACGTATCACGGGTGTCCACAGAGACACCATCATGCGTCTCTTGCTTCGCGTAGGCGAAGGGTGCGCTCAACTGTTGGATGAGCGGATGCGCGGCCTGCGTTGCCGCCTCATCCAATGCGATGAGATTTGGAGCTTCGTTTATGTGAAGCAGAAGCATCTTAACGGTCATCATGACCACGCCACAATGGGCGACCAGTATGTCTTCGTTGCCCTTGACCCGGAGACTAAGTTGGTTCCGTCCTTCCTCGTCGGCAAACGCACACCGGCAAGCGCCTACTACTTCATGACCGACTTGCAGGGCCGCTTGGCAAATCGCGTGCAACTCACCACCGACGGCTTTCGCCCATATCTCCGCGCCGTCGAGGATGCGTTCGGTGCTGACATTGACTACGCGATGCTAATCAAAATCTACGGCTCTCCACGTAACGCAGAAGAACGGTACAGCCCCGACGAAATCGTAGAGACCGTCCCTGTATCAGTAAGCGGCAATCCGAGGCCGTGGGCCATTTGCACGTCTCACGTCGAGCGGCAGAACCTTACGATTCGAATGCAACTACGCAGGTTCACCCGACTAACCAATGCTTTCTCCAAGAAGCTAGAGAACATGAAGGCGGCTATGGCCCTGCATTTTGCTCATTACAACTTCGTTCGGATTCACCGTACCCTTCGGGCCACGCCCGCAATGGCCGCGCAATTGACAGACCACTTGTGGGACATGGGCGAACTTTTGGCGGCAACGGGCGCGGCGAATTAGGACACTACCTAGCTTTGCCACTATTTGACCTGCCGCACCAGCGCCCTTATACTGGAGTTTCTATTTGGGGCTGCTGGCTGGCCCTTCCTGCCTTCCTTTTTGGAACAATTCCGAACAGGCTGATGGCAGAGTCGCGGGGTGCCAAGGGCTCGAAGTAACCGGCTTTCCCTGGCGCCTGGCAAACGCCCCGCCGGAAGGCCCCCGTTAGTGGACCCAGGTGGAAACACAAAGGCGCAGACCAATCATGACTGAAGCGACGTGCCGGCGGGAGCTGGAGCTGGAAGTAGCCGCCGAAGAAGTGCAGAAGGCCAGCGAACGCATTGCCAAGGAGTTCGCGCGGGTGGCGCGCGTGCCCGGCTTCCGTCCGGGCAAGGCGCCGGTGACGCTGATCCGCCGCCGCTTCGCCGACGACATCAAGAGCGAGCTGCTGCAAGCGGTGGTGCCCGACTGCCTGGAGCACGCGCTCACCGAGAAGAAGATGGTCCCCATCACCCAGCCGCAGGTGGACCAGGTCAGTTTCGTCGAAAATGGTCCGCTGAAGTTCCGCGCGGTGTTTGAGGTGCTCCCCCAGTTCGAGCTGCAAAACTACAAGGGCCTGGAAGTGGAAGTCCCCGAATTTCAAATCACCGGCAAGGAAGTGGACGAGACGCTGGAACAGATGCGCGAGCGCGCCGCCACGTTCGTCCCGGTCGAGGGCCGCGCCATCCAGGACGGGGACTTCGCGCAGGTGAACCTCACCGGCATGCCGCGCACCCCCGGCGTGGACCCCATCAAGGCCGAGGGCGTGCTGTGCCACATCGGCGGCGAGGAGACGCTGGACGCTTTCAACGAGCACTTGCGCGGCGCGCAGACCGGCGACCGCAAGGCCTTCGAGGTCACCTACCCGGCCGATTATCCCGACGCCAAGCTGGCCAACCAGACGTTCGACTACGCGGTGGAAGTGACCGCGGTGAAGGAGAAGCGCAAACCGGAACTGAACGACGAATTCGCAAAAGACCTGGAAGCGGCGACGCTCGCCGAACTGCGCGAGAAAATCAAGAACGACCTGGAGGCGGTGCGCGACCGCCGCCAGCGCGAAATCGGCCGCGCCAACCTGCTCGAGAAACTGGTGGCCCCGTACGACTTCCCGGCGCCGGAAGCGCTGGTGGAGCACCAGATGGACGTGCGCGTGGAGCGCAACGTCCGCGCGCTGGCCGCGCAGGGCGTGGACCCGCGCGCGGTCAACGTGGACTGGGCCGCGCTGCGCCAGCGCCACCGCGATCACGCGCTGAAGGACGTGCGCGCGGAATTGCTCCTGGACCGCATCGCCACCGCCGAGAACATGGAAGTGACCGAAGCGGAAATCGACCAGGAGGTCCGGCGCCTGGCCGGGCACTCCGGCGAAGCCCCGGAGGCGCTGCTGGCTCGCTTGACAAAGCAAGGGTCGCTCGATAGGATGAAATCGAAGTTGCGCAGTGACAAGACGCTCGACTGGCTCTACCAGCATTCCCGGATTCAGCCGACAGCACCCACGGGAAGTTAATCCGGCTCCGGCCTCCGTGCCCTGTACTCATTCACCCGATGCGAAACCGCGACGATTACGGCTCCTACGCGACGCTGATCCCCATGGTGGTCGAGCAGACCAACCGCGGCGAGCGCGCCTACGACATCTATTCGCGACTCCTCCGCGACAACATTGTCTTTATCGGCACGCCCATTGACGACAACGTGGCCAACCTCATCACCGCGCAACTCCTGTTTCTGGAAGCCGAGGACCCCGAGAAGGACATCCAGTTGTACATCAATTCCCCGGGCGGCGTGATCACCGCGGGCATGGCCATTTACGACACCATGCAGTGCGTCCGGCCCAGCGTGGTCACCACCTGCGTGGGCCAGGCCGCCTCGATTGCCGCGGTGCTCCTGGCCGCCGGCGCGCCCAAGAAGCGTTTCGCGCTGCCCAATGCCCGCGTGCTCATTCATCAGCCGTGGCTGAGCGGCCTCTCCGGGCAGGCCACCGATATTGATATCCACGCCAAAGAGATCCTGCGCACGCGCCAGGTGCTGAACGAATTGCTGGCCAAGCACACCAATCAGACCGTGGAGCGCATCACCCGCGACGTGGAGCGCGACTTCATCATGACCGCGCAGCAGGCCAAGGATTACGGCATCATTGACGAGATCATTGTGAAGCACCGTTAGGACAGGCCGGGAGCCTGTCTGCTTTCGTCGCGAACGAGGAACGGAACCACCGCGCTGTCCGTCTCAAGCTAAGACCGGTGCTGCCTGTTCCAAAAGGTTAATTGCAAGACCGATGTTCGACCTGTCAAATCGAGTCCGAACCCGTACAATCGTCCCCGTACGCCTGCCCGCCCTGGGCCCGAGGGGGACCTGCCGGTGAAAAAGTTCGGCGCCGACGAATCTTTGCGCTGCTCCTTCTGCCACAAAACGCAGGAGCAGGTCGAGAAGCTCATCAGCTCGCCTTCGGAGTACCCGCGCGCCTACATCTGTAATGAATGCATCTCGGTGTGCGAGAAGATCCTCCAGGAAGACAAGAAGGAGCCTACGGCGCCCTCGACGCGCCGCCTGCCCCGCCCCCCGGAGATCAAGACCTTCCTGGACGGCTACGTCATCGGCCAGGACAAGACTAAGAAGAAGCTGGCCGTGGCCGTCTATAACCATTACAAGCGCATCTTCCTGAACCGCCAGCAGAGCGAAGTCGAGCTGCAAAAGTCCAACATCCTGCTCATCGGCCCCACCGGCACGGGGAAGACGCTGCTGGCCCAAACGCTTTCCCGCATGCTGGAAGTGCCCTTTGCCATCGTCGATGCCACCACGCTCACGGAAGCCGGGTACGTGGGCGAGGACGTGGAGAACATCATTCTCAAGCTTCTGCAGGCTGCCGACGGCGACGTGGCCCGCGCCCAGCAAGGCATCATCTACATCGACGAGATTGACAAGATTTCCAAGAAGGACGAGAACCCCTCCATCACCCGCGACGTCAGCGGCGAGGGCGTGCAGCAGGCCCTGTTGAAAATCCTGGAGGGCACCACCGCCAACGTGCCTCCCCAGGGCGGCCGCAAGCACCCGCACCAGGAATTCACCCCGGTGGACACCACCAACATCCTGTTCATCTGCGGGGGCGCGTTTGTCGGGCTGGAGAAGACCATCGAGCGGCGCATCGGCCAGAAGTCTCTGGGCTTCCACACCGAGGCGCCGCCCGCATCGCCCAGCAGGCGCAATATCGAAATGCTGGAGCAGGTTCAGCCCACCGACCTGATCAAGTACGGTTTGATCCCCGAGTTTGTGGGGCGGCTGCCTGTGGTCGGTGTGCTGGGCGACCTGGATATCACCGCGCTGGTGCGTATCCTCACGGAGCCGAAGAACGCGCTCATCAAGCAGTACCAGCGGCTGTTCGAGTTCGAGAATGTGCGCCTGCGTTTCAGCGACGACGCCCTGGAAACCGTGGCCAAGCTGGCACTGCAGCGCAAGGTGGGCGCCCGGGGCCTGCGCATGATCCTGGAAGACCTGATGCTCGACCTGATGTACCACTTGCCCCAGCAGCGCAAGCTCCGGGATTTCGCCGTGACTGCGGAGATGGTGGAGAAGCGCGACATCAACTGGAGCCTGCTGGAGAAAGCCGGGTAGGAGAAGCACTGGCTTTCCGCCTGTGCCCCTCCAGTCCGCCGCAGCGGCTGCGACGATTCGCAGACGGGTTGCTCAAGAGAGTTTCATGTTCAACCGCGAAAAAAACGAACTGAAGCGCGTCCCCATGATGCCGGTGCGCGACATGGTCATCTTCCCCCAGATGATGACCCCGTTCATCGTCGGCCGCGAAGCCTCGGTCAAGGCCCTGGAAGAGGCCCTGGCCGGGGACAAGCGCATCTTCCTGGCCACCCAGCACGACGCCTCGGTGGACGATCCCAAGCCCAACGAGATCTACCAGGTGGGCACGCTGGCCAACATCGTCCAGTCCGTGAAGCTGCCCGACGGCAACATCCGCGTGCTGGTGGAAGGCACGGAGCGCGCCCGCATCGTCAGCATCGCCACCGAAGAGGGTTTCTTCCGCGCGCACCTGCGGCTCCAGCCGGTGAAGGCGGAGCCTTCCCCGCAGCTCGACCAGGCCATCCAGCGCGTCACCCAGCTCTTCGACCAGTACGCCAAGCTTTCCCAGTCGCTGAACTACGACACGATGGTGGCCGCCATCCGCACCGACGATGCCGGAAAGCTGGCCGATACCGTGGCCGCCAACGTCCAGCTCCCGGTCGAGGAAAAACAGGAAGTGCTGGAGCTCTTCGACCCGCTGGAGCGCCTGGTGCGCATGGGCGACATCCTGGACATCGAGATCGAGAAGCTCAACGTCGATCGGACCATTCACTCCCGCGTCAAGCGCCAGATGGAACGCGCCCAGAAGGAGTACTACCTCAACGAGAAGCTCAAAGCTATCCACAAAGAACTGGGCCGCGGCGAGAAGAACGAGGCGGACGAGCTGAAGGCCAAGATCGAAGCCGCGGGGATGCCCAAGGACGCCAAAGAGAAGGCCCTGACCGAGCTGAAGCGCCTGGAAATGATGCCGCCGATGTCGGCGGAGTCCACCGTCTCCCGCAATTACCTCGACTGGCTGCTGGCCGTGCCGTGGAAAAAGAAGTCCAAAGAGATTCGCGACATCGTGGCCGCGGAGAAGATTCTGGCCGAGGATCACTACGGGCTGGAGAAAATCAAGGAACGCATCCTCGAGTATCTGGCCGTCCGCCAATTGGTGAAGAACCCCAAGGGTTCCATCCTGTGTTTCCTCGGGCCTCCGGGCGTGGGTAAGACCTCGCTGGCCATGTCCATCGGGCGGGCCACGGGACGCAAGTTTGTCCGCGTGTCGCTCGGCGGCGTGCGCGACGAAGCCGAAATCCGCGGCCACCGCCGCACCTACATTGGCGCCCTCCCCGGCCAAATCATCCAGATGATGAAAAAGGCCGCCACCACCAACCCGGTCTTTGTGCTCGATGAAGTGGACAAGATGTCCACCGACTTCCGCGGCGACCCCTCCGCCGCGCTGATGGAAGTGCTCGACCCGGAACTGAACCACGCCTTCACCGACCATTACCTGGACGTGGAGTACAACCTCTCCAAGGTGATGTTCGTCTGTACCGCCAATGTCCTGCACACCATCCCGCAGCCCTTGCAGGACCGCATGGAGATCCTGCGGCTGGCCGGCTACACCGAGCAGGAGAAGCTGGAAATCGCCAAACGGTTCCTGGTGAAGAAGCAACGCGAGGCCTGCGGCCTGAAGCCGGAGAACGCGGCCTTTGCGGAAGAGGGCCTGCTGCACATCATCCGCCACTACACGCGCGAGGCCGGCGTCCGCAACCTGGAGCGCGAGATCGGCAGCATCTGCCGCAAGATCGCGCGCAAGGTGGTCCAGGACAAGGGGTCCGTGGCCCCGCCCATCACCCCGGAGAACCTGAGCGAACACCTCGGCGTAATCAAGTTCCGCGACCTGACCGCCGAACGCAACAACGAAGTTGGACTGGCCACCGGCTTGGCCTGGACCGAAGTGGGCGGCTCGGTGCTGGGCACCGAAGCCACCCTGATGGAAGGCAAGGGCCGGCTTACGCTCACCGGAAAGCTGGGTGACGTGATGCAGGAGTCGGCGCAGGCGGCCATGAGCTACGTGCGTTCGCGCTCCGGCATCTTCGGCCTGAACGGCGACTTCTACCGCCACCTGGACATCCACGTCCACGTGCCCGAAGGGGCCATCCCCAAGGACGGCCCTTCTGCCGGAATTACCATCGCCAGCGCCATTATCAGTGCGCTCACCAAGATCCCCGTGCGTTGCGACGTGGCCATGACCGGGGAGATCACCCTGCGCGGCAAGGTGCTGCCCATCGGCGGCGTCAAGGAGAAAATGCTGGCCGCCCACCGTATGGGCCTGAAGACCGTGATTCTGCCCAAGGACAATGAGAAAGACCTGGCAGACGTACCGCCGGATGTCCAGGCGGTGCTCTCCGTAAAGTTTGTGGACACCATGGATGAGGTGCTGCAAGTCGCGCTCGAACGCCCGATTCCGGTGACGGCCATCCCCGCCGTCGCCGAGGTCCCCGCGTCGTTCGATGCGCCCGTCGAGCCGGCGGGAAAACCCCGGACGAACTGACGCACACGAATCCTCGCTCACAGGCACGGCGGTAAGCGCTGCGCGCGGCGCCCTGGCTACCCGCGGCCTTGCCCGGGGCTGGCCCCGCAAACCTGCACCGCCACACGCAAGGCGGCCGGCGCAGGCTCGCAGTTTCGAATCCAAGAAAGAAACAGGGAACCATGAAACGAACCAAGAAAGATGAAAAGGAAGAAACAGAAATGAGCATTTCCCTCGCCGAACTCAAAGAACGCAACATCACTGACCTGGCCAAAGTCGCCAAGGACCTCAACATCCCCGGCGCCTCCGGCATGCGCAAGCAGGAGCTCATCTTCGAGATCCTGCGCGCCCAGACCGAGAAAAACGGCCTGATCTTCTCCGAAGGCGTCCTCGAATGCCTGCCCGACGGCTTTGGCTTCCTGCGCGCCCCCGAGTACAACTACCTCCCCGGGCCCGACGACATCTACGTCTCCCCGTCGCAAATCCGCAAGTTCGACCTGCGCACCGGCGACACCGTTTCCGGCCAGGTGCGCCCGCCCAAGGATGGCGAGCGGTACTTCGCCCTCATCAAGGTGGAGGCGGTCAATTTCGAAGACCCGGAAGTGGCCCGCAACAAGATTTTCTTCGACAACCTCACCCCGCTCTACCCCCAGGGCCGCATCAAGATGGAGACGGCCAAGGAGAACATCACCGGCCGCGTCCTGGACCTGCTCTGCCCCATCGGCAAAGGCCAGCGCGGACTGATCGTGGCCCCGCCGCGCACCGGGAAGACCATGATGCTCCAGGGCATCGCCAACTCCATCACCACGAATCATCCGGAGGTGGCCCTGATCGTCCTGCTGATTGACGAGCGCCCGGAAGAGGTCACCGATATGCAGCGCACCGTCAAGGGCGAGGTCATTTCCTCCACCTTCGACGAGCCGCCGCAGCGGCACATCCAGGTGGCCGAAATGGTTCTGGAGAAGGCCAAGCGCCTGGTGGAGCACAAGCGCGATGTGGTCATCCTGCTGGACTCGGTCACGCGCCTGGGCCGCGCCTACAACGCCGTCACCCCGCCCTCCGGCAAAGTGTTGAGCGGCGGTATTGACGCCAACGCCCTGCAGCGCCCGCGCCGCTTCTTCGCCGCCGCGCGCCACATCGAGGAGGGCGGCTCGCTCACCATCATCGCCACCGCCCTGATCGATACCGGCAGCCGCATGGACGACGTCATCTTCGAGGAGTTCAAGGGCACCGGCAACATGGAGATCAACCTGGATCGCCGCCTGGTGGACAAGCGCATCTTCCCCGCCATCGACATCAATCGCAGCGGCACCCGCAAGGAAGAACTGCTGCTTCCTGCTGATGAGCTCAACCGCGTTTTCGTCCTGCGCCGCGTGCTCAACCCGCTCTCCCCGGTCGAAGCCATGGAGCTGCTGATCGGCCGCCTCGGCAAGACCAAGTCCAACGCCGAGTTCCTCAACTCCATGTCCGCTCCCACCTGAGGCCAACTCGCCGCGCCAGGGGGAGGTCCAGGCTACTCCGGCTATTTCCGCACCCCCTCGGGGACGATCGGCCGCTTGCGACCACCGAAAGCCCCTCTCCGGTTTGCCCGCGCGGCCTCTCCCGGCGATAATCTCTCTGTCGGCACCGAGGGGAAAGTGGATTTCGAGCTGGGCAATCCCGGATTCCTCAACCGCCTGCGCGCCTATGTGGTGCCCCAGGAGTCTCGCCGCCGGGCGCGCGTGCTGGCTACGGCGCGCGCGTTTCTCGCCCTGGCCTCGCTCATCGCCATCTACCTCGATCCCACGGAGCCCGCGCGCTACGCCCCGCTGGCCTACGGCCTGATGAGTTTCTACGCCTTCTACAGCCTGGCCGTCGTGGCTGTGCTGCGCATCTGGCCCGACCCGGCGCGCTTCCCCAGTGTGCTGGTGCACGGCGTGGACCTGCTGTGGGCCGGCTCTATCATCCTGTTCACCGAAGGCCCCAACAGCCCCTTCTATCTCTTTTTCCTCTTTGTGCTCATCGCCGCCGCCTACCGCTGGGGGTTCCGCGAGACGCTCTACACCGCGTTCGCCTCCGCCGCCTTGCTTTTCCTGGAGGCCTACCTGCTGCGCAGCGCCACCGGACCGTTCGCCGATCTCACCAGCGGCCAACTCGAGATCAATCGCCTGATCATGCGCGCCACTTCGCTGATGCTCGTCGGCGTGTTGCTCGGTTACCTGGCCGACCAGGACAAGCTCCTGCGCGGCGAAGCCAGCTTCGTCATGCAATTGCTGGCGCGCCTCCAGGGGCACAAAGGCCTGCGCCCGGCCCTGGCGGACATGCTCGCGGAGTTTGCCCGCCTGTACTCCGCCCGGTCCGCCTTCCTGGTGACCCGCGAGACAGCCACCGGCCGCCTGTTCCTCTGGGAGTGGCGTCCCTCGCCCTCCTCGGCGCCCTCCATCCTTCATTTCGAGGAACTCGATCCTGCTTCCTGCGGCTCGCTGCTAACCTTGCCTGCGGCCGCGTGGCGGGTGGCCCGGCAGGAAATCGTGGGCCAGTACGGCGCGGCCGCCTGGCCTCCTCTGGCCATCCTCCACGACGCCCAGTCCCTCTTCGCCGTGGAGGTGCCGTTCAGCGCGGATTGGCTGGGGTCCCTCTTCCTGGTGGACCTCCCCCGGCCTCCGAGCGAAAGCGAAGCCGACTTCCTCCGTGGCGCGGTCCGCCAGGTGGCCCCGGCCATTCACAGCCTGTACCTGATCCGCCGCCTGCGCAGCCGCGCCGGAGCACTTGAACGCGCCCGCGTCGCCCGCGATCTGCACGACGGCGTGCTTCAGGCGCTGCTCTCCCTCGAACTCCAGGCCGACGTCCTGCGCCAGCAGGCGGAGAGCTCCTCCCCGGGCATGGCCCCGGACCTGGCCGCCGTCCAGAAGCAGATTCACCAGCAGGTGATCGAGGTCCGTGAGCTCATGCAGCAGATGAAACCTGTGGAAGAGGACCCGCGTCAATTCCTGGACGCGCTGGCGGACCTGACCGGCCGCTTTGGACGGGACACCGGCATTGCCGCCACCTTCGTCACCGATTTGGATGAAATCAACATGGCCCCGCGCACCGGCCGCGAGCTGGCCCGCATTGTTCAGGAAGCGCTGGTCAACGTCCGCAAGCACAGCGGCGCGCGCAATGTCCTGGTGCGCTTCGCCGCCCGCAACGGTCACTGGGAGGTGGAAGTGGACGATGACGGCCGCGGTTTCGATTTCGCCGGCCGGTGCGACCTGAGGGAATTGGCCACCGCCCGCAAAGGACCTTTGGTGATCCGCGAGCGCGTCGCTTCGCTCGGCGGTGGCCTGGTGATTGACTCCAAGCCCGGCCAGGGCGCCCGACTGTCCATCACCGTGCCGCAGAGGCCGCATGCCTAAGCCTTCCCGCCAGATTCAGGTGCTCATCGCCGACGATCATCCCCTCTTTCGCTTCGGCCTCAAGAAGTTCCTGGAATCGCAGCCCGACCTGCGCGTGGTGGGCGAAGCCCAGGACGGCCGCCAAGCCCTCGAGCTGTTGCGCCTCTTCCCCCCGGACATTCTTCTGGTGGACCTGGCTATGCCCCGCCTACCCGGCCTGGAAACGCTGCGCGAATTGATGGACGCCAGCTCCTCCGTGCGCACCATCGTGCTCACGGCCGCCATCGAAAAGCACCAGATGGTCCAGGCGCTGCAATTGGGCGCGCGCGGAGTGGTGTTGAAAGACACGGCCACCGAAGTCCTGCTCAAGGCCATCCGCGCGGTGGACACCGGGTCCTACTGGGTGGGCCGTGAAAGCGTCCCCAGCCTGGCCGAAACGCTGCGTACGCTGGTCCCATCACACGATCCGTTGGCGCCGCGCAGTTACGGCCTCACGCCGCGCGAACTGGATATCATCGCGGCCATCGTCACGGGCTGCTCCAATAAGCAGATCGCCCAGCAGTTCTCGATCTCGGAAATCACCGTGAAACACCACTTGAGCAGTATCTTCGACAAAGTGGGCGTCTCCAGCCGCCTGGAGCTGGCGCTGTTCGCGCTGGAAAAAGGACTGGTCACTCGGCCCGAGCCGGCCGTCTGAGCCGCACTCCTTTCGCGGCGAGCCTTCCGCCACTAAAGCCTTTCATGCCCCTGCCGATAGGACCCGTGTGAATCTCTTCGCCCCACCGATGGCCCCGGCTGGGCCGCGCGCCGACCTCCGCCTGTTCATTGGCCGGCAACCCATTTTCGACCCCGATGCGCACGTTTTTGGCTACCAGTTACTGCCTCGCGCCGGTTTCGCCTCCTACTTCCGTCCCGCGGACGCCTCACAGCCATCGCGGGGGGCGGTGGACCCCGCTCTGCCGGGGGCCATTCAGGCGCTGGCCCGGGGCAAGCGCGCCTTCCTGGCCTGCGACCGGGAAGACCTGCTGCGCGGCGCCCCCGCGCTGCTGTCCGCGGATTCTGTCGTCATCGTGTTGCCGGAGAGCGTCTCCGCGGACCCCGCCGTGCTAGCCGCCTGCGGCAAACTGAAAGCGGCCGGCTACCGGCTGGCGCTCGGCGATTTTGTTCCCTGCCCCGAGCGCAGCCCGCTGGCCGAACTGGCTCACATTCTGATGATAGACCTGCGCGTCCTGCGCCCCGTTTTCATAGACCCGCTGGTGCAGCGCTTCGGCCGTCCCAGCCTGCGGCTGCTGGCCTCGCGCGTGGAAACGCAACGCGAGTTCGCCCTGGCTGCACGGCTTGGGTTCCATTATTTCCAGGGAGACTTCTTCGCCCGTCCCCAGCCGCGCCCCGCGCGCTACGCTGAACCCGCCTGTGCCAACCAGCGGCGCCTGCTGTGCGCCGCCACCCGCACGGTGCTGAGCCTGCGGGAAATCGAAGAGGTCATGCGCGCCGAGCCTGCCCTGCTGTACGATCTGTTGCATCACCTCAATTCCGCGGCTTTCGGCCTGCCCAGCGAAGTCCCCTCCCTGCGCCATGCGCTTACCCTGCTGGGCGAATCCAACCTGAAGAAGTGGCTTTCGCTGGTGGCCCTCTCCTCGCTGGCCGCGGAGAAACCCGCCGAGCTCGTCAGCGCGTGCCTGGTGCGCGCGCGCCTCTGCGAGTTGCTGGCCACCCGCGCGGGAATGGCCGCGCAGTTCGCTGACCTGTTCCTGCTCGGCCTCTTCTCCTCGTTGGACGCCGTGCTGGACCGCCCCACGGATGCGGCGCTCGAAGGCCTGGGCTTGCCCGACCCGGTCCGCGCCGCGCTGCTCGGCGCACCCAATCGCCATCGCGATCTGCTGGATGCCGTGGCCGCCTACGAGATGGCTGCATGGAAACGCTTCACGCAGTATTGCGCCCGTCTCCATCTCGCGGAAGATGAAGTGCCTCCGCTCTACCTCGATGCGGTCGAGTGGGCCCGCCGCGCGCTCGCGGTGTAGTGCCGACGCAGGGATCTTGAGTGCAAGGTGCGGGGCGCTGAGGCAGGGTGCAGGTCCACGGCGGTAGCGTCTGGCCTGATTCCTCGGTCTGCGGTTCTGAGTTCTTGTCTGAGTTCTGCGTTCCGAGTTCTTACTTCTGCATTCTACCTTCTGCCTTCTCCCTTCTCCTTCTCCCGCATCAACTGGCAAATCACCAGGGCCACTTCTTCGATGTCCATCGCCGTGGCGTCCACCACCACGGCGTCGGGCGCGCGGGTGAGCGGCGAGACGGCGCGCTCGATGTCGCGCTGGTCGCGCTCCTTCAACTCGGCCACCACCTGGTCGAAGTCCATTTGGTCGCCGCGGGCCTCATGCTCGCGCAAGCGGCGGCGCGCGCGCACTTCCGCCGACGCGTCGAGGTAAATCTTCAAGTCCGCGTCGGGGAAGACTACCGTGCCGATGTCGCGCCCTTCCATCACCACCCCGCCGTGATGCCCCGCCCGCCGCTGCTCCGCCACCAGGATGCGCCGCACCTCCGGCACTACCGCCACCTTCGACGCCGCCAGCGACACCTCCGTTGTGCGAATCTGGCCCGTCACCTCCTCTCCGTCCAGCAACACCTGCAACCGCCCGCCATCTTGCGGCGCCGCGCCCGCCGGCGCCCCCGTGGTGCGCGAAAGGTCGACGTGCGTGCGCCCCGCCAGTTCCTCGAGCGCCTCCACCGAATCCAGCGACACGCCCGCGCGCAATGCCTTCAGGCCCAGCGCCCGGTACATGGCCCCGCTGTCGAGATGCGTGTACCCCAGCAGCGCCGCCACCCGCCGCGCCACAGTGGTTTTGCCGCTTCCCACCGGCCCGTCAATCGCAACGATCCGTTTCTTCCCCATCCGAATCCCTGTGCTCTCTGCGCCTCTGTGGCTAGATCCTCTTGAACGCCTTTTCGATTTCCCGCAACGAGTACCGCAGCACGATGGGCCTTCCGTGCGGGCAGCTCATCGGACACTCCGTCTTGGCCAATTCGGCGAGCAGCCATTCCATCTTGGCCTGGTCGAGCGGCATATTCACCTTGATGGCCGCCTGGCACGACGTGGACGCGGCAATCTTGGCCTGCAACGAGTCCATGGAAATCTCCGCCGTCTCTTTCTCGACTCCTTCCAGGATTTGCCGCAGCAACTTCTCGGCGTCGTTGGGGCGGATGCCCGCGGGCGTGGCCTGAATGGCCACGCTGCGCCCGCCCATGGGCTCCACGTCGAAGCCGTTGGCGCTCAGCTCTTCGCCGATTTGCTCGAGGATGACCGTCTGTTGCGGCGACAAATCCGTCACCAGCGGCTCGAGCAACCGTTGCCCGGTGATGGCGCCCGCGCGCCGCGCCCGCAGGTGCTGCTCAAAGAGCACGCGTTCGTGCGCCACGTGCTGGTCCACAATCCACAACCCTTCGCCGTTCACCGCCACAATGAAGCTGTTGCTCACCTGCCCCAGCGGCTTCAGCGTGGCCAGGCTGGTAGGGACGTTGCCGGCAAACGGCGGCTCGTGACTCGTGACTTGTGACTCGTGACTCGTGATTCGTGATTCGTGATTCGTGACTGGTGGCGCCGTGTGCGGCCCGGCTAGATCGGCTTGATCCAAACCGGCTGCGCCGGCCTCGAAGGCGAACCGCTGCGCCTCGGGCATCTGCGGCGACTCGGTCAACTCAAATCCCGGCATGGGAATCACCGCGCGAGCCGGCGCCGCGCCCTGTAGCGCCGGGACGGGTTGTGTCCCGGCATTTTCGCGGGCTACCCCGCCGCTTGGCATCCCCGCAATTCCCAGCCCCGCTGAGACACCCATGGCCCCGGCGCTGGCGGCTTTGGCGCCCGCGGGAAACGCGGCAATGGGCTTGGCCTGCGTGAGCGCCTGGCGAATCGCGTCGCGCGCGAAATCGTGCACAAAGTTGGGGCGTCGGAAGCGCACCTCGACCTTCGCCGGATGCACATTCACGTCCACTTCCGCGCTGGGCATTTCCAGGAACAGCAGCACCGACGGGAACACGTTGGCCGGCATCATGTTGCGGTAGGCTTCGTGGATGGCGTGCAGGATCAGCCGGTCGCGCACCAGCCGCCGGTTGACGAAAACGAAAATGCCGTTGCGGTTGGCGCGCTGCACTTCCGGGCGCGAGACGAAGCCGCGCACCGTCAGCGTGGCCGCCTCTTCTCCCGGCTCGAGCGGCTCCTCGGTCACCGACGCGCGGAACGGGCCCGTCGCCGGCGACATCTCCAGCAACTCCTCGAGCGCCGCGCGACCGAAAAGCTGGTAAACGCGCTCGCCTAGCGTGGCCACCGGCGCCGCGTCCACAATGACCTGGCTCGGCGTGCGCAACTCGAACTGCTTTTCCGGGTGCGCCAGCGCGTAATGCGTCACCAGCGACGCGATGTGCCCCAGCTCCGTCGTCTCCGATTTCAGGAACTTTCGCCGCGCCGGCACGCTGTAGAACAAATCCCCCACGCTGATGGTGGTCCCCGGCGGCGCCCCCGCCGGCTTCACGCTGACCAGCTTCCCGCCCGCAAACTCGACGCGCGTTCCTTCAGAGGGGCTAGGGGCTAGGGACTGGGGGCTAGTTGCCTCCGTCCCTAGCCCCTCGCCCCTAGCCCCTGACCCCTGCGAAGTTTCCCGCGCGCACGTCTCCAGCACCAGCCGCGACACCGACGCGATCGAAGGCAGCGCCTCGCCACGGAAGCCCAGCGTGTCTATGGCCAGCAGGTCGTCAGCGTTGCGCAGCTTACTGGTGGCGTGCCGCTCAAACGCCAGCAGCGCGTCGTCGTGGCCCATGCCGCTGCCGTCGTCGGTGACGCGGATCAGGCGCTTCCCGCCCGACTCCACCTCCACGCGGATGCGCGTCGCCCCCGCGTCTATGGCGTTCTCGAGCAGCTCCTTCACCACGCTGGCCGGGCGCTCCACCACCTCGCCCGCGGCTATGCGGTTGGCCACCGCCTCCGGCAATATGCGTATCCTGCTCATGTCAGAAAAAACGCACCGCAGATAAACACAGAAAGAACCGATGGGCTATTTCTTCTCTGTGTCTTCTGGCCTCCGTGTCCTCTGTGTCAGGCCCTTTCGGTTTCGGTCCCACAACCAACTATGCGCCGTGCCGGTGCCTCCGCCAACGGATGTAGTCCACCCACGCCAGGAAGGTAACGACAACCGCGATTCCGCCCGCCATGGAAAGCTGTTTGTTCGTGAGCGTATCCCACAACAGAACGGAGACAACTCCGATGCCGATCACGAGCAGCATCGCAAAAATAGCCAGCCAGGGCCCCTGTCGGTCTTCTTCCTCGTACACGGTCGTAGGCAGCCCGAATGTGCTGAGCAGGAGCCGCCAGAAATCGCCGGGGCTGTCCAGGCTGCGAGTTCGGCGGTTCTCTGCGTCGGCTGCGCTGGATTCGGGATGGACCCACGCGCGCAGCTTGCCCAGCCAGTAGCGGCCGGCGAACACCCCGATAATCGCCAACAGCGCCCACAAGAATACTGCCATCCATAGCGGCATTGACCCGTCGTCGGCTAGGAACAAGGACAGCAGGATGAGAATCCCCAGCACCGTCAGGATGTGCGCTGCCCGCTCCGCCCGCGCCTCGGGCTCCCGCGGCCAAGGCTCAAGCGTGTAGAAGAACAGGTCAAGAAACCGGGCAAAGCGGCGCCCCAGCGGGTCGTCATATTCATTCTTGCTCATCGGTATCCCGCGCCTGATCCGCGCCCATCTGGAGCCTTCTCAGAAACACCTGTCCGGAAACCACTCTTGCGTTTCACTCTTGCTCTTTCACCACGCTGGCCGGGCGCTCCACCACTTCGCCCGCGGCTATGCGGTTGGCCACCGCCTCCGGCAATATGCGTATGCGACTCACTTTCCCGTCGGAATCTCGGGGTGCATTTCAGTTGCCTTCAGAGAGCCATCTCTCATGTGCGTCATCAAGGTCTTTGATTCGCTTATGCAAGTCACTTATGCGATGCAATAAGGGAACGACATCAGGGACTCCACCGAAGAACACCTCTAAATAATCCCTCGCTGCTTCGAGCACCATTATCCCAGGGGGACACAAGTATCGAGAATCAATTTCGTCCCAATCCGGAGCCGGTTGGAAACCGCCTTTGACCTCCTTAATGTTATGGACGACCAAATCCACCCAGCTCCCGTGAATTGAGTGGGATGCGATTCTTTGAGTCGAAAGGTAAAGGCCCTCGTCGCCAAGAGCTTTTAACCGCTCTCTGAGTCCGCCGCCCCAATGCTGAAACTTGGGGTTGATATCTTCAATCTTCATACCTCCCAGTCGGCATACACGTTCGATAGACTTCAGCATGCGCTCTTCAATTGGCAGGATCTCTTTCGACTCGCGTTTCCCGATATTCCCTTGAATCAGGTCAAACAACTCTCGTTCAGGCCCAAGGCTGGTTCGGACGTACTCCTCATAGAGTTCGTCCTTGTTCTTGGCAAGGAGGAAACGCAGGTTACTCGCGGATTCAAAAATCAAGCGATTAAGGATCTTGATTACCTCGCCTCGCTGTGAACCAGAAACGAGCTGTAATATCACGGTCATGAGCTTCATGATTCTGATCAAGAGGCCGACACAAATGGACTGGTTTCTCCCCAAGGCGACTTCACCTGGTTCATGGGCGACATAACAATGGGCACAGACGGCAGCAACTGTTGTTGCCTCCTTGAAAAGTTCAAATGCAACAGGCGAGAACTGACCTGTATGGGCACATTCGCGTAAGACGTCAGATGTTATAGGAACTGAATCTCCCAGAAGCACCATGGGATGCGCATCCTTCGGGAAGTCCTTGCTAGGGGTCTTCTTTTCAGACTGGATAGCAATGCCCAGTTCGCGCAATGCTGATTCTTCCACGGAGTTGGGTGCGTCGGCCATCAGGTCCTGGGCCTGGGCCGTTTTGGGGAAGGCGATGACTTCGCGCAGCGAGCGTTCCCCCGCCAGCAGCATCACCACGCGGTCGAGCCCCAGCGCGATGCCCCCGTGCGGCGGCGTGCCGTAGGCGAGCGCGTCGAGGAAGAAGCCAAAGCGCTGCCGGGCCTGCTCCTCGGTGAGCCCCAGAGCGCGAAAGACGCGCGCCTGCACGTCCTGCCGGTGGATGCGCACGCTGCCCGACCCCAGCTCCACCCCGTTCAGCACCAGGTCATAACCCTTCGAGCGGATCTCGCCGCGCCGCTCCGGTTGCTCGAGTAAATCCAGATCCTCCTCCACCACGCCGGTGAAGGGATGCTGCGCGGGCTGCCAGGCATTTTCTTTGTCGCTCCACTCGAAGAGCGGGAAGCCGGTGAGCCAGAGGAACTCCCAGCGGTCACGCGCGATGAGCCCCAGCTTGTCGCCGAGGTAGAGGCGCAATTGCCCGGCAATGAGCGCGGCGTTGTCCACGCCCTTGCTCAACAGGCTGGCGTCCTTCGCTGCGGTCATCACGATCAGGTCGCCCGGCTTCGCGCCGACGCTAGCCGCGAGTTTCGCCAGCGCCTCCGCGCCCAGCGTCTTCTCCAGGCCGGATTGCACTCCTGCTGCGGATACCTTTGCGGTGTAGAGCCCCTTCGCGCCGAGCGACTTCGCTTTCTCGCTGAGTTCGTCCGCCTGCTTGCGTGAGAACTTCTCCGCCGCGCCTTCGACCACCAAGGCGTACACGTTGCCTTCGATTTGCAACGTGGCGCGTCCGGACTCGAAGTGCGCGGTGACGTTCTGCAACTCCATGCCGAAGCGCAGGTCGGGCTTGTCGCTGCCGTAGCGACGAATGGCGTCGCGATATTGCATCCGCCGCAAGGGAGGCGACAGCTTCGCGCCGATGACACGCCACATGCGCGCGCAGGCCTGTTCGATGACGCCCCACACGTCCTCCGGGCGCACGAAACTCATCTCCAGGTCAAGCTGCGTAAAGTCCGGCTGGCGGTCGGCGCGCAGGTCTTCGTCGCGGAAGCACCGCGCAATCTGGAAGTACTTGTCGAGCCCGCTGATCATCAGAATCTGCTTGAAGATTTGCGGCGACTGCGGCAGCGCGTAGAACATCCCCGGATGCACGCGGCTGGGCACAAGATAATCGCGCGCGCCCTCGGGCGTGCTGCGCGTGAGCATGGGCGTCTCCACTTCGTAGAAGCCCATCTCGTCGAGCGACTTGCGCAATTCGAGAATTACGCGGTGCCGCAGCGCCAGATTGGCGTGCGGCTTCGGCCGCCGCAGATCGAGAAAGCGATAACGCAGCCGCGTCTCTTCGCTGGCGGTGATTTCGTCTTCGATGGGGAAAGGCGGCGTCTTCGCCGTGTTCAGGATGCGCAGCGACGTGGCGATGATTTCCACTTCGCCCGAAGGCAGTCCCGGGTTGGGTTTGGCGCGCCGCGCCACACGGCCCTCCACCGCGACGACAAACTCCGAACGCACCTGGTCGGCCTTGGCGTGCGCGGCGGCGTCATGCTCTTTGTTGAACACCACCTGAGCGAGGCCTGCGCGGTCACGCACGTCGAGGAAAATTAGATTGCCCAGGTCGCGCCGCCGGTGCACCCACCCGAGCAAAACAACACTTGCGCCTTCGTGCGCCGCGCGCAGCTCTCCCGCGTAGTGCGTCCGCTTCAGCTCGCCTAAGAAATCCAACATGGCTTTAGCCACAAATGAACACAGATAAACACCGATGGGCTTCTTTTCCGCGTCCTCTGCGCCTTCTGCCTTCGCTCTTTCCTTAACTTCCTATTTCTCTACTTCCTTACTTCCCTTCAAGTGCTCGACCAATTCGCCTTCGGTCAGCTCCAACTGCTGCGCGTCGGCTAGGCGCTTGAGCGCATACCTGCCGCTGGCGACTTCATTCTCGCCGATGATGAGCGCGTACCGTGCGCCGAGCTTGTCCGCGAGGCCCAGCGACTTCTTCAGCTTCATCTCTTCCGCGGGCACTTCGACGGCGAAGCCCGAGCCACGCAACTTGCGCGCCAGCTTCACCGCCGCGGGGTACGCCACCGCGCCCATCCACGCGACGAAGACGTCGAGCCCCGCGGCTGCTGGGGCCTTGCCCTGCTCGGCCAGCGACAGCATCACCCGGTCTGTGCCGATGGCGAACCCGATGCCGCGCGTGTTCGGCCCGCCCAGCAGTTCCACCAAGCCATCGTACCGCCCGCCGCCGCACACCGCGTTCTGCGAGCCCAGGCCCGGCGCGGTGATCTCAAACGTGGTGCGCACGTAGTAGTCCAGGCCGCGCACCAGGCGCCAGTTCTCCTCGAAGGCGATGCCGCGGTTCTCGCGCAGGTCGTGTTTCAGCGCGGTAAAGTGCGAGCGGCAGGCGTCACACAGATGCTCGCTGATGCGCGGCAGCGTGGCAATCACCGCCTGCTCCTCCGGCAATTTCGAGTCGAGCACGCGCAGCGGGTTGGTCTCGATGCGCCGCTGCGAATCCTCTTTCAGCTCGCCGCGCCTGGCTTCCAGGGCCGCCTTCAGCGCCTTCACGTACTTCGAGCGGCACTCTTTGCAGCCAATGGAATTGAGGTGCAGGGTGCAGCCCTTCAGCCCCGCGGCGTCGAAGAGGTGCATCAGCATCTCGATCACTTCGGCGTCAATCGCGGCGCTGGCGAGCCGTTCCTTCTCCGTTTCCTCTTTCTCCAGCGAATGCGTGAGCACTTCCGCGCCCACCTGGTAGAACTGCCGGTAGCGCCCCTTCTGCGGCCGCTCGCGGCGAAACATGGGCCCGATGTAGTACAGCTTCACATTGCCGGGAAGCGTATGCATGCCGTGCTCGATGTAGGCGCGGCAAACCGACGCCGTCGCCTCCGGCCGCAGAGTCACGGTGGATTCGCCGCGGTCCGCAAACGTATACATTTCCTTCGACACAACGTCCGTATCAAGACCAATCGACCGCGCGAACAATTCCGTTTCCTCGAAAATGGGCAGGCGAATCTCGCCGAAGCCGTAGGACTCCATCACGCGCCGGGCGGTAGCCTCGAACGCGTTCCACTGCGCCGACTCCGGCGGCAGGATGTCGCGGGTGCCCTTGATCGCCCGGAATTGCTTCGCGTCCCTCATAGGGGTTAGGGGCAAGGGGCTTGGGGCTAGTCCGACAACGAGCGCCGCAGGCCCACAAGCATCCTCTGAACCTCCTCGATCAAATTCAGCGCCTTCTGTGCGCCCTCCTGCGAGCAATGTCCCAGGCTAATTGCCAGTAGAGTCTGTGTTTCCAATTCGGCTGCGGAACCGCTGGCGTGCGAAAGGAACTGCAGAAACTCCTTCGTGCTTCGCCGGGCATGACCCTCGGCGATGTTCGAGGGAATGGAAACAGCCGCGCGCCGCATTTGCTGAATCAGGCCGAACTTCTCGTCCGCTGGGAACTTCGCTGTCAACAAGTACACCTCTTTCACCAGCATCATTCCCTTCTGCCAAACGACAAGGTCCTTGTACGATCTAATCTCCCGCCCTGCACCACGCGCGCCTTCCATAATCCTGCCTCGCCCTACCCCCCGCCCTAACCCCTCGCCCCTAGCCCCCAGCCCCTTCTGCTCTGTACGTCTCCTTGTACTCCACATAGCGCGCGGCGTACTGGTCAATCGAAGCCTGGTCTTCGGCGGTGAGCGCGCGGCGGAACTTCCCCGGGTGGCCCATGAAGAGCGACCCCGGCGGCACTTCGGTGCGCTCGGGCACCAGCGTGCCCGCGGCGACAATCGAACCGGCGCCGATTTTCGCGCCATTCAGGATGATGGAGCCCATGCCGATGAGGCAGCGCGACTCGATGGTGCAGCCGTGCAGCACGCAGCCATGGCCGATGGTGACGCCGTCGCCGAGCGTGAGCGGCCACTCGTCGCGCATCACGTGCAGCACCGAGCCGTCCTGCACATTGGTGCGCGCGCCGATGCGGATCCAGTTGACGTCGCCGCGGATGACCACTGCGGGCCACACGCTGGAGTCTTCGCCGATGACCACGTCGCCGATAATCACCGCGGCCGCGTCCACATAGGCCGACGCCGCGATTTTCGGCACACGCCCGCGGTAGCTGCGTATCATTTTGCCTCGATGAAATCTGACTTTGGCAGCGTAATCGGGAATTGTAACAGACCCTTACGCGATTGAGTGATTGGGTGATTTGGTGATTGGGTGATTGGGGCCTTCCTTTGTGCGGCCAGCCAGCAATCACACAATCACCCAATGGCTCAATTCGCTCCAATTTGGCCCTAACCTCGCGCACGGCTGCGCCTACAATGGCCGCGATGTTCGCCACGCATCTCACCTGCTTCCGCTGCGGCGCCCGGCACGCCTTCGATCCCGCCGCGTATCTGTGTCCCGCGTGTGTAGGACAGACCTCCAGGTTCATCCTGAGCCACGCGCAGCAAGGCGAAGGGCCTGTCCACTCCGACACCGCCAAGGTTCAGGCCACATCTGCTGCCGCAATTCCCACCGCAAACACAGACCCGCCCATCCTCGACGTGCACTACGACTACGCCGCTGCCGGGGCGGCGCTGAAGAAGCACCTCCGGCCTTCACCGGAAGGGGAAGGCCGGAGAGACGTGTTTCGCTGGCGCAAGCTGCTGCCCGTGGCCGACCCGGCCGACCTGCTGCCCGCCGGCGGCACGGCGCTGGTGGAGGCGCCGCGGCTGGCGCAACGGCTGGGCTTGGCGCGCCTGCTGCTCAAGGACGAAACGCGCAACCCCACGCGCTGCCTCAAAGACCGCGCCACGGCTGTAGGCGTCAGTATGGCGCTCGCGCTGGGACGCCGCGACGTGTACTGCGCCTCGGCGGGCAACGCGGCGATTTCGCTGGCGGGCTTCGCGGCGCACGCGCGCCTCGCTTGTCACGTGTTTGTGCCGAGCTACGCCAGCGCTACGCGGCTCGACTGGCTGCGCCGCTTCGGCGCGGACGTGCGCGTCTCCACCGGCAACTACGACCAGGCCTTTGAAGAGAGCGAAGCCGCCGGCCAGCGCCACGGCTGGTGGAGCCGCAACTGCGCCTGCAATCCCTTTCTTGTTGAAGGCAAAAAGACCTGCGCGTTCGAAATCGCCGAGCAGCTCGAGTGGCGGCCGCCGGACATGGTGGTAGCGCCGGTCGGTGACGGCTGCACCCTAGCCGCGCTGGGCAAAGGCGCGCGCGAGTTGCGCACGATGGGCCTGATCGATCGCCTGCCGCGGCTGGTGGGCGCGCAGTCCGCCGCCGTGCAGCCGCTCGTCGAGCGCTTCGCCGCCGCTAATGCCCCCGGGAATATAGGGGCGAGCTTCAGCGCGCCCTCTGCGTCTTCCCCTCCGGTTGTTCCGTCACGGGGCGCAAACAGAGCGGGCCAGCTAAAGCCGCCCCCTATACAAACAACGAGCGGCCCGGCCGCCACCGACACGCAGGCCGCTTCGATGGCCGTGCGGCGCCCGCGCAACGCGTTGCGCCTCTTCGCCGAATTGCGCGAGGCGGGCGGCACGCTGCTGGCCGTCACCGACGACGAAATCGCCATCGCCCAGCGACTGCTCGCCGCCGAGGCCGGCTTGGTTGCTGAATTCACCAGCGCGGCCACGCTGGCCGCGCTGCTGCGCCTGCGCGAATCCGAATCGCTGGCGGGAAAAACGGCGGTGCTGGTTATCACCGGAGGCCGTGTGGATTAGGCAGGGCTTCTCCGTGACGTCCGTGTCTCTTGTGCCCCCTATGTTTGCTTTTGGTGTGGTCGAAAAAATGGAATAACACTCCATTGAAAAGCTAAGCGACAAATGGGGCTATGCGGAAGAATTGGGCGACCTGCGTTTCATGCAGAGGGGCCAGGGGCTTGCAGAACTTGGGGCGCCAGAATTGAACAGTCCCCTGCAACCTCTATCATCCTGGCTTCAATAGAGGTGTAGAATGCATGCCAACCTTTCTTGCCAATTTCTGCCTCGTTGAGGAAAATGAACTCATCAAACGGCTGACAGATCCTTGCCACCTGGGCAAAGGTCAACCCACCTCCGACAGGTCTCACATAGAGCAGGCACCCCTTTAGGTGCGGATAATTCTGCCGTAAGTACATCTGGTCATAAGATCGAGCCTTAAATGCGTCCGTGACATTCGACTTGAACTTGAGCTCCACATTCATGACGGGAACTTCCTTAAACATTGTTCCTAGGAGAGTAATCACGAAGTCCGACTTGTGTGTGAGTGTGGCCTTGGCAGAACCTATTGGCACTTCGTATGGGAGTTCGAGTTCCTTTTGGATCCAGAACATCCGCTCAGACAAGATAAGCGAGACTCTACCTCCATGGGATTGGACGCTCGGGAGTTTGCTCGCAAAGAAGGAGAACATTCCAGAAAAAATTGAATCTCTAAGATTGCCTTCACTAGAGGTCATACCAATTACCCTCCTAGGGCAAGCAACCGGGCTTGAGCCTCAGCCCTAGTCGATTTTGACCACGGGCGCGGTGGCCGCGGCGTTCACTTGATCGAGGCGCGCGACCACGGCGCGGGCCATGGCGTAGATGCTCTTCCCGCCGGGGGCGCCGGAACCATCGGCCTTGGCCAGCGACGCCACGGGTTTGCCGGTGTCGCCGCCGATGCGGATTTGCGGGTCAATTTCGATTTCGCCGAGCAGCGGCACCTGGAACGTGCCGGCCATGCGCTTCCCTTCGCCGTGACCGAAGACGTCGATTTTCCCCTGGCAGTGCGGGCACGCGAAGTGGCTCATGTTCTCGACAATGCCCAGCACTTCGATGTGCACTTGGCGGAACATTTCGATGGCTTTGCGCACGTCGGCCAGCGCCACCTGCGAAGGGGTAGTGACCACCACGGCTCCGGTCACCGGCACGCTCTGCACCAACGTGAGCTGCACGTCGCCGGTGCCGGGCGGCAGGTCCACCACCAGGTAGTCGAGCTCGCCCCATTCGACGCTGCGCAAGAATTGCTGGATAACGCTGTGCAGCATGGGCCCGCGCCAGATCATGGGCTTGTCGCCGGGGTTGAGCAGCCCCATGGAGATCATCTTCAGGCCGTAGGCCTCCACCGGGAGGATGCGGCGGTCGCCCACGATTTGCGGCTGCTCGGTGGTGTTGAGCATCAGCGGGACGTTGGGGCCGTACACGTCGGCGTCGAGCAGGCCCACTTTGTATCCCAGCCGCGTCAGGGCAATCGCCAGGTTCACCGCGACGGTGGTTTTGCCCACGCCGCCCTTGCCGCTGGCAATGGCCACCAGATTTTTCACTCCGGGAATCGCCTGCCGCTCAATCCCCGGACCCATTGGTCGTGTCCCCATTCGCTCACCTCGGTTGCATCATATCCGGCCACGCCAAGTTGCGCCAACCGTAGGGGCGACCCGGTGGGTCGCCCGGCTCTTGCCTCGAAGCGCGGGACGTGACCGGGGCTGCACCCCGAGTCTCCAGCCAGCTTTTCACAAGCGTTTCTCCGTGCCCGATCCCACCACAGAGGATTCAGGGTGGAGGGCGGACCTAAAGACCCACCCCACACGGACGGGAAGCGGGCGACCCAGCGGGTCGCCCCTACACCTGGCGCGGCAATCACGCATTCGTGAAATCACCCAATCACGAAATGCCCGTTTTGCGCCCTGCTCCGCGAACACGCTACAATGGCTGTTTGCCGCTTCCGCACCTATGCGCGTAGAAGACCTCTTCAACCGAGTCGCCGCGAAGTTCATCGGCACCAAGCACGAGCGCGACATCAAGCGCATCCTTCCGCTCGTCCAGCAGATCAACGCGCTGGAGCCGGAGATGCGGGCCGCCTCGGACGCCGACCTGCGGGCCCGCTTCCAGCAGTTGAAGGAGGGTGTCGCCGCGCGCCTGCAGGATGCCGAGCCGGCCGCGGACGAACTCGACGCCGACCCCAAGAAGCAGCGCGAGCTGTACCGCCAGCGGCTGCAAGCCGCGCTGGCCCCGGCGCTGGCGCCCACCTTCGCGATGGTGCGCGAAATGGGCCGCCGCAAGCTCAACATGCGCCATTTCGACGTGCAGCTCATCGGCGGGGTGGTGCTGCACGACGGCAAAATCGCCGAGATGAAGACCGGCGAAGGCAAGACGCTGGTGGCCACCCTGCCCGCGGCGCTCAACGCGCTGGCCGGGCGCGGCGTGCACATCGTCACCGTCAACGATTACCTGGCCCGGCGCGACGCCGAATGGATGGGGCCCATCTACCGGGGCCTGGGGCTTAGCGTCGGCGTCATCGTCCACGATCTTTCCGACGAGGAGCGCCGCGCCGCCTATGGCGCCGACATCACCTATGGCACCAACAACGAGTTCGGCTTCGACTACCTGCGCGACAACATGAAGTACGGCCTGAGCGATTGCGTCCAGCGCGGCCACCAGTTCGCCATCGTGGATGAAGTGGACTCCATCCTGATCGACGAGGCCCGCACTCCGCTGATCATCGCCGGCCCCGCCGAAGAGTCCACCGACAAGTACTATCGCATTGACAAGATCATCCCGCGCTTGATCCGCGAAATTGACTACACCATCGACGAAAAGCACAAGACCGCCACCCTCACCGAAGAGGGCGTCAGCAAGTGCGAGCGCCTGCTGGGCATGGGCAATCTCTACGAGCCCGCCAACATGGACATCATCCACCACGTGTACCAGGCCCTGCGCGCCCACACCCTGTTCAAGCGCGATGTGGACTACGTGGTCAAGGAAAACGAAGTCATCATCGTGGACGAGTTCACCGGCCGCCAGATGCCCGGCCGCCGCTGGTCTGACGGCCTGCACCAGGCCGTCGAAGCCAAGGAAGGCGCCCGGATCGAGCGCGAGAACCAGACCCTGGCCACCATCACCTTCCAGAACTACTTCCGCATGTACAAGAAACTGGCGGGCATGACCGGCACGGCGGAAACGGAAGCTGCGGAGTTCGCCAAGATCTACAACCTCGACGTGGTGGTCATCCCCACCAACCGCACGCTGATCCGCATCGAGCGCCCCGACGTGGTGTACCGCACCGAGCGCGAGAAGTACCACGCCGTGGTCCACGGGGTGATGCAGGAGGACGGGTCGTTCACCGAAGGGTTGGTGCACTACCACGAGCGCGGCCAGCCCGTGCTGGTGGGCACCATCTCCATCGAAAAATCCGAGTTGCTCAGCGAATTGCTGAAGGATGCGAAAATCCCGCACTACGTGCTCAACGCCAAGCAGCACGAGCGCGAAGCGCACATCGTCGCGCAAGCGGGGCGCAAGGGCGCCATCACCGTTTCCACCAACATGGCCGGCCGCGGCACAGACATCCTGTTGGGGGGCAACCCCGAATCCATGGCCCGCGACCACTGCCTGAAGCAGAAAGTGGCCCTCCCTTACCTGCCACCCTCCGCGGCGGCCGCCGCCGGACCGCCCGGCAGCGGCGGCAACGGCGCCGAGTCCGCGCCTATGTACCTCTTCCAGCATGAAGGGCGCATCTTCCAGGTGCCGCTGGAGCAGTGGAAGTCCATTCACGCCGGCTACGCCGAGCAGTGCCGCTCCGAGCACGACGAAGTGGTCGCCGCCGGCGGCCTGCACATCCTGGGCACCGAGCGCCACGAAGCCCGCCGTATTGATAACCAGCTCCGCGGTCGCGCCGGACGCCAGGGCGACCCCGGTTCCTCGCGGTTCTTCCTCTCGCTCGAGGACGACCTGATGCGCATCTTCGGCGGCGAGCGCGTCAAGGCGTTGATGTACAAGCTGGGCATGACCGAAGGGGTGCCCATCGAATCCGGGCTCATCTCCCGCCGCATCGAAAACGCCCAGAAGGCTGTCGAGGCCCAGAACTTCGAGGCCCGCAAGCACCTGCTCGAATACGACGACGTCATGAACAAGCAGCGCGAGACGATCTACTCCATCCGCCGCGACATCCTGGAGGGGAAAGACCAGAAAGAGTACGTCCTCAATATCGCCGAAGACATCGCTGCCGGCCTGGTGGACACCTACTGCCCTCGCGTCCAGCACCCCGATCAATGGAATACCACGCAGTTCGCCAATGAAGTCCTCAACCAGTTCGGCCTCGATCTCAAGGCGGCCGGCCTGGACCTGGCCCAGCTCAACTATCAGGAACTGCGGGACCGCCTGATGGAGAAGGTGCTGGCCCGCTATGAGGAGCAGGAAAAAACTTTCGGGGTGGAAGGCACCCGCTGGCTGGAGCGCCGCATCATCCTGGACATCGTGGATAGCCAGTGGAAGGACCACCTGCTCTCGCTCGATCACTTAAAAGAGGGCATCGGCCTGCGTGGCTACGGCCAGAAGGACCCCCTCGTCGAGTTCAAGAAAGAGGCCTTCACGCTCTTCGAAGACATGATGGCTCGCTTGGATACCGAAGCGGTACGCGTGCTCTTCCTGATGCAGCCCGCGCGCCAGGAGGCCGCGGGAACCCCGAGTCGCCCGCTGGATGCTTCAGGCCTGCCACCCGGGGCCGGCGGCCGCTCCTTTGATCCCACCAGCCGCGGCTTCACGTCCTCCCGCGCCGCCGCCGCTTCCAACCAGCCGCCGGCGTCTTCCGCGTCGCAACAAACGCTCGATGCCATCGAGCGCCGCCGCCGCCGTCAGGAACAGAACCTGTACTATCAGGCCGGCGCCGCCCAGGAAGCGCCCAAGACGGTGCGCACCGGCGCCAAAGTCGGCCGCAATGAGCAATGCCCCTGCGGCTCCGGCAAGAAATACAAGAAGTGCCATGGCGCCGCCGCGTAGGGGCGCTGCTTGCTGCGCCCTGTGCCGAGCCGCTGCGGAGGTGCACTGCCTTCTGCCATGCCCCTACACCAAAGTGCCCTCGCCGGTCTGTCGGCCCCCTCGTTACTCTTCGTGTGAACGACGATCGCTTTAACGCTCCCTGAATCATCGCTGTGCAATAATGGGCCCGAAGTCCATGGGCGCCACCGAGTCCACCTCGGCTCCTTCCAGGCCGGCGGGGCGGTCACGCAACCGGCGCAGCGACCGTTTTCCATCCACCCTGGCGATCGAGGCCCGCTGGCCGCTGCCGGATGGAACGGGGGCCGTGGAGCGCGGCCGGGCCAGCGAAATCAACGCCCACGGCGCCATTCTCCGGCTTGCGCGCTTCCCGGCCGCGGGCCAGACGTTCGATCTCACCAACCTCGTCTCCGGGGAAACGGCCCAGGCCCGGGTCCTGGGCCAGCGCAAGACTGCCGGCGGCGCTCCGGGCATGGCCATCGAGTTGGCCTGGCCCAGCGACACTTTCTGGGGCATCTCCTACCGCCTGCAAAAGACCAGCGCGGAGTTGTTGCGCCTGGGCCAGGTGCTCGGCGAAGGCGAAATGGATATGACCGTGCTCCGCGACTTCCGCGACGCCGTGGACCACGTCCGCAAGACCGCCTGGGCCGTCAACGAGTGGCACGACCGTAAAGCGCGCCAGCACGACACCGCCACCGTGCTCCCGCTGCTCACCCGCGAACGCATCCGCCGCGCCACGCAGCTCTGCAACGACATCCTCAAGGACCTGCTCTCCGGCCTGCGCAGCGACCACCGCCCCGAACTGGAAGCCCTCCAGCGCTCCATGCAGTCCCTCAACAAGTTCCTCGCCCGCCCCACTTCCGGCTGACCCGCGGGTGTGGCCTTGGGTTGCCCGCTGTTTCAGTCCCGGCGCTCCCTCTGCCTGACATTACCCCCTCTTCGCGCGTCTGAACAAACGGGGATGACCTTTCGTAGCAAGTAGCACTGGCTAGAAGCCTGCATGCAGGGCTGGGTGGCACAGGCGCTTCTGCCGGTGCAGATCTCGTGCCGCCGGCTTCCAGCCGGCCTCAGCGTGGGCGCTGAAGGTGATCGCCGAAAGCTGACAGCTCAACCCCCAAAGGAGCACATCCATGATTCGACTGAATTGCAACCGCATCCTCCCCCTGACCCTGGCCCTTTTCGCCTGGGCTTCCCTCGCTTCCTTCACCTCCCTCACTTCCTCCACTTCCGCCTCGACTGCGGCCGCCCCGCAGTGGTGGGGCGACGGCGGCATTGTGGCCGAGGGGCGCTTCGAGCGGACGCTGAGCGTGAGCGGCGCGGTGGACCTGGAGGTGAAGACCAACTGGGGCAACATCACCGTGCGCACTGGCGACTCGTCGCGCGTGCAGGTGGTGGGCATCGTCAAGGTGCGGCGGTTCAGCACCAGCGAGGCGCAGTCCCTGGTGAAGCAGATTGAGGCCAACCCGCCCATCAAGCAGACCGGCTCGACCATCGTTGTCGGCTTCGATTCCACCTGGGAAGACCACGAGACGCGCAACCGCGTCGGCATCAGCTACGAGCTGGTGGTGCCTGCGGCCACCAGGCTGCGCGCCGGCACCGGCTCCGGCAGCGCCACCATTGACGGCGTGGCCGGCCCACTTGACGCCTCCACCGGCTCCGGCAGCATCAGCCTGACCAGCATCGGCGGCGAAGCCCGCGCCCACACCGGCTCGGGCAGCATCACCATCAACGGCGTGAAGGGCCAACTGCGCGCCTCCACGGGCAGTGGCTCCATCCGCGGCACGGGCGTGGCCGGCGGCATCATTGCTTCCACCGGCAGCGGCGAAATCGAGGTGCAGCAGGTCAGCGCGGGCAACGTCGAGGTCAGCACCGGCTCCGGCAGCATCGAGCTGAGCGGCGTCAAGGGCGCCGTGCGCGCGCGCACCGGCAGCGGCTCCATCCGCGCCCAGGGCGAGCCTACCGGCGCCTGGTCGCTGCGCAGCTCTTCGGGCGGCATCGTCGTGCGCCTGCCGGCCAACGCCGCCTTCGAACTCGATGCCAGCACCAGTTCCGGCAGCATCCACACCGACCACCCCATCACCGTGATGGGCACCATTGGCCGCCGCGAACTGCGCGGCAAGGTCCGCGGCGGCGGCCCGCTGCTCGACCTCAACACCTCCTCCGGCAGCATCCGCATCGAGTGACGGGGGGATTGAGTTATTTTAGTCATCGGGCCATTACGCCATTGAGGCCATTTCGTGATTTCGCGATTGGGTGATTTCACGATTTCCGGTGGGCACGCACAAATCTTCGGTGCAAATCACTAACAGCTTGTTGAAAAAGTGCTTTTGACTGTCATCCCGAGCGAAGCGAGGGATCTGCATTTCGCAGAAAATGCCGGGAAATGCAGATTCCTCGCCGCCTGCGGCGGCTCGGAATGACACCCATCGGGGCTTTTCAACAAGCTGCTAAATCACAAGTCACGAAACTCCAATGGCTCGATAGCGAAATGGCCCTACGGCGAAATGGCTCAATGGCCCGATGGCCCGATGCCTCAATCCAGTACTCACCCAATCGGTTAGCCCCCACGCCACTAAACCCTAGCCACTAGTCACTGTTGTTTGTACAATCCGCAGCATGGCCGACGAGAAGCCCCCAGAATCGAAGCCGGCCTTTGATCCCTTCAAGCCGGCCCAGCCGGTGCTGCCCGGCGTGCCGCAAAAAAAGCCTGCGGCCCCGGCGCCCGCATCCGCTCCTGCGCCCGGGCCTGCGGCTTTGCCCGCAAAGCTGAAGTCGCTGGGGATTGATCCGGTTTGGCTGGCTGGCGGAGCGGGCATCGCGCTGGTAGTGCTTCTGCTGCTGTGGTGGGTGATGCGCCCGTCCGCCCCCCCGCCGCAGCCCGCGGCCGTTTCCAGTGCGGCCCCCACGGCGGGAGAATCGGCCCCGGCGCAGCCCGCTTCTCAGCCGGCCGCGGAGCCCGCTGCGGCCACGCCGCCCGCGGCCGCCCCGGTGATCCTCAACTCGCTGCCCGGCGAAATCGGCGCCGTCGAAGAGTTCAAGCAGGCCTGGGACTCGAAGCGGTTCATGCTCAACTTGGTCACCGGGCGCACGCAGGCGCTGGTGATTCGCCTGCCTGCCGGTTCTCCGCGCAACTCCGGTACCTACTGGGGCCTGCTGATGCAAGCGCCCTATGGCCGGTGCGCGCTCGAGTACATCACCGATTTGCAGAAGCTCACCGATGACTACGGCTTCCGCGCCTCGCACCCCATGGTGGGCGACCCGTGCAGCCGCAGCGTCTTCGACCCCACCCGTTACGGCAGCATCGGCGGCGTGATGGCCCGCGGCGAAGTGGTGCAGGGCACCGCTATCCGCCCGCCGTTGGGCGTGCAAATCTCCGTTCAAGGCAATAAACTCATGGCCCTCCGCACCGAATAGCGCGCGCCTGCGTCTAAGAAGGGTGATTTCAGCAGCCACGCGTGTCGCGCTATTCCTTCCCCTTCACCGCCGTATGTGGTACCTGATTCTGCTCTTCACCCTGGCCGCCCTCTCGGCCGTCCCCGCCCAGGATCGGCGCAGCGAATCGGAATGGGAGCGGCGCGACACCTGGCAGCGCCCCGCGGAAGTGATGGACGCCCTGCGGATCACCTCTGGCAGCGCCGTGGCCGACATTGGCGCGGGGCGCGGCTATTTCACCATGCGGCTGGCGCAGCGCGTGGGGCCGCAGGGCCGCGTCTTCGCGGTGGATACGGACGCGTCCACGCTGGGGCGGCTGCGCGAGCGCGCCGAGCGCGAGGGGCTGAAGCAGGTCACGGTTGTGGAATCGGCCCACGACGACCCCCGGCTCGACCCCGGCGTCGTGGACGCGATTCTCGTGGTCAACGCCTTCCACGAGATGCGCGAGTTCGACGCCATGTTGCAGGGCATGCTGCGGGCGCTCAAACCCGGCGGCTTGATCGGCGTCATTGACAGCCGCGCCGACCCGGGCAAGCCCCGCTCCGAGTATTTCTCGAAGCACGCCATCCCCGAGGAACTGGTGCGCGAAGACGCCGAACGCAACGGCTTTCGCTTCTCCGCCCGGAAGCCCGGCTTCCGCGACGCCGACGGCGACCAGTGGTTCTTCCTGGTGTTCGAGAAACCGAAGCCCTAGGCCAGCCGTGCCGCCCGCCTCTTGCAATCGCGCGCCGCTCTGCTGAATACTTCCCGCGCCGTGGCCATTCCGCCCCGCCGCTGGCGCAAGAATGCGCCGGTGGATGGAGAAGGTTTCACAGTCCCGCATTTCCGGTTCTGAGTGCCCATTGACCAGCGCGCCCACCACGCTCCCCCGACGCCTGAACCTGGCCGCCGCCACCACCGTGGTGATCGCCAATATGATTGGCACGGGCATTTTCACCACCACGGGGATCATCCTGGAAGCGGTGGGCAGCGGCTGGGTGATCCTGCTGTGCTGGTTTGTCGGCGGATTGGTGGCCCTGGCGGGCGCGCTGTGTTACTCCGAGCTGGCCACCATGATGCCGCGCGCCGGCGGGGAGTACGTCTATCTGCGCGAAATCTACGGCCCGCTGCCTGCGTTCTTGAGCGGCTGGACCAGCTTCTTCGTGGGCTTCTCGGCGCCTGTGGCGGCGTCGGCCGTAGCGTGCAGCACTTATTTGACCGCCGCGGGATTGCTGCCGGCCAATGATGCGGTGCAGAAGGCCACGGCGGTGGCCGTTGTGCTGGTCTTCACGGCGGTGCATTACTTCGGCGTGCGGCTGGGAGCGCGCGTGCAGGGCGCGCTCACCGGGCTCAACCTTGCGCTCATCGCCACGCTGGTCCTCTCAGGTTTCTTCGCCGGGGACGCCAACGGGAGCTTCCTCGCCAAGGGCAGCGAGTTCTACCGCGACGGCCTGTGGTCGCAGACCGGATTCGCCCTGCTGCTGGTGATGTTCTCCTACAGCGGCTGGAACGCCGCCGCCTACCTGGGGGAAGAAGTGGCCCACCCGGGGCGCAACCTGCCGCGCTCGCTGGCCATCGGCACCGGCGCGGTCATGCTCATCTATCTGTTGGTGAACCTGTTCTACTTCGCCGCAGCACCGGTGGCCAAGCTGAGCGGTGCTGTGGCCGTGGCCGAAGTGGCCGCCACGTCCGCCCTGGGCCCGGATGCAGGGCGCTGGCTGGCCGTGGCCATCAGTGTTTCCTTGCTTTCGTCCTTGAGCGCCTACATGCTGATCGGCCCGCGCGTGTATTACGCCATGGCCCGCGACGGCCTCTTCTTCCCCTTCGCCTCGCGCATCCACCCGCGGTTCCAAACCCCGGGCTTGAGCATCGCGGCCCAGGGGCTGCTGGCTGTGATTCTGGCCCTCAGTGGCGCCTTCGATCAGTTGCTCATCTACATCGGTTTCGCTCTGGGGGTTTTTCCGTGGATGACCATCGCCGGCTTGGTGTGGCTGCGCCGGCGCCAGCCCGGACGCGAACGGCCCTACCGCGTATGGGGATATCCGTTCACGCCGCTTTTCTATTTGGTGGTTTCGGTGGGGATCCTGGTGGTGGCCTTCCGGGGGCGGCCGGGGCCTTCGTCCTGGGCCATCGCCACGATTCTCGCCGGCATCCCCGTGTACTGGCTTACTGTCCGCCGCCGTAGCGCAGGGGACCGTGGACAACCCTAGGCAATTCCGTATTTCCTCATATGGATTTCCGTGCCGCCGCGTTCGAAGTGGACCTCATCCATGAGCTGGTTGATCAGAAAAATGCCGCGGCCGTGTTCGGAGAAGACGTTCTGCCCCATGACCGGGCTGGGGATGCCGGCCGGGTCGAACCCCTCGCCGGGGTCGCGCACCACAATCAACAGCCCCGCAGCCGGATCGCAGCCCACGCAAAACTCGACCCGCTTGGCAGGGTCCTGCCGCGCCCCGTGAACGATGGCGTTGGCCAGCGCTTCGCGCAGCGCCATCTCCACGTCGGCCTCTTTCCCCGCGGCGCACTGTATTTCGCGAACGATCTCCATCACCCGGTCCACCACCGGGGAGATGGCCTGGACGTCCGCGGCAATGGTGATGGTGAGCTTGATCACCATTGCGCCGGTATCGAAATCACAGCGTGGAGGTGAACTCATTTTCGCGCCCTACCCGTTCCCGGGCAACTCGCCGCCGGTTGCGGCTGCCTGGGCGATCTCAATCCGCCGGACCTCCTCGGCCATCCGCCCGCGCAGCATCAGGCCCACCATCTTCTGATCGGCCAGCCACGACCATCCCGGGTGCCCGAATGTGGCCGGCTTATTGTGCTCGATGAAGAAATGCGAGAACCAGACGATCGGGTACGGCACGATCGGGGCTGCTGCCACCAACCGCCAATCCAGCAGCGCCGTCCCGGCGAGCAGCAACCCCCAGCCGGCAACCGTCCCCGCCAGGTGAAAAGCGCGAGTTGCCGCTTGGCGGTGGGCCATCACATAGTGGGGCCAAAACTCCGCAAAGGTTCTCGGCAACGCGTGAGCCACTGATCCCCCGGTGGCAGCTGCATTTTAGCAGAATGTGTCAAATGGTATAATACAAAGAACTTGCACCAATTCTGATTTTCATATAGGCCTATGAGTTCTAAATATCAAATGACACCGGACGGCTAAGGGATATACATTACTTTTGGTAAAGGCCATAATATCTTTAGTTTGTGGTTTGTCACGGCCGCTGGAATGGCCCCTCGCTTGCACACTAAAGTGCCGGCTTAGGTTGTAAATGGGGGAGTTACCCTGCAGTGCTTCACAAAATCCTGAGAGGAGAACTCATGGTTAAGCAAGGCAAGGCTCTTCTGCTCCTGGCCCTGGCACTGACCTTCGTGGCCGGCGCTGGCGCCCAGAGCGGAGGTGACCTCACTGGTGTGGTGTACGACCCCACCGGGGCGGTGATTCCGGGCGCCAAAGTGGTCCTTACCAACGAAGCCACCGGCACGGTGAGAACCACCGAAACCACCGGATCGGGCGTGTACCGATTCGTGGCCCTGCCCGTCGTGGGCGCCTACAAGTTGAAAGTGGAAACTTCCGGTTTCAAGACCTACGAAGCCGCCGGCATCGTGGTCAGCGTGGCCCGTACCACCACCGAGGACGTCCGTCTGGAAGTGGGCGCGGCCACCACCACCGTGACCGTCGAGGCAGGCGCCGAACTGGTGCAGACCAGTGAGTCGCAGCTTTCCGAATTGGTGGACCGGCGCGCCTGGCAGAGCCTGCCGTTGCAGTTCCGCGACTCCAATTCATTCGTGGACCTGCTGGCCGGCGTTGTGCCCGACGCCTTCGGCGGCACCACCCGCGGCGCGGCCGTCAACGGCCTGCGTCCCGGCACCGGCAACTTCATGATCGAGGGTTTTGACAACAACGACCAGGGACAAGGCGGGCGCGGCGCGGCCGTGGTGTCCGGCGCGATCACTTCCGTTTCGCCCGAAGCGATTCAGGAATACCGCGTAGTGACCAGCGGTTTCGCGGCCGAATACGGCAAGGCCGCCGGCTTCGTCAACAACATGCAGATCAAGTCCGGGACCAATGACTGGCACGGCTCCGCCTTCTGGTACAACCGCGTCCAGGCCCTGGCTGCCAACGACTTCTTCTCCAACAAGAACAATGTCCAGGACAGCCTGGTGCGCAACCAGTTCGGCGGCTCCTTCGGCGGGCCGGTGATCCGCGACCGCACCTTTGCCTTCGGCTCCTATGAAGGCCACCTGCTGCGCCAGGGCACACCGGTGACCGGCACGGCCACCACGCAGCAGTTCCTCAACTTCGTGCAGACAGGGGCGTTCCGCACCTTCATGGAAAGCGACCCCAACGGCGTCTGCTTTCAGTTGACCGGCGCGGCCTGCCCAGGCATGTTCGCCAATTCCGCTACCCTGGGGCCCATCTTCAGCAACCTGACTACGCTCCAGAACTTCCCCCTGGCCACCGACCCGGCCACCTTCTCCTTCAATGGCGGCGGCCCCTACACCGCGGGCATCACCTACCCGGTGCCGATCTTCGGACAGGTGACCGATATCAACCGCGCGGTGTTCAACGAGCAGCGCGTCACCTTCAAGTTCGACCACCGTCTGACCAACTCCGACCAGCTCAGCTACCTCCTGAACTTCCATGACCACGACGGGTCTGGCAGTAATGGCGGCGGCGACGCTCTGATCGGGCCGGAGTTCACCAACCCCGGCCGCACCATCAGCACGGGCGTTACCTGGCAGCACACCTTTACGCCCACGCTGCTCAACTTTTTCAAATTGGGATACCTGCGCAACCGCAGCGACTTCCCCAACTCTCCCCAACTGGACGGCATCCCGTCGCTAGTGACGGCCTTTGACCCGCTCCAGGTGGCTATCGGCCAGGCCAGTGCCCTCCCGCAGTTCTTCACCGAGAACCAGTTCCAGGTGAAGAACGACATCTCCAAGGTGTACGGCGAGCACACCTTCAAAGCCGGTTTCGACTATCGCCGCACGCGCAACGGCTCCGCCTTTGAAGCCTGGAAGAACGGGCTCTTCCTGCCCTACGGCGTGGAAGACCTGGTGACCGACGGCTTCTTCGGCGACGAGGCCGACTTGGCCGTGCTCGGCTACTCCTACTACGGCGGCTTCTACTACGCCCAGGCGTCCATCAACCCCCAAACCGGCACCCGCCCCGAGTACTACCGCGGGTTCCGCGCCAATGAGTGGGCTTGGTTCATCCAGGACGACTGGAAGATTACCCCGCACCTGACGCTGAACATCGGCCTCCGGCACGAGTACTTCGGTCCCCCGCACAACTTCCGCAGCGGGATCGATTCCAACTTCTACTTCGGCCCCGCCACCACGCCGATTCCGGTGACCACCAGCAACGTCTTTTACCCAACCAGTGACCCGCTGGCTGCCCAGGTCTTCGGCGGCAGCTTCCAGTTGCGCGACAATGAAATCTGGGCCAAAGACTACAACAACTTCGCCCCGCGCGTCGGTTTTGCCTACGACGTGCTCGGCAACTCCAAGTTCGTGCTGCGCGGCAGCTACGCCATCAGCTACGACCGCATGTGGAACAACCTGTTCGAGAACATCCGCTTCAACCCGCCGTTCTTCTCGAACCCGCAAATCGGCGCGTTCCGCAGCGGCCAGGCCGCCGGCCCGCTCTCCACGCCCGGCCTGTTCACCGTGCCGTTCACCAGCTTCGGACTCTTCGCCGGCGGTTTCTCGGCGGCGCCCAGCCCGCGGCACATGGACGAGAACCTGGTTGCGGCCTACAGCCAGCAGTTCTTCCTCGGCACCCAGTGGGTCTTTGCCCGGGACTTCGTCTTTGAAGCCAACTACACCGGCACGCTCGGCAATAAGCTGCTTGGCGTGGTGGACATCAACACCTACAACGGTCGCGTCGCCTGTCTGGCCTCGGGCCTGAACGCGGCGCAGGTGGCCGCCTGCAACGCGGCCGCCCTGGCCGGCCAAATCCCCGCCGCCACCTTCAGTAGCCGCCGGGTCAACACCGCCATTGGCGGAGATAATTTCCGCTACAACGGCTTCCGCTCCAACTACCACGGCTTGCAGTTGATTGTGCGGAGGAACTTCTCCAACGGCTTGCAGTTCAACGCCAACTACACCTGGGCGCACGCCATTGATATCGTCAGCGATGCCTTCAACGGCGGCCGCGGCCTGGTGTTCCGCCCGACCAACGGCCGGAACGTGATGCTCGACCGCGGCAACGCGGACTTCGACATCCGCCACCGCTTCGTGGTCAGCTACCACTACGAGCTGCCCTGGTTGAAGCAGAACCGCTGGCTCGGCGGCTGGAACTTTAGCGGCATCACCACGCTCCAGACCGGCGTGCCCATCCAGCTCTTCCACAGCGGCGCGGCGGGCGACGCCAACCGCGACGGCTACCGCACCGACCGCCTGGTGTACACGGGCACCGGCAACATCAATGACGCGGTGCAGAACACCAGCCCCGCGGATGGCTACATCCGCGCGGCGGCCTTCACCACCGTCACCTGCCCCGTCACCAGCAACTTCGGCCTGTGGTGCGACAGCCCCACGCCGCGGAACACCTTGGTCGGCCCGGGCTTTGCCAACTTCGATTTCAAGATTGGCAAGGTCTTCAGGCTCACCGAGGTGCTAAAGATGGAGTTCCAAGCCAACTTCTTCAACCTCTTCAACCACACCAACTTCGGCAACCCCGTGGGCAACCTGAACAGCCCGGACTTCGGGAAGTCTCAGTTCACCATCGGTAACCCGCGCATCACCCAGTTGGCCCTGCGCTTCGACTTCTAGGTCGCCGCGCGGTTTGAAGCACTCAGCCGGGGGAGGAGAGCTTCTCCTCCCCCGCTTTTTTTGTTTTGCGCGCCTTCCCGCGCCACTTGAACTCCGCGCTTCGCAGCTTCAAACTGAAGGATGATGAAACGGCGCCTTTTGTTCCCGGTCCTGTTCCTTGCCTGCTGGCCGATGGCGGCGGCCGCGCAGCCGAATGTTGTCCTCATTACCCTGGATACCACGCGCGCTGACCGCATGGGCTTCCTGGGCTCGAAGCGCGGCCTCACCCCGAACCTGGACGCGCTGGCCAGGGAGGGCGCGGTCTTCACGCGCGCCTATTCCCAGGCGCCTATCACCACAGTGGCCCATGCCAGCCTGCTCACCGGCGCCTACCCTTTGCACCACACCGTGGACGGCTTTGGCGTACCCCTGCCTGCGTCGGTGCCTACGCTGCCGGAATTGCTGCGCCAGCGCGGTTACCGTACGGCCGCATTCGTCGGGGCGATGATTCTCGACCCCCTCAACGGCATGGCCCCCGGCTTTGAGCGGGGCTTCGATGTGTACGACGCGGGCTTCCGCCTGCGCACGCGCCGCGAAGACCGCTATCAGACCATCGAGCGGCGCGCGGAGGAAGTGGTCCGCCGCGCCCTGGCCTGGCTGGACAAGAACCCGAGCGGCCCGTTTTTCCTTTGGGTGCACGTGTTCGACCCGCACGAGCCGTACGACGCGCCGGCGCCTTACCGCGCGCGCTTCTCCGCCGTCCCCTACGACGCGGAAATCGCCTACACCGACGCGGTGATGGGCAAGCTCTTCGCCGAACTGCGGGCCCGCATGCTGTGGGACAACTCCCTGGTGGCGGCCACGGCTGACCACGGCGAGTCCTTCGGCGAGCATGGCGAGCGCACCCATGGCGTGTTCCTCTACGACTCTACGATCCACATCCCGCTGGCCATCAAGTTCCCGCAGGGCCGCTTCGCCGGGAAGCGCGCGGCTGGCCGCGTCAATCTGGTGGACATCGCCCCCACGGTGCTCGAAACCGCGGGCGCTCCCGTGCCGCGCTCCATGCAAGGGCAATCCCTGGTCCGCGCCCTGGCCGGCAATCCCGACCGCGAGATGCCCGCCTACAGCTCCACCGAGTATCCGGCCAACGCCTTCGGCTGGAGCCCGCTGGCCGCCTTGCGCACGGAGAAGTACCTCTATGTTCGCGCGCCGCGCCGCGAGTTGTACGACACTTCCTCGGACCCGGAAGCTAACAAGAACGTTGCGGAGACCAACCGCGTGGTGGCCGATCGGCTCGGCCAGCAGCTCGAGAACTTCGAACGCGCGTACAAAGCCGCCGCGCCCAAGAAGGGCGACGCGCATGTGGATCCGCGCCTCGCGGAGAAGCTGGCCGCGCTCGGCTATGTCGCCGCGGGCGGCAACCGCGGGGGCGGCGCCACGGGAGCCGATCCCAAGGACAAGATTGAAGTCGCCAACCAGTTGCACGCCGCTACCCTCTTCATCGAGGAGCACGAGCCGGACCGCGCCATCCCTCTGCTGCGCAAGATTGTGGCCTCCGATCCGCAGATCTTCGCCGCCCAGATGAAGCTCGGCGCCGCTCTGTTTGAGTCCGGGCAGGTGCGGGCTTCGATCGACCCCCTGCGCCAGGCCACCGAGATTCAGCCCGACTCCGGCCAGGCGCACTACGCGCTGGGCCGCTCGCTGATGGCTGCCGGCGACTTTGCCGCAGCCGCCGGGCACCTGGAAATCACCGCGACGCGCATGCCCAAATGGCCGCTGGCGCATTTTCTGCTCGGTTCCGCGTTCGCCAGCCAGCGCCTTCCGGACAAGGCCGTCCCCGCCCTGCGCGCGGCCACCCAACTGGACTCCAACCACTACGGCGCGCACCTGCTCCTGGGGCGCGTGCTGGCCGTTGAGGGCCAGCCCGCGCAGGGCCTGCCGTATCTCGAACGCGCCGTGCTGCTGCGTCCCGACTCCCGCGAGGCCCACCGCTTCCTGGCCGACGTGTACGACCAGTTGGGCCGCAAGAATGAGGCCGCCCGCGTGCGTGCCCGGGCCCAATCCCTGCCCGCGCCACGGAAGGCCCCCCCGGGTTAACCAGACCACTTCCCACGGCTCCGGGCAAGTGAACATTTTCTCTTCCCTCGGCATCCAACTCCGTGTACACATAGAACCAGCGCAACCCGGCTCCGGCGCGAGGAAGCGAGGGTGGCCTGCGCCGCCACGAATCCACGGAGGAAAAGATAATGAAGATGAAGCTCACAACCGGAGTTGGCGCGGCGGCCTTGGCCGCCGTCCTGACGCTGGCCCTGGCAGCCGCCGGGTGCTCCAGCGCGCCGGACGACGCGGCCATTGCCTCGGCAATCCAGGCCGGCTTCTTCAACGATACGGACCTGAAATCCACCAATCTGAAAGTGGCATCCCAGGGCGGCGTGGTCACGCTCACCGGCGAAGTCCCCAGTGAAGGAGCGCGCTACAAGGCGTTCAAACTGGCGCTTGACACCAGGGGTGTCACGAAGGTGAACGACCAGATGACTGTGGCCGTGGCCCAGGCCGCACCGGCGCCCCAGCCCGCGCCAGCGGCGCCTGACCCGGCTCCGGCGCCGAAGTCCTCCCCTGCGCCGAAGAAGACCGCTGCCAAGCCCGCGCCGGCCGTGGAAAAGACGCCGCCACCGCCGCCACTACAGCAGACGGCAGCGCCGGAGCCTGCGCCTCCCGCCGCTCCGGAGCCACCCAAGCCCGTGACGGTGGAGGTCCCCGCGGGCACGCCGCTGGTGGTGCGCATGATTGATTCGATTGACACCGAAACCAACAAGGCCGGCGAATCCTTCCGCGCTTCGCTGGATGCCCCCATCACCTCCGCCGGACAGACCGTGATTCCCGCGGGAACGGACGTGACCGTGGAGATTACCGAGGTGAAGTCCGCCGGACGCATGGCCGGGCGCAGCGAATTGCGACTGGCCATCACCCGCATGACCTTTGAAGGCCAAACCTACGCGCTGGTTTCCGACAAGTGGGAGCAGGTGGGCAAGGGCGAAGGCGCGAAAACGGCCACGAAAATCGGCGGCGGGGCCGCCATCGGCGCCGTTATCGGCGCCATCGCCGGGGGCGGCAAAGGCGCGGCCATCGGCGCCACTGTGGGCGCCGGCGCCGGCACCGCAGCCAGCGCCACCAAGAAGGGCGAACAGATCCGCGTGGAATCCGAGCAGCGCATCAACTTCAAGCTGGAGGCGCCGCTTACCGTCACGTACATGCCGGGCGCGCGCAAGGCGCGCGCCCCGCGGTAGGCCAGGCCAGCGACGGGTTGCCCGGCATTCATCGCTCAGGACCGAGCGGCCCGCGGCTCTAATGCCCGTGCCGTAACGCAACCCATTCCGGCGTTAACAATCGCGGCCCAGTCTCTCAGGGCCCGGGGACGGTTCCCCGGGCCCCTCTCTCAAAGGAGCCACTCTGTGAACGCCGGCAAGCTGAACGCGGCGCTCTGTGCGCTGCTGTTGCTTTCGAGTTGCGGCGGCACGGTAACCGTCATCACCAATCCGCCGCCCGGGCCTGCGCCCCCGCCGGTCACTCCCCCGCTGCCTACTCCCTCGGTGCCGTTCCGCGTCGAGACGTTCGTGCCCAACGCCAACTTCCCGGTGTCGCTGGCCTTTGCGCCGGACGGGCGACTGTTCTACACCGAACTGCAAAGCGGCAACGTGCGCATCGTCTCCAATGGCCAGTTGCAGGCGCAGCCGTTCGTCACCGTGCCGGTGCTGGCCGCCGGCGAGCAGGGGCTGCTCGGTTTGGCCCTCGACCCCAACTTCGCCTCCAACCGTTTCGTGTACATCTACTACACGCACCCCAGCCCCCCACGCAACCGCGTTGTGCGCTACACCGATTCGAGCGGCGGCGCCGCCAACGAAACGGTCATCGCCGACAGCCTGCCCACCAACGGCAACCACGTTGGGGGACGCCTGGCCTTCGGTCCCGACGGGATGCTTTACATTACGCAGGGCGACGTCGGCAGTCCCGCCAATTCCCAATCCCGCGGCAATATTTTTCGTTACAACACCGCCAGCACTCTCCCGGTTGGCCAGGTCTTCGCGCTGGGCCTGCGCAACCCCTTCGGCATTGCCTTTCATCCCGCCACGGGCACGGCCTATGCCTCCGACAACGGACCCAACTGCGACGACGAAATCAACCGCGTAGTGCTGCAAGGCAACTACGGCTGGCGCCCCGCCTATCCCTGCGGCGACACGGATCCGCAGTATCGCCAACCAGGCATACGCTTCAACCCGGTAATCGCGCCCACGGGCATCGCCTTCTACCGCGGCAGTGTCTTCCCCGAATGGCGCAGCCACCTGTTCCTGGCCAGTTACGTAGATGGTTTCTTACGCCGCTACGTCGTCAATGAGTTAGATATCGGCCAGGCGCTCGAACAGCAGGTCATCATCAACGGCGGCTTCGGCGCGCTGATTGACGTCAAGGAAGGAACCGACGGAAACCTCTACGTTGCCGCGCAGGGCGCCATCCTCCGCGTCGTCCGCCAGTAGCACAGGCTTGTAGCCTGTGCGCTTCCATCCGCGTGCAGCTCGTATCAATCACGCCTTGACTTTTCCCAGCCCAGCCCCTAGAAACGTTCACTTGCACCCGCGCGTCTGAAACGCAACGGAGGGATCATGGGGATCACCCGAAGGAAGCTGTTGCGCACCGGAGTCCACGGCGGTCTGGCCGCGGGCGCGTTCGCGACACTCGCTCCCGCGGCCGAAGCCGGGCAGCAGCCGATCCAGCAGCAGCGCCCCGCGCCTTCGCCCGCTTTCGAAGCGCTGAAGCCGCTCGGCGACCGCGTGCGGCCCATCACCGACGAAGAGCGCAAGGCCCGCATCGCCAAGGCGCAGAGGCTGATGACCGAGGCCAAACCGCAATTCGCCGCGCTGTACCTCACTCCGGGCAGCTCGATGTTCTACTACACCGGCCTCCGCTGGGGCGGCGGCGAACGCCTGTTCAGCGTGGTGATCCCGCGTTCCGGCGAGCCCTTCCTGGTGTGCCCCGCGTTTGAAGAAGGCCGCGCGCGGGAGTTGCTGCGATGGCCGATGGAAGTTCGCGTGTGGCAGGAGGAAGAGAGCCCCTACGCGCTGGTGGCCAGGGGCATCGCCGACCGCGGCGCGCGCACAGGAACCATCGGCGTCGAAGAGACCACCCGCTTCTTTTTCTTCGACGGCTTGCGTCAGGCCGCCCCCGGCTACCAGTTCGCCAGCGGCGATCCCATCACCGTGGGCTGCCGCGGCCGCAAGGACGCCCACGAGCTCGAGTTGATGACCCTGGCCAACGAAGCCACCGTCAACGCCATCCGCGCCACATTCGCTTCGCTGCGCGAGGGCTTGACTCAGCGCGAAGTGAGCGGCTTGCTCTCCCAGGGCTTCCAGCGACAGGGCTTGAGCGGCGGCGGGCTGGTTCTCTTCGGCCAGTGGGCCGCCCTGCCGCATGGCACCACCCAACCACAGCGCCTGGCCGAGGGCCAGTGCGTGCTGATTGACTGCGGCTCGTCGGTGGACGGCTACGCCTCGGACATCACCCGCACCACCGTGCTGGGCAAGCCCTCCGACAAAATCCGCGCCGCGTTCGACACTGTGAAGCGCGCCCAGGAGGCCGCGCTGGCCGCCGCGGTCCGTGGCCGCACCTGCGGGAGCGTGGACGACGCCGCGCGCAAGGTGGTCGCGGACGCCAGTTACGGCAGCAACTACGAGCTTTTCACCCACCGCGTAGGCCACGGCATCGGGCTCGACGGCCACGAACATCCCTATCTGGTTCGCGGCAGCAAGACGGTCCTCGAGCCCGGCATGACCTTCTCCGACGAGCCCGGCATCTACGTCCGCGGCGAATACGGCATGCGCCTCGAAGACATCATGGTGATCGAAGAGTCCGGCCCCGCGCGCCTGCTCACCCCCGGCCTCAGCCCATCCCTCGAGAACCCCTGCGGGTGAAAGAAGAAAGTCTGGAGGTCGGGAAGCGAGCAGGTCAGGAGGTCAGAATGCGTGGCAGTCGAGAAACTGAGCAGCGGGGGTCTTATCCTGACCTCTTGACTTCCCGACTTCCTGACCTCCTGTTGGCAAGGCAGAACTCTACGGTTCGCGCTTCCGCCCAGAAGCGCTCGTCACCCTCATACCGCGAGACGAAGCCGCAATGCCCGCCGTGCTGCGTCACCACCAGGGCGATATGGCGGTTCTGCGTGATGGCCGGGTCGCGGAATGGTTCGAGGGGGATGAATGGGTCGTCCTCCGCGGTGATGATCAGCGTGGGTACGCGAATGTTGGCGGCGACGCGCAGCGCGCTGGCGCGCGTGTAGTAGTCCACCGCGTCGCGGTAGCCGCTGTAGGGCGCGGTGATCACGTCGTCGAACTCGCGCACCGAGCGCACCCGGTCGAGCCCGTTGAACTGGTACCGCTGCGGGTACAGCTCCACCTTCCGCCGGAAGCGCTTCTTCAGGTTGCGCACGAAGTGCCATTCGTAAAACGCGTTGCGCGGCAGGTGCAGCATGTCCGCGCAGGCGCCCAGCTCGAGCGAAGGCGAGACGGCCACTACCCCCCGCAATTGTTCCGGCGCCGCAGCGCCCAGTTCGCCCGCCATTTTCAGCACCAGGTTGCCGCCCATCGAATAGCCGCAGAAAAACACTTCGCTCTTCCCGTCGCGGATGAGTTTCTCGAGAATAGCCCGGTAGTCGCAGGAGAGGCCCGAGTTGTACAGCGTTTCCGTCAGGTGTTCGCTGCCGCCGCAGTTGCGCTGGTTGGCCTGCACCGCGTTGAAGCCGGCGCGCCAGGCCTTGGCCGCCGTGCCCCGCATGTAGGTGGACTCCATCGAGCCTTCCAGTCCGTGCACCAGCACCAGCGTGGGCTGCGTCAGCGGCGCGGCCTGCCAGTAGCACCGCACGCGCAGCTTGGTGCCCGGCTCCGTCTCCCAATCTTCGACCACGGCCCCCGGCGGCTCGGCCACCCGGCGGGGACACTTCGACGCCACCAGCGTCATCGCGTCGCGGTTGCGCAGCCACCGATGCGGCTCAAAAGGCAGCAAGTCTCTAAGTTTTTGCGATGACCCGATTCGCCCCTTCCGCTCTAAGCGTAGAAGGCTCAGAGACTTCCGTCAACTCATGCGGCAATAGACTGCACCTCCTGGTAAAAAAATCCTGTTGACACGCCAAAAAAAGATGATAATTGGCCAACCATTGCTAACCAAGAAGGCCGCCAGGTAGCTATGACCCATAAAACTCTGGTTCTCGCCGTGCTCGTGCTGCTGGCAGGATTCTTGTCCTCGGTGCGGGCTGACGACTGCGGCATATTCGTTGAAGTTGAAAAGCAGCGCTCGGGAGTGGGTGGTTCTAGCTCAGTAACCCTCGGTGTGTGCAAGATGGGAAGCGACCCATGCAGAAATGTGGCCTCATGGGAATCTTGCTGCGGGCACTTCTACGGAAGTTCGAGCACTCAGTACGCCACCTGCGGCTTGTACACCAAGCGTGCTCCGGAAAAAAGCCGCGATGGTGAAATCCGGCCGCTGCTCCTGCACGTTCAAACATGCGGCGGTTTGGTGCGGACGATGCAAATAGAGGTTTCTACAGAATAGAAGATCCTCGGGAGGAACACGGTGACACGCCAAGTCTATGCCAAGGGTGTGGTGTTCCTTCTGGTGATTCTCGCCTGTTTTCAGGTTGCCCGAGGGCAGGAGTCTAGCCGGGTTCCTTTACGCCTCGACAGGGCCATTCCCGTGTCCGGCCTGCAAGGCGCCGGCATGATCAGTCCCTTGAAGTGTGACAACGCGGGGAATATTTACGTACGGTTCGACCATCCTCGCGTTTACGCCGCGCCCGTTGTTAAGATCACGCCCGACGGAGAGAAAAAGGCCATATTCTCCCTGGATGCCGCCAAGGATTGGGAAGAAGGAGAGTTCTACGACTTCGCCGTTCAGCCCGATGGCAGCCTGTATCTGCTGGCGGCTCGGCGCGGAAAGGGCCGAGAGATTGAGCACGCCATTCTCTCCTTCAACGAAGAGGGCAAGTACCGGCTGGCAATTCCCTTGAAAGTTCCCATCACCTCACTGAACCAACTCACTGTGTTCCAATCCGGAGAGTTCCTTGTCGTCGGCTCAAACAAAGTGAAGGAGGCGTCTTCGGGCGGGCCAGATGGGAATCAGGCTCAGTCCAGCAAGGCGCCCGAAGTTGCCGCCCGAATCCTGGTGCTATCGCGAAACGGAGACATTCTTCGAGAGGTTTTCCTCAGTGACGATCTGGAGATAGTGCCCGAAGGCCAATCTGGCAAAAAGCAGCATCTGATCATGCCAGTCGGGGCAGTCTCCCTCGGTAGATCGGTCCCGGGCGACAACGGGGAGATCTTCCTCAAGTTCCGCACTTCTACGACTGCGGTGTATGCCCTTCTGCCCAAGAGCGAGACCATAAGGAGGATTGATATCCCGCCGCCCAGCAAGGAGTCCCAGGCGCTCAACATATGGTTTGCCAGCGGAACAGGGCTGGTGGTCCAGTTTGCGGAGAAAGGCCCGGGGAGAAGTTTCAATACGGCCCTTTCCGTGATCTCCATCGTGGATCCACAAACCGGGGAACGCCGGTACGACTATCAAGTCACAGCCGACATCGGGGGAGTTTTTGCCTGCTACGCTCCCAAGGGACTTTTGTTCCTTTGGACAGACCAAGAGGGACGGCTCAACTTAAGGCGCGCCGTTCCCCGATAACCCTGTTCCTCCAACCTGCTCGACCTCCTAGCGCCCTTGCTTCCCTGACCCCGACCACTTAGAATATTCCTTTCATACATGAAGGTAGTGGCGACAACTTGGGTTTCGCGACCAGCCCAGCGCAGTCCGCTGGGCTGTGCTGCTTCTGGGACAGGTGTAGGACAGGTCTCCAGACCTGTCCACTGCCCATTCGCCAAGGATTCGACAACGCCCGGCGCAGCGGCCGGCCCGCCAAGACAGTCCTTGTGCACTGGCCAGTGAAGCGTTCGCCGGACAGGCCTGGAGGTCTGTCCCACAAGAGGAATCATGATCAACGGCAATATCCCTGAGGGGCTCACCTTTGACGACGTGTTGCTGCTGCCGGGGCCTTCCGCGGTTCTGCCCACGGAGGTGGACACGCGCACCTGCCTGACGCGCCGCCTGGCCATCAACATCCCGCTGCTGGCCGCGGCCATGGACACCGTCGCCGAGTCGCGCCTGGCCATCGCCCTGGCGCGGCAGGGCGGCGTGGCCTTCATCCACCGCAATATGCCCGTCGCGCGCCAGGCCGAAGAGGTGGACCGCGTGAAGCGCTCGGAAAGCGGCATGATCGTGGACCCGGTCACCGTGGCCCCGGAAGTGCCCGTGCGCCACGCGCTGGACATCATGACCAAGTACCGCGTCTCCGGCCTGCCGGTGACCCGCGGCCCCAAACTGGTCGGCATCCTCACTAACCGCGACCTGCGCTTCGAGAAAAACGTGGACCAGCCGGTGAGCGCGGTGATGACCAAAGACAACCTGGTCACCGTCGCCGTGGGCACCACGCTCGAAGAAGCCGAGAAGATGCTCCAAACCCACCGCATCGAAAAGCTGCTGGTGGTGGACGAAAACTTCAACCTGAAGGGCCTCATCACCGTCAAGGACATCCAGAAGAAGCTGGAGTTCCCCAGCGCCGCGAAAGACGAACACGGCCGGCTGCGCGTGGGTGCAGCCGTCGGCGCCACCGGCGACTTCCTCGAGCGCGCCGTCGAGCTGGCCCGCGCAAAAGTGGACGTGCTGGCCATTGATACCGCGCACGGCCACTCGACCCGCGTGCTGGAGGCCATTCGCGCCGTCAAGCAGCGCCTCCCGGAGATGCAGCTCATCGCCGGCAACGTGGGCACCGCGGAAGGCGCCAGGGATCTCATCTCCCTCGGCGTGGACGCCATCAAGGTGGGCATCGGCCCGGGCTCGATTTGCACCACGCGCGTGGTCACCGGCGCCGGCGTGCCGCAGTTGACGGCGATTCAATCCGCGGCACGCGCCGCGGAAGGCGCCGGCGTGCCCATCATCGCCGACGGCGGCGTGAAGTTCTCCGGCGACATCACCAAGGCCATCGCCGCCGGCGCGCACACGGTGATGATCGGCAGCCTCTTCGCCGGCACGGAAGAATCCCCGGGCGAAACGATTCTTTATCAAGGCCGCACCTTCAAGTCCTACCGCGGCATGGGCTCGCTGGGCGCCATGGAAGCGGGCTCCGCCGACCGGTATTCGCAGGACACTGCGGCGCGCGGCAAGGCCGTCCCCGAGGGCATCGAAGGCCGCGTGGCCTTCAAGGGCGCGCTGGGACCGATGGTCGAGCAGCTCGTCGGCGGCCTGCGCAGCGGCATGGGCTACTGCGGCGTGGCCAGCATCAAGGAGCTTCAGGAGCGCGCGCAGTTCATCCGCATCACCAGCGCGGGCCTGCGCGAGAGTCACGTCCACGACGTCTCCATCACCCGCGAGGCGCCTAACTACCGGCTGGAGTAGGCGCGGCCTGCTTTGCTTGCCGCCGTGAGGCGGGCCACTTCCGTTGCGCCAAACTGACTCATGACCCAAACTCTCCGCAACGCGATTCGCTACTGGTGGCCGGCTGCGGCCTGGGCCGGCGCCATCTGGATCTTCTCCACCGACACATTTTCGGCGCAGTCCACTTTCCGGTGGTTTTACCCGGCCCTGCACTGGCTGATGCCGGGCGCCAGCGCCGTGCAAGTCCAGGCGGTCGCGGAGTTGATCCGGAAGTTCGCGCACCTGTTCGAGTACTTCGTGTTGAGTATTTTCGTGTTTCGAGGTTTGCGCGGCGCAGAAGCCGGCTGGCGCTTTAGCTGGAGCATGCTCACGGTGGCCCTGATTGGCGGCTATGCGGCCCTCGACGAGGTCCACCAGGCCTTCGTCCCCTCGCGCCACGCCTCCGCTTTCGACGTCGTGCTGGACGTTACCGGCGCTGCCGCCGCCCAAATGGTATTGTGGTTCTTCTTGCGCCGCTCGCGGCGCTTCCGGGAGGCCAGCACCCATGCGACCGAAGCTGCGGACTAGACTGCTTTCTTTCTTGATGCTCTCGCTGGCCGTCGTTGCGACGGCCCGGTCGCAAGCTCCTTCGCCCATCCAATACGAGTTGCGCTTCGACAAGCCGAACACGCACCTGCTGCGCATCACCATCCGCGCCACCGGCCTGCGCGGGCCCGCCGTCGAATTCGCCATGCCCGCGTGGGCCCCCGGCTGGTATGTGATCAACGATTACGCCAAGATGGTGCAGGAGTTTCGCGCCGCAGACGCGCAGGGCCGCGCGCTTCCCTGGCGCAAGACCGGCAAGCAAACCTGGCGCGTCGAAATCGGCGCGGACTCCTCGGCCACCGTCGAGTACAAGCTCTTCGGCAACATGCTGGCCGTGGATTGGGTGCAGTACAACGACCGCCACGCCCACATCGCCGGCCCGGCCGCGTGGATGTACCTGGTGGGAGGCAAGGAGCGGCCCGTGCGCCTCACCGTGGAGCCGCCTGCTCCCTGGCGCATCGCCACAGGCCTGGCCCCGGCCGGCGCCAATACCTTCTCCGCGCCGGACTACGACACCTTCATTGACGCGCCCATCGAAATCTCCGACTTCGCCGAGCAGACCTTCACCAGCGGCGGCGCCACCTACCACGTGGTGGTGCACGACGTCATAGGCAAGAAGGACTTCACCCAATTCACGCGCGACACGCAGAAGGCCGTCGAAAGCGAAGTAGCCATGATGGCGCCTGTCGCAAGCTCCGGCGGCCGCGCCGTTCCCTTCGAACACTACTGGTTCCTCTTCCACATCTGGCCGAACACCGGCGGCGGCCTCGAGCACCTCAACTCCACTCAAGTCTTCTTGCCCTTCGACTGGGACCCGCCCGCCCCCGGCCAACGGCCGAGCGGCGGCTACGAGGCGCAGCTCAGCGTCACCACGCACGAGTTTTTTCACGCCTGGAACGTGAAGCGCCTGCGCCCCAGGCCGCTCGGCCCCTTCGACTATTCCCGCGAAGTGCACACGCCTTCACTGTGGATCGCCGAAGGCTTCACCAACTACTACACCGGCCTCACCCTGGTTCGCTCCGGCCTGATCACCCCGGAGCGCTACCTCGAACGGCTGTCGCAAACCATCACCGGCTTCGAGCGCCAGCCCGGCCGCCGCGAACGCAGCCTTGAAGAAGCGAGCTGGGACACCTGGTTCTGGTACGTCGGCGAAGGCCGCGCGCCCACCAACCGTTCCGGCACCGACATTGACTACTACGGCGGCGGCGAAGTCATGGGCCTGCTGCTGGATTTCGCCATCCGCGACGCCTCCAACAATCAGAAGTCGCTCGACGACTGGATGCGGCTCATGTACTCCCGCTATGCCCTGCCCAAGCCCGGCTTCGAGCCTGCGGATGCGGTTCGCGCGGCCAGCGAAGTCGCCGGCCGCGACCTTAGCGAATTCTTCCCCCGCTTTGTCAGCGGGAAAGAAACACCCCCGTATGAGGAGTACCTGGCCGGGGCCGGCATCCGCGTCGAGCGCGTTCTGGACAAGGAACGCGGGTGGCTCGGCGCCAGTGTGGGCCGCGCGCCCAGCGGCCAGGCCCGCATTAACCTGCTCCGGGCGGGCGCCCCCGCGGAACAAGCCGGTCTGGATCGCGGCGACGTCATCGTCGCGCTCGACGGGCGCAACGTGGACCAGGCCGAGTTCAATTCCGCGCTGGCCACCAAAAAACCTGGGGACACCATCGCGCTCAGCGTCAGCCGCGCCGGCGAAACGAAGCAAGTCACTGTGACCCTGGCGCCCGATCCCAACCCCGCGTTCCGCCTGAGCCGCATCGAGAATCCCACGCCCGCCCAGGCGAGAATCTGGGAGAGCTGGGTCAAAGGGAGGATGTAGGCCGGCCTTTTTCCACGCGAATCGCGCCGCGACCGTGACGGGGTTGAGTCCCTGGAGGAGGCCTGGGGGCTGGTCCTACGGCCACGAAAAATACTTGCGCGGAACGCCGGAAACAGGTAAGAAAACGAGGCCAAACCGGTGCGGAGCAAAGGGAGCGGTATGATTGAGCTGCTGATTTGCCGGGGATGCGGGGCGCGGCTGGGACTGGACCTGGCGGTCCACCAGAAGGAACTGGCCGACGTGGGCATGCTGGAGCAGGCCTGCGGCCGCTGCCGGACCGTGACGCGCTGGGGACTGGCCGCGGATTACCGCCGCCGGGAACGCCGCAGCAAGGACCGGCGTGGCGATGATCGCCGCCGCGAAATCGTGCTGGCCCCGCTGGTGGGACGGGAGCGCCGCGCCGGACGCGACCGCCGGCTGGGGCCCGTCCGCCGAAGCGAGCGGCGCCTTCCGCGCTCTTGACCGGCGCGTGGTTGAGAGCGTCGAGAACGCCCGGGGCGTTTTCAGGAGAACGAGACTTGCAGACCGAGATCGTTTGCCGCAACTGCGGTTACGTGGATTCCGCCGGCGTCCCCGCCGACCAGCAGGATGCGCTCACCGTAGGCATGTTCGAGCGCCGCTGCCCCGGCTGCCGGCGGGAAACCCGCTGGGGCCGCAAGAGCGATTCCCGCCGCAAGGAACGCCGCGCCCGCGAACGCCGCCAGGCCGCTGCCACCGCCTCCTCCGAGCGCCGCAGAAAAGACCGTCGCCGCAGCAGCCGCCGCGCTTCGGGTTTCTGAGTCATTCTCTCACCAAGGGTCGGCGGATGGCCGCGTCTCACCATTCCATCCGCAGGGCGAAAAAAAAGGGCCCGCGCATAACGCGAGCCCCCTTTCTTGAAACCTGCCTTCGAACCTACTCCTTGGCCTTTTCTTCCTTCTTGGGCTCGGGCGCGGCCTCTTTCTTGCGGTCCTTCTTGTCCTTCTCGCGGACCTTCAGCTCGGAGCCAAGCAGCTCCAGGATGGCCACCTGGGCGCCGTCGCCCACGCGGAAGCCGGCGTGAATGATGCGGGTGTAGCCGCCGGGACGCTGGGCGAAGCGCGGGGCCAGGTCGCGGAAGAGTTTGCGCGTGGCTTCATCGGTTTGCAGGAAAGCCGCGGCCTGCCGCCGGGCGTGCAGGGAATCGCGCTTGCCCAGGGTGATCATTCTCTCCACCAGGGGCCGCGCGGCCTTGGCCCGGGTGAGCGTGGTGGTGATGCGCTCACGCTCGATCACGTTGGTCACCAGGTTGCGCAGCGTGGCGCGCCGGTGCGATGGGTTGCGGCCGAGTTTCCTGCCGGACTTGAGGTGTCGCATGGCTGTATCCCGCCCCGCCGCTTACGCGGAGGGCAGCTCCTCCGAAGGCGCGGGCGCCGGTTGGCTGGAGAGCGGCGGCCAGATGATGCGGCCGTGCTCGTCGAACTTCATGCCCAGACCCAGGCCCATGCGCTGGAGGATCTCCTTGATCTCGTTCAGCGACTTGCGGCCGAAGTTCTTGGTCTTCAGCATGTCCGGTTCGGTGCGCTGCACCAGTTCGCGGATGGTGGCGATGTTGGCGTTCTTCAGGCAGTTGTGCGAGCGCACGCTCAGCTCCAGCTCCTCCACGCTCCGGTCGAGTTGTTCCATGCGCGGGTCGTTGTAACCCTCCAGCGCGTCCTCCCCGCGCACTTCGTGGGCCTCTTCGAAGTTGATGAAGATGCTCATGTGGTCCTTCATCAGCTTGGCGGCCAGGCCGATGGCGTCCTGCGGGGTAATCGAGCCGTTGGTCCACACCTCCAGGGCCAGCTTCTCATAGTCGGTCATCTGCCCCAGGCGCGCGGCCTCCACCGCGTAGTTCACCTTGCGCACCGGCGAGTGGATGGAGTCCACCGGGATGTAGCCGATGGGCAGGTCCTCGTCGAAGTTGCGGTCCGCGGCCACGTACCCCCGCCCGTTCTTGATGCGCATCTCGAGCTGGAGCTTCCCGCCTTCGCTGACCGTGGCGATGTAGATGTTCTTATCCAGCACGGCCAGGTCGGCCTCCTCTTCGATCATCGCCGAGGTCACCACGCCGGGCTGGTCTACGTTCACGTAAATGGTCTTGGACTGGTCGGTGGAGAGCTTGAACGGCACCTGCTTCAAGTTGAGGATGATGTCCGTGGCATCCTCCACCACGCCGGGGATGGGCGAGAACTCGTGCAGCACGCCCTCGATCTTCACCGCGGTGACCGCGGCGCCCTCGATCGAGCTCAGCAGGGCCCGGCGCAGCGCGTTGCCCACCGTGGTGCCCCAGCCGCGCTCAAACGGCTGCGCGGAGAACTTCCCGTACTTGTCCGTCAAAGACTCGTATTCGGCTGCCAAACGCTTCGGCTTCTGGAAACCCTTCCACATATCGTTTCAGTCCCTTCTGCCCCGGGGTGGGGCCCTTTCCATTCTTGACTCGGATCTGCAATCTCAGAAGTCGGGTGTCAGACGCCGGACGTCTGACCGCCTCCTATTTCGAATACAGCTCCACAATGAGCTGCTCGGTAATCGGCGGCGTCTGCACGTCTTCCCGCTTCGGGAGCGCCACTACCCGCGCCTTGAAGTTCTCGCGGTCCATTTCCAGCCACGGCACATTGGACTGGCTCTGGGCCACGTTGCGCGATTCCAGCACCATGGTGTTCTGGTGCATTTTCGCCTTGAGGGAGATCTCTTCTCCCACGCGCACCAGGTAGGAGCCGATGTCCACCTTGCGTCCGTTCACCAACACGTGGCCGTGGCGCACCATCTGCCGCCCCTGGGAGCGGGAACTGGCCAAGCCCATGCGGAACACCACGTTGTCCAGCCGCCGTTCCAGCATGATCAGCAGGTTCTCGCCGGTAGGGCCCTGCGCGCGCTCCGCCTTCTCGAAGTAATTGCGGAACTGCCGCTCCAGCAGCCCGTAGGTGCGCTTGGCCTTCTGCTTCTCACGCAATTGCAGGCCGTAGCCCGCCAGCTTCTTGATCTTGCGCGACTGCCCGTGCTGCCCCGGGACGAAGTTGCGCGTTTCGATGGCGCACTTCTCCGTGTGGCAGCGCAGCCCTTTCAGGAAGAGCTTCATCCCTTCCCGCCGGCACAGCCGGCAAACCGATTCGCGATGTCTTGCCACCGCTTCTCTCCTTTAGCTACTTGCGGCCGGAGCCATCAGCTCTCAGCCTTCAGCTTGCAGCCTTCCTCAGACGCTTGCTACCCCTGTCCTTTTTTCCCTTTTGCCTCTTACCTTTTGCCTCTGGCCTTGACTACACCCGGCGCCGTTTCGGCGGACGGCAGCCGTTATGCGGGATGGGGGTCACGTCCCGGATGGCCGTGATGTGCAAGCCGGCATTGGCCAGGGCGCGAACGGCGGACTCGCGGCCCGCGCCCGGTCCCTTGATCCGCACTTCCACGGACTTCATCCCGTACTGGTCGCGGGCCACGCTGGCTGCGGCCACCGAGGCCTGTTGCGCGGCGTACGGCGTGCCCTTGCGCGAGCCCTTGAAGCCGATCTGCCCCGCGGACGACCAGCACACCGTGCGCCCGTCCGGATCGGTGATGGTCACCATGGTGTTGTTGAACGTAGCCTGCACGTACACCACGCCCGTGGGCACCACGCGCCGCTCGCGCTTCTTCTTAAACTCCTTCTTGCGTTTGGCGCCTTTGGCCGGCGCGGCGCCCGCTTCCGGCGCGCCCGGCTGCTGCTGTTTCTGTTCTTCCTTGGCCACTGTTCCGCTCCTCGCCAGCCGAGAATCTCATTGCCTCGGCGGGTGGTTCCCCTCACTCGCCACCGCTTCTCGCCACAGTTCTCTATCCCTTCTTCCCGACCACCTTCTTCTTCAGCGCCACGGCGCCCTTGCGCGGACCCTTGCGCGTGCGCGCGTTAGTGTGTGTGCGCTGTCCGCGCACCGGCAGGTTGCGGCGGTGCCGCAGCCCGCGGTAGCACTGGATTTCGATCAGCCGGCGGATGTTCATCTGGATCTCCTTGCGGAGGTCCCCTTCCACGCGGCCTTCCGATTCGATGACCTGGCGCAGGTGGTTCACTTCCTCTTCGGTCAGGTCCTTGACCTTCTTGAAGTGGTCCACCTTGGCCTTGGCGCAGATATCCTGCGCGCGCTGCAAACCGATGCCGTAGATGGCCGTGAGTCCCACCCACAGCCGCTTCTGCACCGGCAGGTCAACGCCTGCTATACGTGCCATGATTCTTGTACCTTCCCTTCCTCGATCGCGGCCACGGGGCCGCCTGCCCATCACGCAGGCCGAAAGCCTGGCTGCTCACCCCTGGCGCTGCTTGTGCTTGGGGTTGGAGCAGATAATCCGCACCACCCCGCGCCGGTGGATGATCTTGCACTTGTCGCAAATCTTCTTGACCGACGATCTTACTTTCATCGCTCTCTCACTCTCTCACCCCAAACCGCCACTATCTGTGGCGGTAAACGATGCGGCCGCGGGTCAGGTCGTAGGGCGATAGCTCCACCACCACCTTGTCCCCCGCCAGGATGCGGATGAAGTTCTTGCGCATCTTCCCCGAGATGTGCGCCAACACCTCGTGCTTGTTCTCGAGCTGCACCCGGAACATGGCATTGGGCAAAGGCTCGAGCACGGTGGCCATCACCTCGATGGCATCTTCCTTGCCGCTATTGCCGTCGTTCTTCTTGCGGTCCCGCGGATCGTTTCTCGCCATAACCCTTTCGTAGGGCGCCCGTGGGGCCGCCCGCGTGGTTCCTTGTTGCCCCCTACCCCCCGGGCGAACCCAGGGGCCGCCCCTACCACGAAGGGCCGGTCATTTCCCGCGGCCGCGTGAGAATCCACGGCCCATTCGACGTCACCGCCACCGTGTGCTCGAAGTGCGCCGAGGGCTGGCCGTCGGCGGTCACTGCGGTCCACTGGTCGTCCAGCACGCGCACCGCCGGTCCGCCCAGGTTGATCATCGGCTCGACGGCGATGGTCATTCCCGGCTGCAACCGCGGCCCTTTGCCCGGGGGCCCGAAGTTCGGCAGTTGCAGGTCCTCGTGCATCTTGGTGCCGATGCCGTGGCCGACGAACTCGCGCACCACCGAAAAGCCGTTCTCCTCCGCCCAGCTCTGCACGGCGTGAGAAATGTCGCCCAGCCGGTTGCCCGGCCGCATCTGGTCAATGGCCCGGTCCAGCGACTCGCGCGTCACCCGCAGCAGCTTTTCCTTCTCCGGCGCAATCGAGCCCACCGGAACGGTGACCGCGGCGTCGGCGAAGTACCCGTCCAGCTCCACGCCGAAGTCAATCGAAACGATGTCGCCTTCACGCAACCGCTGCGCCGCCGACGGGATCCCGTGCACCACTTCCTGGTTCACCGAAGTGCACAGCACGCACGGGTAACCCTTGTAGCCCTTGAACGCCGCGCGCGCCTTGTGCTCCGCGGTGCGCCGCTCGGCCAGTTTCTCCAGGTCCAGCGTGGAGACGCCCGGGGCCACCGTTCCGCGCAGCGTGGTCAGCACGTCCCACACTACCAGTCCCGCGCGGTGCATCTTCTCCAACTCAGCAGCGGATTTGCAGACAATCATCGTCTCGCCCGCTCATGGCGCCGCGCGCACCGCGCGCATGACCTGGGCGGCTACCGCGTCGGCAGCCGGCGCGCCATCCACGTCCACCAGGGCCTGCAGCCGCGTGTAGTACTCCACCAACGGCCGCGTCTGGCGCTCATAAGCCGCCAGCCGCTCGCGGATCACTTCCTCCCGGTCGTCGGCGCGCTGCACCAGTTCGCCGCCGTCCTGGTCGCATCGGCCGGGCGTCTTCGGCGGGCGGTCAAAGATGTTGTAAATCTCGCCCCCCACCCGGCAGGTGCGCCGCCCGGTGAGGCGCCGGACCAGCAGCTCCGCGCCCACCGCGATGTGCACCACCACCGGCCGCCCGAAGCCGCCGCGGCCCAGGATCTGGTCCAGCTTCTCGGCCTGCGGCAGCGTCCGCGGAAAGCCGTCGAGGACGCAGCCGCTGGCGCAGTCCGGCCGAGTCAGCCGGTCCTCGACCATGCCCAGCACGATCTCGTCCGGCACCAGCTCGCCGCGCTCCATGATGGGCTGTGCCAGCCGGCCCAGCTCCGTGCCGCGTCCCACGTGGTCGCGGAACATGTCGCCGGTGGAGAGGTGCGGCACGCCCAGGGCCCTGGCCGCCTCCTTCGCCTGCGTGCCCTTCCCGGCCCCCGGCGGTCCCAGGAAGATGACTGCACGCCTTGAACTCCCCGTCACCAGCGAAATCTCTCCCCTACCCGCGCCGGCCCCGCAAGCGGCCCTTCTTCACGAAACCCTCGTAGTGCCGCATCACCAGTTGCGCCTGGAGTTGCTGCACCGTGTCCATGGCCACGCCCACGACGATCAACAGCGAGGTGCCGCCGAAGTAGAAGGTCACGCCCATCCCGTTGAGGATCCACGGCCAATCCCGCAGCAGGTTGTCGAACCACACGCCCACCCACGGCAGGTGGTGCAGTTTGATGCCGGCGATCATGAACTCCGGGATGACGCACACCAGGGCCAGGTAGCAGCCGCCCACCAGTGTCAGCCGCGTCAGGATGCGGTTGATGTGCTCGCTGGTGTTGCGGCCCGGCCGGATGCCGGGGATGAACCCGCCGTACTTGCGCATGTTGTCGGCCAGTTCGGTGGGGTTAAACACGATGCCCACGTAGAAGAAGGCGAAGAAAATAATCAGCGAAACGTACAGCAGCGTGTACAGCGGCTCACCCCACTGCAAGGCGCTGGCCGTGTCGCGCATGAACTTGTACTTCTCCTGGAAGAACAGCGCCAGGGTCTGCGGGAAAGAGAGCAGGGAGCTGGCGAAAATCGGGGGGATCACCCCGCCGGCGTTGACCTTCAGCGGCAAGTAGGTCATCTGCCCGCCCATCATGCGGCGGCCCACCACGCGCTTGGCGTACTGCACCGGGATGCGCCGTTGCCCGCCCTCCACCAGGACAATGAACGCCACCACGATCACCATCATGCCCAGCAGGATGCCCATCAGCGGGAACGTGAAGTTGCCCCATTCGTTGTTCTGCACCTTCAGCCACAGGTCGTCAATGGCGCTGGGCAGGCCCACCACGATGCCGGCGAAAATAATCAGCGACATCCCGTTGCCGATGCCCCGCTCGCTGATCTGTTCGCCCAGCCACATGATGAACGCGGTGCCGGTGGTCAGGGTGATGATGGTCATCAGCGTGAAGCCGATGCCCGGGTTGTACACCAGGGCGCGCCCGTCCACGTTCTGCTGCGTCAGGATTTGCGCGATGGTCAGCGATTGGAAGGCCGCCAGCACCACCGTCAGGTAGCGCGTGTACTGGGTGATCTTCTTCCGCCCGAGTTCCCCTTCTTTTTGAAGCTTCTCCAGGTAAGGGATCACCACGGTCATCAGTTGCAGAATGATGGACGCGGTGATGTAGGGCATGATGCTCAGGGCGAAAATGGTCATCCGGGCGAAGTTGCCGCCGCTGAACATGTTGATGATGCCCAGCGCGGAGCCCTGGGCCTGCTTGAACAGCTCCTGCAACAGCTCCGTGTTGATGCCCGGCGTGGGGATGTACGCCCCCACGCGGTACACCGCCAGCAGCGCCAGCGTGAACAGCACGCGCTTGCGCAAGTCCGGGATACGGAAGATGTTCGCCAGTGCTTCGAGGAATCTCATCCCAGTCTCTCGGCTTTGCCTCCGGCCTGCTGGATTTTCTCCAGGGCCGACTTGCTGAACGCCTGGGCCTGCACGTTGAGCGCGGCTTTCAATTCGCCGTCGCCCAGGATTTTCACCGGTCCGGCCACGCGCACCATGCCGCGGGCCCGCAGCACCTCGGGGGTCACCGTCTCACCCGCGCTGAAGCGGTTGAGGGTCTCCACGTTAACCACCGCGTAATCGGTCCCGAACGGGTTGTTGAACCCGCGCTTGGGGATGCGCCGGTGCAACGGCATCTGCCCGCCCTCGAAACCGGCGCGACGGGAATACCCGGTGCGCGACTTCTGGCCCTTGTTGCCCGCGCCCGCGGTCTTGCCCAGCTTCGAGCCCATGCCGCGGCCCACGCGCACCTTGCGCTTCCGCGAGCCCCGAGGCGGCTTCAAGTTCGATAGGTTCCATGCCATGGTCGTCTCTCTACCCTCTGGCCATCCCGGTTACCGCACAATCTCCACCAAGTGACGCACTTTATGAATCATGCCGCGGATGGCCGGCGTGTCTTCCCGCTCCACCACCTGGTTCATGCGGCGGAAGCCCAGCCCGCGAATCGTCTGCCGCATGTCCCGCGGGCAGGCGATGAAGCTGGTGGTCCACTTGATCTTCAACGTCCCTGACTTCTTCTTCGACATTTCCCGTCCTCGTCCTTGCCCATCGCCAGCCCGCAATCGTGACTCTTCCAAGCCTCGCGGGTTTCGGGCTTAACCGCCCAGCTCGCCTAGGGTCTTGCCGCGCAACTCAGCCACCTTGCCCGCATCCTTCAGGCTGAGCAGCGCGTCGAACGTGGCCTTGACCACGTTGTGCGGGTTGGACGTGCCAATGGACTTGGTGAGCACGTTGGTGATACCCGCCACTTCCATGATCGCGCGCACCGGCCCCCCGGCGATGACGCCCGTGCCTTCCGACGCCGGCTTCAGCAGCACGTGCCCCGACCCGAAGCGGCCCAGCACCTGGTGGGGAATGGTGGTGCCCTTCAGGTGCAGCTTGACCATGTTCTTCTTGGCGGCTTCGATGGCCTTCTTAATGGCCATAGGCACCTCGCGGGCCTTGCCCATGCCGAAACCGGCGTGGCCCTGCTGGTCGCCCACCACCACCAGCGCGGAGAAGCTCAGGTTCTTGCCCCCCTTGACCACTTTGGTGACGCGGTTGATGGCGATCACCTGATCCTTCAGGCTGGCCGCATTGGCGTCCACGTGCTGCCGCACCGCCAGAGTCTCTTTGAGTGTGTTCTTCGGCATACCTAGAATTTCAACCCCGCTTCCCGGGCCGCGCTGGCCAGCGCCTGCACGCGGCCGTGGTACTTGTAGCCGCCCCGGTCAAACACCACCTGGGCGATGCCGGCGGCTTTGGCGCGCTCGGCGATGACCTTGCCCACTACCTTGGCTGCCGCCACGTTGCCGCCTCCCTGGATCTCTTTCTTCACTTCCTTGTCCACCGAACTGGCCTGCGCCAGCGTGCGCCCGTCCGCGTCGTTCACCACCTGCGCGTAGATGTGGTTCAACGACCGGAAGACGCACAGCCGCGGCCGCGCGCCGGTTCCGGCCAGCGTGCGGCGCACGCGGCGGTGAATCCGCTCCCGGTGCGCGCTCCGCGAAATCCTCCTCACTGGTGCCTGTGCCACTGCTCGCTCCTGTGGGGGCGCTGCTTGCTGCGCCCCGCCTCACCCATACTGCTGCGTCGAAACCCTGCCTACCGGCCACTAACCACCGGCCACTGGCCGCTGCGCTATTACCCGGTCGTCTTCGCCCCGGTCTTCCCCGCCTTCTTCTTCAGGCGCTCGCCCACGATGCGGATGCCCTTCTGCTTGTAGGGGTCGGGCGGACGCAGGCCGCGGATGTTCGCGGTCACCTGGCCCACCTGGCCCTTGTCCGCTCCGGTCACCACCACGCGCGTGTTCTTCTCCACGGCGATGCTGATGCCCTCGGGCATGGGGAACTCGATGGGGTGGGAATAGCCCAGGTTGAAGAGCACCGTCTTGCCTTTCACTTCGGCGCGGTAGCCCACGCCGACGATGTCCAATTCCTTCCTGAACCCCTCGGTGACGCCGTGCACGGCATTGGCCACCAGCGCCCGGGTCAGGCCGTGCAGCGCGCGCTGCTCATCGCCGGCCCGCGAGGCCACCAGCGTGGCGCCTTCCTGCTTGAGCTGGATGCCCGCGGGGATGGCCACGCGCATCTTGCCCCTGGGCCCCTGCACGTCCACCGCGCCCGCGGCCACGGCCACCTTCACTCCGGCCGGCACTGTGATCGGTTTGCGTCCAATTCTCGACATGGTCTCTTCTTCTCTTGAATCGTGGGTCTTGTATCTTGAGTCTTGTCTCTTGAATTTCTCTGGTCTTTCGCCTCTTGCCTTTTTCCTTTTGCCTTTTCCCTTACCAAACCTCGCACAACACTTCCCCGCCGATGCCGGCTTTGCGAGCGGCGCGGCCGGTCATCAGGCCCTTGGGCGTGGACAGGATGCTGGCGCCCAGGCCGCCCACCACCGGACGAATCTCCGCGCGGCCCACATACACCCGCGCGCCGGGGCGGGACACGCGCTTCAACCCGGTGATGATGCTGCGCCGGTTGGCCGTGTACTTCAGGAAGATGCGGATGTCCTTGCGCACCTTGCGCTCGTCGTCCACCAGCTTGTAGCTGGCGATGAACCCTTCGTCCTTCAGCAGGCGCGCGATTTCCACCTTCAGCTTGGAGGAGGGCACGTCCACCCGCGCGTGCTTGGCCTTCGATGCGTTGCGGATGCGCATCAGCATATCCGCGATGGGATCGGTCATCATGTTCGTCTTGTCTCTCTTCAGCCTGCAGCGATCAGCAGACCACCTTCAGCATCAGTCCCGTCACCCGGGGTTCCTGCTTTCTGCCTTTCTTGCCTTTCCCTTCCTACCAGCTCGCCTTGGTCACTCCCGGAATCTCCCCCTTCAACGCCAGGTCGCGGAAGCAGATGCGGCACATATCGAACTTGCCGATGTACCCCCGCGCCCGCCCGCAGCCGCGGCAGCGGTTGCGGTGACGGATCTTGAACTTCAGTTTCCGCTTCAGTTTGGCCATGCGCGCTGTGGTCGCCATATCGGTTATGCCCCTCGTCCGGCTTCCTGCCCGCGCAACGGCACGCCGAGCAGCTTCAGCAGCTCGCGCCCTTCCTCGTCGTTGCGCGCGCTGGTGTTGATGGTGATGTTCATGCCCTTGATCTTGTCCACCCGGGTGTAATCAATTTCCGGGAACACCAGTTGGTCCTTCAGCCCCAGGGTGTAGTTGCCGCGCCCGTCGAAGCTGTTGGGCGGCAGCCCGCGGAAGTCGCGCACGCGCGGCAGCACGATATTGCACAGCCGGTCCAGGAACTCGTACATCCGGTCCCCCCGCAACGTGACGCAGCAGCCCAGCGGCATGCCCTTGCGGATCTTGAAGTTCGAAATGGACTTCTTGGCCCGGGTGATGATGGGCTTCTGCCCGGTGATCTGCGCCAGCTCCTGCGCGGCCACGTCCAGCAGCTTGATGTTGACGCTGGCCTCGCCCAGGCCGATGTTCACCACCACCTTGGACACCCGCGGCGCCGCCATCGGGTTGGTCATCCCGAAGCGCTTCATCAGGGCGGGTACGATCTCCGCCTTGTATCGCTGTTGCATCCGGCTCGCCATCGCTCTTCTCTCTTCTCGGCCCTTCACCGACCTGCCCCGCTGCGCGGCCCTGCCTTCTGCCTTCCCTTTTTCTTTTGCCTTTTGCCTTACTTATCCAGCACCGCGTCGCAGCGGCGGCAGATGCGGCTCTTGCCCTGGACGCGCCCGGTGGCCGCATCCAGGTCCACCTTGTGCCCGATGCGCGTGGGCTTGCCGCATGCCGGGCACACGATGCGCACGTTGGAGATGTGGATCGGGCCCTCGCGCTCCACGATGCCGCCCTTGATGTTCTTCTGCGGGTTGGCCCGCGTATGCCGCTTGATCATATGGGCGTGCTCGACGGTCACGGTCATCTTCACCGGGTCCACCGATAGCACCCGCTCGGCGCGGTTGCGGAACTTGATACGGTCGCGCCCGCTCATCACCCGCACCAGGTCGCCCTTGCGGATGTTCACCACGCCGATGGTCTTGTCCCGCATCCTCAGTCGTGTCGCCATGCCCGTGTGCTCTCTCTCCCGCTCTCCGGCGCTCGCGCCGCCGGTCCCGAAGTCTCCTGCGCTTCCCGGCCGCCTACCAGACCTCCGGCGCCAGCGAGACAATCTTGGTGAACTTCTTGTCGCGCAGCTCGCGGGCCACCGGCCCGAAGACGCGCGTGCCCACCGGCTCGCCCGCTTCGTTGATGAGCACCGCGGCGTTGTCGTCAAACCGGATGTACGTCCCGTCGCGGCGGCGGTGCTCCTTGCGGGTGCGCACCACCACGGCCTTGACCACGCTGCCTTTCTTGATGGCGCTCTCCGGCGACGCTTCCTTCACCGCCGCGGTAATCACGTCGCCCAGCCCCGCGCGCCCGCCATTGGCGTTCCCGCCCAGTGGCCGGATGCACGTCAGCCGGCGCGCGCCGGAATTGTCGGCCACCGTCAGCCAGCTCCGCATCTGAATCATGACATTCGCTCCCGTTCCCCGCCGGCGCAGGGCACTACTCGGCCCCGCCGGCCCGGGCCACGATCTCCGCCAAGCGCCAGCGCTTCAGTTTGGAGAGCGGTCGGGTTTCCACGATGCACACCGTATCGCCCACGCGCGCCTCGCGGTTCTCGTCGTGCGCGTAGAACTTCTTGCTCACCCGCACCACGCGCTGGTATTGCGGGTGCTGCACCAGGCGGATGACCTTCACCACGATGGTCTTCTCCATCCGCGCGCTGGTCACCACGCCGGTCTTGGCCTGGCGCATCTGCCGTTCGTTGCTGGTCTCGTTGGCCATTACGCTTTCCTCAGCTCCTGCTCCCGCTGGATGGTCTTCACCCGCGCCAGCTGGCGGCGCGCTTCGCGCAGCCGCTTCAGCCCTTCTGCCTGCCCGGTGACTAGGGCGAAGCGCAGCCGGAAAACCTGCTCGGCCAGCTCGCGCTCCTGAAGCTGGAGCTCGTTCACGGTCATGTCCCGGTACTTCCCGATGCGCTCCTGCTGCTTGTCGGTGCGCGCCATCAGAAGCCTCCCGCGCGGCTGACGAACTTGGTCTGAATGGGCAGCTTGTGCGCCGCCAGGTTCATGGCTTCGCGGGCCACTGCCTGGTCCACACCGGCCATTTCAAACATCACCCGGCCGGGTTTGACCACCGCCACCCACCGTTCCGGCGCGCCCTTGCCCTTGCCCATGCGGGTTTCCGCGGGCTTCTTGGTGAAGGGCTTGTCCGGGAAGATGCGGATCCACAGCTTGCCGCCGCGCTTGATAAACCGGGTGATGGCTACGCGCGATGCCTCGATTTGCCGGTCGGTGATCCACGCCGGCTCGAGGGCCTTCAGCCCGTATTCGCCGTACGCCAGCGACCCGCCGCGCCAAGCCTTGCCGCTGCGCCGCCCGCGCATCTGCTTCCGGTACTTCACTTTTTTCGGCATCAACATGAGTTCGTCTCAGTAGCACAGGCTTACAGCCTGTGCTTTTTTTTTTCGCGGCGGCTGACCGATCCTGCCGCCCGCCTTCGTTCATTCGCGCAAGGCTACCAGCCTGCGCTACGCCGCGCTCCCTGCGGCGGTCGCGGTCCGCGCCGTCTGGGCCCGCTCGGCCCGGCGCCGCGCGCGCTCGCCAACGTTCTCGCCCTGGTAGATCCAGCACTTGACTCCGATGACCCCGTAGGTGGTGTAGGCCTGCGAGAAACCGTAGTCAATGTCCGCGCGCAGCGTCTGCAACGGCAACCGCCCCTGCAAGTACCACTCGCTGCGGGCGATTTCCGCGCCGTTCAGCCGCCCCCCCACCCGCACCTTGATGCCCTTGCAACCGAAGCGCAGCGCCGAATCCACGGCCTTGCGCATGGCCCTCCGGAAAGCCACGCGCTTCTCCAGTTGCAGCGCGATGGACTCGGCCACCAGTTGCGCGTCGGTCTCCGGGCGGTGGACCTCGAGGATGTCAATGTGCACTTCGCGTCCCGTCCGCGTCTGCACGTCCTGCTTCAGCTTGTCGATCTCCGATCCCTTGCGCCCGATGATGATCCCGGGGCGCGCCGTGTGAATCCGCACCACCAGCTTGTTGGCCGCCCGCTCGATGTCAATCGAACTGATGCCCGCGGCCTTGAGCTTGTCCTTCAGCGCCTTGCGCAGGCCCAGGTCTTCGTACAGCAGGTCCGCGTAGTCCTTCTTGGCGAACCAGCGCGACTTCCAGGTCTTGTTGAACCCGAGGCGGAAGCCGTACGGATGCGTTTTCTGTCCCACTGTGCCTCCTACTTCTTCTTTCTCTTGGCCGGCTGAGCAGCGCCCGCCAGCGCCCGCCGCACCCTCTTCACCGTCCCGGCCACGCCCTTCTCCCTGGCCTTCTCGGCGGCGGCGCTCGCGGCGCGCTCCGCCGCAGCGGCGCGGTGCTCGGACACCTTTACTACCAGGTGCGCAGTGCGCTTCTGGTAGCGGTAGGCGCGCCCGAACGGCGCGGGGCGGATGCGCTTCCAGCGCGCCCCCTCGTTGACGAAGCACTCGGAGACTACCAACTGGTCCACATCGAGCGATTCCCTGGCCTCATCGGCCTTGCATTCGGCGTTGGCGATGGCGCTGGCCAGCACCTTCTCGATGATCGGAGCGGCGCGCTTCTTGGTGAACCGCAGGATCTGCACCGCGTCCTCCGCGCGCTGCCCGCGGATCAGGTCCATCACCAGCCGCGCCTTCTGGGGCGAGAGTTTCACGTGCCGGGCGATGGCGTGCCCTTCAATCGCCGCGGTCACCACGGGTTGTGCCGATGTCGCCATTGGATTCCTACTCCCTGGTTACGCCTTCGGCGCCGCCGGAGCCGCCGGAGCCGCGCCGCCCGCCGGGGCTGCGCCCGCGCCCGGAGCCGGGGCCGCGCCCGCGGCCTTCTCCAGCGCCGCCTTAATCGAGTGGCCCTTGAACGTGCGCGTGGGCGAAAACTCCCCCAGCTTGTGGCCCACCATCTGTTCGGTGATGTACACCGGGATGAACTTCTTCCCGTTGTGCACGGCGATGGTGTGGCCGATCATGTCCGGCACGATGGTCGAGCGCCGCGACCACGTCTTGATCACTTTCTTCTCGTTGCGTGAGTTCAGCGCCGCCACCTTTTCTTCCAGGTGGCCGTCCACGAACGGGCCCTTCTTAACCGAACGTCCCATGCTTCCCTCGTGGAACAGGCTTTCAGCCCGTCCCTCTGCGTCCTCTCCTGTGCCCTGTCCACGACACAGGCCTTCTGCCTTCTGCCTACTCCGCCACCCGCCGGAACTTCATCCACTGTGCCCGCCGCATCTTGCGGAACCCGCGCACCGGCCCCGGCACGCGGTGGGACAGCGGGCAGAACGGGCAGACAAACCGCGTCCCCAGCGCGTTCGGGGTCTTCTCGACGATCACCGTCCAGCCCGGGCGGCACATGCGGTAGAGCGTCTGCTGCGGCACCGGCGGCGCGGGGCGCACGGCCCGAACCACGGCGGCTGGCGGCGTCGCGCGGCGCGTCCCGCTCTTGCGCCGGTTGCGCCGGACGCGGCTCACATTGCGCGCGCGTGTTGCTCTGGTTGTTCTCATCGTCGTTCTCGCTTGTACCCGCCGCGCCCGGGGGTATTCACTTCCCACTCCCTGACCTGTTTCCTGCGCCTCGCTTCTACTTCCGTCGCTCGACGATCAACCGGTTCGACGGCCGGTGCGGCTTGCGCGTCTTGGCGCCCAGCGTGGGGAAGCCCCACGGCGTCTGCGGGTGGTTGCCCTTGACGCGGCCTTCGCCGCCCCCGTGCGGATGGTCCACCGGGTTCATGGCCACCCCGCGGTTCACCGGTCGGCGGCCCTTCCAGCGCGTCCGCCCGGCCTTGCCGTAGGTGACGTTCTCGTGGTCCAGGTTGCCGATCTGGCCGATGGTGGCCATGCAGTCCACGTGGAACTTGCGCGTTTCGCCCGACGGCAGCTTCACCAGGGCGAAGTCGCCTTCCTTGCTCAGCAACTGCGCCGCCGCGCCCGCCGACCGCACCACTTGCCCGCCCTTGCCCGGGTGCAACTCCAGGTTATGCACCTGCGTCCCCGGAGGAATGTTGCGGATGTGCAAGGCGTTCCCCGGCAGGATGTCCGCGCCTTCGCCGGTCTGCACCGTCATGCCCACTTCCAGGCCCACCGGCTGGAGGATGTAGCGCTTCTCGCCGTCGGCGTAGTGCAACAGGGCGATGCGCGCGGTGCGGTTGGGGTCGTACTCCACCGCCGCCACCTTGGCCGGGATGCCGTGCTTGTCCCGCCGGAAATCAATCACCCGGTAGGCGCGCTTGTGGCCGCCGCCGCGGTGCCAGATGCTGATCTCCCCGCGGTTATTGCGGCCGCCCGAGCGCTTCTTGGACTCCACCAGCGACTTCTCCGGCTCCTGCCGGGTGATCTCGCTGCGGTCCAGCACCGTCAGGAACCGCCGCGACGCCGTGTACGGTTTGAAACTCTTCAGTGCCATCGTCTTGGCCTTCTTGCTGCAAACTTCCTGCTACTCACTGCCGATGGGGGCCTGCCTTCTGCCTTACATGCCTTCGCCGAACTCGACCTTCTTGGAATCGGCGGTCAGCTTCACGTAAGCCTTTTTCCAGTCCCGGCGGTAGCCCTCGTACCGCCCGCGCCGCCGCAGCTTCCCCTGGAAGTTCGCCGTGCGCACCGAATCCACTTTCACTTCGGGGTTCTTCGGGTCCTTGTTGAAAATGCGCTCGACGGCCTGCTTGATCTCCGTCTTGGTAGCCCCGGAAGCCACCTCGAACACCAGGGTGTGCTGCGTCTCCTTCACCCCGAGGCCTTTCTCCGTGATGACCGGCCGGCGAATCACCTGGAACATCGTTCTCGACATGGCTTAGTCCTTCTTCGCTTTCCGCGGCGCGCGGGGCTTGGCCTCCGCCTTTTTCGGCTTGGCCGCCGCGGCCGCCCCGGCAATCTGCACGTAGGGCGAATCGGTCCTGGGCGCGAGCGATGCGCTCAGCTTCAGCGCCGCGTCCTTCGACACCATCAGCCGGTCGTGCCGCATCACGTCGTACGGCTGCAGTTCCCGCGAGCGCACCAGCGTCACGCCGGCCAGGTTGCGGCTGGCCAGTTCCAGCTTGCGGCTGGGTTCGAGGTCCACCAGCAGCACCGTCTTCGACCCGTCCAGCTTGTCCAGCGTTTGGCGGAACGGTTTGGTCTTGTGCGACTCCAGCGTCCAGTCGCTCACCACCGTCAGCTTCTCCTCCGCCAGCTTGGCCGAGAGCCCCGACCGCAGCGCCCCCAGCACCATCTTGCGCGGAATGTTGTAGTCGTACTTGCGCGGCCGCGGCCCGTGCACGGTGCCGCCCTTGCGCCACAGCGGCGAGCGGATCGAGCCCACGCGCGCCCGCCCCGTGCCCTTCTGCCGCCACAGTTTCTTCCCGGAGCCCGCCACTTCACTGCGCTCTTTCACCTTGTGCGTGCCCGCGCGCAGCGAGTTCAGGTGCCACCGCGAAGTCTCGTGCAGCAGGTGCGGGTTCACCTTCGCGGCAAACACCGCGTCGGCCAGCTCCACCTCGCCCACCTTCTTCCCGTCCAGGTTCTTCACTTCCACGACAGCCATGATTCCCTCGGCTTCTTGAATCCTGAATCTTGAATCTCTTTTTCTGCCTTCTGCCTTCCACCTTCTGCCTTCTTATTTGCCCTTCTTCGTCTTGCGGATCGAAATGTACGCGCCGTTGTGTCCCGGCACCGAGCCGCACACCAGCAGCAGGTTCTCCTCGGCGTCAATCTTCACCACGCGCAGGTTGCGGGCGGTCACGCGGGCGTTGCCCATGTGCCCGGGGAAGTGCTGCCCCTTCCACACGCGCGAGGGAAAGGAGCTGCCGCCAATCGAGCCCGGCGCGCGGTGGAACATCGAGCCGTGCGTCGCGTCGCCGCCGCGATAGTGCCAGCGCTTCACGCCGCCGGCGAACCCGCGGCCCTTGCTCACCCCGCTCACGTCCACGTATTCGCCCGGCGCGAAGCTGTCCACCAGCACGCGGTCGCCCGGCTTGGTCTCGTCCTTCGAATCCTCGATGCGGAACTCCCGCACCAGCCGCACCGGCGCCACTTCCGCCTTCTTGAAGTGCCCGGTCATGGGCTTGTTGATGCGCTGCGGCTTCACAAACTCCACCAGGCCCAGTTGCGCCGCGTCGTAGCCGTCCCTGGTCTTCGTGCGCCGCTGCACCACCACGCACGGGCCCGCCTGCAACACCGTGCACGGCACCACGCTGCCGTCTTCGGCGAACACCTGCGTCATGCCCAGCTTGATCCCCAGTATCCCGTTCACAGCCATCGAAGGTCCTCTGTGTCCTCTGTGCCTCTGTGACCTCTGTGTTAGGTCTTTGTTCTGCGTTCTGCGTTACTTCGCGTGTTCCCGCCCGAAGGCCTTGATCTCCACGTCCACGCCCGGCGGCAGGTCGAGCTTCATGAGCGCGTCCACCGTGTCCGGGGTGGGCTCCAGGATGTCAATCAGCCGCTTGTGCGTGCGCATCTCGAACTGCTCGCGCGACTTCTTGTCCACGTGCGGCGAACGCAGCACCGTGAACCGGTTGATCACCGTGGGCAGCGGGATGGGTCCGGCCACGTCCGCGCCGGTGCGCTTGGCGGTGTCCACAATCTCGCGCGTGGACTGGTCCAGCACGCGGTGGTCGTACGCTTTCAGCCGAATCCGAATTTTTTCTCCGCTCATAGTTGGTTACTCGATGATGTCGGTGACGGCGCCGGCGCCGACGGTGTGGCCGCCCTCGCGGATGGCGAAGCGCAGGCCTTTCTCCAGCGCCACCGGGGTGATCAGCTCGATCTCCGCGCTCACGTTGTCTCCCGGCATGACCATCTCCACGCCG